>Ga0172364_10003769_pt1 | contig 12102 bp, 12 predicted proteins | sample LakKivSesite10cm_FD_114545 | JGI IMG/M metagenome (GOLD analysis project Ga0172364, IMG submission 114545) | Sediment microbial communities from Lake Kivu, Rwanda - Sediment site 10cm | ecosystem: Environmental > Aquatic > Freshwater > Lake > Sediment | place: Rwanda: Western Province, Lake... | reverse complement strand
GCCCGCTTTGCAAAGAAGGTGTACCGATTAACACTGAGGTTGGAGAGGGAAAGAAATATCTGGCCGAGAAAGCCGAGGAGAAGAATACCCAGATTAAATAGATTGGTTTACAAAAAACATAACGGCCCGACTGGGGTTTATCCCGGCGGGCTGTTTTTATTTTTACCCCTCACCAATTTTGCGAAAATATGCATTGGCATCCCACTCACTTCGTTCGGGGCTATTCGCCCTCTGTGCCGCAAGATTTTTAGAAGCTTTTTTTAATATCTATTATTTTCACCCAACATCAAGGCAAAATTGGTGAGGGGTTCTCGCTCAGAACCGTCTTCGCTCGAAGTTATCCACACTTGATTCTGAGTTAAAATTAAGGTAAAATGAATTAATGAAAATGGTAAAAATTAATCTAAAAACCCTCAAAAATCGGGTCCAAAAAGAGGTAGAAAAATCACTGGATTTGAAAGAGTTAGATGAGATTTTTAAAAAATATTTGGGGAAACAAGGAGAGCTTACTCGGATTTTGCGTTCCTTGGAAAAGCTGCCGAAAGCAAAAAGAGTTAAAATTGGCAGAGAGGCAAATGAACTGAAAAATTTTTTGCGGGAGAAAATGGAACAGAAGAAATCCTCCTTCGTTAAAACTACGGAGGACAAGGAAGAGTGGCTCGATATTACTGCCCCCGGAAAGAAACTTGCCTTCGGCCATTTGCACCCTTTGACTCAGGTCCAAAGAAAAGTTGAGGAAATTTTTCAGACAATGGGATTTTTGGTAGTTGAGGGACCAGATATTGAAACCGAATGGTATAATTTCGACGCCTTAAATATTCCAAAAGACCATCCCGCTCGCGACCTCTGGGATACTTTTTATTTAAAAAATGGCCTTTTGCTTCGAACCCATACCAGTCCGGTTCAAGTGCGTTATATGGAGAAAAATAATCCTCCTCTCAGAATAATAGTTCCAGGTAATGTTTTCAGACATGAAGCCACCGACCCCTCTCACGAATTCCAACTTTATCAAGTTGAGGGATTAATGGTTGATAAAAAAGTTTCGGTTGCCAATTTCAAAGCAATAATCGGAGAATTTTTTCGGAGATTTTTCAGGAACGATATTAAATTCCGTTTGAGGCCCGATTACTTCCCTTTTACTGAGCCATCTTTCGACATTGGGATAAGTTGTCTGGTTTGTGGAGGAAAGGGATGTTTAGTTTGTAAAGGAACTGGTTGGGTAGAAATGGCTGGCGCCGGAATGGTTCACCCAAATGTTTTTAAGAATGCTGGTTTAATCCCTCACCAGCCCAATGGTGGGGGGTGGCAGGGATGGGCATTTGGTTTTGGATTAGATAGATTAGCAATGATGAAGTATAAAATTAATGATATTAGGTTATTCCGTTCAGGAGATTTAAGATTTCTCAACCAGTTCTAATCCTTCAATAAATTCAGGACAAGTATGGTGTTTTCTTATAATTGGTTACAATCTTTTTTTAAGAAAAAGCTACCCCCTCCAAAAGAATTGGCAGTTTTGTTAACTGTCCATTTTGCTGAAGTGGAAGAGATTAGAAAAGAAGGGAAAGATTTTGCTTTAGATATCGATGTTCGACCAAACCGAGCTGGAGATTGTTTTTCTCACTTAGGCATCGCCCGTGAAATTGCCGCCATCTCAAACTTAACTTTCGGACTCCCGATCTCGGAAATTAAGGAAGAGAAAAGTATAAAAGCTAAAGACTTTGTTCGTGTTGAGGTGAAAGATAAAAATGCTTGTCCACGATATACGGCTAGGGTGGTTACCGATGTTAAAGTTTTTCCTTCGCCAAAATGGATCCGAGAAAGATTAAAAGTTTGTGGGCTAAGGCCAATTAACAATATTGTCGACATCGCTAATTACGTAATGTTAGAGACTGGTCAACCTCTTCACGCCTTCGATGGCGAAAAACTTGCAGGAAAAAAAATTATTGTCCGATTTGCCAAAAAGCGAGAAAGAATTGTTACTTTAGACGAGGAAAAATACGATTTAAATGAAGATATTCTGGTTATTGCCGATGAGAAAAAACCAGTAGCTATTGCCGGGATTAAAGGAGGAAAGCTCCCGGAGATTGATAATAAGACAAAAATTGTTGTCTTAGAATCGGCCAATTTTAACCCTAAAGTTATTCGTAAGAGTTCAAAAACAATAGATTTAAAAACCGATGCAGCTTTACGCTTTGAACATGGAATTGACCCAAATTTAACCGAAATGGCTATCAATCGGGTAGCCTATTTAATCCAAAAAATTGCCAGGGGCGTTGTAGCTCAAGGTTTAATCGATTTTTACCCTAAAAAACCCCCCACCAAAATTTTGTGGGGGGCAAAAAGAATTAAGTTGGATTTAGACTATGTAGAAAGACTGCTCGGGATAAAAATTCCTTTAAAAGAAATAAAAAACATCCTCAAAAGATTAGGTTTTAGATGTAACGAGGAAAGAGCTCGTTACATTGAAGTTTTAGTGCCGACATTGAGGTTGGATATTTCCATACCTGAGGATTTAATTGAAGAAATTGGCAGAATTTATGGTTATCAGAAAATTAAGGCCGTCTTTCCAGTTGCCGCTTTGATTCCTCCCAAAAGAAATTTCAATATTTTTTGGGAAGACCTGACAAAAAATATTTTAAAGGAAGCCAGCTTTACCGAAGTTTATAATTACTCTTTTGTAAGCGAAAAAGATATCCGTCGGGTGCCTATCGGGATGGGCGAGCTGGATCAGCCTAAATCAGCGTTGATAGAAGTAGAAAATCCAATTAGTCTTGAACAAGAATATTTAAGACCAAGTTTAATCCCAAATCTTCTGAAAAATGTGGCAAAAAATCAGAAAAATTTCAGAGAAATCAGGATTTTTGAATTAGGAAAAATTTTTCAAGCGCCGAGAATTGAAAAAAGAATGTTAACCGGATTGATTACAGGTGATGCATTTTATCAAATGAAAGGGGTGATAGATTTACTTTTGCAAAAACTTGGGATTAGCAATATTTGGTATGACGAATATCAGCCAACACCCGAAGACTACAACCCACCCACCACATCCTCCCATTCGCCTAAAGGCGAATGGGCCCCTAGTAAATTATCTATCTGGCACCCAAAAATTTGTGCCGAAATTAAAGTTAACCATGAGGAAATCGGATTTTTAGGAGAGATGTCTCAAAAGATTCTCGGAGATCTTAAGATTGAAGGTAAAGTAGTCGTCTTCGAGATCGATTTCGAAAAATTACAAAGATTAAGTTCAGAGGAGACAATTTATCAGCCAATTTCTCGATTTCCAGCAGCAGTCAGAGATATTGCCGTTTTAGTGCCGCTGGAGATTAGGGTAGAAGAGGTTTTGAATAAAATTGAGACTGCCGGAGGGATTTTAGTTAAGGATGTTGACCTTTTCGATATTTACGAAGGAGAGGAAATACCCGGAGGTAAAAAAAATTTCGCCTTCCATATAATTTATCAAGCCGAAGATCGAACTCTTTCTTCAAAAGAAATCGATGAAATTCAACAAAAAATAATTAAAACTCTGGAAGAAAATCCAGAATGGCAAGTCAGAAAGTAATATGGTAAGAAAACCTAAAAAACTAAAAACTGAAAACTACAATCCGCCCGCCACCCCCCCGTCCAAAGGACGGGCCCCCGCAACTTACACCGCTAAGGATATCTATATTTTGGAGGGATTGGAGCCAGTTCGGAAAAGGCCAGCAATGTATATTGGTTCAACCGGACCCGATGGTCTCCATCATTTAATCTGGGAGTGTGTTGATAATAGTTTGGATGAAGCGATAATGGGTTATTGCAAAAATATTGAGGTTATGCTTTTACCAGGAAATAAAGTAAAAACAATTGATGATGGAAGAGGGATACCGGTTGAAAAACATCCCCAGACAAAAAAATCAGCCCTGGAAACAGTAATAACCACTTTGCATGCTGGAGCAAAATTTGGAGGAAAGGCCTATCAGGTGGCTGGAGGTCTTCACGGAGTAGGAGTATCGGTAGTTTGTGCTTTATCTTCTTGGATGAGGGTAGAGGTTTGTAGATCGAGAGAAAAATTCTATCAAGAATATTCTCGAGGAAAAACCAAAACCAAAGTGAAAAAATTTGGCAAATGTAAGCAAACCGGTACCACTGTTGTTTTTGAGCCGGACCAAGAAATTTTTAAAGAAATAAAATTTGATTTGAAAAGAATCTTAACTCATCTTCGCCAACAGGCTTACTTAACAAAGGGAGTAAAAATTACGGTAATTGATAAAAGAGCAAAACCAGACTACAACCCACCCACCACATCCGAGGGGCCCCGACATAAGTCGGGGAGGGTGGTGGGAGGGTCGGAGTCCTATTCGGTTCGCGAATGGGCCCCTACATCTTATAGCTTTTATTTTGAGGGCGGGTTGGCTTCTTATATCAAATATTTAACCAGAGGAGTAACCCCTCGTCATCCCAATATTTTTTATGGTTTTGGCGAGAAAAATGGGATAATTGTAGAAGCCGCTCTCCAATACACCGAGGAATACGAATGCTATGAAGAAGGTTTTGCTAATAATATTTATACTGAAGAAGGAGGCACCCATTTAACTGGTTTCCGAACTTCCCTAACTAAAACCTTCAATGACTATGCTAGAAAAAATGGCTTTTTAAAAGAAGAGGATGAAAATTTAACTGGAGAAGATATCAGAGAGGGTTTGACTGGAGTGATTTCTGTCAAAATAAAAGAACCTCAGTTTGAAGGTCAAACCAAAGCAAGGTTGGGTAACCCGGAAGCAAAGGTGGCAGTGGAGCAGGTTATTTCAGAAACGCTTTCCGATTTCTTAGAAAGAAATCCGGCAGATGCCAGGGCGATTATTGAAAAATGTGTTTTATCTCAAAAAGCCAGAAAAGCAGCCAAAGCCGCCAGAGAAACAGTTTTGAGAAAGGGAATTTTAGAAGGAATGGCTCTGCCAGGAAAATTAGCTGATTGCGTTTCTCGAAAACCGGAGGAATCAGAGCTTTACATCGTCGAGGGAGAGTCAGCCGGCGGAAGCTCGAGACAGGCGCGCGACCGGCACTTCCAGGCTATTTTACCTTTGCGAGGCAAAATCTTAAACGTTGAGAGAGCAAGACTTGACAAAATCTTGGCCTCAAAAGAAATTAAAGCCCTGATTATTGCTTTAGGTACCGCCATTGCCGAAGATTTTAATATTGAAAAAGCCAGATATCACCGCGTAATTATTACCTGTGATGCCGACACCGACGGAAATCATATCAGAACTCTACTTTTAACCCTATTTTATCGCTATTTTAAACTAATAATTGAAAAAGGATATTTATATATCGCCCAGCCTCCACTTTACAAAATCCAAGCTGGAAAAGAAATTAAATATGCTTATACCGAAGATCAAAAGGCTGAAGTTTTAAAGTCAAGGAAAAAAACTTCGGGGATTGGTATTCAGCGCTATAAAGGCCTTGGAGAAATGAATAGTGAAGAATTGTGGGAGACAACGATGAATCCAGAAAATAGGGTTTTGTTACGGGTTACTATTGAAGATGCCAGAGAAACTGATAAAATTTTTGATATTTTAATGGGAGATGAAGTTTTGCCCCGCAAAAAATTTATTCAGGCATATGCAAAAAAAGTCAAAAACTTAGATATATAAATTTTTTGCGTATCGAAAGGAGCTTAGCTCCTTAAGTCTATGCCAAAAAAGTGAAAAATCTTGATATTTAATTTAATATATGTTAAATAAAATCACTACCTTTTTAAAAGAAGTCCGTTTGGAAATGAAAAAGGTTAATTGGCCAACAAGAGAAGAAACAATAAGATATACCTTAATTGTTATTGGAATTTCAGTAGCGGTAGCTATTTTTTTGGGCGGTCTAGATTTTGTATTCACTACCTTTATAAATAAATTTATATTAAGATAAAACATCCCACATCGGAGAGGGGTCGGGGCGGGTCGCGAGAGTTATCCGCGAAGCGGAAACTCCCATCCGAGGGTGATTATTGAGCGAGCCCGAAGGTTGCCGAAGGCAACCGCCAGACGCAAGGCTGGAAGAGGGCGAGTGACTAACTTTATATTGCCACTACTATGCCAAAACAAAGATTACCTCAAAAAAGAAATTGGTATGTCATTCACACCTATTCAGGCTATGAAGATGCCGTTGCCAAAAACTTAAAGCAGCGGATTGAAAGTTTAGGAATGGAAGATAAAATTTTTAATGTTATTGTGCCAAAAGAAAAAAAGATTAAAATAAAGGATGGAAAGAGAAAAGTGGTTGAAGAAAAAGTTTATCCCGGCTATGTTTTAGTTGAGATGATTGTTACTGACGACTCCTGGTATGTAGTTAGAAATACCCCAAATGTGACTGGTTTTGTTGGCGCCGGCACCACTCCTATCCCGGTTTCCACAGAAGAGATTGAAAATTTAACGAAAAGAATGGGTGTTGAGGAGCCTCAATATAAAATTGAGGTTAAGATTGGAGACTTGGTAAAAATTATTGACGGTCCCTTTAAGGATTTTGATGGCAAGGTTTCGGAAATTGACGAAGAAAGAGGAAAAGTAAAAGTTTTAGTCAATATGTTTGGCCGAGATACACCAGTTGAGTTGGATTCGTTACAAATTAAAAAATTATAACACAACACCAATACACGGATTCTCCACGAATGACACGAATTTTTATTAGTGACATTCGTGTCCATTAGTGTATTAGTGCCGATTTGATGAAAAAAGTAAAAGCAATTTTAAAATTACAGATACCTGCTGCAAAAGCTACTCCGGCTCCGCCGGTGGGACCGGCTTTGGCTCCCCATGGTTTAAATATTGTTGAATTTTGTCAAAAATTTAATGAAGTGACAAAAAATCAGATTGGTTTTACCATTCCGGTTGAAATCACAGTTTATGTAGATAGAACTTACACTTTTCAATTAAAACAACCCCCGGCTTCTGAATTATTAAAAAAAGCAGCCGGAATTGAAAAGGGTTCCGGCGAGCCCCAAAAAACCAAAGTTGGAAAAATTACCAAAGCCCAACTTAAAGAAATTGCTGAGAAAAAAATGGCAGATTTAAATACCGAAAATATTGAAAAAGCTGAGAAAATCATCGAAGGTACTGCCAAAAATATGGGAATTGAAATAATACCATGATTTTATCGGATCGTGATATAAAAAAATACATAAAAGAGGGAAAAATTAAAATAAAACCCAGACCGAAATTTAAAGAGCAATTAGGCCCCTGTTCTCTTGATTTACATTTAGGAAATATTTTTAAGACCTTTAAACCATCTGAATATCCCTATCTAGATCCAAAAAGAAAAATTGATTTCGAACAAATTATGGAAGAAATTAAAATTGAAAATGGGGGTCCCTTCATTTTACAACCAAAAGGTTTTGTTTTAACAACAACCAAAGAAGAATTCTCGATAAGTAATGATTTAGTGGCCAGACTTGATGGAAGATCATCTTTAGCAAGGCTGGGAGTAGTGGTTCATCTAACTGCAGCTAGATTTGACCCAGGTTGGTGTGGCAAAGCCGTGATAGAGCTTGGCAATATGGGATCAATGCCAGTGATTTTATATGCTGGAAAAACCCGAATTTGCGCTCTAACTTTCGAAACTCTTTCCAGTCCAGCTGAAATCCCTTATTTAAAACAAAAAGATCACAAATACGCTAAACCAAAATCTCCTCATGCAAGCAAATTAAATCAGGAAATAAATAAATGAAGCCGTTTTTGACTTCTAATCTAAAAGTTAAATTTTTAGGAATTACACCAGTCTTTAACGACAAGACTGGTATTTTAAATCCCCAAGAAATCGTTGCTCTTTCCGCCCTTTTAACTTTTAAGGGAAAGGCAATAAAAAAACTTTTTCAGGATATCATTAAAAAAGGCGGAAGTTTAGAAAAAAGAATTGGCTCGATTTTACAAAAATCCTCACTCATCGGCCATGCCTCAATTGCCACCACTCCCTCCCTTTGTTTAAATTACGAAGGAAGTAAATTTTTAGATTCAGCTTTAACGGGTATTATTTTTTCTTCGTCTTTAGTTTCTTCTGGTAGACGGACTGAAACTACCGAAAAAGATATTGTTTTTCCCAATAGAATCTTTTCAAACAAAAAAGCCAAAAAAATTTATGAAGATATTTCAGAAAGAATTATTAAATTCTTTAATTTTCTTTTATCCCAGGGAATTCAAAAAGATGAAGCCAGTAAGATTTTACAATACGGAATTTATGGTACCGGGATAATTCAGTTACCAATTGAGACAATCGTTGGGCTAAAAAGAGAGTGGATAGGTGAAAAAGAATGGATGCCAGAAGAAATAGGGCTCCTGCTCAAAAAAATCGAGAAAGAGGCAAAAAAACTGGGAATTGATTTACTTTATGCCACCAGAGAAGCTGCTCCCAGAAATATTTATCCTTACCCAAACATTTTTAAAAATCCTCAAAAATCAAATTTAGTTAGAGAACTTCGAAAAACCGAAAAATTGATTGATGGCTCAAAATTGATTTCAATAGATGCTTCAATTCCTCAGATCTTGGAGAAAAAACTGGCAAATTTAGAAAAAAAGAGAAAAGCCACATTTTCTTCTTTAAAGCAAATTAAGAAGGAGTGGTTAACTCTTTTGGCTTTGCTCCAGGAAATTCTCCGCGATTATAATTTGGCTTTAAAAATTAAGGTTTTATCTTCTATTCCCTGGCGGGTCTGGGGAGAAAAAAAGAGACATCGAACCTGCTTTCAGATTATTGAATCAATTTATTATTGTATCGAAAGAGCAGCAAAGAAATTTAAAAAATTTAAAAAACAAATTAAGCAAAAGAAAATTACCAAAGCTGCCTTAAAGGAAATCGAAGAAGCTTTTTCTATTCCGCCATCAATAAAGCAAAATAGAGAATTTTTATCAGAGTATCTTTCAGTTGCTCTATCAGCTTTCGAGGGCTATCAAAGTTTAATTGATTTAAAAATTAAACCCGGAGAAGCAATTTTTTTAATTCCCAGGGCAGTGAAAATTGATATTTTACAAGAGTATGATTTATACAATCTTTTAACAGGTTATTATCCTTTGAGAATTTGCCCAACAGCTGAAGAGGAAATGAGGAGAAATAGTCTGAGAGAAGTAGCCCAAATTAAAAATACTCTATCTAAAAAGGGTTTGGGATTTTTGAATAAATTTATTGGACCAAAATGTCAGATTGTTGGTTTTTGTCCGGAAGAAAAAAGCTGCCCGATGATTTTAAATTCGGTTAAAAACTACAATGAAAAATTCCACCAGGAAATGAAAGCCGAACTAAAAAGGAAATTTGAAGCAAACCTAAAAAACTTAGGTAAATGATTTTAGGAGTAAAAAAACTTTTAGAGTTAGTTAAAAAAAAGAAACTGGTTGAAAATCTTTCGGAAAGGGAATTAAAGAGTCCCGAGGGGGCGGGGTTTGATATAAGAATAGGGGAGTTGTATAAGGTAGAAGGAAAAGGATTTTTGGGAGTAGAAGAAAGAGAAACACCGAAAATAAAGTTAATAGCAAAATTTGATAAGAAAAAGCCAAAGACTACAACCCCCCCACCACCCACGGTTTTCCTTCAGCCGAGAACTTATTATTTAATGAAAACTGTTGAGAAATTAAATCTACCTGAGGATCTTTTAGCCCTTTTTACTCCTCGCTCAACTCTTTATCGTTCGGGAGTTTATATTTTTGGTGGCCAAACTGCGCCGGGTTACAAAGGAGAATTAACCACCGGAATTTACAATTTTCGAGATGAGGGCTTTGAATTAGAAATGGGAGCTAGAGTAATCCATATTATGTTTTTTGAAGTTAAAGGAAAATCAAATTTATACCGTGGTCAATGGCAAGGTGGTAGAATTACCACCAAGAAAAAAGAAAAACAAAGGTAATGAGGGCTTCGTCCTCATTACCACCTTCGCCTGCTGATGCAGGCTCGGTATATGATTAAAAATCCTTATCCTGGTCAGTTCATTGTTTTTGAGGGGCTTGATGGGTCGGGGACGACTACTCAATCTGCGCTTTTGCTTAAATATTTGAAACGGAAAAATAAAAAGGCTTATTTAACAGGCGAGCCAACTTCTTCTTTAATTGGAGGTTTAATTAAAAGCCAGATAGCTGGGGAGTGGAAAAGTTCACCCGAGTGTCTTCAGCTTTTATTTACTGCTGACAGAGCCCATCACTTAGAAAAAGAAATAATTCCTTTGCTTAAAAAAAGAATAAATGTAATTTGCACCAGATATTTGCTTTCCACCTTAGCTTATGGGAATTTAGATATTAAAGATGAAAAATGGTTAATGGGAATTAATAAAAAATTTATTTTGCCAGATATAACCTTTCTTTTGAAAGTTTCCCCAAAAACCTGTATTCAAAGAATAAAGAAAGAAAGATTTCACAAAGAACTATTTGAAAAAGAAGAAAAATTAAAAGGTGTTTATAAAAACTATCTAAAATTTGCCAAAAAACCTGTCCTGAGCAAAGTCGAAGGGTTTGAGAATATCTATATCATTGACGGAGAAAAACCCATTAAAAAAGTTTTTGAAGAAATTAAAAACTTATATGAAAAACATTGAAATTGAAATAAGGAGTTTTATTTCTCCTGCTCAATACAAAAATTTAGAAAAAAAACTTAATAAAGTTTCCAAGTTTTTAAAAGAGATTAAAGAAGAAACAATATATTGCGGAAAAGAAAATTTACGACTGCGACGAGACGAAAATTCTAGCTATCTAATTTTTAAATCTGGCAAAATTCACGATAATTTTAAAGACGAGATTAAGATTAAATTTAAAAGAAATGATTTCGAAAATTTAAAAGAAATATTCGCGAGATTAGGATTTAATATCAGTATAATGTGGTTCAGAAAAAGAAAAGTCTATGATTGGCGAGGAATAAAAGTATTTCTTGATGATACTAAAGGATATGGAAGAATTATAGAATTAGAAAAATTTGGTAAGGAGAAAGAAAAAGAATCTATTCGTAAAAAATTGGAGAAAAAATTAAAATCTTTAGGAATTGAAATCACCGCGAGAGAAGAATTCGATAAAAAATTTAATTATTACAAAAATAACTGGCAAAAAATTTTAAAATTAAACACATGAACATAGCTAAAATCATTGACCATACCAATATAAAAATTACTGCCACCGAAAAAGATATTATTAAAACTTGTCAAGAAGCAAAAGAATACGGCTTTCGAGGGGTTTGTGTTAATCCTGAATGGGTGAAATTGGTAAAGAAAGAATTGAAAGGAACCGATATAAAAGTGGTTTGTTTAATTGATCCACCAATAGGCGATAGCCCTCATTGGCAGAGGACAGACCTCTGCCAAAAAGCTAAAAGAGATGGAGCCGATGAATTAGATGTGGTAATTTCAATTCCGGATGTAAAACACGAGAGATGGAGGAAAGTTTTAAAAGATTTAAAAGAAATTTCTAAAATTTTACCAACAAAAGTAATTATTGGCTCAGGATATTTAACTGATGAAGAAATAGAAAAAGCTTCGAAAATAGTCAAAGAAGCCGGCGCAATTTGCGTCAAAACAGCCACCGAGAAAGACCCATTAGAGCATCGGGAATTAAAAGAAAAATTTTATCATCTAAAATTGATGCGCCAAGGGGCTCCTGGACTTCTCATTAAAGCCGCCGGCGGAATCAGAACACTTTTTGATGTAAGAGAAGCAATAAAAGCCGGCGCCGACATCATTGGAACCAGTTCAGGCGTTGAAATTCTAAAGGAATCTAAAAAATTATGAATTACCAACCTGTAATTGGTCTCGAAACACACGTGGAGTTGAATACAAAAAGTAAAATGTTTTGCGATTGTTTAAATGACCCGAATGAGCGTCATCCGAATGTTAACATTTGCCCAACATGCACTGCGCAACCGGGAAGCCTCCCTGTTATTAACAAAGAGGCGGTAAGAAAAGTAATAAAAACTGGTTTAGCTTTGAATTGTCAAATTCCAGAATATTCTAAATTTGATAGAAAAAACTATTTTTATCCCGATTTACCAAAAGGTTATCAGATATCGCAATATGACATGCCTTTTTGTAAAGAAGGATATTTAGAAATCGATGGGAAGAAAATCAGAATTCGACGAGTCCATTTAGAAGAAGATACCGGAAGATTGGTTCATCCT
>Ga0172364_10003768_pt1 | contig 12103 bp, 8 predicted proteins | sample LakKivSesite10cm_FD_114545 | JGI IMG/M metagenome (GOLD analysis project Ga0172364, IMG submission 114545) | Sediment microbial communities from Lake Kivu, Rwanda - Sediment site 10cm | ecosystem: Environmental > Aquatic > Freshwater > Lake > Sediment | place: Rwanda: Western Province, Lake Kivu... | reverse complement strand
AGCATTTGAACTAAACCGTGAATTAAATTGGCAGATGGCATTGTTAGCGCAGATAGCCAAAACTCAGAAAATCGCTGTTCTAATGACAAGCCAAGTGCGGAGCGTTTTCAACGAGGCTCACGTAAGCATAGAACCAGTAGCCACAAGGGTCATAAAATTCTGGGCTGACACAATAATAGCCATGAAACCTACAGAAAACCCGAGAATAATTAAAGCAATTCTGGAAAAAAATCCAAAAAAGCCTCAGCCCTTAGCTTGCCATTTGAAAATAGGAGAAACAGGAATACACGAGTATTTAACTCATTGACGGTTATGGAAATGGAAATAATAGAGCTAATTGTTGAAGCATTGAAGTTCATTTTTCCTGCATACTGTGCAAATGCCATACCAGTAATTGCTGGTGGGGGTTATCCTATCGATTTTGGAAAGAAATTTTTTGATGGGAAACCAATTCTTGGGAAAAACAAAACTTTTCAAGGTTTCTTTTTTGGACTGATTATTGGAACTACCGTAGGTTTAGTGGAAAGCGCATTTTTCGGTTATCCACTTTTGCTTGGTTTGCTATTATCTCTAGGAGCATTATTTGGAGACTTAGCAGGGGCTTTTGCAAAGAGAAGACTTGGGCTTGCTCCTGGCGAGATGTTGCCAGTTATTGACCAAATTGACTTCATAATTGGAGCAGTTCTGTTTTCACTTCCACTTTCTTTACAAATCTCGTCTTGGGAGCTTATCCTAACAGTGTTAATTATAACTCCTCCTATACACTTGCTAACGAATTTTGCAGCATACAAACTGGGTTTAAAGAATAATCCGTGGTAGGCTATCAACTGGTTTTGATTTGTATTTCAACTTCAAGGAATATGTACGCTAAAAGTAGAAAAACTGTTCCTACTATAAACATCATGTAAGCTTGTCTTGGCTTATATGCATATTTTGTGCTTTGATATATGGTTATTAATCCAACAGTGCCAAGTGAGTATAGAATCATGGCAGCAATGCTGTCAGCTATAAATTGTTCTGAAAGGCTTGGATAGACTAAGACGAAGCGCCCTTGAGAATAAACTGCTGAATAGGGCTTCACCGCTAAGTCATATAGACCGCCCCCAAACAAAAATATCGCGATGCCAATGGCGATTAGTGAAAGAACAAAAGTTGACGGTTTCAATGTTGAGATTTTCCGATATAGTCCATTTAAGGAATAAGACATTGATGAGATTTTTTTCTTAACCGTTCGTGACATTTTGTTTTTCCTCATTTTTAATTAAGTATTCCGCCACTTCTTGAGCCCATTCTCCGGTTAAAGAATTCTTGACAACCTCGCTTAAATACTCTTTCCAAGAAAACCCCAGTGCCCTTTTCCAAACATCATATTTTTTAACCATGTTTTCATAGGCTTTCATGTGCAATTCGCAATAACCGTTTTCGCCAGCTTCCCTACTGCAGATTTTGCAGTTCAATTTTTTTCCTCCTATTCTCTTTGAGTGGGCACTTCGGATTGAAACATAGTGTCCACGGACGTCTTCCCTGCATACGAACCTGAACCGTGGGCCAACCGCATCCACGACAGCTCCTTCCAAGCGGTCTTACAGTGCCCTTCTGTGGAAGTGGGAATGATGCTTTACATAGTCCTTTGAAGTAGTTTGTACATCCAATGAAACGTTTGCCAGTCTTCCTCGAATATATTACCATGAGTTTTCCTGTGTTACAAATTGGGCAAATGCCGACTATTTTTTCTTCAAGTTTTGCTTTTTTTATGGCGGTGCTTAGTTGTTCGCCGATTATCCTCTCTTTTTCTTTTAACTCGTCTGTTGCAGGTTTAAGGATTTCAACAGCTTCCAGGAGAATGTTCTCTCTTTTTTCACCGTTTGTCTGAATCTTGTTCATTTTTCCTTCAAGTTCTTTTGTTAGTTTTATTGAAACAACTGTTGGGCAATATTTTTCCAAAACCGCAAGGACCTCGAAGCCTAAATCTGTCACAGTCATTGTTTCGTCTCTAGCATATTTTCTATCATAAAGTGTTTGTAAAATAGCTGCCCTTGTGGCTTTTGTTCCGATTTCCGCTTCTTCCATCTTTTTAAGAAGACTACTTGGGTTGTATCGCGGTGGCGGTTTAGTGAATTTGTCTTCCAAGATTACTTTTTTGATGTTTATTGTTTGTCCTTCTTCTATTTGGGGTAATAAAACTTCTTCTGACTTTATGTGAGGTCCATAGAATCGTAACCAACCTTCCTTTAAAGTTTGTCTTCCTCTTAGGTAGAAGCGATGCCCGTTTACGTTAATGTGTACTTTGATGCTTTGTCTTATGGCTGGTTCACTAAAAACTGCCATAAACCTTCGAATGATAAGGTCCCAAATGTTTCTTTCAGAAGTGTCTAGAACCCTTTCTGGCAATTTTCCAGTTGGATATATGGCTGGATGTGCTGGGTCTTCCTTCTTTCCTTCATTTGGCTTCAATTCTGTTTTTGCAAGAAGTTCCGCTGCAAGTTTCTTATATTCAGGAACCTTGTTTAGGTTTTTCAGTATTGCCTCATAATTTATTGCTGGCGGGAGTTTTTGGCTACTCGTTCTTGGGTAAGAGATTAAGGCGTCTAAGTATAATCGTTGAGCAATGTTTGAAGTGTGCATTGGTGTATAACCGAAGAGGCTGTAGGCTTCGCTTTGAAGGGCGCCTAAATCAAAGGGCACTGGTGGCATTTGCTGAAATTTTTTAACATCTACCCTCTCTACCTCGCCATTTTTTCCCTTGCAATCGTCAACTATCGTGTTTGCTTCCGTTTTGGTTTCGATGATTTTCTTTTCGTATCCTGCCTCGAAAATTGAACCACCTATGTCGGCTTCTGCTTTTATACTCCAGTAAGGGGTTGGCACGAAACATTTGATTGCTTTTTCTCTAGCCACGAGGAATCTGAGCGTTGGACCTTGCACTCTTCCAGTGCTCAATGTAGTATATCTTCCACTCCATTCCTTCGCCGCTATTGTTAATGCCCGTGAAAGGTTTATACCGTATAGCCAGTCAACTTCGTGTCTTGTGCATCCAGCCTCTATTAGGGTAAAATCCAAATGTGGCAACATTTCAACATAGGATTTCTCTAATTCCTCTTTGGTTAAGGTAGAGTATTTCATGCGTTTTGAGATGCCTTCTTTATTGTTGCATGTGTATTTTAGTAAGCAGTATCCGATGATGCTTCCTTCAATGTCGTAGTCGCATGCATCAATAAACATATCAGCATCATTTGCCAATTTTGAAATTGTTTCAAGCCATTTTCGAGTTTGTTTTGCACCTTTCTCGGCGACGTGTCTTGGCACCCATTTAAAACTGAAAATAGGGTAATAATTTCTTCCTTTTCGTTCTTCGGCAACCGTGTATAAATGCCCCAAAGCTGGAACAACAACTATCTCCTTCTCTCGTCTTGCCATATAATATGGTACTCCATTATCCTCCATCCTCTTTGCTTTTCCTTGTGCATCAAGGGCAGAGGCTATTCTTTGCGCTGCATCTGGCTTTTCGGTAATGATTAGCGTATACTTTTCCATGTTTGCACAAACCATGTAATCGTAATGAAATACTGGTTTTCCAGAATTAACCGTCATCTAAAATTAAAGTTTTGTGTCGAATTGCAGATTGGCAAATTCTCATTAGCAACCAATAAATATGCCGCAGATGCTTATTTCTTACGTTGTCTGGAGTGTATTGATTTGCCCCAACGTGTTATATGTCAACAATGTGGCCACGTTTTATATGATGGTGCTGAACTAAGACCACCTGATGAAATTTTACATGAACATAATGGAAAATGCCCAAAATGCGGCAAAAAACTTGCACTAATACCCATTGATGTCGAAGTAAGACCAACAAAATAAGATGTTGACGTAGGAGCGAAAAAATTTTGGCAGAAAACATTCGCAGAATCCAACTTTATGGAGTACATCAGCAAATCGCGAAATTGACAGTTTTTGCTGGTTTTGAAATGCCCATATGGTATAAGGGCGTAATGCCCGAACACTTGACAGTGCGAAACAGCGTTGGCATTTTTGATATCTCCCACATGGGACGGGTAATAATTAAAGGCGCTGACTCTGAACGTTTCCTAAACTACGTGATAACAAACGATGTTTCTAGGCTGTCGCCTAATAGCGCCCAATATTCAGTCATGTGTAATGAAAACTGCGGCATAATAGATGACTTCGTAATATACCGGCTGGAGGAGGAAAAGTTCTTGATAGTTTCCAACGCAACCAACAGAGAAAAAGATTACAATTGGCTGGTTACAAATGCTAAAGGTTTCAACGTAAAAATCGAAGAAATTTCAGACGATGTGGCAATGTTTGCAGTTCAAGGTCCAAACGCTGAAGAAACCCTACAAAAAATTTCCCCAGAAGATTTAAGCAAAATTGAAAGGTTCAAATGTGCCTATTCAAAATTGGCAAATGTGGATGCTTTTCTCTCTCGAACAGGGTACACAGGTGAGGATGGATTCGAAGTTTTCATATGGGATGCCTCTTTAACAAATCCAGATAAGGCTATAAAGTTGTGGAATGCAATCCTCGAAGCCGGTAAAACTTTTGGAATAGAACCGTGTGGATTAGGAGCAAGAGATACATTAAGGCTTGAAGCTGGAATGTGTCTGTATGGAAATGACATTGATGAAAACACGACTCCTTTAGAAGCGGCACTAGGTTTTGTAGTGAAACTCCAGAAGGAAAACTTTGTGGGAAAGGAGGCGTTGTTGAAACAGAAAAATGAAGGAATCAAACGTAAACGTGTCGGAATACGGATAATAGAGGCGGGAATACCACGACCAAACTATGAAATCTACAGCGATAAGGGTGAGAATATAGGACACGTAACTAGCGGAACATTTTCTCCGCTGCTTAAATTTGGCATAGGAATGGCTTATATTCAAACTTCCCAAGCTCAAGAGGGAAACATCATAAACGTGAAGATACGCGATAAGCTGATAAAGGGAAAAATTGTGCCTTTTCCATTTTATGACGCTGAAAATTACGGTTACAAACGAAAAACTACAAAATGAAATCAGAAACCATTCTAGTTTCGTTTTTTATTCGTTTTTGGAAAGGTATATAACATTCGTTAACCGTAAGGGAAATAAAACACTTCAATAATGTTGTAAGAGAGATGGGCTCGAAATGAGGATTAGAGAAACCCTATCGAAAGAACATGTTGTCAACGGTCTTAAAAGCTTAGGAAAGCTGCGAATTAAAATAAGTCACGGGTCAGTAATCACTTTTTCAGCATTGCTACTCATACTTTTTGTAGCTTTCGTTATACGCCTATTTCCAGTAAAATGGGAAATACAAGCTGGCTCAATACACCTCTCAGAGTTTGACCCTTACTTTCAATATCGTTTTACAGAATACTTAGTAAACAACGGGTTCATCTCATGGGCTTGGCCACCGCCTGGTTGGATTGATCCACAGCGCTGGTATCCAGGATTTGGGGGGTATCAGGGAGTGCAAGCAACAACAGGATACCCGGGGTTACCGTTTACGACAGCGTTTTTCTATAAAATAGTTTCAGCGCTGGGTGTAAATATTGAACTAATGGATTTCTGTGCACTTTTTCCACCCATAATGGGTATGCTGGCTTGCTTAGCAATGTATTTTTTGGGCAAGGACATTGGCGGAAAACCTGTCGGACTGTTTGCATCCCTCTTTTTAGCCTTGAGTCCGTCCTATATTCAACGAACGTCCGTTGGATTTTTTGATGACGAAACAATCGGAATATTTGCCCTTGTGCTGTTTGCGTTCTTGTTTTTAAGAGCTATTGAAGAAAACAAGCCTTTTTCCTCATCTGTGAAATATGCGATTGGCTCCGGGTTGACTTTAGGGTATTTCTGTGCTGGATGGGGTGCCGCATACTACCCTCTGGGCCTTACTGTTCTCTTTGTTTTTGTGTTAATCTTGCTTAAAAGATACACGCAACAGTTGCTTCTGTCATATAGTTTAACTTTTGGATTGGGGTTATTTATTGCGATAAATGTTCCCAGACTCACGCCTTCTTATCTAACTACAATCGCTATTTTGCCAGTTGCAGGAATATTTGCACTGCTCTGTTTCTGTGAAGTTCTCAAAGTTTTGACATCTGCTAGATCGAAGAGCATTTTTGCGATTGTTCTTCTGGGTGTGTTGATTGGCGGTTTTGTTGTAATGTGGCAGCTTGGCTACATGCAAAGTATAGGATCAAAGTTTATCTCGGTTATCGACCCAGTTATGCGGGCAGCCTCTCCACTTACAGAATCTGTCGCGGAACATCGAATAACAGCGTGGGGCTCCATATATTACGAGTTTGGCATAGGAATAGTATTCTTCATAGCAGGCTTCTTTTTCATTTTGAGAAATCTTGATAACAGAAACCTGTTTCTCTTACTTTTTGGTCTAACATCCGTTTACTTTGCCGGTTCCATGGTGCGATTGCTTGTACTTGTAGCTCCAGCCATCAGCCTTCTAGCAGCTATTGGAACGATAGGAATATTGAAACCATTTATCACATTGCTTAAGGAACAACCTAAAATCTTTACGAAAAAAAAGTACAGTTTGGAACGTATTGGAAAAGAGTTTAGCGGGACCGCCGTCTTCTTAGTTTTCATTATTTTAATGACAAACTTTGCCTTTTCGCCTCAATCTAGTGGCATGCCTAGAGTATATAATCAAGCCTACGTTCCAGTCACTATTTCCGCGAGTAGCCTTTCGTTAGTACCCAACCAGCCCGTAACAGCGTGGATGGACTCGTTGGAATGGATGAAAAATAATCTTTCGCCTACGACCGCTGTTTGTAGCTGGTGGGACTATGGATATTGGCTAACAATCCTTGGCAATGTAACGTCTCTTGCCGACAACGCCACAATAAACAGGACTCAGATAGGACTAATAGGCAGAGTGTATATTTCTAATGAGACGCAAGCAGTGAGAATACTTAAGGAACAATTTAACGGTCCTAATGGGCCCCCTGCCTACATTTTGGTATTTGTAACATTCTATAGCACAGGCCTAGATGCGAAGGCCGGAGGGGACGAAGGAAAGTGGATGTGGATGGCTAGAATCGCCAACTCTTCTAAAAATAATCCTAAATGGCCAGAGTGGGATAAAGACTGGGAATACAATGAATGGGGAGCTGGCATGCAAAACAACACTTTTGGTAGCTATAACTCTACGTCTGGCGTGTTCGAATGGAATAGTGTTGGAACAAGCACGACGATTTACAAATTGATGGAGAACGCAAAAAGCGCTCTACTTTACTCTACTTTAGGGTACACTGCTCCTGAACTTACATATTTCAAGAACCCGCAATTCTTCGGAGGCTCGGTAGCCACTGTAGGAACGGATCAATCAGGGAATTATATATATCTGGACGCTTTGGTGTGCCTGTATGAAGTAGACTACGCAAAGTATGATTTGGACAACTAGGAAATTGTAGAGGTTTGAATTTTGTTTCCCAAAGTTTCTGACAATCATAAGACGAACAAGCCTTTAGTTCCGAACGGGTTAGGCGTAATATATGTCTTAGTGAGTGCAACCTATCTCTTTCTATTATATTATAACTTCCAATTAACGAAGGATTTTGATAATGCTTCTCGAGCGTTAACTTTGGCTGTTTGTGTCTTATTTGGAGGTTTTATGGGGTTGCTTGATGATTGGATGGATTTGCGGTGGCGTTATAAGGCTTTCTTTCCGCTAATAGCTGCAATACCGCTTATTTCCTTAGCCATAAGCCTCGGACTGCGTACATCTACGACTATTCCATTTTTTGGCGCAATAAATTTTCATGACTATTATTATTTTCTAATTATTCCGCTAATTGTAACCGTAACCACTAATGCTGTGAATCAGCTCGGAGGTTTGAACGGTTTAGAAACAATATGTCCAGCAATAGTTATAATTGGGCTAATGGCTGTCTCAGGATCGAACGCTGCTCTATTATACGTTCCCTTAATCGTGTGGCTTTTGCTTGCCTTTTTTAATTTTCAAGGCAAAATTTTCGTTGGCAACACTGGGTCTTTTGCCATTGGGATGACGTTAGCTTCATTTGCAATTATTTCAGATACAAAAACTGTTCTGCTGGTTTCCATCTTGCCTTATATTTTTAACTCTTCCTTGATTTTGTTGACTTATTTCTTTTTCAGAAAAAAAGCGGCTGTCTCTTTTGATGGTAAGAAGCTGTTTTCGGATCACAGAAGAAGTCTTATTACCCTTGTTACTCATCATCGTCGCTTGACTGAACGGCAGGTAGTTGTAATAATCTCACTTTTAGTGGCGGCTTCAACTTCTGCTGCTTTGTTTGTTCAATGGCTGTTAATATAGCTATTTAGTTCTAAATGGTGATATGCGTATTATCATAGGATTTAGTATAAGGCTGTAGCGGGAACAGCGCGTGCTGTGACAGATCAACCCGAAACCAGAGAAATAGATGAGTTAGCGTCTATGGTGAATGGCTTCAGTAACATTAATAGCCTAGGATTATGTGCATAGAAAGGGTTGGCGGGTGAGTGGACCTCCACCCGTTCCGCCACTAATAAACCCCGGGCGTAGGAGGTGAAGAGTTGAAAGTTGACAGTAAAGATGTGGCTTCTACAGCCGTTTTTGCAGCGTTATATGTCGTAATCAACGTTTTGCAGATGATTACGGTTGGCAATCCAACAGTCTATGGTCCAGTGCAGTTGCGCGTCGCTGATTGCCTGATTGCTCTGGCAGTGTTGCTTGGATGGCCTGTTGTTGCTGGGGTTACAGTCGGATGTTTTTTGACTAACGCTTACTATTTCCTTGGATTCCAAGATGTGATGCTTGGTCCTATCGCTAATTTAGTCGCAGCCACCTTGGTTCTCATGCTAAGGAAACATCGCTTTATGGCTTGTGTTGCTGGGGCTCTTCCAGTAGGGCTAATCGTGGGTAGCTACCTGTCAATCTTTTTTCCATTTCTTTCGCCGCCAGAAGTTCTTAATGCTCTGCCAGCCTTGGCAGCGATGGTTGTCAGCATAACAATTAGTAGCTTAATTGCGATAGCAGGACTAGGATACTTGCTTCTTCTAGTACTTAGCAGACCAAGCATACTAGAGCCTTTGAAGTCTCGCGGACTAAAAGTAATCAATTAGTAGGTTTAGGCTTACATGAAGCGTTCCAGCTTCGTTAGCCCCAGTATTTCTTCAAAATCTAAGCCCAGCGCATCCAGCACTTGGTCAAATGTCGATTGCAAATAGGCGATGTACTTGTCAACATCTACTTCGTTGTTCGTTGTAAGTTCAACTGGTTTGACATGTGGTTCTTTAGTGACTTTGACGAAACTTATCAAGTCTCCAGCCCTGACATCTTTCATCATTTTTGCAGCTTTAACGTGCTGAGGCGTTGTTTTAGTGTAATGTCCCAGCTCTTCGCCTAAGACTACGTTGAATGCTAATTCGTCTAGACTTTCCCACTCTCGTCTCTTCAAGCAGATGTAGCAGTCACGAACGATTTCGCATATGTCCTTCTTTGCCTTCTCAAAGTCTGCTGGCTTCTTCACCATAGCCAAGCGTTCTTTCATTCTGTCAAAAGCTTTCTTAATGAATATTGGGATATGTCTCTTCTTACCCGTTAATCCTTTGACGTCTACGCTTCCGTCCTCTAAAACGCCCAAATAATTTTTCTTCCGTGAACTAAAAACGGCATATCTGTAAACCTTGTCTACATCCAAACTCATTTTCAACTCATGCTCGGTCCACTGCGCTAAGTCTTCTATCTGCTTTTTCGAAGGGTTTTTCAAGAAAATGCTGTCTGTGTCGCCGTAGAGGACTTGAATGTTAAGCTCCTCTGCCTTCTTCAGTATCTGAGTTAACGAGTGTCGAGCGATGGCTGCTGTTGCTTCTGCAACTGGCGGACAATAGAGGTCAAATGAGTCTGCGCCGAAGACACCATAGCTTGCGTTTAATATTACTTTGAGCGCTCCTTGAATAATGTTGTACCAGCCTCGCAGTTCAGTTGATAAAACTTTGTCTTTTGATTTAGTCTTGTACCATTGCACTCGCAAGTCTCTAAGCGAACCGATTAAGAGGCTTTCTAATGCTCGTTTTTTGGTGCATACCCAGTGCGGCGTGTCTGGGACGAGGTTGGTGTGGCATTCTGGATGCTGGCACAATATAGATTGGTAGCCGAGGTTCCAAACCTTTATTATTGATGGATATAGGCTTGGAAAATCCATGATTGAGACGTTGAAGTGAACGCCTGGCACTGGTTCAACAACTATGGCGCCTTTGTATTTTTTGCCTTTAATTATTGCTTTTGTGACGGTTTTTCCTTTCGCTGTAAGAATGTCTTCTGCATTTGGGATGAGCATGTTTCTTCTGCGATGTTCCCGATGCATGAAATTTCTTATCCAGCGAGAAACGCCTTGCCGGCTCACATCTTCCATTGGCATGCTGCTGATTCTTGCCAAAACTAGAATAAGCTTCATAACTAACTCGTCTTCAAAACTTGTAAGCGCAAAAGTAATTTCAGCATCTCTAAAACAGTATTTGGCAAGTTCCGTGTAAGATAATTCGCCTATGCTTTTTTCATACTTAATTTTTTCCATTCCAACTAGGGCTTTGCCTACGTCGTCAAGGGTTATGTCTCGATAGCGGTTGTTAAAGGCGTAAATTTGGATTGAGCGGTTGAAGAAAAACTTGTAAAGGTCTATGTGCACCCCATATTTTAATAGGCAGACACGTTTTCCAACTTCTATTGGAATTTCGTCGCTTCTTATGCCAAGGTTCTGTGCCCTATGTGTCAGATACCGCAGGTCAAAGTCGTCGCCGTTGAAGGTTATAACAAAGGGATAACTCCATAAGGCATCAAAGATGGCTCTGATGAGTTTTTTTTCAGAATCAAAATACTCTAAAGCCACTTCCGCTGGCAGACGCTCGTTTCCTTCGCGGGATCCTTCCCGTTTTAAAAGTAAAACCCTCTTTTTTCCGTCTGAACCATACAACGAAACACAAACAACCGGATAGGCAGCTTCTCTAGGGTCAGGCATCCTCGTTGGGATAGGCGTGTAAACTTCGATGTCCAAGGCTACAAAAAGAAATTTTGGCGCAGGGTATTCCAATAGTTTTGCCCATTGTTCAATGAATTGTTGCTCCTCATTTGTTGCGTCTTCGAAAATCTCTTGTATTTGCTTAACGTTCTTTTCGGTTTCTTCCATGTTTTTTAGGACTAACTTGCTATCTTTGACTTCGTATATCATTCCTGGCAAAAGTTCTCTGTCATAAACATAGCATTGGTAATACTTTATTTTGGATTCCCATACTTTCGGTTCCTGAACGATCGGTGTTTCAGCGACTTTTGGGTAGTCTTCTACAATTATGTCTCTTATGCATCCTGTTGGGCGACCGCCAATGGCTAAAGGGTCTGTCGCTATAACACTGGTGACCTTAACATTCTTGTTTAATAATGGGTCAAATTTATCCACGATTTCAAAATGGTCAAATCCAGGATGTTGCGTTAGCCTAGTTATTTTTTCAAGCTCTATTGGCGAAAGGTTGGTTAGACAATATGGTTTATGACCCGTGTTGTCAAGCCAGAAATAAATTCGCTCTGAAATAGGTTCATAAAGTTTGATTAAGGCTTTTTTCGCTTTTCCATCATACGTGGCTGAAACAAAATATGAAGGCGGTAGATTTTCAGGGGCTAGCGGTGGAAATGCGGGTTTTTCTCTTTCTTCTGATATTGCTTCCGCGAAGGGTGGGGTTTCTGCTTTCGTTTCTACTGAAGACTTAGCTTCTCTATGCGAGAATTCGTCTAAGTGTCTCTGCGCCATTTTAGCCCTTAACCTAATTGTCTATGTGCGTAAGATATACTAAAATCTCTTGCTAAACAGTAGGATTTTGCTTTTTCTATAACCTTTCTTCATCAGTCGCTGTTTTTGATGTCCTTAACCAGTTCTTTGATTGTTAATAGACCTACATTTCCTGTTCCATGTTTTCTAACCGATATTTTCTTTGACTCTACTTCACGCGTGCCGCAGATCACCATGTAAGGAATTTTCTGAACTTCGGCTTCTCTGATTTTGTAGCTGATAGTAGAGGCACTACTGTCAATCTCCGATCTTATTCGATAAGCTCCGAGTTTTTCGTGT
>Ga0172364_10003766_pt1 | contig 12110 bp, 17 predicted proteins | sample LakKivSesite10cm_FD_114545 | JGI IMG/M metagenome (GOLD analysis project Ga0172364, IMG submission 114545) | Sediment microbial communities from Lake Kivu, Rwanda - Sediment site 10cm | ecosystem: Environmental > Aquatic > Freshwater > Lake > Sediment | place: Rwanda: Western Province, Lake... | reverse complement strand
GATCGCCGGGCCGGCTCCGCTCGCGCTCGGCTGAATCGTGTTGCCCGTGATCGTGCAGCGCATTTTCGACGGCGATGCGGGGGGCGTAGGCACGCGGCCGAGGTGGATCGCAGCGCACGGGCTACTCATGCTGCTCTGGTCGATGGCGTTGCCCGTGATCGTGCAGCCGATAGCCCGAGCTACGTCGATGCCGTAGGGGGGTTGGCTGTCGCTCGGGAGCGTGATGGTGTTGCCCGTGATCGTGATGCGCTTCTGCGGCCCGGCTGGACCGCCCACGAAGATCGCCGCCACGGGGTTGTCCGACTCCAAGTGGTTGTCGGCCACGATCACGTCAGACCCGAAAACGTCCAAGTAGACGTAGATCGTTGCAAGGGCGTTCAGGTTGCCTGCGTCGAGGTGCTCGCACTCGTTGCCCGTCACGACGGCGTCGATGCGGGACTTGACGTTGATGATAACAGCCGAGGTGACAGCGCCCGTGTTGAGGTAGTCTCGGACGTGGATCGTGTTGTTGCTTGCTGCAAGTCCAGCGCCTTCCAAGATCACGCCCCGGCGGGCCGTCGCGGGGAAGGGTGCGCCCGTGAACCCGACGCCGATCGCCGTGTCCGACACCGCCGAGTCAAGGGTGCCAGGGCCAAAGGCCACGCCCGTATCGCAGACGATGATCGCGCAGTCATCGACCTGCACGCTCGCTGTGCGTCCGTTGGGCGGGACGGAAAGCACGCCCGTAGACCAGCCGAAGAACACCACCGAGCGGAAGGTCGAAACGAAGCTCGCCTCGAGGTGCGCTCCGTCGTCGGTCCCGGCTCCTCCAGGCGGCAGCGTCTGCGCCGTGGGGCCACCAGGGCCGACGAAGACCGCATCGGAAATGCGCGCCGCGACCGGGCTGGTCGCGCCCTCGACTTCTTGGATGAGCACACCGTACTGCCGCATGTTGATCGCGAAAATCTGCGAGCCCAAAAAGATGCAGCCGCCCGAGCTTCCTGGGTCCACGCCCTTGTTGAGTAGGTGGATGCCCACGTCCATGTAGACCAGCGGATCGTCGCCTATGCCGAGCAAGGTGATGTTGCGGCCGTTGACCTGACCCTCAAGGACGCGGATGCCCGCGCTGCCGGCTTGGTTCGGGAAGGTCGAGCGCGTCATCGTCACGGCCACGCTCTCGATGCTCGTGGCCGGAAACGAAGGCGCACCAGCCGTATCGACGAGAATCCCTGCCGTGAGCGCAGTACCAGGGGGTGCTGTGCCGATGAAGACTGAGACCCCGTTGATCACCGTGCCGCCGGACAAGACCATGATCGCCCCTTCGGGCCCCGAGGTCTCTTGGCCCACGTTGGGCACCTCGACGGTCAAGTCGCGTAGCTGCGAGAAGGCCGGCCCGCTGCCGGGGTCTTGTGCAAGCTGAAAGACGCTCTGTACGCCCTCGGCCTTGCCGCGAACGGTCGTCGCAGCGCCCGCGCCTTGCACGCGGGTCTTTGCCGGAATGACGAGCGGCGCGACCACGCTGCCCGAGTCGAGGTCGTAAAGGCCGGGCCTGATCCACACGTCCCCGCCCGCTGGCGTGGCGCACAGAGCGAGAGCGGCTTCGATGCCCGAGCCATCGCCGGGGTCTGCGATGTAGGTGAAGCCTGCGGCCGTGCCCGTGGTCGTGGCCGTGTCGCCGGCCGGCACGTTGCCCACGAGGTACTTCGGAGCGAAGCGGTCGTTGCTTCCCCCGCCCCCGCCGCCCCCACCGCTGCCGCCTGCGAAGGGCGGAACGATAGAGCCGATCGCGTTCGGTTCCCAGGCTCGGTAGCTCACGGCCTCACCGCATCCGCATGTAGTTTAGCTGGAGGAAGGTGCCGTCCCGCGGAAGCGGGCTGACAAGCTCCGCGCACCTGATCCTGATCTCCCTGTACCACGACACGTCGAAGACGAGCGTGAAGGGCACGGGACCGCTCGGCGGAAAGGGCGCAGGCGGGACGTAGCCCGCCCAAGGGTCGAGGCGGAATTCGGACGCAAAGAAGCGCCTGTAGGCGTAGCCCGGGGCGATGGCCGGGGCGTTGAGGACCGGATCGACCACGCCGATGGGATACCAGACCGTGCTGCTCGACGAGGCCTCGATGGGCTCGAGCGATGCCTCCGCGATGATGTTCAACAGGCCCAGGCCGGTCTCAGTCTGCTGGTCCACGGCGGGGAAGTAGATCCCGAAGAGGGCAAAGGCCCGATGGCCGCGCACGTCCACAGCCGAGAGCGTTTCGTAGCTCGTCAGGCTGCTCGCCGAGGGCAAAGGGTTGATCAGGTTCAGCCCTTCGTCGCCGATAGACTCGATGCTCTTGCGATAGAGCGTCGGCCCGGTCACGTCGGGCACGTCCTTGACGAAGGGGAACTTCTCGTCGCCGGGGAAGGCCCGGGTCTGATCGGACCCTGGGGTGTAGCCCACCGTCGTGACGTTCTCGGCGTTCTCGGCGTCCCGGCGCACCGAGCGCACCCGAGCCTCGCTCTTGAGCATGTAGTCCGAGTCGCGGCTCGGGTCGTTGCGGCTCACAGCTTCACCTCTTCGATGATCTCGGCGTCGATGATCTCGCTCGCCTCGCGCCTCGTGCGCCGCCTTGGGCGCTGGGGCTGGGGCTTGCTGGCGCTCACGCGCATCGGCCGGCGCTGCACGACCTCGACGGGCTCCAGGCCCAACACCTCGCGCTCGTCGTAGGCGCGGCGCAGCGCCGAGCCGATGCTCTCGGTCAGGGCTGCGCTTCGGCGCGCAGTCTCCATCGCCTCGGGGTAGCGGGCGTCGAGCCCCGCAAGGGCTGCCTTGCCGAAGACCAGGGCCCCGGCGCGAGCGACGTTCTGCGCGATGCGCGTGTGCTCGGCGCACAAGGCCAGGGTGCGCTCCCCGAGGCGGAAGACCACCCCGTCGTCTGCCGAGCGCACCTGCGCCGCGCAGACCTTGCAGCGTTCGGTCACGCCCCGCCTCGGCTGCCGCGGACGTAGGCCTGGGCGGCGTCCTTGCGAGCCTGCGCCGCGCACGGCGTGCAGGACGGGCCCTTGTTCTTGCCCTTGCTGCTCGACGAGGCCGGCGCAGCGCCAAGAGCGCCGAGGCCGGCGCGGCTCGCGATCAGGGCAAGGGCTGCAAGGGGGCTGGGTCGCTGCTGCATCGGATCACCTCATCCGTCGCCACACGAGGTAGCCGGCACCCGCGCCGGCTCCGAGGGCGAGCACACCGTAGAGGATGCGCCACAGGGTGCTCAGCCGTCCAGCGCCGAGCAGCGCCCCGCTCAAGCCCAAGACCGAGAGGTTGGCAAGAGCGCCGATCCCCGCCCCGCGCCACGAGCCCGAAGCGAGCCCGCCGATGCCTGCGCCGATGGCCGCTGAGCCCAGCGTGATCGTGGCGTGCGTCAGGGCCGATGGGACGGTCCCGAAGCCCTCTTCGGGGCTCTGGGCTGCCCCAAGGCCGCGAAGGGCCCTTCGCGGGGCGGCAAAGCGCACGGGCTCAGGCGTCGAGGGGCTGCCGCCGGCCTGGGCCGCTTCGGCCTCGGCCACGGCGCGGCCCACGGCCTCGACCTCGCCTGCGACGGGGCTACGGGCCGAGCCGGCCTCGACGCGCTGCTCCTCGGCCCGCGGCGCAGGTACGGCCCGCAGGTGCGGCTGGCGCGGAGCGGGCTCGGCGCTGCTCACTTGCGCCTCCGCTTGCCGCCGCGCCTTGCGCGCCCGATGCCCGCAGGGCCGCTGATCTCCAGGTTGTAGCTGCTCTTGCGCCCGTCGAGGTCAGGGGCGCGCTGGGGCAGCGCGGCGACGTTGCGGACGGGCACCCGCCCGAGGCTCGGGCGGGTTGCCTTGCGGTAGAACCACAACGCTGCGCCGCCGGCAATCGCCAGGACCACGCTGCCTGCGCCGACCACGATCCAGGGCCAAGGATCCATCGCCCCGGGGGTGGGCGTTTCGGTGCCGCTCTCACGCGGCGTGGGAACAGTCTCGGCGGCTGCTTCGGCGCACGTCCCAGCCGTGCCGCCCGCCGCAAGGCAGTCGCGGTAGGCCGCGAGGCGCGCTTCGGCCAAGGTGCGAAACTGCTCGGCGCGAGCCCGGGCGATAAAGACCCCGGCAAGCTCCTGGGCCACGTTGATCACGACCTCGCCCAGGATGTAGGCGATGGCCGTCAGGGCGATGGCCGCGATGATGGCGATGCCGATGGCCGCGGCGGTCGTAAGCTCTCCGAGCGCCCGGGCCCGGGACTGACCGGGCCTGACCTCGGGCATGATCTGCGGAAAGGGGATCGAGGCCGCGACCAGAGGTGCAAGCGGGCGCACGATGGTCGTGACGACCGCGTAGACCCGGTACTGCGCTCCGAAGAGGTCGGAGCGGATCTTGTTGAACGCTCGGTAGTCCTCGGGCCGGTCGATGCCCGCAGCGCGAAGCTCCAAGAGGCGCGTCTTGGCCTTGGCGGCTTCCTCCTCGCCCGCGGCAAGCTGCTCGAGCAGGTCGCGCAGCGTCGGCTCAGCGAAGCTGCGCTCGACGTACTCCCCGACCTGAGCGAAGCGGCGCTGCGCGAGGTCGAAGGCACGGTCGAAGGTGCTCGCTTCGCTCACCGCTGCGCTCCGCTCTTGTTGGCCTGCGCGACGAGCGCAGCGAGGCGCTCGTCGTGCCGGTACTCAATGATCACGGCGACCTCGGCGTAGCCGATGTTCGATGCGCCGAGCAGCCATTGGTGCGGGAGCATTTCGAAGCGGATCTGCGCCCCGGGGCTCCACACCGGGAGCTTGTACTCGCGGTTGGGGCCGATCTCCTCGGGCAGCGTGTCGAAGGCGATCGACACCCGAGGGCTCTCGGGGATCATGACCTGCACGAGCCGGTAGCAGCCCGGGATCGCATCCTCGTCCCGGGGAACGAAGATCCGCGCCTCCTGCACCAGCGTGGCGCGGAAGGCGTGCGTGGGCTTGTAAATCACGCCGTTCACAGGTTCACCCCTTCGGCCGGCGAGCGCCGCAGCCGCACGCCGCCGCCTTCGCGAAGACCTGATCCCGACGAGCCGACGCCATCGCGAACAGCTTGCGCCCGGTAGGCGAGCCATCGTCAGCCGCGCTCGCGTGCGCGATGACGCGCCCCGCGTCGAAGAGCACCTTGCCCACGTCGGCGCAAGGCGTCCGCTCGACGCGGTCGCGGGTCAGGCGCTTCAACTCGTAGGTCGCCTGCTGAAAGTGCTCGTGCTGCGTGCCGCGGAGGCTGCGGAGGCTGCGACGGGTCTTCTTCTTCTTGGCTGCCATGACGAGGGTTCCTCTCAGGTCAGGCTGATGTAGCCCGTCAGGGCCACGGCGAGGTTGAGAAGCTCTGCGCTCTGGTCGAGCGCGATGCCCTGGACGACCACGCCCTCGCCGGGCTCCCAGATCAGGCCGTCGCCGGGGAACTGATGCACGATGGCGATGCCCTGCGTCGTGCCGAGCAGCGCCGCGGGGATCTGCGAGAGGGGCACCGGGCTGGTCGGGCCGATGTAGAAGTCTGCGCCCGTTCCGTTGCCGATCTGACGGATCTGGATCCGAAGCTGCCGAATGTCCCCAGCGCCGATCGGGTCGAAGGTCTCCGCGCCACAATGCGCGACCATATCGGTCAACGCGATGGGCTCAGTCCCATCGTTGCGGAAGTCCACGGTGTCGAGGATCGTCGGAGCTTGGTCCGCGAGGTCCACCTCGGAGGCCAGGAAGTAGGGGCGCTTGCTCAAGAGGCCCACCCCGGTGAAGGACACCGAAACGCGGCGCGGGCTGGTGGGCTGGCTCTCGAGAGCGACCTGGACGCGGAGGCTGTCCCGGGCCGAGAGGATCACGGGCCTGTCGAAGGTGTACGCAGAGAAGGCCGGCGTCAGGGCCTGCGGGCCCGTCACGACCTTGGTCGCCCAGAGCGGAAGCGGCTTGAACTCGCGGCTCTGGTAGTACTGATCATGGAAGGTGAAGCGGCAGCCCATGCGCTGCATCTGCCGCAGGTCGAAGCCCGACTGCTGGAGGAAGTCAGGGCGCACGAAGAACGTGGCGTGCGTCAGGCGAACGGGGAACTGCTCGCCGTTGATGAAGGTGTTGCGGTCGCCGTTGGAGACCACCCCATCGGGCAGCAGCGTGAAGCTGTCGAAGTAGGCCCGGGGCTCTTCGATGATGCCCTTGGCGACGTTCTTCGCCGCCAGCTTGACCATGTAGTCGATGTAGCGGTCGCCGGGGCTGCCCGAGGGCTGCTTGCTCTGCTCGTCCATGCTCATGCCTCGATGCTCGCGTAGCCGCACAGGCTCACGCCAAGCTGGTAGACGCTGTTGGTGACCTGTTCCTGCTCAGGAATCGCGACCGGACCCGGGGCGGTGACCTCCAGGTCGAGCCGGTCGCCGGGGCCGAGCGTGATGGGCTCGGGCAGGTCGTAGACCTGCGCCGGGGTGATGGTCGGGCACACGAGCGCAAGCGGCGCACCCTGCCGCCACCACCACGAGCCCGTGCCGCCGTTCCGCATCCGAGCCCGAGCGGCAACGCGCAAGCTCAGCGGCGTGACGACCGAGCCGGGGTTGGGCAGTACGCCCGGCCCGCCCTCGTTGATCCCGAAGTCGTAGACAATCTGATCGATCATGACCGAGAAGGCCGTCACAGGGATCGACCCGTCGCTCGAGGGGTTCTCCGCAGCGTACCGCTTGGCGCTGAACCGCTGGTCGCTCGGCCACGTCGCGAGGATGGATTGAAGGTAGGCGCTCGGCCCAAAGCCATCGGGCGGGAAGGGGGGCGTGCCGCCGAGCGTGTTGTTGTAGCTCTTGAGGTTGATCTGCTGACTCTGCCGAGCGTTGCCGCCGAAGAGGTTTCCCCCGACCTCTTCGAAGTGCAGCGTGGCCCGAGGATCGACCGGCGGGCCAGCGAGCCCCGGGGGCAGGGTGAAGGTCGAGAGGTCGAATTCCAGATCCCCGAGCCGCGGGATGATCATGGGCTTGTCGAACTGCCAGCGCGTCAGCCCCCAGAGGCTCGAGGCATAGTCGGGCGTGCCGAAGGCCGCGCCGGGGTTGTTCGGCGTGTCACTCGGCCTCGGGGTCGTGACCTGCGGGTGGCCCGGGTTGCGAAGGTAATACTGGCGCTGCGGGGCGCTGACGACGACGCGGGGGAACTCGACCGCGGCCACGCCGCAGTTGCGGAAGTTGGCGGCGGTCAGGGTCGGGTTCGGGTCGCTGTAGCGCGAGAAGGTGTAGTTGATCGGCGCGACCAAAACCTTGGTCAGCGTCACGGGGTACTTCTCACCGTTGAGGAAGTCGTTAGCCGGCAGGCGCACCGTGAACGGCGGGCGCGGCTGGGCCGAGGCCGTATCGACCCGGGCAACGGACCAGAAGGCTCGCGGTTCGTAGAGCAGCATCGGAGAGCACCTTACCGGAAACCTGGGCCGGAAACTAGAACGCCCCTCAAGCCGTTGCCGGCCGAGGGGCGTTCGGGTGACGAGCGCCCGTGCGCCGGATCAGGCGACCGGACGACGCTTGAGGCCGTCGAGGAAGAAGCGCATCCGCACGGCCTGCGACAGGTCCGCGATGGCTCCCGGGAACGAGCGGATCTCGAGGTAGAAGACCCGATCGGAGGCGATGTAGACCGGAAGCTGGAAGCGCCGCTGGTTGCTCGCGGTCATGGCCCCGCCCGTGCCGTAGCTGAACGCGGTGTTCACGGCCAGAGCCTGGGTCGAGGTGAAGGCCGGCGAGCCGATGCTCTGCCCGATCCGGCTGAACGGGAAGCGCGCCTGGGGCTTCTTGATGTTCGCCCCGACCACGAGCGAGATCACGAGATCACGCTGGAGCCGGCGAAGGTTCTGCGAGAGCAGGACCGGCGCAGGCGCGAGCAGGGTGGCCGGATCCTCACCGACCTCGGCGTTGGTCAGAGCGAAGTGCTCGTAGGTCAAGGCGTAGCAGAGGTACGCCTCGTCGTGGTTCATGCGGGTCTTGGCGACCTGGTTGGTGTCGGACTCCGTCGCGGTGCGCGGACCACCGGGCACGACGCCCTGCGTCGGGATCTGCTGACCCTGGACGTAGGTGAAGGCACGGAGGTTGACGGCGGTCGCGGCGGCGAACTCGATCGTCGAGAACTGCTGGTAGTGCAGCCACTCGTCGATGACGACCTCGGAGCCATCGGGAAGGCGGATCTGCTTGATTGCCATGTTCGTGTTCTCCCGTTGCCGCTCACGCCACCGGACGGCGACGGTAGCCTTCGAAGAAGAGGCGCAGCCGCATCCGCGAGCCGACTTCCAGGTTGAGGTTGTTCACCTGACCCGGGCCCGGCTTCACGTCCACCGCGAGACCCTCGCCGCCTGCGACGTAGAGGGGGCTCGCCATCTGGCGCGAGTCGCAGACCGACGTGCCGCCGTTGTTGCCGACGACGTAGGGGTCGCCCGACACCGCGTTGATCGCGGCGCTATTGTACTGCGTCACGCCCGTGCCGGCCGCGAAGACACCGAGCGGCTGCCGGGTGTACTCCTTGACCGCCGCGATGCGCGTGATCACGAGAATGTCCCGCTGGAGCCGAAGCATGTTCAGCAGGCTCACGTCGGGCGCATCCGCGGGCGAGATCGCGTCGGGAAACTGGACGTTCTCGGTCCCGATCATGAAGACCTCGATCGCCAGCGAGTAGGCGATCAGTTCCTCGTTCTCGGGGATGCGGTTGCCCTCGCCCTCGAGGTTCGTGTCCGCGAGCGTGGACTGGCGCTGCGCCACCGAGCCCGGGATCGAAGCCCCGCGCCCGTAGGAGAAGGCCGTGAGCACGGGGAACGAGCCGGTGCCGATCTCGACGGTCGAGTACAGATCCTCTGCCGAGGTCCAGTCGCCGGGGGTGAGCGTCTTGCCGTTGGGCAGACGGATCTTCCAGAGTTGTGCCATGACGGGTTGCTCCTCTCAGGCCACCGGGCGCTTGTAGAGCCCGTCGAGGTGGAAGACGATCCGGTGCAGAATGTTGTCGTCCGACACACCGGGGTTGGCCTCCGACAGGCCCGAAGGGACCGGGTTGCCGCTGACGTTCTCGAGCCGCAGCCGGTACTTCTCCTGCCCGCCGATGTGGATCGGCACGACGAGGGAGCGCACCGCATCCTGCGCGGGCCAGCCGGCGTTGGCTGCCGTCAGGCCGGGCTGACCGGCGACTGCCACCGCACCAGCGAAGACGGTCGTCGCGGACGCGCCGAAGCCGGTGTTGTAGTAGCTCAGCCCCGCACGGTGGGTGAACTTCTGGCTCACGTCGAGGCTGACGAGCAGCGCCGCGTGCAGGATCGACAGACGCTTGCGCGTCGGGGCGGGCTGGTTCGGGGCCGGCACGCTGACCAGACGCGGATCGCCATCCTCCGTGGTGAACTCGTAGAAGTCGGGCTTGATCGCGTAGACGAGAAGCTCTTCCGTCGAGGCCATGCCGCCCGGGGTCACCACGTTGGTGTCCCGGTCGTTGCTGGTGCGGCGGGTCAGGGCGTTGTTCGTCGTCGGGATCGGCTCGCCAGCGACGTACTGGAAGAGGTCGATCTCGGTGTCGGTGAAGTTAGCGAGAAGCTCGCAGGTGGAGTAGAGCGGGGTGTCGCTCCAGTCCACGAAGGCGACCTCGGTGCCATCGGGCAACCGCATGGTCGTGATCTGATTGATCGGGCCTGCCATGGTTCGTTCTCCTTGATCAGCCGAGGCTGACGATCAGGCCGTGAAGCCCGGGGTGCCGAAGGCTCCGGTGTTGATCCCGGCGAGGCTCACGGTCTCACCGTAGCTCCCGATGGTGCCGGCGCGGCGACCCGAGGGGCCGGTCGGCTCCATGACGATCGCGCCCATGCCGCGGCTGTACTCGGGCACGATCGCGCCCGTGCCGAGCCGGCGGCGGTAGCGGCGACGGCCGATGCCCGCGGCGCCCTCGGCCGAGGCCTCCTCGGACGGCGGGGCCGACGACGCGCCCGACGAGGCGAGCGCCGCGAGGAAGCGCGGGCCGTTCTCGCCCAGCGTCACCATGTCCTGGCCGTAGAGCGCGAGGCCGACGCCGGTCGCGGCCACGAAGCTCGCGATGGCAGCGGGGGTTCCGCCGACCATGAGCAGGCCGAGCGAGGCGAGGATGCCCGCACCGTGGCCCACGGCCCAGCCCCACTTCACGAGGCTGCGCTGGGTGTCACCCGCGTTCGGATCGACCATGGAACGGACGCTCAGGGCGACGGCCGCAGTCACGCCCGCGCCGACGAGCCCCGGGATGATGGCCTCGCCCAGCTTGCCGCCGGGCAGCGCGCCCATCCCGCGACGGATGCTGATGATCGAGCCCATCCCACGATGGCGCTTGACGAACTGACCCTTCTTGTTCCGCTTCGGCATGTTGCTCTCCTCTTACCAGCTTTTTGGGGAAGTCTTCACCCCTATCTTCGCGGTTACGACCGTCGCAACGCGAAGCCGGGGCCCAGGCCCCTTGCAACCTTCTTAGCGGTCGAGGCTTTGGCGTAGCAGCCAAAGGCCCGACCGTTCTTCTTGCTCACCACACAATGAGGCTTGGCCTTGCTTGCGCGAGGCTTGAGCCGCCCGATCCCGGCCATGCTCGCGCTCGGACCCTTCGGATCCCCTCGAGCCGCCAGGGCCTTGCAGCCGCATCCGCTCACCGCCGACCTCGACCGAAGAGGTAGAGCAGGCCCGCAGCCGCGCCCGCGATGGCGAGCGAGCCGAGCGTGGCGTAGACGAGTAGGCTCGTGCGTCCCTTTCGGGCCGACTCACCGAAGGGGCTCCAGTCGAGCACGCGCCGCTGGAGGTTTTCGATGCGGGCGTCGAGCGCCGAGAAGCTCTCGGGCGTGCCGGCAGCCGACCCGTCATTGATCTCGGCCAGGAAGTCTTCGCTCTCCTGCCAGAGCGCGTCGTGCTCGGAGAAAGCCCTATCGACGCTGGCCTCGGGATAGCCCTGCGCCTCGGCCTGCCTGAGCGTGTCGTAGAGCACGCCAAGCTGGTCTTGGACGCCCGCGAGCCTATCGCGAAGCACGCTCTCCTCGGTCGAGGTCCAGGCCGCGAGCCCGTACAGGTTCCGCCGCATCACGACCTCCGCTGCGAACGCCAGAAGGTGTAGGCCAGCCCGCCGAAGGCTACTGCGCCGAGGGCGATCACGACGTACTGCCACGTCGGGGCCGCAGCGCGCCGACCGACGACCCTGATCTCAGGGATCTCGATCTCGGTGCCGCCAGCGTCGATGGATGCGCCTGAGCCCTCGGCTGCCGCGTCGGCCGCAGCCGCCGCAGCGCCCGAAGAGCCCGTGGAGTCGATGACCGAGCGGGTCGGATCGTTGCCCGTGCGAATGACCTCGGGCTCACCGACGCGCACCCCTGAGACCGTCTGCGTGGTCAGGGCTTGCAAGCCCATGTTGAGCCCCGCGGTGCCCTCGTCGATCAGGTCTTCGAAGTCCGCGAGCGTGTCCAGGTCGCTGCTCGGAAGCGCGGTCTGCACGAGGTTGCTGAACCGCGTGTTGAACCAGCGCCCGATGCCGCCTGCGGTCGTCGGGAAAGCGTTCTCTTCGCTCTCGGGGAAGTTGGCATCACCGAGCAGCGCCAGGGTCAGGGCCTGGGTCGCCACACGAGTGTCCGCCGACCACGCGCCGCTGACCGGAAGCGCACGCGGGATCAGGCTCTCGTCAGCCCGAGCGAAGTAGGCCACGAGCGCCGGGCGCACCGAGGGCCACGTCCGCTGGAAGAACGCGAGCGCGGAGGAGGCCGCACCGAAGTTGTCCTCGCTCTGAGCGACGACGTAGACCCAGAACGCGCCAAACGAGGCGAGAATCTGACGGCTCTGCGTTTCGGTGACCATGTACTCCTCCGCGCTTCGGTTCAGCGATCAGCGGTTGGCGACGATCACCATCCGCCGCGGGGGCGGCGGCTCCGCAGAAGCGACCGCCCAGCAGAGCGTCCGCGTGTACCGCTTGCCACCGTAGGGGCCCTGCATGTTCGTCACCTTCTTGCACTTGGCATCCTTGGGCAGATTCTTCGCCGCCTTCGGGGCTGCCTTCGGGGCTGCCTTCTTGGGGGGCTTCTTCTTGGGGGCTGCCTTCTTGGGGGCCTTCTTCTTTGCTGCCATGACCATGCTCCTTGGTTGAGTCTGTGGAACCTACGACTGCGCCGTCACCGACGCCGAAGCAACACGAAGCCGACACCGCTGACGACAGCGACCGCTCCGAGAG
>Ga0172364_10003764_pt1 | contig 12115 bp, 10 predicted proteins | sample LakKivSesite10cm_FD_114545 | JGI IMG/M metagenome (GOLD analysis project Ga0172364, IMG submission 114545) | Sediment microbial communities from Lake Kivu, Rwanda - Sediment site 10cm | ecosystem: Environmental > Aquatic > Freshwater > Lake > Sediment | place: Rwanda: Western Province, Lake... | reverse complement strand
GAGTTTAATTGCCTTTTGGTTGATTCCTGTTTTAAATCGCTATATTATTGATTTTACAAATTTTATCCCGGCTTGGATAAGTAAAGAATCTTTGTTTCAATTATGGCAAGGATGGCAGCTTCCCGAATCATCAATAGAAAATTGGCTGAATCTGGTGGGTATTTCTCAGGGTCATTTATACGAGTTTTTGATTCAAGCCACCAGTTTGTTAGTTAAAATTTTGGGTGGCGCCTTTACCGCTTTTTTTGTTTTGCTTCTTTCTTTTTTTATCAATACAGAGAAGCAGGGAATAGAAAAAGCAATCTCTTTAATTTTTCCGAAGATTTATGAAAATTACGTCATTGATCTTTGGAGAAAAACGAGGCAAAAAGTCAGTAATTGGTTTTTTACCCAATTAATTCTTAGCGGTCTTGTAGGGGGTTTGGTTTTTGTTAGTTTCAAGATTTTAGGGGTTGCCCAAGCTGAATTACTGGCTGTTTTAGCGGCATTATTTGATTTTATCCCTTACATTGGGCCGATGATTATTGGCTTGATAGCAGTTTTAGTTGGCTTAAACCAAAGTTTCTTTTTAGGCATCTCGGTTTTGATTATTTTTATAATTATTCAGGTGATTGAAGGTTTTATCGGTCCTTTATTAAGAGCCAAGACGATGAAATTAAATCCTTTAATTATTATTATTGCTCTTTTAGTGGGAGGCAAGTTAGCGGGCTTTGCTGGAATTATTATTGCCATTCCGTTAGCAGCGGCAGCCGTTGAACTGCTAAGAGACATTCGCAGCGGTCGCTTAGCATCTTCTTTGCCGCAAAAGCAACTTTTGTAATTGTTATTGGATTATGATTTTTGACTCGCACACGCATTTAAATTTAGCTGCTTTTGATAAAGATTTAGAAGAAGTAATAAAAAGAACCAAGAATGAAAATGTTTTCGTAATCAATGTTGGCACTTGTTTGGAGACTTCTAAGAAAGCGATAGCTATTGCCAAGCAGAATGAGAATTGTTGGGCGACAGTGGGTTTGCATCCAAGCCATACAATTCCGATGAAAATTGATAGAAATGAATTAATTTTAATTGATGCTCAATCGGATTTTTTAAATCCGGAAATTTTTAATAAAGAATACGAGACTCTTTTAAAAAATTCAAAAGTAGTTGCGATTGGAGAATGCGGTCTTGATCACACTTATTTAAAAGATTTTTCAGTTAGGGATCAAAAAAAATACCAGGAACTGGAAAAAAATGAATTTAGAAAACAGATTCGGGCAGCTAAAAAATATCAATTGCCTTTGAACTTGCATGTACGTAATTTATACGAAGAAGCTTTATCTATTTTGGAAGATGAAGAGTATAAAGGCAAAGCAGTATTCCATTTTTTTACCGGAAATCAAAATCAAGCAAAGGTAATTATAGAAAAGGGATTCTCTGTCGGGTTTTCGGGCATTATTACCTATTCTTCAGATATGGATGCGATTATTAAAGAAATACCTTTGGAAAAAATATTAATTGAAACAGACGCTCCTTATGTTGCCCCAATGCCTTATCGCGGGGAAAGAAATGAGCCGGTTTATGTCAAAGAAGTAGCCAAAAAAATCGCTCAAATAAAAAAACTCCCCCTAAAAAAGATAGAAAGGGTGACCTTGGATAATACTTTAGAGTTTTTCAGAATTAAGATTAATGATTCTAAATTCTAAATTTTATATTCTAAATTCCATATTCTCTTTGTTATATTTCAATAACAATAGGAAGAATCATTGGTCGGCGTTGTGTCTTTTTAAATAGAAAAAGACCAATTTTATTTCGTAAATTATTACGAATATATCCTTCATTAAATGTATGGCCGCTGGTAGAGGTACTTACGATTTCCCTGACTAATTTTTTAGTTTGATTTATTAAATCCCTTGACTCTTTCATATAAACAAACCCTTGGGAAGTGATTTCGGGATCATTTTGGAGCAATCCCGTTTTTTTGTCTACCAAAGCGACAATTATGAAAATTCCATCTTTGGCAAGCGTTTGTCTGGCTCTGAGAACTACTTCTTTAACATCGCCAACTCCCAAACCATCAACCATAACATAATTTGCCGGAACAAATTTTTGTGTGGCTGTGATTTTATCTTTTGTTAATTCAATTATTTGCCCATTAATGGCAATAACAATATTTTTTTGGGCAATATTTGTTGATTCTGCTAATTCCGCGTGGACTTTTAGCATTGAATAGTGGCCATGAATAGGCATAAAGAATTTAGGTTTGACTAAATTAATCATTGTTTTCAAGTCTTCCTGATAACCATGGCCAGAAGTATGAATATCAAGCATTTTGTAATGATAAATTTTAGCCCCTTGTTTTGCCAAATTATCTTTTAAATTTTGAACGGCTAATTCATTGCCTGGGACGACAGAAGAAGAAAAGATGACGACGTCATTCTTTTGAATTCTTAAATATTTATGTTGCCTGTTTACGATTCGCATTAAAACTGCCTCTGATTCTCCTTGAGCTCCGGTACAGAGGATAGTTAATTTATGCGGATCAATGCGATTTGCTTCCCGCCAATTAATAATGCTCCCTTTTTTTATGGTTAGATATTTTAATTTTTCGGCAATAGCTATATTTGTTTTCATCGCAAATCCTTCAATGACAACTTTTCGATTATATTTTTCTGAAAGCCAGATAGTTTGTTGAACACGGCTAATAAGCGAAGCAAAAGTTGATAAAATAATTCTGCCCTGGGCATTTTTAAAAACCGGATCTAAATTATCCATAATTGTTTTTTCGGAAATAGAATGACCGGGATTTTCGGCTCTGGTTGAATCGGCTAATAAAATAGTCGTTCCCGCAGATGCTAAGTCAATAATACGCGAAAGATCGGCCGGTTTATCCGCTATGGGTTGCAGGTCAAACTTGAAATCCGTTGCGTACATAATTAATCCGGCAGGACTTTCAATAGCTAATCCCAGAGTGTCAGGAATATTGTGATTTAAATGAAAAGGAGTAATTTTAAATGGGCCTAAAGTAAATTTTTTACCAGAACTTATCTCTTGAATATTAAGTTTTTTTAAATTAGGAAAATCTTCTTGTCTTTTAAGAATGATTCCTTTGCTCAAAGGGGCAGTAAAAATAGTCGGATAATTTATTTTTTCAATTAAATAGGGAATCGCTCCAATATGGTCATAATGAGCATGAGTAATAACAATTCCCAATATTTTTTTCTCCGGATGATTAATCAGATATTCTATGTTTGGAATAATAAAATCAATTCCCGGCATATCCTCATCGGGAAATTGTAATCCCATATCAATAATCAGAATTTGATTTTCATACTCAAACAGAGTCATATTGCGACCAATTTCTTCTACCCCTCCCAAAGGAATAATTTTTAAAGGTTCCAACGGTTTTTTAATCGTCCTACGAGAAAATTTTTGATGTTTTTTTGGAGAGCGCATCTTTTTATTATTTAAAAATTTATTTGGTGCCTTGAGGGAGATTCGAACTCCCAATCCCTTTCGGGAACTAGCTCCTGAAGCTAGTGCGTATGCCAATTCCGCCATCAAGGCGTCAAATTATCTATTCCAATAAAAAATTTATGTTAGATTAATTAAAAAGATTATTTAAGAACTCTTTTAGTGAATAAATACCAATTCTCTATGTCGGCAAATTTCTCCGAAGGTAAGTTAGCATACTGAATATTATTGCCTTTTACGCTTTGGGGCAGAGGATAAAGATAAAACGGATTATATAAGAAAATTGCCGGTTTTTCTTGAGACAGAATCATTTGAATATTTTTTAAATCTTCAAGACGTTTTTTCTCATTGAAAGTTTGCCTTGTTGTTTCCAAAAATTTATCCAACTCTTTATTTTGATAAGCAGAAAGATTAAGTCCGGGGTCAGTAATTTGAGAAGAATGCCAGAATGAATATAAATCAGGATTTTGACCGATTATTCCCCCAAAAAGAAATGCCTCATAGGAACGAGTTTGAATGACTTCTTTTTCCAAAGTGCTTAAAGGCAATATTTGTAGTTCCGCAGAAATACCTATTTTTTCCCAGCAATTTACGATATAATTAGCCACCTTAATTAATTCCTTATTATGAGGCAGGGAGAGGGTAAATTTGATAGGTTCTTTTTCTGAAAGATTCAGGGAGTTGATTATTTTTTGCGCCTTTTCTAAAGAATATTCAGATTCTATATTGAATTCAGTGCCTAAAAACCCGGAAGTTATTGGACCTCCCAAAGCAAAGGCTTGTCCTCTTAATATTTCTTCAGTTAATTCTTGCCTGGAAATTGATAAATCCAAAGCTTCGCGGATGGCTTTATTTTCAAAAAGAGGGTTTTTAAAATTAAGAAAGATGGCGTAATATCGGGGCAGAATTAAAGTGTTGATTTTAATATTTTTTTTATTGGCAAAAAAATCAAAATCTTCAATTAAAAGAGGGGAAAATCCATCAATTTCTTTTTTCAGTAAACCATTTTTCATTAAGTCATAATCATCATAAAATTTGAAGATTATTTTTGAAATATATGGCTTTTTTTTAAAATATTTATCATTAGCCACTAAAGAATAATTAACAATCTTCCCAACTCCAGTTTTTTCAAAATTATCAAAAAGATAAGGGCCGGTGCCTATAGGAGTAAGATTATTTGTTGCGTTGTTGAAATTTTTAGGTTCAATATTTTCCCAAAAATGCTGGGGGACTATTTTTAAAGTAAGATTTTGGAGAAAAGGCTGATAAGCGTTTTTAAGATTAAAACGAACAATATTTGAGCCAAGTTTTTCAACAATTACTCCTTCCCAATTTAATCTAAGAGGACTTTTGATTTTCGGATTTTGGATTGTTTCAATAGTAAAAACCACGTCATCGGCGGTAAAGGCAATTCCGTCGTGCCAAAAAACATTTTCTTTTAGAAAAATAGTATAACTGGTTCCGTCCTCATTAATTTCAACTTTGTTTGCTAATTCTGGCACTAAAGATCCTTGTCCATCTATGGCGAAGAGACTATTATAAATTAATTCAATAATATCTTTCTCGCAATCATTAGATTGCGAGAGGATAGGGTTAATATAAGAGGGGTGGCCGATAGTTCCTAAACGAAGTACTCCCCCCTCTTTGGGCTCAAAAACGGAAATTTGATTAAGTAGATTGTTAATCAAAAGAATAAGCCCGATAAGAAAAATTAATAAAAATAAAAAACTAAACAATCTTTCTTTAAATGTTAAGCTTAACCATTTTCTGAGGAAAGATTTTAAAAGATTTTTCATTAAAAAGAAATAAAAAGAAAATTAAATCAAAAAGGAAATAATCGCAAAAATAATAAATAAAGCGCCCAAGATAACGGTGGAAATGAAAATGGTTTTCTCTAATCCTCTGCGAGTCCCATAAAATTGAGAAGAAAGACCGCCTAAAACACCCATTCCGCTACCTCTTTGCTGAAGAAGCACAAGAGTAATTAATAAGACGCCAATGATAATTTGGATAATAGTTAAAAAAGATTGACTCATAATTTATAGACTTTTATGAATTAAGGAGTTAAAAAAACTAAGAATAATAGAAGCGGCTAACCAGGTAAAAGGTAATTGAATAATTAGCGATGAAGTAAGTAAAGCGGCAATTTTTAGAATAATAATATTAATAACGAAAGAAAAAAGCCCAAGAGTTATCCAAATGAAAGGCAGGAAAATAAGTCGTAAAAGAGGTTTGATAAAAAAATTAAGAAAGGTGATAAGGGAAGCTAATAAAACCAATTGGACAAAAGTTCCCTGAAAATAAAAGTCATTCAATAGTTCGTTGAAAACAACTTGGCACAATAAAATTGCCAGAGAGTTTAAAATTATACCGAAGAAAAGTTTTTTAAGAAAATTCATTTAAAGAGAACTTTTAAAGTATACAGCAATAATTTTAAAAAGTCAAAAATTGATTATTTTTTAATTCCCAATAAAGGCAATAAACTTTGTCCAGTCATTTCCGGAGGGATGGGGACACCAAATAATTCTAAAATTGTTGGGGCGACATCAGCAAGCATTCCTCCGGCCCATTTTTCTATGTCAGATATTTCTTTTTCCAGACGAGGAGAAGAGAGTTTCCATCGGGGATCAATTAAATAAAAAGGGACTAAACTTATGTCATGTTCTGTTTCTATTTCACCGGTTATAGGATTCATCATTCTTTCCAAGTTTCCATGATCGGCTGTAATAATTGTCGTGTACTGAAGGGCTAAACTTTTTTTAATTATTTTTCCTATTTCTTGGTCAATAATTTTGGCGCATTCAATTCCTGATTTAATGTTGCCGGTATGCCCAATTAAATCAGGGCTGGCATAATTAACAAGTATAAAATCATAGATATTTTCTTCAAAAGCTTGAACAAGACGGGTACTGATTTCCAAAGATTTTAAAGCCGGATAATCTTCAAGATGCAATGTTTTTATGGAGGGAATGATTACCCAATATTCGCCGGGAAAAGGTTTTTCTCTCAAACAGTTAAAAAAATAGGTGATGTGAGCGTATTTTTCAGTTTCCGCCAGATGAAGTTGTCTTTTTCCATATTGAGAAAGAATTTGCGAGAGACAAACGGCGACTTTTTGAGGGGGAAAAGCGACTTTAACGGGAAATTCTTTTTTATACTCCGTGAAAGTGGCAATTTTTAATTCGGGAATATTTTTAACGGGAAATTCTTTAAATTTGAGGTTGCAAAAAGCTTCTACCAGTTGCCTCATTCTTTCTTCCCGAAAATTAAAAAATATTATTCCATCCCCCTCTTTTAAAAATCCCTGAAAATTTGGATCGGCATTATTTTCAACTATGGCCGGAACAATAAATTCATCGGTAATATCTTCCTGATAGCATTCTTTGATATAAGCAAGCGGATCGCTTATTTTTCTTCCTTTTCCGGCGGTTAAAACATCATAACATTTGGCGGTTCTATTAAAATTTCTGTCTCTATCCATTGCATAGAAACGACCGGAGATGCTTGCAATTTTCCCTGTATTTCTTTTTTTCAAATCTTTCAATAATTGAGTAATTAACGTGAGAGTGCTTTTTGGAGCGGAGTCTCTTCCGTCAGTAAAAAGATGAAGATTAACTTTTTCTATCTTTAAGGAATTAGCTAAATCTAATAAAGCAAGCAAATGATTATAGGAACTATGAACAATATTTTCACTTAGCAATCCGGCTAAATGAAGGGCGCTTTTATTTTGTTTTACATGATTGCATATTTCTAAAAGGGCGGGATTTTGGAAAAAAGATCCATTTTCTATGCTTTGCGAAATACGAACCGAATATTGATATATAATCTGGCCGCTTCCCAATGTTAGATGCCCCACCTCGCTATTACCGGCTTTATTAAATGGCAAGCCGACGGCTATTCCTGAGGCTTGGAGGGACAGCATCGGATAATATTTTTTTATTTCATCAATATTTGGCGTTCCTGCGCGATGGACAGCATTTGAAAAATTTTTCTCTCCTATTCCCCAGCCATCCAAAATTATTAAGCAAATTTTTGCACAAAGACGAGGCATACATTTAAAACTTAAAACTTAAAACTTAAAACTTAAAACTTAAAACTTGAAACTTAAAACTTGATATTAATAGTAGTATATCTTATTTTTTAATTTTTGACAAAGAATATGTTTTTAGCTATAATGGTAACAATTAAGCTGTGTTTATTTGGTTGTAAAATTAAAGCTTAATATTTCTTAATTCTTAATGAGTTTTTAGTCTAATTTGGCGCTATTATTTCTCTAATTAAGCAATTCTTGCAAAATAATGCTAAGATTAATGGATTTCTTTCTTTTTCGGTTATTTATCTTTCAAATATTTAATCAAGATATTAAGATTGACTTGATTAGTTTTTTGACGCAAAGCAATAGGGTGACGACTAACCGATAAAGAGAAAATCATTTTTTATTGAACAAGAAAAATAGAGAATAATAGGCCTTTAATCTTAAATAATGGCTTATGTTTAATTTTAATATATTTGATACCTTTTTAGGTGTCGGTATCGTCTCTTTGGGGATCGGAGTGTTCCTGGGCTATATTATTCGCCAGAAAATAGCCCAGAAATCATCCGAGTCAATTGAGTCAAAGTTAAAAGCGCGAATAGAAAAAGTCCGGGAAGAGGCAAAAAACATTGTTTTAGAAGCCAGAGAAAAAGCAACGCAGGTTTTAGAGGAAGCTGAGGAAGAGAAGAGAACGCGCAAAATTCAGTTAGATAAAATGGAAACAAGGCTGTTGCAAAGAGAGGAATTACTGGATAAAAGGCAGATTGAATTAAGTGAAAAAGAAACGGAAAGTAAAAAAATATATGAAAAAATTCAATTACTGAAGTCAGAATTAGAAAAAATTCAGAAAAACGAACTGGATTTATTAGAAAAAATTGCAAAATTGACTCAAAAAGAAGCAAAAGAGGAATTAATGAAAAAGATAGAAAAGGAAAATAGCGAAGAAATTTTAGAAGCGATTAAAAAGTTGGAAACATCCAGAAAAGAGGAAACAGAGAAAAAAGCAAAAGAGATAATGATTGAAGCAATTCAAAAATATAGCCGTTCAAATGTTGGTGAAGTGACGACGACTGTGGTTAATTTGCCTTCCGAGGATATTAAAGGAAAAATAATAGGTCGCGAAGGAAGAAATATTCGCCATTTTGAAAAATTATCCGGAGTTGAGTTAATAATGGATGATTCTCCAAGCACAATAGTCCTTTCCAGTTTTGACCTTGCGAGAAGAGAGATAGCCAAAGTGGCTTTGGAAAAATTAATTCAAGATGGACGAATTCAACCGGCAAGAATTGAAGAAAAAATAGCCGAAGCTCAATCAGAAGTCAGAGAGAGGATAAAAAAAGCTGGTGAAGACGCGCTTTATGAAGTCGGAATTTTGGATTTGCCTCAGGAATTAGTTTATTTATTGGGAAGATTAAATTTTAGAACCAGTTATGGACAGAACGCTTTAACTCATTCAATTGAAGTATCTTTATTATCAGCGGCTTTAGCTTCAGAATTAGGGGCAAATGTTGAAATATGCAAAAAAGCAGGTTTGCTTCATGACATCGGAAAAGCGATAGACCAGGAAATAGAAGGGACTCATTTAGAATTAGGCAGAAGGATATTAATAAAATATAATATGCCGGAAGAGATTATCAAGGCGATGCAGTCCCATCATGGTAATTATCCGGTGGAAACAATTGAAACGGCTGTTGTTAATGCGGCTGATGCTATCTCAGCCTCAAGGCCGGGAGCGAGAAAGGATTCAATAGAAGCTTATCTCAAGAGATTGGCTAATTTAGAGGAAATTGCCTCTTCCTATGAAGGCGTGAAAAAGGTTTATGCAATTTCTGCAGGGAGGGAAGTTAGAGTTTTTGTCCAGCCGGAAAAGATTGACGACTTAGGAGCCGTTAAATTAGCAAAAGAGATAGCTAATCGCTTAGAAGAAACATTAAAATATCCAGGAGAAATCAAAGTAACGGTAATAAGGGAAACAAGGGTGGTGGAAATTGCCAGATAAAAGCCCTTTACCAAGAGGGTTTACTTTACTTGATTCTTTTGATATAATAGTAAAAAGTCAAATACAGCTTAAAAGGTCGAACCCCTTCTAAATAATTTTAATTTAAAGGGAATATTTGTAAAAATAATTATTATGACAAAAGAAGGATTAATTGATGCCATTGTTAATAAAATTGGCTGTTCTAAAAAAGATGCCGCCGAGGCATTAGATGCTGTTTTAGATACCATAACTAAATCTTTAACTTCAGGGGATTCGGTTACTATTACCGGTTTTGGCACTTTTTCTGCAAGAAAAAGAGCTGCCCGCTCAGGAGTTAATCCTAAAACAGGCGAGAAGATTCAGATTCCGGCAATGACTGTGCCTAAATTTAAAGCCGGCAAAGGTTTAAAGGACGCAGTAAAATAGTCTAACTTGATTATTCTTAATTTTTAAAATCCCAGCTAAATCAGCTGGGATTTTATTTAATTATTTATGTTTAGATATTTTTTAAAGATAAGGAAATTTTATTATTTTCAATAGAGATTATTTTCGCTTCTTTTATTTCCCCTTCTTTTAAAGCTTTACTGATATCTTGAGGAACCGGTTCTGCAATTTCTGAAAGATGAATCAGGCCGTCAATTCCCGTGTCTTCTAATTTTACAAAAGCGCCAAAATCAACAATTTTGGTAATTTTTACTTTAACAATATCTCCCGGATGATAATTTTTAATGATGCTTCTTATTTTATCTTTTTCAACTAATTTTTCAGAAAGAATCAACTTGTTTGTTGCTGAATCAAAATCCAATACTTTAACCCGGATTTCTTTTCCAATGAGAGATTTTAATTTTTCCAGAATTTCGGATTTTTTTCCCTCTTCAACTTTAGGATAATGTTCGGCTGACAATTGAGAGGCTGGTAAAAATCCTTTTATATCTTCAACTTTTCCCATTAAACCTCCGGTATTGGCTTCCAAAACCATAAAAGGGAAGCTCTCGTTCTTGGCTTTGTATTCTCTTATAATTTCCCAGGCTTTCTTTTTTTCAAGATTTTCTAAAGATAGCTCAATAAAGCCTTCCTCGTTATTCCAATCAAGAATTTTAACAAAGACTTTGTCCCCTAAAGAAAGGCTTTTGACATAATCTTTTGCCTCAAGATATTCTGGTCCTTGAATAATGCCCGTTCCATAAGGAGAAAGATCTATTAATAAAGATTTTTCTTTCTTTTCCAAAATAAATCCCTCAATCAAAGATCCTGTTGAGGGAAGGAGGAAGGAGTTATTTTTTTTCAGAATAGGCATAATAAAAATTAAAATTCAAAAATTCCTAATATTTGATTTGTTTATTTAATCCTTTTGGTGTGCCGAGGCGGTGAATCGAACACCGGACGCTTTGCTCTTCCGCATGTCCTCTAAATTACTTTAGAGCTTGGACTATATTATCACCCTATTTAAAGGGGCTGGGCGCTTTGAAGTAAATATTTATTTACCCCTACTCTTAAAAAAGATAGTCTCTACGCCTTCCCGTTTAATTTTTATAAATTATAAAACAAAGTTAAACGGGTTTGGCTCGGAATTACCCAAGTTCATATTTGGGCTTCTCCGATTTCACCCAGTTTGCAGTTCATATTGCTATGAATTGGCCCAAAGATTTAGGCAAACGCTCTACCACTGAGCTACCTCGGCTTGATTCTCATCAATGTTGAATAGAAAATTTTTTAAGGCTTTCTATCCAACCCATTATTTTATTATAAAGGTTAGTATTATTTATTCTAACTTGAATTGTTCCAAATTGCAAGTTATTGAATGGTTTTTTACCTAAACTTGATTTGCTTACACCAAAATAAATTTGATTAAAATTTTTTTCTTTGAGCTTAGTTACTTTTTTCCAATAATCTTTTAAGTATTTAGGATTTTGGTGTTTATATCCCATAATCTGTATCTTTATTTTATTTTCTGGTACTTGACATATCTCTCGGATAAATCGCAAAAACAATTGAATTAAATAAGGGTCTGAATTTGCAAAACTTATAGGATGAAAGGTTTTAATTTGTCCATTTATAGTTATTGGCTTTTTATATCCTTCTGCCCAATAAAGAGATGCTCCTAATATTAATAAATCACGTTTTGTTAATTTATTAATTTCTTGCTGTGCCTTTTTTCTAATTTTTAGAGCTCTCTCAATGGCTAAAGGAGTTTGTTTTTTATTTCTCTCAATGATTCTTTTTATTGATTGTTCGCGACCCTTCTTAAGAATTTTATTCCAAGTTTTTTCTGACAAGACTAAATTAGAAAACCAAGTGGCAAGTGTTGATTTAGGAATTCCTAATATAAATTTTATTTCGTTATAGCTATGTCCTTTTAGTCTTAATTTTAAAGCTTTTTGTTTTATAACTCGGGGTCTCATATTATTAAATTAACCCCACCGTTTCAATATTTTTTGAATTTGTGGGCAGTATAGGATTCGAACCTATGACCTCATGAATGTAAGTCATGCGCTCTGACCAACTGAGCTAACTGCCCTTTTAAGAAAAATGTGGTGTTTGTTGAAAAAAGTTCGGACTTTCTACCGTAAAAATCCTGATGTTGATTTTTAGCCCGCCGCCTGCGGCGGCGGGCAGGAATTCGCCGAAAATTGCGCCGGGCGGGCAAAAAT
>Ga0172364_10003761_pt1 | contig 12116 bp, 14 predicted proteins | sample LakKivSesite10cm_FD_114545 | JGI IMG/M metagenome (GOLD analysis project Ga0172364, IMG submission 114545) | Sediment microbial communities from Lake Kivu, Rwanda - Sediment site 10cm | ecosystem: Environmental > Aquatic > Freshwater > Lake > Sediment | place: Rwanda: Western Province, Lake... | reverse complement strand
CGACTGCTTTTAGGACAGCAGGACTATACAGCCACAGTTCCGATGTAGGGATTTGTACTTGAGGGTCTAAAATGATTTGCCCCAATTTATTATGATAAACCTGATAGTAGATGACATCGTCTGTCAACACAGATTTCGGCAGACTTATTCTTTTCTTTGCGTCAAGCTTCACAGTGCCGAATGCCTTGACTGACTTGCTGTCTTTTATTATGGTTGCCATGTCTCTCCCTCCTAGTAGAGAGTGTACGCTAGGTGGGATGCCAATGTCAAGTGGGCCAGCCCCACCTTACGCCTTCGGCGGGGTAGGCGGTTGTGTTTGTTCATAGAGGCACTGCTGTTGCCCGTCGAGATAATCCTCACGGCCTTCGGCACGGGCATAGGCCAGCGCTATGGCGCGGCAGCCCCGACACAGAGGTGTAAGCTGCTAAAGCCTCTCGTCCTTGTACTGCTTGGCTATCGGCGGATAGAAAGCATAATGCCCGTCCATCCACCCTCTCTGTTTCTCGGTAACCTGCCCTTTTACCTTTGCGGGCACACCTGCAACAAAAGAGTTAGGAGGTATTTTCTGCCCCTCGATAATCACCGAGCCCGCAGCGATAACGCAGTTATCGCCGATCTCTGAGTTATGCAGGGTAGTAGAGTTCATGCCGATGAGCACATTGTTCCCTATCTTGGTGCTGTGTACTACCGAGCCATGCCCCAGGATTACATTGTTGCCGACCTCCATATTATTACCGGCATGCATGGTACAGTTATCCTCCACATCTACATAGCGCCCTATCTTTATCCGGGCAAAATCCGCCCTGATCACCGCGCCGGGCCAGACATTGGAGTAATCGCCGATCTCGACATCTCCCACAATATACGCTGCTTCACTGATAAAAGCTGACTCAGCTACCTGGGGCCTTTTTCCATTAAAACTCCGTATCACCTGAAACCTCCTGCCTCTGGGAAAGAATGTGCGGGTTATTATAGCTGCTTTCCCCAAACAGTGCAAAAAATTTTGAGCCCCTACGCATATTCACAAGTCTTGCCTTCGTCATTACGAGCCCATGCCCTGTAATAAACGTAGGGGCACAGCGCGCTGTGCCCCTACACCATGTACCTAAGCCTTACCCTGTTATTACCAGCCCATGCCCCAGTAATATCTTAAGGGGGCGACCCGCCTGAGGTGGGTCGCCCCCTTAAGAGTCTTCCTTGACAGATTAACACTCGAGTAGTATAAGCTGTCCCTGATAATACAAACAGGAGAGCACCATGTCGTCATCGGCCAGCACCTCGCCTATTTATCAGCGCCCAGTAGAGCTGCTGCAAAAGCTCATCCGCTTCGACACCACCAACCCGCCGGGCAACGAAGCTGAGTGCGTTGTTTATATCGACAGCCTGCTGAAAGAGGCAGGTATTGAGACCACCCTGCTGGCTAAAGACCCTAACCGTCCCAACCTCATCGCCCGCCTGAAGGGCCAGGGCAATGCCCCTCCGTTCCTGCTCTATGGCCATGTAGACGTGGTCACAACCCTTGGACAGGTCTGGACACACCCTCCTTTCGAAGGGGAAATTGTAGACGGCTATGTCTGGGGACGGGGCGCGCTGGATATGAAGGGCGGCGTCGCCATGATGCTGGCTACTTTCCTGCGGGCAAAGGCCGAGGGCTTGCCTCTATCGGGCGACCTGGTGCTGGCTATTCTGTCAGACGAGGAAGGAGCCAGCGATTACGGAGCCAGGTACCTGGTGGAGAACCATCCCGAGCAGTTTAAGGGTATAAGGTACGCTCTGGGGGAGTTCGGCGGCGCTACTATCCACATGGGCAAGAGAAAGCTCTACCCTATTATGGTCGCCGAAAAACAGATTTGCTGGATGAAGGCATACTTGCGCGGGCCGGGTGGTCATGGGGCGTTCCCTATGCGCGGCGGTGCCATGGCGAAGCTGGCCCGCCTACTTCAGCAGTTGGACCATCGGCGCCTGCCGGTGCACATTACACCAGCGGCATGCCGCATGATTGAGGGCATGGCCTCTGCCTTTTCTTTTCCCGGGAACCTGATTCTGCGCCAGCTCCTCAACCCAAGACTAACCCCGCTTGCGCTGAGACTTATCGGCACCGGAGGGCAGGGCCTGGAACCGCTGCTGCGTAACACTGTCAACGCAACTATTGTGCGCGGCGGGGAAAAAATCAACGTTATCCCCAGCGAAATCACACTGGAATTGGACGGACGCCTGCTCCCCGGCTTCAAACCCGACGATATGCTGTCTGAGCTTCGTCATGTAATTGGTGACGAGGTAGAGCTTGAAATAGTCCGGTATGATTCCGGCCCCGCCGAGCCCGACGTGGGATTTTTCGACACATTGGCAGGCATTCTGCGCGAGGCAGACCCGGGTGCTGTGCCTGTTCCTATGTTGATGCCCGGGGTCACAGACGGACGTTTCTTCTCACAGTTGGGAATTCAGACCTATGGCTTTACGCCGATGAACCTCCCGCCGGACTTGAACATGCTGCAGAAGGCACACGCTGCCGATGAATGCATCCCCGTAGAGTCTTTGCATTTCGGCACCAGCGCTATCTACAAAGCCCTGCAACGCTATCGAGCATAAAAATTCCTATACTATAAGCCCTAATAAAATCTCCGGGAGGCGAGAAAATGAAAGTCACAGAGAGTCAGTGGAAGCTCATGCAAAAACATCTGGGATATACCGGCGAAGAGATGAAGCTTTTCAGACGGAATCCCAGGAATAAAGATGTCCTGTCCCGGGCTGCCGCTTTAATGAATAAGACTATCATTGCAGAAGTAGTTGCGTCGAGTGGCTGCAATAGCCACCACAAGGTTGGTGACAAATTCTACTTCGATGGGGCAGGCAATCTTATAACCAGCCTCAGTCCCAAGAGGATTTGCATCTACGCCTTAGCCTCGATTGCAATGCTTATTTTCACATCGAATGAGCTCTTATATGCCGATATCGACCCCAATGAAATGAGATTCAAGCGGGCTGGCTGCTTCGATGTGGGCGTACAATGCGGCGGTTGGGGACATATAGTCATGGAGCTGCGTGTGGAAGAACGAAAGAAGTGATTGATGCCCTGGAATATGTCAGGAGCCGCTATCCCGAGCTCCCTTTAGACCTGGAGGCCATCATAATCACAGTCAACCACGAGCAGGCATCTCTTGATACCGTGCTGAAGCCCGATGACACCGTCTCGTTTCTACCCTCTATCGGCGGCTAGAGTCTAAATGAGACCGTAAAAGTACTTCCTTTGCCTGGCTCGCTTGTCACGGTGACTTTTCCCTGATGCTGTTCGGCGATTGCCTTAACAATGGCTAGCCCCAGCCCGCTGCCCCCCTTGATACGGGAGCGAGCCTGGTCAACGCGGTAGAAGCGATCGAAGATATGAGGCAAATGTTCCGGAGCTATCCCTTTTCCCTTGTCCGCAACTTCCAACAATGCCTGGCCTCCGTCCCGATACAGCGATAGCGTGATAACGCCCCCTTCCGGAGTATAAGCGATAGCGTTATCTATAAGATTAGACAACAGCCGCTTCAGCATGTAAGCATCCCCCATCACAGAAAGGTCTTCCAGCCGTCCCATGACAATATTTGTGTTGGGTGCCAGTTGTTGTCCTCGAGCCGCACCCTCTAACAGAATCTCCTTAAGCGAGACCAGCTCTCGACGTTTCATCTGCCCCGACTCGACTTCAGCAAGAAGGAGGAGGTCGTTTACTATCCTCCCCATCCTTTCGACCTCTCCCTCCATTGCTTTTAGCGACTCCTGACGCTCACCCTCACTCAGGTTGCGTTTAAGCAAATCCAGGTTACCGCGGAGCACCGTTAAAGGGCTTCTCAGGTCGTGAGATGCATCGGCAATGAAATGCTTCTGAGCTTTGAAGTCTCGTTCCAGGTGCTCTATCATATGGTCAAAGGTAGTAGCAAGCTGCCCCACCTCGTCCATGGGGCCTTTGTAGCCAACTCTTCGACTGAGGTCAGAACTTAATTCTATGTTTTGTGCCGTCCTGGTGATGCGCCCCACCGGAGAAAGCGCCCGACGCACCAGAACTCCCCCGGATACGCCGACCAGAGTTAAAGCTGCCAGCACACCTCCCAGGATAGCCCACCTGACACTGCTCATGGTATTATCTATCTGTTTCAGCGAATGGCCTACCTCGACAACCAGTGTCTGATTCCCGAGTTTGAGTGGCGAATCCATTACACGCAACCGGGTTCCGTCGCTGGCAGTAACGATGCCGACTCTGAACTCTCCCTTCAATACAGGGTCCAACTGTGATTGGTCCACCGGGAGATACTGGTCGCCCAGGTTGTCTGACTTGCCCATTATATTTCCATTTTTGTCTGCAAGTTGAATATAAATACCCGGGGAAGCGAATCTATCCACAGATGGCAGACACGAGCAAACAGCGTTATAGTCTGTCGGGTCAGTTATGTTTGAGGTGTCGAGGGCAGTATGCACCTCGTTAGAATATATTCTGAGCGTATTGTCCACATCGCTGTATAGGGAGCGCTGCAGCAGAGTGTAGATGACCACGCCGGAGACAACCAGGGTAACGCACAAGATGAGGCCGAACCACAAAGTCAAACGCCATCTTATCGGCATTTATCTATTCCCTCAATACATAGCCCACGCCGCGAATCGTATGAATCAACCTGGGTTTACCGCTGGCCTCCAGCTTCGCACGAAGATAGCGCACATACACCTCTATAACGTTAGATTCGCCGCCAAAGTCGTATCCCCACACTTTCTCATAAATCAGGTCTCTATTGAGTACCTGGCGCGGGTGACGCAGGAAAAGCTCGAGCAGGTCAAACTCCTGAGAAGTGAGCGCAATAAGCTCATCACCGCGTTTTACCTCTCTTGAAGCGGTATCCAACGAAAGGTCGTTGAACCGCAAAAGCTCCCTTTCGCGCGGTTGGCGGCGCCTGAGCAATGCCCTTATCCTCGCCAGAAGCTCATCGAAAGCAAATGGTTTAACCAGGTAATCATCAGCACCGCTATCGAGTCCCACCACTTTATCATCCACAGTGCCCTTTGCTGTGAGCATCAGGATTGGGACTGCGCTCGCTTGACGAAATCGCTTGCAGACCTCTATGCCGTCAATGCCGGGCATCATGATATCCAGAATGACCAGCTCGGGTTCATTTTCTCGCGCTTGTGCCAGGGCCTCAGTCCCACTGCTTGCTGTATCTACAGTATAGCCCTCGTATACCAGGCCACGCTTAAGAAAGCTGAGTATATGGGGGTCGTCATCAACAACCAGAATACGCATCTTTTTTACCGCAACCCACCTTCACGATATGACTCTTCACATAAATAAAATGATAGGCGTTGCTTGAGGTTAAGTCAACAAAGCGCAAAGCTACATCTTTCTGCGCTACCGGTATGGACGAACCCGCTTTATGGATACTGCGGAGTATTCCCCTTATTTCAAGCCTAGCCTTTGAGTGTCTTCTGGTACGCAGTCACCAGGTCAGCGATACTCATTACCACATTACCGCCAGTGATTTTGTATGCCGCTGATGCTATGGGATAATTGACACACGCGCCGCTGATCCCCATGCCTGTGCTTGCCGCAAACCGGGTGCCGCAGATATCGCAAACCAGGGTATTGCCTGAGAGAGTGAAGCCCTGAGACCTGCAGGGCGTACAAAGATTTGCTCGAACATAGATTACCCCATCGGACATATATGTCATGGCACTAATATAACCACTCGCTGTCTGCAGCTTGAAGCGGGTATTCCAATTATTCTCTATTTCGCTTACCGGGATGGATACCGTATCTCCGTTCACCTGCGGCTCAATCCATTTTGCATCTACGGGGCCAGATGGTTTTAGACTATTTGTCGGTGTTGGCGCTGTAGTCTGGGCCGGTGCTGCCGCCTTAGCAGGTGCCTGCGTTACGGCGGGTAATGATGCTGACGTTGAGCCGGAACACGCAGCCAGCGCCAATGTCAGAGCCACAAGTAGTAAACATAAAACAATCTTCCCCATCTTGCTCATCAATGGCTTTGAAACAGCCAGCTTTCTCCTTAGCATTTATTTCCCCCTCCTTACTCAGAATTAATTTTGCCTGCAATCCGGCCATCCTGAAGAACTATAATCTCCTTTGCCTGTTTCGCTATCTCGCGGTCATGGGTTATCATGATGATACCGTGGCCTTCTTTGTTAAGTTGGTTGAACAGCAACAGAATCTCCGCCCCTGTCTTCCGGTCCATGTTACCGGTCGGCTCATCTGCCAGTATAAGCGAAGGCTCGTTGACCAGTGCCCTGGCAATTGCAACTCTCTGCTGTTCACCGCCGCTTAACTCGCTGGGCTTGTGCCCGGCTCTCTTCTCCAACCCCACCTTTCTCAGAATATCCAGCCCCTTCTGAGATGACCCCCCGTTCGCTCCACAAAATATCAATGGTAAGAGCACGTTCTCCAGAGCAGTCAGGGAGACGAGCAAATGAGACTGTTGAAATACATACGCCACCTTCCCCCTTCTGATATCGACAAGGGCGTTTTCCGCCAGATTGTCAATCCGTTTCCCATCCAAAATCACTTCGCCGCTTGAAGGATAGTCCAGACCACCTATGATATTCAGCAGAGTGGTCTTCCCGCTCCCGGAAGGCCCCATAATAGCTATAAAGTCACCATCATTCACTCTGAGAGAAACTTCACTCAGGGCAATTACCCTGGCCGAGCCCTCACCGTAAATCTTGGATACATTATTGACTTCTAACATCTACCTGCCTCACAGAGACCTGAATGCGTCTGCGACCCTTATCCTGGTGGCACGTAATGCCGGATATACTGCCGCGATAGCAGCGACAAGGATAGCCAGAGCTAATGACAGGGGAAGATACTGGAGAACGAAGTTAATATCGATTCCCTCAAATACCAGCGGGCCAACGATGTATGCCAGTAATGTCCCGGCCAGGTAACCAAAGATACCGCCCATTATTCCAATAATGACAGCTTCATAGATAAAGATTCGCATTATCTGATTGCGTGACGCCCCTGCCGCTCTCATTATCCCGATATCCTTGATCCTCTCGTTTACCGAACTCATCATCGTGTTGATTACCCCAAACAGGCCTACCACAAGCGTGATTCCACCCAGAGCCCACATGAACCTGTTCATTCTTCCCATAATGCCCATCTCAGCTTCAGCCACCTGCTTGACTGCAATTGCTCGGACACCTGTGATATTTTGATTTATGGCATTAGCGATGATTTCTACAGGACACGCATTGCACAGAGCACGGATATTTACTGAAGAAACCAACCCCTCCTTGCCATACGCCCTCTGCAATGTTTCCAGCGGCACAAAGATTTGATAATCATCGTTCGAGCCTGTCTCCACGAGAATGCCGGTAACCGTGATGGCGCTCCCATTAAGGTCAATGGCATCACCGGTATTAAGCGTCAACAGCTTTGCGGCTACCGCTCCCACCAGAGCCCGGTCTGTGCCTTCGAGGTATTCCCCTTCCTGGACATTCCACCATGTCTTGATCTTGCTCTCCGCGTCAGGCTCCACGCCTACCACCATTACAGATGACCCCTTCACAGTGGTATTAATGTACAGCTCGGGAGCAATCGTCGCGATATCCCCGGGGTCTGTGATACCCCGCGCCTCTCTTATTTCACCATCGGCTATCTGCCTTATTTGAGGGAGTGTTTCTTGAGGTATATAGTTCTCCCCGACGGCCAGGGTTCCCATACTGAGGTCGCCCAAATGCGTATCAACATTGTTTATCGCAGGCGTTACCGCCAGATTGGCGCCGTATTTCTCCAACTCGTTATATATTCTTGCCTGGCCGGCAAGGGCAATTGTAAGCACGCCCACGACCGTCATGGTGCCAATAGCCACACCGAGGGCAGCGAATAACACCCGTTTCTTCCTCCGCGCTATGTCTTTCAAAACTATACGGTATAGCTTCACCCAATCACCCACTTTATAAGTCAGCCATTCGATTGCACATTGTTAAATACTCTGACAGAACTACATTAGGGCTGGGTTAGAAATAGCTTAGAATCTGATTAGAGTCTTACCCTGTTTTTGGCTCATGCTGATCCCCTCTTTACCTTGCTCTTAGTCTCAATCTATGTTACACTCAATGGGATATTTTCAGGAGGTATCCTTTGAAAAAAGGTCGCGTCTTCTCCGGGGCCAGGCCCACAGGTAAGCTGCACCTCGGCAACTACCTGGGGGCTATTCAGAACTACGTCAAACTTCAGCAGGACTACGATTGTATCTACTGCATAGTGGATATCCACGCCCTGACCACTCTCGAGGATACCCACATGCTCAAAGCCAATACCTACGATATGATGCTGGACTGGCTGGCAGCGGGGCTCGACCCCGAAAAAAGCATCCTCTTCGTGCAGTCTCATGTCCCCGAGGTGATGGAGCTACACACCCTGCTCAGCATGGTCACTCCTCTGGGCTGGTTGCTCCGCGTCACCACATTCAAGGAAAAGGTCAAGATGCAGCCTCATAACGTGAACTATGGCCTTGTTGGCTACCCCGTGCTGATGACCGCTGACATCGTGCTCTACAAAGCAGATACCGTGCCCGTGGGCGAGGACCAGTTGCCCCACCTGGAGCTAGCTCGCGAGATAGTGCGCCGCTTCAACAATATCTTCGGCCCCACCTTTCCCGAACCCCAGGCCAAGCTCACCAACTTCCCTATGGTGCTAGGTCTGGACGGGGAGAAGAAGATGAGCAAGAGCCTCGATAACCAGATTGAGCTCGCAGCTCCCCCCGAGGAGACCACCAGGAGAATAATGGCTGCCTTCACCGACCCCGCCCGCAAGTTTCGCAACGACCCCGGCCATCCCGAGGTGTGCAATATCTACAGCCTGCACAATTTCTACACGTCCTTGAAACTGGACGAAATCGCTAAAAAGTGCAGAGCAGCGGAAATCGGCTGCGTCGAGTGCAAGCGCATGCTCGCTGAGAACATAAACAAAGCCCTTGCCCCCTTCCGTGAGAAAAGGGCGCAATTAGCAGAGAAACCCGGGTATGTAGACGAAGTCCTAGCCGACGGGGCTCGTCGCGCCCATGCCATAGCCAAAGAGACTATCAAAGAGGTCAGGGGTAAGATGGGGTTACCATGACCGCCCTGCCTTTGTCGCAAAGCGGTAAAAGCGCTCTCGACGTGGCTGCCGGAGCAGCCAGGAAAGCCGGAAAAACCCTCAAAACACATTTCCGGGAGAAAACGCAGGTAAAGTACAAAGGCAGAGCCAACATCGTTACTGACATAGACCTGCGTTCAGAAGAAATTCTCAAATCCTTCCTGCTGACCGAGTACCCCGACCACAGCATACTTTCTGAGGAATCGCAGCCTATCACCGGCAGCTCAAGCTACAAATGGATACTCGACCCTCTGGACGGCACGAATAACTACTCCTTCGGCATACCCTTCTTTTCCATCGTAATTGCGCTCACCGAGGGGGAAGACGTTTTGCTGGGCATTGTCTACGACCCGCTGCGTGACGAAATGTTCTCAGCCCAAAGGCGTAAAGGGGCTGCTCTTAACAACTCGCCCATCCACATCACCAGGAAAAAGACTGTACGTGAGTCGCTCATCGGCCTCGACCTGGGCTATGTCGATGAAAATGGCCAAAAGACGCTTGAGTTCATCACGTCCCTCTGGCCCGAAATGTACGCCTATAGAATTATGGGCTCCGCAGCCCTGGGCATGGCCTATGCCGCCTGCGGACGGCTCGATATTTACTTTCACCTTCTGTTATACCCCTGGGAGCTTGCCTGCGGCCAACTGCTGGTAACCGAAGCCGGCGGCGTAGTTACCGACCTGGACGGGAAGCCGCCGAAGATAGGTCAAGGCTCAGTCATCGCCTCCAACAAGGCAGTTCACGCCGATTTCCTCCGGATACTGCGCGCAAACTTCTCCGAATTGTAAAATGCCGTTCGTGGTTCGACAGGCTCACCACGAACGGCTCGCCTAGACAAGCCTATACAGCCTCAACGACGACCACCTGCCTCCAACCCTGGGTAGGTTGGAGCATCCGCTCCAACCAGTATGGCGGTTTGCGAACCGCCATATATTTACTCTTCCTATTCTCCTTCCTGCTAGCGGAAAACCCCAACCTGGCCCAAGTTTAACCCTCCCATAAGCCCTCCGCCTTCTCGGTGCTTTCCCGATACTGAAATCGGGCATTACTCCGATGTGCCAAACCCTCAATAGCTGTTCAATTTATTAGCAACAGAAGGATAGGGGGGTGAGCATGATGTGGAGATTCAAAAGCTGTCCGAAATGCGACGGTGACCTTTTCATCGATTGTGATACGAATGGCTGGTACGTGCAGTGCCTGCAGTGCGGCTATCTATCCGACCTTGACAGCACGCTTAAAGTCAAAAACGAGCCGGGGAAAAAAGAGAGAAAGCTTGCTCGGGCTGGCCTCTCCAAACCCGCTGCAAAATAACACCCGATAAATGGAGAGGTGGGGCAAATGGAACAGAAACCACAAGTATACGTAGCTTACTGTACAGTATGCCACATCTATGTCTTCGTGTCATACAAAGAAGCAATGGTAAAGGACGCCGCAGAGCAGCATGTTGAAGAAACACATCATACGGTTATTGTGGGATATGAGATTCGTGAGAAGGAGCAACAGCTCCGATGTTACTGGCCCAGTCTACTTTGAGAAGCCTTTTCACTCCCCCTCTTTGCGCTTCTTGGTTTCAGCCATGAATTGTTCCAGCTTATCATCGCTTCCCGATACTATCAGGACATCCCCCTGCTTTACAAGCTCCGCACGGTCAGGTGTAACTATTACCTCTTTCCCTCTTTGAATCACCAGAACCGCCAGACCCCACCTGCCCCCACGCCCCAACCCTATGTCGGACAATGATTTCCCCACCAGATATGGCGATATTGCGATTTTCGAGACCCCGTAGCTGGGTGCCACCGATATATAGTCCTGCACATCCGTCAGAATCAGGCTGTGCGCAACCCGTATCCCCATCTCACGCTCAGGGTAAACAACCTTGTCCGCCCCGATTTTGTCAAGTATAGTTCCATGCAAATCGTTCTCAGCTCTGGCTATCACATAGGGAATCCCCAGCTTTTTCAACAGAATTGTGCACAGGACACTGTCCTGGATCGCCTCACCCATGGTCACTATGGCCACATCGAAGTTGTTGACCCCCAGCCCCCTTAGAACCGACTCATCTGTGGCATCTGCCTGGACAGCATGGGTTATCTGTGTTGAGATATTTTGAACCTTTTTATCGTCTTCGTCCAAAGCCATCACATCGTGCCCCATGCTGAAAAGCGTGGTAGCCAGACTTATTCCGAATCGTCCCAATCCTATAATCAACACCTGCCTTTTCATATCAACCTCCTATCCTATCCTTACTTCAGCTTGCGGGTACCGATATTCACTCGGCTGCTGACGCTGGGTGAGAGCCAATACCAAAATAAGAGGCCCCAGCCGTCCAATAAACATAACAGCGGTAATAATCAACCGGCCCGCCACCGATAAATCAGGGGTTATCCCTGTCGATAAGCCAACGGTTCCGAAGGCGGAAACCGTCTCAAACAAAAGCCTTAAAAATCCGAATCCCTTATCGGTGATCGTAAGTATAAAAACTACAACGAAGATTAGAGACAGAGACAACATCACTAATGCCAGCGCCCGGTGTATCTGCTGATTTGCGAATTCCCTGCCAAACACTCCGGCGTGCTCCTTCCCCCGGATCGTACTCCATATAGTGGCAACGAGCAGGCCAAAGGTATTGACTTTTATGCCGCCTGCGGTCGAGCCTGCGGCTCCTCCGACAAACATGAGGAGTATAGTAAAGAACTGCGTATAGGCTGCCATGCTGCCTATATCAATACTTGCAAAGCCCGCAGTGCGGGGAGTTACGGAGTGAAAGAAGGCATTAAGTATTTTATAGGGAAACGATAGAGGGCCAAGCGTAGCTGCATTACTGTACTCCGTTAATAGAATGACTACAGTACCTAAAACCAGCAGCCCCAGCGTGGTGACCAGGACTATCTTGCTGTCAACCGATAGCCTGCCAAAGCGCCGCATCCTGATTATATCGGCTACAACAATAAAGCTGATGCCGCCGAGAATGATGAGAACTGCGGTAGTAAGTAGT
>Ga0172364_10003760_pt1 | contig 12118 bp, 13 predicted proteins | sample LakKivSesite10cm_FD_114545 | JGI IMG/M metagenome (GOLD analysis project Ga0172364, IMG submission 114545) | Sediment microbial communities from Lake Kivu, Rwanda - Sediment site 10cm | ecosystem: Environmental > Aquatic > Freshwater > Lake > Sediment | place: Rwanda: Western Province, Lake... | reverse complement strand
GTTTACCGTCCTTTCCAGATTAAGAATTTATATTAGTATTATATATAATTATTTATGTGGGAGCTAATTTTCATGCGCACACAAGCCTAGGAAAGTGAAAAAATGGGGGAGAGAAAGGGAAGTACCTCAACTCTCGTCGATCTCCTCCTGGGGGGCTGGATGGGAGCTGGGTTAGCTCTAATACTGATAATAATTATAAATAGCATATCCCCTCATCTCGACATTAATCCAAATCTGATAGCTCTTTTTTCAGTCAATTTTTTCCCTCATCTATTCGGAGGATTGGTGGCGACCCTTTTGTTGGCAAGAAGAATAAGGGGGGACTACATAAAGAATAGTTTGATGTTGGGGTTATCCACCTCTATCATTTATTTTATTATGACTGTTCGGGTGAATCTATACATACTTATCGGCTTTTTCCTCGGTAGTTATTTAGGTGGAATAATCTCAAAAAGAAAATATGCGGAAGTGGAGAGACCATAGGAAGGGAGATTAACAAAAAAAGGAGGAAAAACTAGTATTCAGTCGCCCCTGTGAACCGAAGCTTAGATAGTTTAATAGTCGGCAACGTCATTCTCTGCATCCTCTTCAGAGATTAGTGGTATGTCCTTCAAAGCAGAGAGCATACTGTCCGTGTACCGGAGGTTCATCACCGGTCCCACAACCCCACCCTCTTCTATCAGGAAAGTACCATTCCTCGTGAGACCACTTATGATCACATCCGTCACACCCACCATCGCGTTATAGTGAAACTGGGTTACTAGAACACCACGCTTCGTCTCAGCGATCATCTCATCGACCGTAGAATCCCCAAGACTAACAACCACATTAGCAAGGGAAGGGCCCCCAAAACCACGCCCCAACGGGGGCGGCGAGTGCCCAGTGCTCTCCTTCCTCTCCCTTACCGCCGTAAGGGAGTCGTAGCAGATGCTATCTTCACTTACAGCGCCGTTCGTTATCAGCTCTATCCGCCTCTTAGGGACGCCCTCACCATCAATAGGTACCACAACAACCGTCTTCGGCTCCCTTGCATCATCTACAACAATCAGCTTCTCATCGAACACCTTTTTGTCCAAATGATGTTTTACGAGGAATGCGCCGCCCTGCCAATTTGTCTCCATCCAAGAGAGCTACTCCCTCCTTCCCAAGCCTCTCTGCCTCACCTGGGAAGTTGAGAGACTCGAAATGTTCGTAACCAGCGGTACAGTATCTCCCCCTACGATCTGGATAACGCCTAGATTGAGTCTCACCGGACCTGAGGGCGATGCAATCCATCAAGTCCCCGCACCATGTTATCTCCTGGTCTGTCTCTGCGCCCTCTGAAGTTAGTAGGAGTTTTTTTATCCTTATATGCACTGAAGAGTGCCGAAGAGGATCTGATAAGCTTCGACTATTCTGATATTGTCCTCTCCATCTTCATAGGAGCTTCGATGATATCTTCTACATCAACCTTAAAGGGATCTTTCTCCACTGAAGTTTTATAGCTCCCCCCCTAATCGGCTTCGAAAGAGCGAGTTTCACATCACGTTTCTTTACCCCTGCGCTTGCTCTAGATATCTTGACCACCTTTTTCGGTTACCACCTTCATCATTTTTCAAGTCTATTGATCCAGCAAAGCCCCAAGCCCCATCGACAAGTACTCTTACTCCAAATCCACATGTTCTAATTGCCTGCGCCATTGACACAGACCCATTTCGGACCTGGGTTCTCTTATCGTATACCTCCCCGATTCGAATATCCGCGTAGCTGGCTCCTAACCTCGAAGCTAACTCGATAGCCTTAGTACCTAAGTCAAGGGACATATCTAACCCTCCAATCTTTTTTGCCTATAGGCTCAGATTTTCTCTTAAATTCTTTTACTGATCTAATATATTTAGGATTTTGTTCGAGTTAAAAAAAGAAAGGGGTTGTGAAAGGCTCTGAAAAGCTTTGTGTCTCGCTTACAACCCAAGAATTCTCTTGATGTTCTCCCCCATTATGAGGTGCTTGTTCTCTCCGCTCAAAGTTGATAGTTCCACTATCCTCAGCTCAAGCTCCGGGAACCCAATGGGCACGCACGTGCTGAAGACCACCCGTCTTGGGTCGAATCTCTCCGATACCGCATCCAGGAACCTTGGTCCGCCGAGGGGTCCGGTTGCGAGCACGATGTTCTGCTGAGACATCGCTGCGTGTATGCCTGAACTATGCATCATGACGGTTACCTTAGGGTAGAGCCTGGCTACCTCGCCGACCCCCTCGGGTGGAGAGAAGATCGAGTCGCCTGTGTGGAAGTAGACGGGGACCTTCAGCTCCCGCGCCAGTTCCATTACCCCCTCCACCACTCGGCTAGTAATCCCGTACGCCTCGTTTGTCGGATCCAATTTGAACCCCTTGAATCCCCATTCCTCTACCGCTGCCCTAGCTTCCTTCAAAGCCTTCTCCCTATATTGGGGGTTAACCCTGAAGAAGCCGACTATCCTGTCCGGGTATCTCTTCACGGCCTCGTAGACCTTCTTGTTCGCCTCAGTATAATCTGGACCCGGTGGGGGAGGGGTTGCGACCGCCATGTCTATTCCATTCTTATCCATCCTCTTGATCAGGTCCTCTGCGGACAGCTTCCAGTAGATGGTATCCCCGAGGAAGGCAAGGGCATCTATAATTACCATAGATCAATCCTCCTCAAAATGGCTTGTAACCCCCATCTTCAGAATCCTATTGATGTTGTCACCCAATATCATCTCTTTTTCCCGCTTCGAAATGTCTGCCAGCTTCACCTTCATCATCTCTATCTCAGGACCGAAGGGCCCGCCCATGTAAAAATCTGAACCATATACAACCCTCTCAGGTCCGATGATCTTGACGGCTTTCTCTATGTTATGAGTAGTCCTGAAGGATGTTTCTAAGATGATGTTGTCGAACCACTTGGCGACCAGAATAGCGTCGTCGAAGAGTCCCTTACCCATGTGCCCTATTATTATGGGAACACTTGGGAACGAATCAGCCACATCGCCACATAGGGTCGGCTGGGCGAAACCGTAGGTGTCGGGCTGACCTGTGTGGAAGAGGACGCATCCTCCAAGCTTCTCAACCTTTTCCATGACGGGGAAGACCAACACTGGATCGTTCGCGGCAACGGCTTCGTTCCGCGGGTGAAACTTTACCCCCAGAAAGCCCATCTTCATGAATTTCTCCGCACTCTCTATCGCGTTCTTCCTTAAATGCGGGTTGACTCTGACGTAGCCGAAGATTCTGTCGGGGTATTTCTTCATAGCTTCGTATATGAACGTGTTAGCGTCATCGTAGGTTCGATCAAAAGAGATTGAGGAGTAGGGCGGAGTGGTGATCATGGCATCTATCCTGAGCTTATCCATCGCTGCGACCAGTTCTTCAGGCGTGTTCGGAGGTGAACCTTTTCCCTTCTCTGCAAAGTGGGTGTGTGCGTCTATTACAACCAAAGAATCCACTCATTTTTTGTCCTCCATTAAATATTTAAGACTTACTGTGTCCTTAGAAGCATCCACTGCTCCATACAACTCTTAATCTACAGCTAGCAGAGAAAGAACTACTCCACGCAAGAAAAAAGGGCTGTCTTACCTCTGAGGCATAAATTTAGAGGAAATCAGCCCCAATAGTATTTGTTTGTCTGTCCTAAACTCGGCCCAGGTTTGTATTGGTCGGTTTTAGCTATCTCCTCGTACTTCTCTAGTTTCTCCGGTCTATCCCCACTCCGAGGCCAGGGCCCTCAGGTACTTTCAACATGCCGTTGACGGTTCTGAACTCCTTTCTAATGATGTCTCCGGATGGCGGCTCCAAAAGGTGGATTGTAGAGCTTCCCAGAGCCATCTTGATGGTAGAGCCTTCCAAGTAAGTCGTGTATAGTCATAACGTCTACGGAGTCAAGCACCCGCTTGACCTTCACTCCTTCTTCCAATTAGACGAAGAACTACTCAACTCATTTTTAAACAGCCTAAAGCTCGATGTTCTCGTTGGCGTGGAGGTCCAGCGTGACCATTATTGGGATTTTACCCACAACCTTCCTCACCCTGCGCGCTAGTTCAGCCTCAGGCCTGGGGATTCCGGTGATGCCCAACAGTTTCAACTTCTCCACTTTTTCTCATAGGAGCGCGCGATAGAAATCTATTTTAGATTATAATGTAGTACATAGAAATGGTATGGTAATGAGATTGTTTAAGAGAGATAAAAAGCCTGAAAATGAGGAGAAGAAAGACAAAACTTCGGAAAGTGAGAAGATGATCAAGAAGGCTGCTGAGCTTATAGCGAGGACGGGTTTTGATGGACCCGCCATCTTTATGTTGGAGGTTATGAAACCCTTTGTATATATGGGGGGACAGTTTGCGCGTTTCTTCTTAGCCCCTTTCTTACCCATCTTCGGGGAGACTGGAGATAACGTTATAGAAACATTTGAACAGCAGCAGAATATTGAGAAGATCATCCAGATGATTGAAGAGATGAAGAAGGAAGAGGAGGAGAAAAAGGCCAGGAATAAGATGGAAAAGGCCAAAAAAGGGGAAGTAGGTAAAGAAGAGGTCCCCCCAAAAAGAAAGTGGAGGTTTTGGTCCTCCTAACCACTCTGTAGTGGGGCCTTATCAACGGCCATCGCACCGTGGAGCGCAAGCAACACGCCGTCGATCTTCCCAGCCTTCCCTAATCCCTCTGTGATGCGGTCTGCGGTCGCATCGAAGGCTTGGGTCGTCAGCCAGCTTCCCATTCCAATGGTCCTAGCTCCCCGTGTTCTCAGGATTCCGACGGGGTGGACATTCTTCTCCTTGTCGGCAACTGCTCTGTATCCCCCTTCGGTGACTGCTTCCTGCCCGTAGAGTATACCCCGTTCTCCCAGTCTATGGGTTGTTTGGACAGAAGGTGCGGGTCTCATGTGAGAAACCTTCAACGCTATTCTTATATGCATATTCTTAAAGGGGGATGCATTTTTCCTAACGATCGATTCCGACGACGGTGAGAGGGTATAGACATTAAAACTTAGATTCGATTATATATTCTCCTTCCTGAAATGATAAAGGAAAAAAATGGGAAAGGGTAGAATCTATTTCTTGCGCCACTTCTCTCCGATGGGGTAGATGTCCCAGGGGATGTTTTCGTAGCGGAGAGTGCTCAGATCGGCAGGAGTAAACCCAGGCGGGTCGATGGGGTAGTCCACCGCGGACCAGGCATCCCAGAAGGCCTTGTGATGGACTCTTTGCTTGATCTCCATGATATCGAGGCTGTCTACATCGATGCCCAGAACCTTGATAGGATCAGCACTCATCACCCCTCGCCCTCCCCGGGCTATTATGACGTGGTTGTTGTTGCCGATGTTCAAGGAGGCGACGAGGTCTTCATGTCTATGTGCCCCTCTACCCCTTGGGCCAGTTTCTATCCAGTCTGTACTGCCTAAGTACTCGATCTTGCCTGTGATCTCGACGGGGTCGCCGGAGATCGGGTGGATCCACCCGCCGATCTTCACGGTCACCGTGTCCCCGACCTTATAGTCCCTAGCCAGCATCTCCAGCACCGGGATATCCCCAACGGTCGCACAGAAGTTCTTCGCGCCCTGTGCAATCAGCTCCTTGAGGATGTGGGTGCCGTCCCCCATCCTGTCGTCGTGGTAGGCTATGACGATGGGCTTCGTGCCCTCCTCCACCATCTTAATCACGTTGGCGACGCCCTCCTTAGCCTTCGGCAGAGGTCGAGTCAATGCTTCGCGTAGGCTCCATATGAGGTCGGAGAGGTCTTGGGCGGCTTCCTCTGCAAGCTCACGGTTATTGTTGGTCACGACGAAGACTGAGACGCCGACATCCGGTACATCCGAGTAGGCAAAGCCTGGGGCGACAGAGGCGCAGTAGACCCCTTTCTTCTCCCACTCCCGACAGCGCGTGTAGACCTCCTTCATGGGGTAATACTCTGAGGCTTGGAAGACGCTCGCGCAGATGATGCCCGGCTTCCGCACCGCCATCGTAGGCTTGAACTTACCCCTTATGGTATCTATCATGCAGCGCGCCGCGGTCATCCCGATCTCGTAGGCATCGAGGTGAGGATAGGTCTTCAGTATGAAGACGCCGTCGACCGCATTAGCAAGCTCAATGTCCTCGTTGGCGTGGAGGTCCAGCGTGACCATTATTGGGATTTTACCCACAACCTTCCTCATCCTGCGCGCTAGTTCAGCCTCAGGCCTGGGGATTCCGGTGACGGCCATTGCGCCGTGGAGTGCAAGGAGCACGCCGTCTAGGGGCCATGCCTTCTGTAACCCCTCAGTGATGCGGTCTGCGATGACATCGAAGGCTTGGGTCGTCAGCCAGCTTCCCATTCCGAGGGTCGTTGCCCCCTGTGTTCTCAGGATTCCGACGAGGTGGACATCCTTCTCCTTGTCGGCAACTGCTCTGTATCCGCCGACATATCCCATGTATCCCCCCTCGGTGACTGCTTCCTGCCCGTAGAGTATACCCCCATTCTCCCAGTCTAAGAGGGTTGTGATGTTTGGACAGAAGGTGCAGGTCTCATGTGAGAAGCCTGCAACCGCTATTCTCATATGCATTCCCTTAAAGGAGGATGCATTTTTTTCTATTAATAATTATCGGTCTTAGTTATTCGCCTTTCATGACTTATGATGCACTTGAAACTCCTTTTTAGTGGGAAAACGAGTATAGATGGATACCCGTTCAGGGAGAGCAACTTAATCTAAATCTTTTTATAAACGCTCTTTTAGATATAGTAAGACCATGATCGCTCTGAAAAAGTCGCTTGAAGAGATGGAGTACATCCTCGCGACTGATGTGGGCAGCACTACGACTAAAGCCAGATTCTTCAAGAAAATTAAAGGAGAGTGGCGCTTTGTCGTTGCTGGTGAGGCCCCGACGACCGTTGAGGCTCCCTACGAGGATGTGACCCTCGGCGTGAGGAACGCCGTCAGGGAGGTCGAGGAGCTCACAGGACACCAGATACTGTCTCCCGAGGGCAGTGGCATTCTAGTCCCCTATGACGGTGAGAGGGGTGTAGACCTCTACTGCACTACAAGTAGTGCTGGTGGCGGCCTCCAGATGATTGTGGCTGGAGTCGTCGGGATTATTACCGCTGAGAGCGCCAACAGGGCGGCTCTAGGAGCAGGGGCAATCGTAATGGATGTACTCGCTACGGACGACAGTCGCCCTACTTACCAGAAAGTTCAGCGGATAAGGAACCTCCGTCCTGACATGATCTTGATGGCGGGGGGCACAGATGATGGTGTTAGAGATCACGTATTAGAGATCGCTGAACTATTGAAAGCCGCTGATCCAAAACCAAGGCTTGGGACCACGTATAAGCTTCCACTAATCTACGCTGGAAATAAGGTTATCCGTCCTGAAATAAAAAATATTTTAGGAGGGATGTTTGCCCTCGAAATGGTCGATAATCTACGACCTGTCTTAGAATTGGAGAACTCAGAACCAGCGAGGAGAGCAGTTCACGAGTTGTTTATGGAACACGTAATGAGCCATGCCCCGGGCTATGATAAACTGATGAAGTGGACCGACGTGGACATTATGCCTACCCCTGCCGGTGAGGGGGTGGCAATGCAGTTGATCGCAAAAAACTTGAAGGCTAATACCCTTGGCGTAGGTCTGGGTGGCGCAACTACAAACATCTACTCAATAGTGGATGGTAAATTCGTTAGAAGCGTGAGCGCAAACCTTGGGATGTCTTACAGCATCTGCAATGTCCTGAAGGAAGCAACGATAGAAAATATCATGCGATGGCTACCCTTCGAGATGAGCAAGGAAGAAGTTGGAAGTCGATTGATGAATAAGATGATCCGTCCAACAACTATACCCCATACTTTGAAAGAGCTTATCTTGGAACATGCCTGTGCTAGAGAAGCGCTAAGACTAGGATTGGTACACCACAGGACAATAGCTACTCGACTGAAGGGTGTGAAGAAGGCACATGATATAGGTGATCTATTCAGCCAAGTTGTAGCTGAAGAAAGCTACATAAAGATGATGAATATTGGTGTTGTGGCTGGGACTGGCGGTCTCCTTTCACATGCGCCTAGGCGGGTTCAGTCCCTAATAATATTGACTGATAGCTTCCAGCTTGAGGGCATAACTCGAGTCTTCCAGGATAGTGTCTTCATGATGCCACATCTCGGCGTCCTCTCTACCGTCTACCCTGAAGCTGCTTGGAGCATTTTCGACAAGGACTGTTTAGTCCGCCTTGGAACGGTCATCGCGCCAAAGGGTCTCGCAAATAGAGGGGAAGAAGTTATGACAGTTAGTATCAAGATGCCCGACTCAACGACCATAGAGGAGTATATGAAGTTTGGTGAGATAAAACTAATCCCACTGCCCGAAGGTCATAGAGCCAAAGTTGCTATAACTCCCGAAAAGGGGTTTGATGTAGGAGGAGGACCTGGGCATAGACTTGAGAGTACGGTCATGGGTGGAGAAGTAGGAGTGATTTTGGACGGCAGGGGTAGACCTCTACTGTTGCCTGAGGATGATAATACACGGAGGGCATATTTACTAGAATGGATCAAAATGCTAAACCTCTATTCTCGTGACGAATTAGCGGGACTTCTATGAAGGTGAAAAGATATGGAGGGTAAAACGAAGGAGGGGTCCTCAAAGGAAGCGTATGCCTACACTCCAGGACTGAAAGTCAAGCTGGTTGAGAGTGTCGTAAAGGAAAGGAGGCTGCCTCTGTTAGGCGAAGTTCTAGTTAAGGTAGGAGACATAGTCTTTTACGATAAAGTTGTAGCGAAAACCACTGTGCCCAGTGATCCCTACATGGTTAAGGCTACTCATATTTTAGGAGTAGAACCCGAAGATCTAAGGGACTATGTGGTGAAAAAGGAGGGTGATCACGTTAAGAAAGGAGAAATCTTAGCCAAAGACATCGCCTTCTTTGGTCTATTAAAAAAGTTTGTACGCTCTCCTGTTGACGGAACTATAGAAACCATTTCAAATATCTCAGGTCAAATAATGGTGAGGCCCCCCCCGAAACCGGTAGTTGTAAATGCGTATATTCCAGGCAAGATCGTCAAGGATATACCCAAAGAGGGGGTTATCATAGAGAGTCAAGGGGCCTTTATACAGGGGATCTTCGGGCTTGGTGGAGAGACACACGGCAAAATAAAAATGTTAGCGGACTCACCAGAGGATGTTCTGACAGACAAAATAATTTCACCAGAAGATAAGGGCTGCATCTTGGTGTCGGGCTCACAGGTTACATTAGATGCCCTCAGGAAAGCCGTAGAGGTCGGGGCTGCGGGGATTGTGGTCGGAGGTATCAGTTATAATGACATTATCGACTTCATTGGGGAAATAATAGGCGTCGCCATTACAGGTGAAGAGGAGCTAGGCTTAACCTTGATCATCACTGAGGGGATCGGAAAAATAAACATGTCTCAAAGGACATTCAACCTTCTAAAACAATTTGATGGGTACCCGGCGTCAATGAATGGCGCAACACAAATTAGAGCGGGGGTTATGAGACCAGAGATCATCATACCCCACAATAAGCCCCAGGAGCAGAGTTCATCGGAGACTCTATCGGGGGGAATGAAGGTCGGGACAACAGTCAGGATAATCCGGGATCCGTATTTTGGATTTATAGGGAAGGTAGCAGGCCTTCCAGTAGAACTCCAGAAGATTAATACTGAGTCGTATGTTAGAGTCCTAGAAGTAGAGTTAGAAGACGGAATGAAGGTAATCCTACCTAGAGCGAATGTGGAGATTATCGAGGAATAACCTTTTCGCTCCATAGTAGGGGCGGTAGAAATTTGGCGAAAGGGAAGAGAACTAGATTTGACTTGTACCTCGCCTCGGCCTTTTTAGCCTACGGTATCGCTACTACTATAGATGTAGTTCTATCCCTCGTCTTTAGTGCAGAAACTATCTATTTCGTTTTTGGCATAATAGCGACATGTTTCCCGCCTTTTTTCGGAGGCCTTGGGGCAACCTATATCACTAAAGGTCAGATTGGGGATAATTATGTGAGAACAGGGCTAATAGGAATTGGCGCATTCTTCGTCGATTTTGCAATGTCGGTTGCGACCTCAGGGAGGTTTGATGGAATGATCTGGATTCTATTGGGTTATATCTCTGGGGTATGTGCAGGTAGTTGGGTTAGAGATCAACCCTGGGCACCGTTTAAAAGATAGTCCTTTTCACGCGCATGACTGTTTAGAAATTGTTGGTCCTGCCATATAAGAACCAAGGCATACTGAATATTTTGCTGATTGGGCTTTGAACCGGGTCTCCCGTCCTTCCATATTCGCTGTCTTGGGGACGCAGGTATCATGATGTGTAGAGAGCGCACTCTATTTTAGGGCATTATGTAGATGGGTTTTGACCCTGTTTCATGGCGTGTAGTGCTTGACGCTCGTGACCAGCCTAGGCTTCTTCTACTGGATGGCTAGACATGCAACTGACCTAGCTTCCTCCACAAGGCGCCTATCGTAGGGGCCAAAGGCTTCCTCACCAAGCTTGTACGAAACCTTCTCAAGGTCGACACAAGATTCCAGGCAGATCCAACAAGCCATGTTAGGAGGAAGCATCCCTTTGAGCACTACTACGTATTCGAACTGGACAGCATAAGCAAAATCGGCTACATAACAGAAGGACTCGTGGCAAGGGGATACTCAGACCAAGAAATCCTAAACATACTGGGAGAAAACTGGCTGAGATACCTCAAAACAGTCTGGGGTAAGTAAAACACCTTCCTTTTTCTACAATCCTTTTTGCACGTAGACTGATTAACCATCCTGCAATAATTCAGTCGAGGTCTCCTTACTATGGCTTCTGGTCTCCTCTCCCTAATGCCATTGTCACCGCCGTCTTAGCTAGAATTTGTAAGGGGTCAACCACTGGCACGGGGATGTCCCCCTCCTTCAGCACTAAGGATACTTCTGTGCAGCCGCAGATCACTGCCTCAGCACCCCCTTTTACAAGCTCTGATGCTACACTGGTTATAGTCTCCTTGCCTTCTGAGATTCTCCCCGTTTTTATGTGGCTGTATATGGCTTCCATAACTCTATCCTGAAGCCGCTGTGACGGGCACAGTGCTTCGAATCCGTACTTCCCCAATGCTCGATGGTATATCCCCGACTTTACAGTCCCAGTTGTAGCGATTAGCCCTATTCTCCTAATTCCAGAAAATTTCTTATGTATTGTCTGGGCAGTCAGCTCCACCATATTCAGTATGGGAACTCTAATGCTCTTACTCAGCTCCTCATAGAAGTAATGTGCCGTGTTACAGGGAATTATGATAAAGTCCACTCCAGCCTTCTCCAAGTTCTCAGCTGTCCTCACCATCTCTGGAAGAGGGCTGGGGCCTTTTCCCATTATCGCGGAGGTCCTGTCAGGTATCTTGGAATTACTATCTATAATCACTCTTATGTGGTCCTGATCCTTCTTCGCCGGGGTCGCCCTAATGATGTTCATGAATAGTTCAGCAGTTGCTTCGGGGCCCATCCCACCTAATATCCCAATTATCTTCTCCTTCAACTCACATCATCCCTCATGAAGATTCAGATTACTCGATTTATCCTTTTGCTCTGATTTTAGACTTGCTTCTAGGAATCTTCATCTCTCAGTGCCCCCACACGAAGGTTTAAGTAACCCCTCTCAGGTATCTGGATATAGGTGAAAGGACTCAAAACTGAAGATATTTTGAAAAAGCACAAGTTCCCCCAAGACCAGCCAATTCTAGTCACCTGTGGTCTCCCCTATGCTAATGGTCCCTGCCACATAGCTCATCTGAGGACCTATGTCCCAGGCGATGTCTTTGTGCGGTACCTCAGGAAGCTGGGGCAGGAGGTTGTATTCGTCTGCGGCTCCGACACCCACGGGACACCCATTACTGTCAATGCCGAGGCTTTAGGCATCACTCCAGGCGAGCTGGTTGCCCAGTACCACAAGCATTTCCAGGATGTCTTCCGAAAGCTCAATATAGCCTTCGACAACTACGGCAGCACCGACGACCCAAAGAACCACTTCCGAACCCAGCAGATCGTGAAGGCGCTCATGGACAACGGCTATGTGTATCCCAAGGAGACCGAGCAGCCCTACTGTCCCAAGGACCAGCGGTTCCTGCCGGATCGCTACGTGAAGGGAACATGCCCCTACTGCGGAGCCGAAGCCAGAGG
>Ga0172364_10003759_pt1 | contig 12121 bp, 15 predicted proteins | sample LakKivSesite10cm_FD_114545 | JGI IMG/M metagenome (GOLD analysis project Ga0172364, IMG submission 114545) | Sediment microbial communities from Lake Kivu, Rwanda - Sediment site 10cm | ecosystem: Environmental > Aquatic > Freshwater > Lake > Sediment | place: Rwanda: Western Province, Lake... | reverse complement strand
AATAAGACCTGATAATACGTATTATTATGTAAAACCAGGACAAAATGGTCAACCGTCTGAGTTTACACAACCGAGACCTCTTCCAAAACCTTGTGCTGCTATGGCTAATTTTGGGAAGAAAACGGAACAAGAATTAGATAATGAATATAAAATTTCATTAGCTAAAAAAGGTGGTTTTGCAGAATTACCAGAGTTGAGAGCTAAAGGAGAAGATACAAGTGAAATAACTGACCCTGCGGTTTGGGAAACAAAAGGACCATTTGGAAATGTAACTTTATATAAAAGAATTGGTACAACATCGGGAGGTATGAACCAAACAGATGCTCAAAGAAATGCTTGGATTACGAAACTTGACCAAATGGGTTATTCAGTAAATCCTGAAAATACTGAAAAAGAAAGTATGATTCCTGTTAAATTGTATGGACAAAAAATTCCTGGTTTACCAGAAGGTTTATTCCCTGCAGAACAAATAGTTTATATTAAAAAGGGTCAAACCTCAGGTTCTCGTTTATCTCAATCTGAAAAAGATTCAGATGTAGATAGAGGTACATGTAAAAATAGAATTGAAAACTTCTATAACAAATTTATGTATTCCAAAGGCAGACCAATCACTGATATAAGCACTTTAAACATTGCAAAAGATGAAGCACAATTTTGTAAAAATAAGTATGAGGGTAAGTGGGGTATTGGTGGAGGAAAATTTGATGATATGATTGCTCTTCTTTCAGGAAGAAAAAGTGGAGGACCTTCTTCATCAGGAGATGATTCAATTTTTAGACTTCAGTAAAATGTTAAAAAAAGATATTAGAAAAAAACTTTTAGAAGAAAAACAAAGGAAAAATTCACAATTAATTGAAAGGAAATTAGTTGAGAGTAGACTTTCTATTATCATAGGAGACACTAAAAAATTTCAATCTTTAGAAGAGGACAAAAAACTAAAAGTAATATTTGAGTTTTTGGCTGAGGTTAGAACCTTGGATAATCAAGGACTAATAAATGAGCAATTTGGTGATATTCTTGGAAAATTATTTGGCCAGACACCAAGTGGCATTACTCAAGCTTTTGTTGAACCATTAGTCGGGTCTGTTTTAGGTTGGTTTGGTTTGGGAGGGTATTTCAAAGATTTTGTTACTTCTTTCATAGTTTCAGACCCAGCAAGATTGGCAAGAGCAACTAAAGATTGTAAAGAACTTACTAAATTAATTGCGGAATCATTGGCAGAGGCATTAACAATTATGTTACAAAGAGCTCAGGGTCTTGATGGTAGAGGACATTCAATTCTTAGAAACGTTTTGGGAGGAGCAATTAAAGAAACTTCATTTGTTTCGAACTTGGAAGAAAAACTATCTGAAGGTGTGTGTGGATTGTTTGATAAGTATACAGGGAACGCCGAAAACGTGTTAGATAAAATTAAAGGTAAAGGAAGTGAAATTTTAGATAAAGGTAAAGAGCTGGTAGGAGCGGTTAAACCTACATAAATCTAAAGAGCAAAAGGGGGTGTTCTAAGGTCAAAAAAAAAAAGAAGGGGTTACCCCTTCTTTTTTGTTTTAACGATGGTATCAATTATACCATATTCTAAGGCTTGTTCTGAATCCAACCATAAATCTCTTGTTGCGTCTTGTTTAACTTGCTCAGGGTCTTTACCACAATATTCACCAAGAAGAGTAAATAAAATGTCGTTTAATTTGTGCCACTCCTTCATACTAATTTCAGCGTCTTGAATATTTCCACCAAATCCACCTGATGATTGGTGTAACATAGTTCTTGAAAATCTTAGTGAACTTCTTTTACCTTTAGTTCCTGCTCCAAGTAGAATGGACCCCATGGATGCTGCCATACCTGTATTAACTGTGATAATATCACAAGCTACGTAGTTCATTACATCAACCATTGAAAGTCCTGATTTCACAGACCCACCAGGTGAGTCGATATGCATTGTGATATCTGTTTTTTCTGTATTATCTAAAAACATAAGTTGCGCTTGAACGATAGTGGACATTCTATCATCAACACCACCTGCCACCCATATGATTCTGTCTCTCATCAAACGTGAAAAAATATCAATTTGAGTTGCTCTCATTTCTCTTTCCTCCAAAATGTAAGGAGTCATTGAGGACTCAATTTGTTGACCGTAGTAGTGTAGGTCCAATAAACCTTTACCTAGATGTTTTGTGTAATAAGACGAGAATTCTTTTGATATATCCATATTTTTGTTATTTGTAACAAAAGTATAAAATATTTGTTACAACCCCAAAATATCATTTGCAATTTCTTCCGAAGATAAATTTTTCCATAGTCTCGGATGTTGATAGGACCAAATGGTTTTCCAGTATCCGTACCATATCATACCTTCTTTTCTTGGGTCAATTGTTTTCCAATCGTTACTATTTTTTGGAAATCTTCCTATCCTATATGTTTTGTAAGGGGTTATGTCTCTTGTCTGATATCTCGTATCTGATTCTGAGTCCATGTCTTCAAATTCAGAAAAAATCTGAATTTTGCAGTAATTTTTTCTTTTATATTCTTTCACTTTTTTTAACCACAATTCAGCGTCTTCTCGATTTTTGGTATCAATTACAAATCTAACTACTTGGTCGTAGTCATTATATCTGTGATTAAAAATAAGTTTCAAACCATATATTGGGTCAAACTTATAAATCTTCAATTCAAAATCCATGTAAAATTCAATTGGTACCCTGAATTCTTTATATGGCCAATCACAATTACTAGTCACATGAAAACTCTCCAACATGACTGGCTCATGGTCCCCATTCCTGTATTCTACACATTCAATAAAATAAGTTAAATCAGGTCCACCAACTCTTACTGTAATCCCATCATTGAAATCAATAAGAATCTTTTCATTTCCTACTTGAAAAAACATACTCTCCAATTATAAGTTTATCTAATGTACCATCCATTAACTTAGGAAATGCATGGTCAGGATTATCAATTATGGGTTCGTTATGGGTGTTAAATGACGTATTCAACAACACAGGTATTCCTGATATTTTGTGATATTCGTTCAATATCTCCCAAAAAAGAGGGTTGTTATCTTTTTTCACAAGTTGTGGTCTGGCCGTCTTATCAGATTTTTGTATCACTGCAGGTATTTTTTCAATCCATTCATCTTTGGTTTGAAAACATAAAGTCATAAATTCTGATGTATACTTGGATTTATTTTCATTAAAAATATCTTCGAAAAATTCTTCCATCACAATTGGGGCAAATGGCATTGAGTCGTGTCTTTTGAGACGGGTATTCAACTTTCTATGTGTTTCATAATCAGTTGGTCTAACTAAAATACTTCTAGCCCCCAACGCTCTCGGACCATATTCAAAACCGTGTTGAAACCACCCAATAATTTCACCATCATTCAGTAATTTGGCAATCTCCTTAGGGTTGTATTTTTCGTATTGAACGTGGTATCTTTCCGACGCTTCGATAATTTGTTTGTTGGTATATTTTTTTCCAAAGAATACGTTCTTTAACTTAAAAGGTTTGTTGATTTCTCCAAGTTGGTGGGCTTTCATGATACATGCACCCAAACTCAAACCTTCATCCCCCATTGCAGGTATTATGTATATCTCTTCAACCCAAGGTAATTGATTTATCTTTTGATTGAGTTTCACATTCGCAAACAAACCACCTGAGAAACATAATTTTGTATATTCGGGAAATCTAATATGAAGGTCATTCAAAAAATTCAACATCAAATCCTCAGTAATTTTTTGTAAATTGAAAGAAAATTTTTCAATCGATTTGTTATCTCTAAACCACCCTAATCGGTGCATAGTTTCAACGACAAATCTAGTTTTATTACCTGTATCAATTGGAAAAAAACGTAAATCTTTGTAATCAATCAAAGACTTCAGAATTCTATAAAAATTTTCATCATATTCTCCATCAGGAGCCATTCCCATAAGTTTCCCTTCGTCTTTACACATTTTCCAAATACTCTCACCCTCATGGTCATAACCTTTTATTGTACTGACTGAAAACGCCCAAAGATGTGATAAACTTCCTGTGCTACACATATCATAAGAATATGCCAAGGTCATCTTTCCGTTTTCACAGAGATAAACTTTCATTACTGATTTATCTCCTCCACCGTCATATGAGATACTTAGAGCTTTTCCTTCCATTCCACTTGTGAAGTATGCACCGTAACAATGTGCGTCATGATGACTAACTCTATCATAATTAAAATCTGTTAGTCTATTAGCAAATGCCTCAGTTACAGGTTCCACAAAAACTCTATAATCCGCATCTTTAATTGGTATACCTGAAATCTTTTCAACTTCACGTGAACTTAATTCTGCAACACAATCGAAATTATCTCCAGCTTTTTTTCTTGTGATTCTTTCTTCTTCAATACAACAGATTATTTCACCATCTTTTATAAATGAAGTGGAAGGGCTGTGCGAACCACCATAAAAACCATATATAGTACTCATCTAAATTACCTCTTGATAAGAATATTTCCTATAACAAGAAAGTCCAATTTGCAACTGAACATAGATTTAATTGCGTCTGTAGGAGACTCAACTATTGGCTCGTGGGGACCGTTGAAACTTGTATTAAGTAAAACAGGTACACCAGTCTTGTTGTAGAAATTTTTTATTAATTTATAAAATCTTGGATTTGACTCCTCAGTAACAGATTGGTGTCTTGCTGAATTGTCGATGTGTGTTACCGCAGGAATTTTATCTCTCCATTCTTCTTTTACTGTAGTTGTAACTAACATGTAAGGTGAAAAAATATCTGATTCAAAAATTTCTGATTGATGTTCAAATAAAACAGCAGGTGCGAATGGTCTATACCATTCTCTCTTTTTAATATCTCCGTTAATATATCCAGTCATCCATTTTTTAATTGGTGATGCTAAAATTGAACGGTTACCAAGAGCCCTTGGTCCAATCTCAGAACCATTTTGGAACCACCCAACAACTCTATTCTGTGTGAGTTCGTAAGTAACCTCTGAAACTAAATCATCAAAATTTTCGTACTTAAAAAATTCTAAGTTAGGGAATTCATTAATTGATTTACTGATTTCGAATTCAGAATAAACTTTTCCAAGATAAGGAGACAATTTTTTTGTTTCTTTAATTGGGCTAACTAATTGATATCCATACCACGCACAGCCCAAAGGAATACCTGAATCATCAGAGGGAGGAAGAAAATAACAATCTTCATATAAACCAGAACTCAAAATTTGCTCATTTGAATTACAATTAAGGAATGACCCGCCAGCAACACAAATATTTTTTGATTCTGATAATTTCTTACCAAGTTCTGCTAACATAACAGAAACTCTTTCTTGTTCTCTTTGGTAAATTCCTGCAACACATGCTCTTGAGAAAAAATCAGACTCGTGGGTTACTCTTGGATATATTAAGTTGTTTGGTATGAATATATCTCCATCCTCTGTCCAAACATTATAAAATGGTGCTTCTGCAACGATATCTTTATCGGCGTAAGATGCAAGTCCCATTAATTTACCAGCAGGCCATGTGTGGGTTTGCGGTTCGTAAATTAATTGAAGGGAACCAGTTGAATAAACAGTACCAACAGAAACGCCTTCATTTGTATTAATTGGTACAGGATATTTTATCCATTTTTTATATATTTCTTTATAATCTGATTTTGTAAAATGAAATATTGATATTGCTTCAGTCCACCTCTCATCATCAGTTAAACCTTCTCTTGTTTTTTCTGGATACCATTCGGATAATCTATTTTGGTCATCAAGGATGCTACCTGAAGCATCTGCAACGACAACGACAGCATCTTCGAAACCAGAACTGAAGAAAGTTGAATAAGCGTGTGCTAAATGGTGAGGTAAAAACTCATGTTTATAGGAGATATCGTATTTTAATTCTTTCTTGAACTTAACAAGGACATCATCAACTTCTTCGGTTGTACTGTAGACCCAAAGGTCAATATCTTTGAACGCGAGCGATGCATTATCCAAACAGTATCTGATGGATTCCACAGGAATTTCTCCACCATTGTGAGCACCATCGTGTTTTACTCTTGAAAGTCTTTCTTGAGTAATCCCGATAAGAATTTTACCGTTTTCAATAATAACAGCTCCCTTGTCGTGTCCGACAGAAAAACCTAATACCCTCATGGAAATTAATTTTCTTCAGATGGTTTTTCAGTATTGGACATTCTAACTGCAGTACCCTCAACTAAGTCATCATCGCATTTATATATGTGTACTTGGTCTTGATGTCTAAATACAATTACTTTTTCTACATCTGAACCAACTTCGACACCCTTTTGGAGGTCTACTACAATTCCTTGACTATCTTCTAATATAAGACTCAAGGCTCTTGCGAAAATAAGGGATGCGTTTAATAAATCCTGTGGATTTTCGGTTGGGTTTGATTGATTTTCTTCCATATTATTATTCTGTTTCTTCTGAGATTATGTCTCCATATTGAGACGCGGCTTTTGGATTCTTTTCCATGAAAATTTGATATGCGACCTGATATCTTCCGAGCTCAACTTGGCAAGGAAAATTTTCGGAATGTAAGGAGTCAACCAAATTTTGTAGAGAATCGATAGTTTGTGATTTTGCAATATCACCACCACCTAAAACTTCAATACGTTGGGTTTCACTCAAATCTTTATAGTATTCCATGCGAATTAATGCGCACAACAAGGCCAATATTATTATCGTGAAGGCAATTTTAATTTTTTTCTCTGAGTTCATCTTCATAATTATAGTTTTATTTGTTAATAAATGAATGATTTTTGAAAGTCATCCCAAACTTTACTCACAATAACATTTTCACCTACTAACGTTGGTGTGAATGGTTTGTGTCTCATAGACATTCTTGCTTCTTCAGGAGTTCTATCGGCTTTTTTTAGATTACATTTAAAACAAGAAGTAACAAGATTTGTCCATTCATTTTTACCACCTCGAGATTTTGGAATTACGTGGTCCAAAGTCAAATGTTTACTTGAACCACAATAAACACATTGTTGGTTGTCTCTTTTATAGATTCTGTTTCTGTTGGCACGAAGATTTCTTGTGAAATGTTTGATATATTTCAATAATCTAATAATCACAGGACGAACGTATGTTTTGTATCCTGCGGCAATTGGAGTTTCGTCAGATTTAACAATTTCTGCTTTACCTTTATCAACTAAAACGAATCCTCGTCGAATGGTGGTCACATTCAACGGGGTGTAGTCAAAATTCAATACTAATACATCTCCCATAGGATTTTTTTGAATAATAATTTATTTTCTTCAAAAAACAAAAGGGGTCTGATGACCCCTTCGAATATACAATGCTTTAGCAATAGTTTATGGTTCGGGGTATCCTGCGTTTCACCACCCAAAGGTTCTCATATGAACTTGAAGTTCCCAAAAGACACGATATTGTATTGTCTAAAATCATCATAAAAATAAATATCATAAAAAATTTTCCAAAATCAAATTATTACTCACTTTCGTAGAATATATTGTATTTATACATTATGAAACAACTTTTTGTTAATACGAATTTAGGACTTAGACCTACAACACCGAATACAGGTGATGCGGGCAGAGTATGCTTAGGTTCAGAAGCAAGTGGTTGGTAATAATTCAACAAAGCCAAACATAGAGACCCTGAACCTTGAAAGTTCGGGGTTTTTTTTTATCTTTGTATGAGAATCGGGGAATAGTACAGACAGGTAGTATGCTTGGTTTGGGACCAAGAGGTCGTAGGTTCGAATCCTGCTTCCCCGACATAATCCTCCTTAGCTCAGTTGGTTAGAGCATCGCACTGTTAATGCGGGAGTCCTTGGTTCAAGTCCAAGAGGGGGAGCGACATAAACTTTTAAATTTTTTATATGAAAAAATTATTAATGTTATGGGTGTTCTTATTTGGTACTTTGACTCTGTCCACAACGGCATCTTTCACAACAGAAGATGAAATAAACTACCAAAATTTATATTCAAAAATATTAGAATGTAATATAAAATTTCCTGATATTGTGTTCGCACAAGCTGTTTTGGAAACGGGGCATTTCAGGTCTAAGTTGTTTCAAAATGCAAATAATCTCTTTGGTATGAAATTACCAAAAAAAAGAGAAACTGTTGCGGTTGGAAAAACATCAGGAGGGTACGCTAGATTTGAAAGTTGGGAATCGAGTGTGTACGATTATTCTTTATGGCAAAATAATATATTGTCTAAAAATGGAGATTTGACTAGAAAACAATATCTTACTATGTTAGACAAGATATATTCTGAATCTAAAGGATATTCAAAAAAAGTAACAAAAATCATCAGTCAACATACTGATGTTTTAGTAAAATAAACGGTCTTGTAGTTAATCGGTATAACATCGGCTTGTCGCGCCGAGGTGCGGGGTTCGATTCCCCGCGGGACCGCAAAAACAGGCGAAGACTGAGGTGGAACCCCTCGGTTTATGAATCTCAAATACGCCGTCTTGATTCGCGGTATCAAAGCGGTGAGGGTAGTGTTACTATAAGTCAGGAGTAATAAACCAACGACGAAAATGTAACCACCAATGTAGAATTGCGTTGGTCATGATGTGTAAAAGTACACAAAAAACCTGTTTCAAAGCGGAAGTAGCTCATTCGGTAGAGCACAACCTTGCCAAGGTTGGGGTGGCCAGTTCGAGCCTGGTCTTCCGCTCACATTGCCTCCTTAGCTCAACTGGTAGAGCAACGCACTTGTAATGCGTAGGTTATTGGTTCGATTCCGATAGGAGGCTCAAAAGGACTTTAATGGGTGAGGTACACACCTGACGTAGGTTAGTCCCACTTATTTAGGGGAATTAGCTCAGTTGGTAGAGCACTTGATTTGCATTCAAGATGTCGTGGGTTCGACTCCCTCATTCTCCACTAAAATTATTATTATGGAAATGTTTTGGACTTATTATTTAATTTGTTTGGCTTATTGTATTTTTATGTCCGTTAGGAGATGGAATAGAGATGTTATGGCAGGTGGTCTTGGTATCTCACCTGGTATGGACACTTTAGGACTTTTGATTATGTGTTGGATTTTGGCCCCCGTGGATATTTTTCTAACTTGGGTTCGTATCTATAAAGAAGCTGAAGAAGCAAGAAGAAACAACACAAAAGTATTTTGATGAATTTTTCTGAAAAATATAACTGTTATTGGTTTACACCTAAAAGAACTGGAACTCGTTCTGTTAAGGAACTATTACTTGTTTTGGAGTTTCAAATTGCAGACCATACTTTCTACTTCAATAAAAAGAATCAAGATTCAATTTTGATATCAAATGTTAGAAATCCATATTCCAGATTGGTTAGTTTGTTTCATCTTTATCTACATCACATTAGTAATTTCAATATGAAATTTGATGAGTGGATTTATAAAACATTGAAAAATCCTCTTTTTTGTGATTCATATCAATTTTATTATCACAAGGATATTTTGAAATTAGATAGACCGTTCAACAAATTTGTAAGATTGGAGAATTTTGAGGATGATATAAAGACAATAGATTTTATTGATTTTACAAATCCTGTGGTTAGTGAACAATTTGAATTTAATATAAAAAACAATAGATACAAAACTGAATTTGAAAATCAAATGAATGAAAAAAGAAAAAATTGGAAAGAATTTTACAATGAAGAATTGGCTAATTTCGTTCATGATAATTTTATAGAACAATTTGAACTATTTGAATATCATAAAAATTCTTGGAAAAATGGCACATCCTAATTTGCACGCTAAGAGTTCTGCCAAAAAATTTGGTGGAAAACCTGAAGATTACATTCATCTACACGAATGGTTGGACGAGACCAAAGGTTGGTTTGGTGATTCCTTACATCGTATGTTCAGACACCACTCAGAAGGTATCTTTGAAATGGAACAAAGATTTGGTTCGGAGTTCAAAAACAGTGATGGTAAAACAGTTTATACGAGGTATGTTGGAGAACAACATGTTAAAGAAGATTGTAATAATTATATTCCATCCGCTAAAGAATGGGTCAATAATATTTCGACAAACACAAGACCCATGTGGATGATAAAAACAACTAAATTAGAGTTTGAAGACTGATATTTATAAAATTATGGCAAATATACTAACACAAGAAGAAAAAAAATACTTACAAAGAATTTGTAGATATCTCGGCTCATTGGGTATGAGTCACGGGAGTATTGAGTTTGAAATGGAGTACGGTGAATTTGATTTGGGTGATTATAATTTCAATCGAATTTCCCATTTTTCAAATAACTATCATGCAGAAATTCCAAATGAACTCAAAGAGATTTGTTTAAAACTTCTCAAGCATGTTCAAGATAATGATTTGGTGAGTGAACCTGATGTTCAAAATATCAATTGGGAAAGAATTGAAGTCGACATAGATTGTGATGACTCAACAATTTCTGTTGCTCATGATTACAATTATTATGATGCTAATGAAACTGAGTCAGTGAACAGAAGTTTGGATGAAGATGGTGACGATGAAAGTCTTGTGGAGGTTTTTGATGTTTTGGAAAATGATGAAGAAATAAATGAAAGAGTTCTAAGAATTGATTATAACGGTAGTGGTGATAGTGGGTATTTGGAGGATGCTTTTCATAACGCAGTCGATGTGCCTGCAGGAGTTCAAGAATACTGTTACAATATTTTGGAAAGTAATTTTGGTGGTTGGGAGATTAACGAAGGCTCTCAAGGTTATTTCGAAATTGACCTAGATAGAAAAGAAATTACTCTTTATCATACATCCAATCTCGATGAAACAGGAAGAGACACAATTATAGAAGAAAAATTCTAACCTATTTGTCTTTTTAATCAAATTCCCTTAATTTTGTATTATACCTTGGTGGCGAAATCGGTATACGCGCAAGACTTAAAATCTTGTGGACAGAAAATGTCCGTGTGGGTTCAAGTCCCACCTGAGGTACTTTGGTCCTGTAGTTAAAGGGATATAACTACTGCCTTCTAAGCAGTAATTTGTGGTTCGAGTCCACGCGGGACTACTAATATATGGAACGACTTTTTTCACCAAAAGTTTTTGAAAATCTGATTGAAGATTTAAAAGAACGACAAAAAGAAATAAACTATATCGGAGATATTTCTGATTTAGGAAATGAGCTCGGTGTTTGTATAGGAAAATTATACCTCGATATGAATCCAATTGAAATTGAAGAATTTATTCACGGATTCAGACATGGTGTATCCTTAACAAACGGAACTCATTGAAACACACCCCGATGGCGTAACGGTAGCCGCGTTGGTCTTAGGAACCAATGACTTCGGTCGTGAGAGTTCGAGTCTCTCTTGGGGTACACTTGAATTATTTCTCAAGTTTTATATATTTATTATAACAATGAGAACAATAGTGCGTCATATGGTCTATAGTAAACAACAAGAGATTTGTTGGTTTAAGACACGCGCTGTAGTCTCATGAGATAGCCTATAATTCCTGAAGAGTTATATATACAAACCTCGGACTACGCAAGTGGTTCGGGGTTTTTTGTTTTTAGGAAGTTTTGGTTCTTCGAAATATTGGTTGTAAGTTTGTAGTTCTTGGCCCCGTCGTCTAATGGTTAGGACGCTTCCCTTTCACGGAAGAAATTTCGGTTCGACTCCGTGCGGGGCTACAAAATGGTGAACGTAGCTTAGTTGGTAGAGCACTAGCTTGTGGCGCTAGTTGTCGTGGGTTCGAATCCCACCGTTCACACAATAAGGTCGGGTGGCCGAGTGGCTTAGGCGGAGGTCTGCAAAACCTTCTACACAGGTTCGATTCCTGTTCTGACCTCAACAGTGGAATGTAGCTCAGCTGGTAGAGTACTATTCTGATACGATAGTTGTCGGCGGTTCGAGCCCGCCCATTCCAACAAATAAAACGTTATGAGACCAAAAGAATTATTGAAATTATGGGTTGATAGATTCAACCAATACGATTGTGAGGGATTATTGGAATTATATTCAGATAACGCAATAAACCATCAAACCCCAATCGGAATTGTTGAAGGAAAAGAAAACCTAAAACAATTTTTCAAAGAAGATTTTGAAAGACATGAAATGGTGTGTGTTGTTGAGAACATCTTTGAAGATGGTAATGTTGGGATATTGGAGTGGAAAGACCCGAAAGGGTTAAGAGGATGTGGATTTTT
>Ga0172364_10003750_pt1 | contig 12129 bp, 11 predicted proteins | sample LakKivSesite10cm_FD_114545 | JGI IMG/M metagenome (GOLD analysis project Ga0172364, IMG submission 114545) | Sediment microbial communities from Lake Kivu, Rwanda - Sediment site 10cm | ecosystem: Environmental > Aquatic > Freshwater > Lake > Sediment | place: Rwanda: Western Province, Lake... | reverse complement strand
TAGGAAGCAAATCGCTGCTCTGGCAGGCGTGGCGCCACTCAATAATGATAGTGGCACCAAGCGCGGTAAGCGAACTGTGTGGGGAGGGAGAGCTGCTGTTAGAGGTCCGCTCTACATGGCAACCCTCGTTGCTACACGTTTCAATCCTACAATCAGACAACTCTACCATCGTCTTATATCCGCAGGTAAACTAAAGAAAATAGCTCTTACTGCCTGTATGCGTAAGTTTCTCACTATTCTTAACGCTATGCTTAAACATCGCGCTCCCTGGAGGTATTCCGATTCTTATCCTTATATCATTGGCCCTTGCTCTTGACATTCAAGACAGTTGCTGAGCTTGTCGAAGGGTGAACGGCCCGTTCATGGTTCGACAAACTCACCAAGAACGGGGTATATCTTCTCATTACTCACTGAGCTAATTTCAATCAGCATGACGAATTCTCGCCTCAAACTCCGCTAAGCTTTTTAGCGACCTGCTTCCTTTTCTCTGGCCTCTTCTATCGAGGTGGAAAGCCTTGAGGCCTGCTTCTTTAGCAGTGAGGAAATCCTGTTCCCACAGGTCGCCGACATGGGCCACCTCCTGGGGAGAGACGCCCATCTGGCGGCATATTTCGGTGAATAACCCGGGACTCTTTATCTGGCCGTAGTCCGAGACTGTGGAGAATACCCTGGCGAAGTATTTCTCCATACCATCCAGTATGTAGGGCAGAAACTCTCTGGTGGAGCACGAGACCACGATGAGGGTGTAATCCTTACTGAGAGAAGATAAGGCCTGCTCTACTTCAGGATAGCAGGATACCCGATGCCGGTAATCGTCGAGCAACTGTTTATGGCTCTCCAGTGGCGGGCAAAGCCCGAAGTGCTGCAGCCAGTATTTGATGTCGTACCATTCTACTCTGTGGTCGCCCACTACCTGATACTCCTGCTCAATAAACGACTTCGCTTCCCGCAGGCCGATTCCGTGCTTCCGGGCATAAAGAGCCGGAACCCCCTCGTACCATACAGCCTGGCTGAAGTCCGGGGTCACCAGAGTGCCATCAGCATCGAAAGAGATAACTTTGACTTTACCCATATTCTTCCCCACGTTATTCTAAGCCCTGATATGAAATAAATAAAGGCAGGATTTACCTGCCTCTATCTTCACTTCTACAATAAAACGCTATTTCTTAGCGGTAGTTTCTTTTTCCTCGGTCTTGGTTGCCTTTACATAATTCTCGTTGACCTGACGGGCCGGAAAGTCCTGCGTCCTGAAGTCCTTGGGAGGCGCTATTTTATAGAGATTTTCGAGTTTGCCCTGTTTGGCTAAACGGTTGTATATCAACGCCCAGGCGCAGTCTCTTTCCTTGCTTGTCTCGCACTTGCCGTTCTGGCTCCCGCCGCAGGGGCCGTTGAGAATGCTCTTGGGACACCTGGTAATGGGACAGATGCCGCCGTACTCGCCGAGAACGCAGTTGCCGCAGGCGCGGCAGCGCTCCGACCACTTGCCTTCCTCTTCGGCTATCCCGATGAAGCGCGTATTGAGTCCGGGAATCACAGGCATCGGCTCCAGCATATCAGCCACAAGCTGTACTCCGGCACCGCACGCTAGAGACAAGACAGCGTCGTACTTCTTGGCCATCTCCACTATGGGCTCGATATACTCTTTATCGCACTGACGCTGTATGGTGGCTTCCTTGATTTCGACTTCCTTTTTCTCCAACTCATTCGACATCCTGAGCTGGCTGGCGAGAAGCTCGACCTCTTTTTCACCCCCGGCCATGCACACAGCGACGCAGGTGCCGCAGCCCAGAATAAGCAGCTTCTTGTAGTCCTTAACCTTTTCTTTTATTTCGTTAAGGGGCTTCCTTTCTCCTACTATCATTTCACTTTTTCCTTCCTCAGAGGATTAGGGCCTAAACGCCGGGCTCTTTCGGTCATCTCGTTACATGCTTTGGCAAATAAAGGGGCATCGGAGGCACCTATGTTGAACATCTCAACACGGTCTTCCTCCAGTCCCACTTCCTTCAACAGCTTTTTGGCCTGCTGTACCCGTTTTTTCGCTCTCAGATTTCCTTCCAGGAAATGACAATCGCCTTCCTCTCACCCCGCAACGAACACAGCGTCGGCACCGTCTTCGATTGCTTTCAACAGGTGGATGGTATCAACCTTGCCGGTGCACATCAGCTTGACCACACGTACGTTAGGCGAATACTCTAAGCGCATAGAGCCAGCCAGGTCAGCGGCCGAGTAGGCACAATAGTGACAGCAGAAAGCCACGACCTTGGGTTCAAAAGCCTCGCCCATAGTCCTACAATCCTTTCCTGGTTAAGTTGAACATAAAACGGCAGTCTTTGCCATTACCTGCGCGTCAGAGTAGTGCCGCAGCTTTATCGCCTTACGCGGGCAGGCGCTGGCGCATATGCCACAACCCTGACAGGCCGCCGGTTCAATGTACGCCACTTTGTCTTCATTTATAACAGGCACCCCGTAGGGACAGGAGCGCACGCATGTCAGACAGGCCACGCACCTCGTGGCATCAACTTCGGATACCACGCCTCCTACCATCAGATATGGCTTGGAGAGTATCGTCATGGCCCGCGACACGGCACCTCTGGCCTGCGATATCGACTCGGATATCGATTTGGGGCCGTGGGCCAGGCCGCAGAGGTACATGCCGTCGTTAACGAAATCCAGGGGACGTAGCTTCATGTGAGCTTCCATATAGAAGCCGTCCTGCGTCAGCGGGAGCTTGAGCTTGCTTGCGAACTGCTGAGCGTCGGGTTGGGGCCTGATAGCGCTGCTGAGTACCAGCATATCCGGTTCCAGCAGTATATCGGTACCTAAAACCGAATCGAATACCTTCACCTCGACCCTGCCATCATGAATCTTTACATCAGGCTTTTTCTCTACATCGAACCTGATAAAGGTGATGCCTTTATTCCTGGCTTCACGGTACTTAAGCTCGTTCATCCCGAAAGTCCGTATATCACGGTAGAGAACGTAGACCTCTATCTCGGGGTTCTTCTCTTTCAGCTTGAGCGCATTCATGACCGCCTGGGTGCAGCAGACCCGGCTGCAATACATGTGCTCTTCTTCCCGCGAGCCGACGCACTGTATCATAACCACTGACTTCAGGCCTTTGACAGCGGGATCACCTTTAGCAATCTTATTTTCGAGGTCAAGCTGAGTCAAAACCTTATCCGATTTGCCGCTTTGATACTCGGTAGGCCTGTATTCCACTCCGCCCGTAGCCAGAATGACTACGCCGTGCTCAACATCCACGGTGCTGCCGTCAGCCGTAGAAATGGTAGTCCTGTAATTGCCTACATAGCCTGAGAAGTCTGCTATCTTTGCGCCTGTATATACTTTGACCCTGGGCTCTTTCTTTATTCGCTCTAAGAGCGAAGCAAGTAGTGCCTGGGGGTCGGAGCCGTCCAGGGTGTAATAAATATGTCTCAGGTTTCCACCCAGCTCTTTTTCCTTTTCCACTAACACTGCGTCGAATCCCTGCGCAGCAATGCCGAGGGCTGCGGTCATTCCCGCCAGCCCGCCGCCGATAACCAGCGCGCTGCGCTTTATGGGCGCAGGCGACTCGTGCAGCGGTTCCAGATTGACTACGCGGGCCACGGCCATTCTAACCAGGTCCCGGGATTTCTCGGTTGCCTCCACAGGATGAGTTGCATGAACCCAGGAGCACTGGTCTCTGATATTAGCCATCTCAAACAGGAACCTGTTTAAACCTGCCTCACGGATAGTGTCCTGGAAAAGCGGTTCATGAGTTCTGGGGCTGCAGGAAGCCACCACCACACGGTTTATATTTTTCTCCTTTATGGCCTGGATGATTTTGGCCTGGGTGTCGGTCGAACAGGTATAGAGGTTCTCCTCGGCATGTACAACATGGGGAAGTGTTGCAGCATACGCAGCCACACTGGGCACATCCACTACCCTGGCGATATTTGTGCCGCAGCGGCAGACAAATACGCCCACCCGGGGCTCCTGCCCGTCGAGCTCGATCTCGGGGGGATATTTCTTCTCGGTAACCATGGTGCCCCTGGCAGAAGCGATTGCCTCAGAGGCGAGACATGCCGCACTGCTGGCGTGCATAACCGACTCGGGGATATCCATAGGTGCATCGAATGTGCCCGCTACATAGATACCCTCGCGAGAGGAAATGTTCGGTCTTAGCTCCTCTGTCTTGCAGAAACCAAACCGGTCGATGTCGATCCCCAGCTTCTGCGCCAGGTCTTTGGTGCTTGCCGAAGGTACTATTCCTACCGACAGCACCACCATATCGAACTCCTCCCGGACCTTCTTGCTATCTTCACCGGTATATTCCAGGACAAGGTTCTTGCTCTTCTGTAGCTCTTTTACACCTGAAATGATGCCCTTTACATAACGTACACCGAACCTGTTTTTCGCCGATTCGTAATATCGCTCAAAACCCTTGCCATGTGCCCTCACGTCAATGTAGAAAATGGTGGGCTGGATCTCACTTGCGTGCTCTTTGGCAATGATAGCCTCCTTGGTAGCGTACATACAGCAGACCGAGGAGCAGTAGTCTCTGCCGCATGTCTCATCCCTGGAACCGACGCATTGAATCCAGGCTATTTTTACCGGATGCTTGCCGTCCGAAGGACGCCGCACCTGGCCCTGATAAGGGCCTGAGGCAGAAAGGATACGCTCGAACTGCATGCTGGTAACAACGTTCTGCATTCGACCGTATCCGTATTCGGGCTTGATAGTGGCATCGAAGGGTTCAAACCCAGGGGCCAGTACCACCGCGCCGACATCTAAATCTACTACTTCCTCTTTCATAGCATGGTTAATCGCCTTCGCCTGGCAGGCTATCACACACTGGTAGCATTCGCTGCAGATTCCGCAGGAGAGACATCTCTCCGCTTCCGCCTTCGCTTCTTCCGCGCTGAAGTTCAAGGCTACCTCGCGGAAATCCTTCTTTCTCTCCTCAGGCGAGAGCTTCGGCGTCTGCTTACGCGGCAGCTTCTCAATATCCTCCGTGGACACTTCGGCTTCTGTGAAATTCCGCTCGCGTCCGTCATGCAGGTTCTTGCCGCTGAGATACCTGTCAATAGATATAGCCGCTTCCTTGCCGCCTGCGATGGCTTCGATGACCGTGGCCGGGCCGAGCACGGCGTCACCGGCAGCAAACACACCGGAAACATTTGTTTGCAGGGTGAGTTTATCAACTTTTATCGTAGACCCTTTGTTTACTTCAATCATGCTCTCTGAACCGAGGAAGGAGAGGTCGGTAGACTGGCCGATAGCAGGGATAACGGCATCGATATCTATCTTAAACTCGGAGCCTTTAAGAGGAACAGGCTTGCGGCGCCCGCTTTCATCGGGGTCGGTCAGCTTCATCTTGACGCACTCTATGGCAGTGACCTTACCATCTGTGCCGATGATTTTGGTCGGTGCCACCAGATAGCGAATCTCTATGCCTTCCTCTTCGGCGTCCAGAATCTCTTCGTCATTAGCCGGCATCTCCTGCCGGGAGCGGCGGTACAATATCATGACGGTCTTAGCGCCGGACCGCAGCGCAGTCCTGGCGGCATCGATAGCAACGTTACCGCCTCCGACTACAGCTACCCGCTGCCCTATGTTCAAGGGTTTGCCCAGAGCCGCATCCCTGAGAAACCCGACGCCGGGCCTCACACCCTTAAGATCTTCACCTTCGACGCCCAGCTTATTGTTCTTATGAGCGCCTATTGCAATGAATGTGGCTTCGTAACCCTGTGCTTTGAGGTCTTTTAATGAAAGCGATTTCCCGATGGGGGTATTAGTCTTAATCTCTACTCCGACAGACTTGATAAAGTCTATCTCGGCATTCAGAACATCTTTGGGCAAGCGGTACGATGGAATACCTACGGCCATCATGCCGCCGGCGACAGGCAGAGCTTCAAATACCGTCGGTTGATATCCCCAGAGGGCGAGATAGTAAGCGGCGCTCAGTCCGGCAGGACCCGAGCCTACGATAGCCACCTTCTTGTTTTTACTCGGCATAGGTGACGGCGGTTTATCCTTTCCGCCTGCTCTGACCTCATCGGCAACAAACCTTTTAAGATGACATATGGAGATCGGTTCATCTACCTTGCCGCGCTGACACTTTGTCTCGCAGGGATGAGTACATACCCGGCCGCAGACTGCCGGGAAGGGGTTCTCCTCCCTGATAAGATTCAGCGCCTCTTGGTATTTGCCTTTGGCTATGAGTGCCACATATCCCTGAACGCTGATATGAGCCGGACAGGTGATTTTACAGGCCGAGGTGCCCCTCTTGCTTATCGCCAGGGCACCCGGTATAGCCTGGGGATAGCGTTTGTAAATCGCCTTGCGTGTCGCCAGGCCACCCTCGAACTCGCTCGCTTGAGACACCGGGCAGACCTGAACACAATCACCGCACGAGCTGCATTTGGTCACGTCGATGAACCGGGGTTTCTTCAAGACCTTGACCTTAAAGTTGCCTGCTTCACCGGACAGCGACTGCACCTGTGCATTGGTGATGAGCTCGATATTAAGATGTTTGCTGACCTCTATCAGCTTAGGTGAAATCATGCACATCGAGCAGTCGTTGGTAGGGAAGGTCTTATCGAGTTGAGCCATACGGCCGCCGATGGAGGTGGTCTCTTCCACCAGATAGACCTTGAAACCGGAGTTAGCCAGGTCCAAAGCCGATTGCATGCCACATATTCCGCCGCCCACTACCATCACAGCGCCTACTTTTTTGGTATCCTGCTGTTTTACTGTATTGCTCATAATCGTTGTCCTGCTGTTAGATTAGCCCTCTCTGCCTCAATAGCGGCCTCGGGTCTACCGTGTGTCTGCCCAGCCATTTCTCTACAGAACGGTCGCCGAAGGCCAGCCCCATTAACTCGCTGAAATAGAAGATAGGGATGTTATATGGCTTCCCGGCCTCCTGCGATATCTCTTTTTGTTTGCTGTCAAGGTTCATGTGACACATAGGACATTCGGTAACTATGCAATCCGCGCCTGCCTCCTCAGCCATGTCCAGAAGCTTTCTGGTGAGCTTTAGCTGTAGGTCAGGCCGGGATAGCGTCAGGTTCCCGCCACAACAGTCAGTTTTGAACGACCAATTCTTAACATCGGCCCCCAGGGTCTTGAGCAGACGGTCCATCTCTTGAGGGTCTTCGGCATTCTTAGCATCGGTGACCTTGGGAGGCCTGGCTGTCAAACAGCCATAATAGCAAACGGGATTCAGCCCCTTCAAAGGCTTCTTCACCTTCTCTTTCAATGCCTTCTCGCCTACATCCTCCCAGAGGAAATCAACAATAGGCTTGATATGGATCATGCCCTCATATTTGCCTGAGAATCCCTCTACAGGTTTCCCCTGCTTCAGGTGCTTCTCGGCAACTTTCAATCTCTGGAAACATGCAGCGCAGGGAACCACCAAATCCATGCCTACTCTATCGGCAATCTCCAGATTTGCAGCAGCCAGAGCTACGGCCAGCTTGTCATTAGTGACGTGGGCAGACGATGCCCCGCAGCATGTCCAGTCAGGCAATTCCTTGAATTCGACGCCCAAAATCTTCGATACCGCCTCGACAGACTCACGGTATTCTCTGGCTACCCCATCGAAAGAACATCCGGGATACAATGAGACTTCCATCGCTATCCTTTCCGCTCCGTTGCCTTGAATATGTCTCTAACCTTCTTGTTGGCACGAAGTCGGCTGGGAAAAACCTTAACCTTGCCTTTTTTGAACATTCCCAGACCCATGCCAGCCTGACCGAGAAGCCCTTTCAACCCGCCGCTTTTTAGTGAGTAGGTGACAGCCATCGATGCCTCATGCACCCTCCCGAATCGCTTCATGGAGGAGAGAAACACATCGTGAAATATGGGTACGTTCTTCTGCGAAGCTTTGACGCCTTCGCGCTGCGCAATCTGTCTGAGCGTGTCCATGATATGAGCGATGTCGATGCCGTTCGGGCATCTGGTCGTGCAGGTTTCACACGAAGCACAAACCCATATGGTATCGCTGTTCAGAATGCTGTCCTTCAAACCCAGATGAACTGAACGAATGACTTTGTGAGGAGCGATATCCATAGCAAAGGTTAACGGGCATCCGTTGGTGCACTTTTCACATTGGAAGCAGGCCGATACCTGCTCTCCGCTCATTTCCTCTACTTGCTTACGGAACGAGGGGTTGGGGACTATAACCTGGGGCAATTCTGTGACTGTCATCTCATACCTCTCTCAAGGGTGAAACAGGTTGTTTTAGACGTGTGAACGCAAATTTTCCTTTCAATCAGGTTTGGTTCTTCCCTAGCTGGCGGTAAGAGGAACGGCTACTGGAAACTGAGGAATAATTTAAGTAGGGCTCTTTATATTTAAGGCTAAAACATCCCCAAAGAACAGTATTCGCTACCATCTCTAATTGAATAATATCACAAAAGCAGTGCACTGTCCACACGTATTTTGTGATGGCGGCAGAAGACAGCCTTTGACATCATTTAATGTGCTGTCCACAGATGTAGCCTCGCTCTTATGGAAACGCTAAGATGGATGTGGTAAAATAACTACTTGGGTGGAGGTACTCGCTCAATCGTTAGAGTATCGAGCCCACAATTAAGAGATGTCAGCTTATGCCTGGCTCAAGCTGGAGAGGAAATAGATGAAATCAAACAGCAAGCTTGAAAAGGTACTGGAAAGCGGTCAGTTTGCGGTTACCGGGGAACTCGGCCCTCCTACATGTGCTAATGCCGAGGTAATAAAAAAGAAGGCGGGCTTTCTGAAGGGAAATGTCGATGCGGTTAATGTCACAGACGGGCAGACTGCCGTAGTGCGCATGGCAAGTTGGGCAGCCTGCCTTATTGGAAAGGAACAAGGATTAGAGCCTACTGTCCAGATGACATGCCGCGATAGAAATCGTATTGCCCTGCAGATGGATATTCTGGGTGTCGCAGCTCTGGGTATCAATAACATGCTCTGCCTTACCGGCGACCACCAGGTATTCGGGAATCACCCCATGGCTAAGGGCGTTTTCGACCTCGATTCGATCCAGCTTATCAAGATGGTAAAGGACATGAGGGACGAGAAGAAATTCCAGTGCGGCGACCCTATGGATGTCCCGCCCCGTCTGTATATAGGAGCCGCAGAAAATCCCTTTGCTGATCCCTTTGAGTTCAGGGTGTTTCGCCTGGGTAAAAAGGTAGCTGCGGGAGTGGATTTCATCCAGACTCAGATTGTATATAACGTAGACAAATTCGCCAAGTGGATGGAGGCGGTGAGAGACCAGGGCCTCGATAAGAAGGTGAAGATTCTTGCCGGTGTAGCTCCCATTAAATCCATAGGCGCGGCCCGTTATATGCAGACCAAGGTCCCGGGCATGGATGTGCCGGAGCCGATTATTGCGCAGCTCAAAGGCGTGCCCAAAGACCAGGTATCCAAAGAGGGAATCAAGCAGTGCGTGGAGATAATAAACCGGATCAGAGAGATCAAAGGAGTAGCGGGTATCCATCTCATGGCTATTGAATGGGAAGAGGCTGTTCCCGAGATAGTGCAGCAGGCAAAGCTCCTGCCCCGGCCTCAATTTCCCAACTGATACATTTCGGTAATAATATCGATATAGCGAGAAACCTGCACTTTCAGTGCAGGTTTCTCGCTTTCTTAAGAGTTTGGCTTCGCAATGCACCAGTGTGTTTGACAAGGGTATCGGGCTAGGATTATTATATATTGGCCGTCTGCTTCGCAGAGAACATGGAGATAGTCCCTTTTCAAGCCCTGAACATTCCAGGGGCGCACCATGTCTGCTGCAGGCTACCGGCAGTGCTCAAAGGTCGATAAAATAGGGAGAAAATTTACAAGGGGGGTAATTAATGGTTCCAGATTCACTTAAAAAGTATATAGGCGTAGTAGACCCGCCTCATCTCAGGGAAGTAGAGAAGGGTGCCATCAGACGCTACGCCGATGCAGTGGGCAACGACAATCCTCTATATTATGACGAAGAATATGCCAGGAAGTCGCGCTACGGCTGCATCATTGCTCCACCGGGGTTCTTCGGCTGGGCCAAGAGTTCTATTCCCTCATCAGAGGGGTTGATGGGCTTGATGGGAGCCATGATCGAGTCTGGGTATGCCGGCATTCTGGACGGCGGTATGGCCTACGACTTCTATCTGCCAGTACGTGTAGGTGACACCCTGGTCGCCAGCCCAAAGGTTTCAGATGTATCACTAAAAGAAGGCAAGACCAAGATGATGATCGCCCGCTTCGAGACAAGTTATTATAATCAGAATGGCGATCTTGTTGCTAAGGCATATCAAACCCTGATTGGCCGTCAACTCTAACCTTGTGAAGGAGAAATGAAATGGCAACAGAACAGATATACTGGGAAGATGTTGATGTCGGCACAGAAATGCCACCCTTGCCCAAGATAGCGACCTCGCTGATGCTGGTGAAATGGGCAGGCGCGAGCGGTGATTTCAATCCCCATCACTATGAGACCGAATTCGCTATGACCCAGGGCACCGGAGGGGTCATCGTACACGGTCTGCTCAAGCATGCCTGGCTGATTCAGTTCGTCACTAACTGGATGGGAGACGAGGGCACTCTAAAGAAGTTCTCCTGTCAGTACCGCGGTCTGGATTTCCCGCGCAAGATGAAGACAATGAATGAGCCTATAGACGGAGAGACCTGGCACTGCAAAGGTAAGGTTGTCAAGAAATATGAGGATGGCGATGTGCACTGCGTAGATTTGGAAATCGGGTTGGAGAACGGCAAGGGCCAGGTAACCACCCCGGGGACAGCTACGGTTGAACTGCCATCCCGAAAGAAAGGAAAGTAAGCGAGAATGCCAAGCAAGAAGCCAAAGTTTCATACCAGAATATGCGATGTGCTCGATATTGAGTACCCCATAATCCAGGCCGGTATGGGCGGCTTTTCCGACCCGCCGCTGGTCATCGCTGTTTCAGAGGCAGGCGGACTAGGCACACTGGGAGGCGCTGTCTACGAGCCTGATACGCTGGATCAGGCGATCCGGGAGATAAGGAAGGGGACCAGCAAGCCCTTCGCAATTGATTTGTTGCTGCCTGACAGCTTAAAAGACATGGAGGGCGTCAGCAAAGAAGGGCTTATGACATATATTCCTGAAAACTACTTTGACTATTTAAAGGAGTTGAGGAAAAGGTTCGACGTCCCTGACGACTACCACAGCAACAGAGGTGGCGCGCTATGGACGATGGAGGGTACCAGGCAGTTGTTACAGGTGTGTCTAGATAACAAAGTGCCTGTTATAGCTGCCGGTCTGGGCAGGCTGGGCTGGGTAATGCCTGAGTGCAAAAAACGGGGCATAAAGACTATCGGCATTGGCGCTAACGTCAAGATGGCTTTGAAGCATGTAGAAGACCAGGTAGATGTCATAGTTGCTCAGGGATACGATGCAGGCGGACATACAGGAAACATCGGCACCTTGTCCGTGGTGCCTCAGATTGTCGATGCTGTGAAACCGATCCCGGTAGCCGCTGCCGGCGGCATCGCTGATGGCAGAGGGCTGGTCGCTGCTCTGGCTCTGGGAGCCGAGGGAGTATGGTGTGGCTCGATGTTCCTGCTCTCTCCGGAGGCTACCTTCACCGAAGGTCAGAGGGACAGGGTCATCGCTGCTACTGAGCGGGATGCAGTTATTACTAAGGCTATAAGCGGTAAGACGCTGCGACAGTTGAGGACTCCCTTTACCGAGGTGTGGGATAAAGGGCCCCTGCCTCCCTTGGGCTGGCCCTTTCACAACCTGCTGACGCTGGACATAGTTGACTATGCCTATGAACATAAAGACCAAAAGAAGTACGATGCGATACTGGTAACGCCGTGCAGTCAGGCTACCAGACTTCTCAACAAACGCAGGACTTCCAAACAGATTATCGACGACATGATCAAAGGAGCAATAGAAGACCTGGACAAGGGCATTCCGGGAAGAGCTCAGTGGAAATAGTGGGTTAAATACCGTAAATTAGAAGGAGAGGTGGCGCTCCCCGTTCCGAGGAGCGCCACCTCGTTATTGCCACTTCTGAACAGCGATAGAAATCCGTTCGCCCTTGTATCTTAAAAATATGCTAACATTTGATGGGCGAGACAGACCGATTCGCCCTCGGTTTTCGAAGACCGCGGCTCAGCATGGTCGTCTCGCCC
>Ga0172364_10003747_pt1 | contig 12134 bp, 14 predicted proteins | sample LakKivSesite10cm_FD_114545 | JGI IMG/M metagenome (GOLD analysis project Ga0172364, IMG submission 114545) | Sediment microbial communities from Lake Kivu, Rwanda - Sediment site 10cm | ecosystem: Environmental > Aquatic > Freshwater > Lake > Sediment | place: Rwanda: Western Province, Lake... | reverse complement strand
ATTGATTGAAGATTTGCGAAAAAAAAGCAACAAGGTATCTGCGCTAAACATAATACCTGTAAAATCATCTGATTATGCATTCGATGCAGGCATTCTCACATTTTATACAGCAAGTTCCCAGCAGGATTCTGCATATCTTGGAACAGCTTCTCTTATGGGAGCAATATTCTCTGATGATGCTGAAACATATTCCTGCAACATGGCAAAGGCATTTGACAAGCTTTCAGGAATGATTGATTTGTATTCAGAAAGGATAAACCTGATTCAGGCAGAATATGATAAAATTAATGATTATGATAAAATTGATGATCAATCTGCAAAATTATGCACGAATTACTTAAACATGATTGCAGACTCTTTGCAGAAATTAAAAACAGATGTCAGTTCAAAAAAGATAAGTGACTTCACAGAAGATAAGATAACAAACAGTTTAATACCTTTGCTTAAAACAATTGACGATAAAAACAGACTGTTAATCAGAAATTCCTGCCCAGAAATTTATTAGAGTTATTAAAATGACAAAGAAAAAAATTTTCATAACAAAATCAGCGCAGCTCAAGACCATGGAGACAATAGCTGCAATCATAGTCTTTTCCATATTGTTTGTTATCGGAATTGTGATTTATTCCAACATGCAGGCATCAGAAGTTTCAAAAGAGCAAAGCGCCGCTCTAGAGCTAAGGGCAATTGACTTGCAGCAGATAATAACCTCAATGCCTGAACTGAGATGTGAAGTAGATAATTGTCTGGATTTGTATAAGCTACGAGCCATGGAAGATTGGATTAAGAATCAGAATAGAAACTTTTTTTACTCAGATGCTTTTGGGATATATGGAAAATCTGTGCTCTATGCAGACATTTCTGTGAATATTATATATTCTAATAAAGAGAACATAGAATTGTACAGTAAAACAAAAGGTGTTTCAAAGCAGTTGTTTGAAGTTCCTGTTTCAGTTTATGATTCTATTGGAAACAACTATAGTTTTGCTATCTTGAGCATAACAATATACCAATAATAAGATAAAAAAAGAGAATAAATAATAAAATAAAAAAAGCTACAAAAAATTAGATGAAAAATAGAATTTGAGTAAAGATATTCACTAAAAATAATTTATAAAAAAATTTTGCATTAATATATAATAAAAAAACAAATAATAAAATTTCATAATAAAAATTAAAAGGAGAAATAAAGAAATGATAATTCATAGCTGAAAAAAATAATTTATGGCTAAGAAAAAATATTTTCAAAAAAATAGAAATAATTAAAGAAAAAAATGAGAGGATTCAAGAAGAACAATAAAGGACAGGCAGAGATTTTTGGAATAGCCATTGTTGTTGTGATGATAATATTTATTCTCCTCTTTGTACTTAGGTTCAAAAGCAGTGAAACGCTCTCAACAACTAAAACAGATGTTACTTATACAAAGCTTGCCTGGAATTTTATCAACACCATCACAAAAACCAATACAGGGTGCGAAGGCATCTCAATAGGTGACTTGCTTATTGACTGCGCGAAACCAAGAAATCTTAGGTATATAAATTGCAATGGCGTAAGTTCATGCAAGTATGCAAACGATACAATATCAGACATTTTAAAAAACACGCTTGGAAAAAGAAATGACAAATATGTTTTTTCAGCAACGAAAGGCAACACAAAACTTTTTGATGACATACGTACAACTGGCACTGATTTATGTAATGCTTCTGACTACGCCAATGTTCCAATCTCAACAGGAAGGGAGATAATAGAAATTTCTATCAAAATTTGTAGGTAAATTGCAAGTTCAAAGATAAAAAAATTATGATAAAAAATAATTTTATTTTTATTTATTTAATACTTTTATTCTCTTTATGCCTAATTATATTAAAAAATCCAAATTGTAATACGTGTTAATTTTTAATTCATAATTTATTATTTTTAATTTATATCAATTATTTTATTTTTATATTTCAGTAAATTTTATGATTTATTATCCCGAACAAGTCTGCTCGGATTGATGCGCAAACTTTTTAAATAAGTGCTTATTCTTGGGCAATTATGGAAGTGCTTTCAAAAGAAGAACTGCTACTGAACAAGGAAAGATATATCGAGCAGATAAAGAAAGGCGCATTATTCATACATCCAACAGACACAATCTACGGGATAGGCTGCATTGCAACACAATCAAGACCTGTTAATAATGTCAGAAAGGTAAAAAAGCGAGACGTAATGCCATTCTCAATAATGGTTCCTTCAAAGGACTGGATTCATAAGAACTGCCTTGTTCCAAAACATGCAGAGGAATGGATTGACAAGCTTCCTGGTCCTTACACTTTGATATTCAAGATAAAAAAAGGAAATCACCCTGTTGCAAAAGAAGTGAATAATGAATGGGATTCTATAGGTGTTAGGATTCCAAATCACTGGTTTGCTGATTTTGTAAAAGAATTGGGATTTCCGATAATAACCACCAGTGCAAATATTTCTGGAGAAGATTTCATGACTTCCCTTGAAAACCTGCATCCAGAAATAAAGGTAAAAATGGATTTTATAGTTTACGAAGGAGAAAAAAAGGGATATCCTTCTACAATAGTCAATCTTTCAAAAGAAAAAACAGAAATAGTCAGTAGGTCCAAGGAAAAAGATAAAAAATAATTTAGTAGGAATAAAATGAAAATTCTTGCATTTGGAGATCTGCATGGTGATATAGGTCTTGCCAAGAAATTGGCTGAAAAAGCAGAAAAGGAAAATGTTGATTTGGTGGTCATCTGTGGAGATATAACATATGCAGAGCATTCTACAGAAAACCTCATTGGCCCTTTCATAAAAAAGAAGAAGAAAGTTGTTCTGATTCCAGGAAACCACGAGACTGTTGCCACTGCTGATTTTCTTGCAGAGCTTTATGGAGCAACAAATCTGCACGGCTATTCAATAAAATGCAAAGATGTAGGGCTTTTTGGAGCAGGCGGTGCCAACATCGGATTATTCCAGCTGAAAGAGGATGAAATTTACAAACTGCTGAAGAAGGGATTTGAAAAAATAAAAGACAGCAAGAAAAAAATAATGGTCACACATGTGCATCCTTCTGAAACAATAATGGAGAAATTCACCGGATTCTTCAAGGGAAGCTCTGGAGTGAGAAGAGCAGTTGAAAGATTCAAGCCAGATATACTTTTATGCAGCCATGTCCATGAAGCAGAAGGGCTTGAAGAGAAGATAGGCAGCACCAGAGTCATCAATGTTGGGAGACAAGGAAAGATAATAAATATTTGAAGTTATAAAAAATATAAAAAAGAGAGAAAATTTAAATGCTGATTCTAAAACTGAAATTTTGCCATTAAATTTACCAGTAAAAATATTCTAAGCTTCTCAATTAATATAAAGCAAATATAAAGCATTCTTTCAATAAAAAGTTTATAGAAAAAAGAAGAAAATATTATTGGCAAAAGAATAAAAGTTAAAATACAAAAAAATAAATATCTTTGGGCTAAAGCCCAGAGTATTTTCCAAAAATTGACAGAATGTGCCATTCATCTTTTGCTTAAAAGACAAAGGTACAATAAAATGCAAAGCATTTTATGTACAAAAAATCTTCGATTTTTTTTGTATTCTGGCGATTTTTGATAAATAATAATTCAAGAAAACATAATTTTAATGTTTTCCTTTGGCAATGTTTATTCTGCCCACAATTTGGAATTTTACAAAACTCATCCAAGTAAAATAACCCTCGTAATTCTTGAATTTCTTATCCTTGACAGCTGTCCTAACAGAATCTATGAGAGATTTGCCATTATCAAAATTCAGCTCTTTCTTTTCAATAAGCATGTAAGCGCATCCAATCTGGTCAATAGCCCTTGAATCAGAGGAAGATATTCCGGGAATTCCCTTTTCTTTGCAGAACTCCTTTGCATCTCTGTTGTATTTGCTCGCATCCAATCCAGGAAGAAAATATATTGACATTGCATTGAAGCTCTCAATGGCATCAACTTCCTTGTAATACTTCTCAAGCCTTTCCCTTCCAAGTCCGGCGCTTCCAAGCAGTGTAGTAAATGGATGGGGTATTATGACAATGGCATTATTCTCTTTTCCTATGTTTATCACATCTTCAGGAGATGCCTTCTCATTAAAGGCTAATTTACCGTCATAGCCAATTACCAGAATATGCCCCTGTTTTCTGTGGAATTCCTGCCCCTTGATTAAATAAAGAATTTCATTGGGGTCTTCTTTCTCAATTATTTCAAGCACATCATTTCCAATATCTTTTGTGATATAGTCCTCTAAAATCTTGTTAGAGTTGTCTCTCAAATAATAGAAGTTCTCGTCAGTATCTGAATCAGTTAGTGCAACCACGTCCAAGTCATTTTTGAATGCAGAATCAACAAATGCTTCAAGTGATTTATCATCTTCAAGTTTTAAGTTGGTTGTGTGATTATGCAAAGAAACACTATATTCAGTCGGATTCTTCTTGGGCCGTTCAAGTCCTTTATTGCTCATATGCTCACCTACAATTCCTATGCTTGTTAATCCTATTGCAACAGTGGCTAAGGTTGCTGCAATTAGATTTTTTGCTCTTGACATAGCTTATCGCTCAAATTTATTCTTCCAATCAAATAAATTTATAAAAATTTGTGTCGCATATCAGTTAGCTTACAAAAATATGAATAAAAAATATCACTGCTCAATTACCGCTCACAAGCTCTTCCAGATGAATCTTGGATTCATCCTCGGGAACATCCTTCGTGTCAACCTTAACAGGAATATAGAGTTCCTGCCCTGGCTTTATATTCTCAGGCTTGGTGTTATTCTTCTGCACAGTTATTCCAATAAGAACATTACGATAGTTATTGTTGAAATAGAGTCCATTATCGTCAAGAAGACTGCAGTATGTTGTGCCTGTCTTGGCAGTTTCTTTCTCCCAAGTATACCACACCTTGCCGTCTATTGAAAAATACTCTTTCTTGCTGCTCTCTCCTGCATCATGCATTGTCTGGACTGTGCTCTCTTCTATTACTTTATATGTTATCGGAGTTGTTAATGCGTGATATCCTATGATACCGCTTAGCACTATTCCTCCTGCTATTAGCATTGTCCCAACTGCCTTTTTTACGTTTTTTAAAGCCATTTTTCTCACCTAAGTCCAATCAAAATATAGCATATAATCCTTTGAATCAGTGTTCTTTACCTTACTCTTGTTTGCTTCCCTATTAACGATATTTGAAAGTTCCATAAAAAAACACCTCTCATTAGATTTTTATTACTAATAGGTGATAAATATTAATAAGTATTTAAACCTTTCGATTTGTAACCCCTTTAGAAGAGTAAAAAATGAAAAACATTATAAAATTAATGATTCATAGCTGGAAAAAAATACAGATATTAAATCACAAAAATATTTTATTCGTCGGAGAAATCCTCTTCCTTGTACTTGAAATCCTCGTCTGATTTTATTCTGCCTGTTTTCTTGAGGTATTCTTTGGCAAGCACATAAAAGAATAAGCCCAGGCTCTTCTTTCCCTTGTTGTTGCACGGCACAACCAGATCAATAAAGTTTGACTGATTATTTGTGTCGCAAAGCCCAATTACAGGAATTCCCATTTCAAACGCGTCCAAAACCGCATTCTTGTCAGGCCATGGGTCTGTCACCAGCAGTATTTTTGTTTCTATATATGTTTTGAGCTGGGGATTTGTAAGGGTTCCGGGAGGATATCTTCCAATGAAAAGCTTTGCTCCTGTTGCCTTAGAGAATGCCTTGGCTGCCTTCCAGCCGTTTTCTCTCCTACTCACTATTAGAATGTCCTCTGGATTGTAATTTGCAAGCATGCTTACAGCAATCCTTATCCTGTTGTCTATTGTCTGAAGATTCAGCACAGAAAGCCCGTCTGGTCTTGTCTTATAAATGAAATTTTCCATATACTTTGTCTTGAACTTTGTGCCTATGTGTATTCCTGATTTTAGGTAAGTGTTTGTTGGAACCAATAGCTCTTCGCTCATTTTAACCTCCATAAAAAATTAGCAGCGTAATAGAAATACACTGCATCTTTTTGACCTCAGCAGTTTCACCTGAATTCTGATTTCTTCAGGTAGCTTATACACTACAGCGCGTATGCTTCGGTAATGTAAGAGAAAAATCAGGCAGTTATTTATAAATTTAACTGTTGCTGTGGTGCTGCAGTTTTATTTGATGTTTTTTCTGTTCAGGATTTTTTTCAGGAGGGAAACTCTCCTCAAGTATTAGGACGCCAATATAGCCGCAGTTCTTGCATTCGTATTTGCCTGTCTGGCCGCCGAGATTAAGCACTATGTCTGTAGAACCGCACACAGGACACTTCTTTATGCTGAATTTCTTTATTTTTCCAATGCTTTGCTTGTTCATGATTGATCATTCCAGCTTGAACACAGCTAAATCCTCATAAATCGGTTCTTTTGGAGTAAGCGTTGATTTCTTGAGCTTGAATTCGCTTATCTCAAATTCCTTTTTCTCAACAACAATATGCGCCAGCATCTTCAAGAAAGAAGATTTGTCAGCAAGGTATTTGACCCTTGCAAGTGTAATATGAGGAGTGAATTTTTCCTTTCTAAACCCTGCCTTATAAAGCTTTTCTTCAATCATGGAATTCAGCTCAATAACAGGGTGTTCCTGCATTCCAACCCAAACAACTCTGATATAGTTGCTGTTCGGGAAACAGCCGATTTCTGTGAGACTGCTCTTAAAAGCATTGAATTTTATATCTTGTAGAAGTCGCTTTAATTCTGCTGCTTTTTCTTCAGAAATTTCTCCAAGAAACTTCAAAGTGAGATGAAAATGCTTTGCAACGCTCAGCCCTGTTACATCTTTCAGGCGGTTCTGAATTTGCAAAACATAATCATTTATTTCCTCTGGAAAGTCAATTGCTATGAATGTTCTCATCTTGGCTCAGCTTAATCTATACTGTTATTTATTTCTCACAAAAAAGAAATGCCATATAAAAGTTTTGCTTAAAAAATTCAAAATATGATTATTGCACAATAAGGAAAGCTTTAAAAATACTTCTGCAATCCACCCTTAAATTTGGGCTCATAATAGAGTTAAATTTGATTATTGTTGGAAGAGAGGGAAATGGAGGAAAATAAAATGGCAACGCATCATAAGGGAGAAGGCAAAGAAGAAAACAAAACAGAAATAAAAAAAGAAGTTTCTGAAATAAAATTGCATTTAAAGAAAAAATTAAAAACAAACATGTGGAAATATACAACAATAGCGCTTGCTGTTGTTCTTGTAGGAGTTGTAATTTTCATGCTTGTGAAAAACTTAGCTCCAAAAGCCACAGGCATGATTGTCCTGAATGACAAGAGATGCTCTGAGTGCAATGTTACTGTTACGCAATTGTTAACTCAATTAAAAACAATTTTTCCGGATATGAAGGTAAAAACCTTAGATTACAACGATGCAGCAGGAAAAGCGCTTTACACCCAATTAAAAATCACATATCTTCCTGCAATTCTGTTTGACAAGTCAGTTGAAAAAACATCTGGCTATTCACAAATCCAGCAGTATCTTGCCACAGCAGGAAATTATTATTCATTGAGAATTGTCGCATCTTTTGAACCAACAAAAGAGATCTGCGACAACGGAATTGACGATACAGGCAATGGATTGATTGACTGTGCAGACCCTGACTGCACAAATGCATTTGCATGCAGAGAGGAGAAGAAAAACAGCCTTATGCTATTTATAATGAGCGACTGCCCATATGGAAAGCTGGCAGTCGAGGCATTGAAGGAATTGGCTGACAATTTTGAAAGCAATCTGCAGTATGAGGTTCACTATATAGCGAGCGAGGTGTCAGAGGGAGTTTTCAACAGCCTTCACGGTACCTATGAGGCAGATGAGGATATTGTGCAACTCTGTGTTAACAAGCACTCCCCGGCTCAATGGCTTGATTACATCAACTGCAGAAGCCTGGAAGGCATAAAAGGAAATGACTGGCATGTGTGTGCAAACCAGACCAATGTTGACATCGCAAAGGTAGAAGCATGCGCCAATGGCGCAGAAGGAAAGCAGTTGCTTGCCGAGGACATAAAAATTGCAGAAGGGCTTGGCATAAGCGCTTCTCCAACCTGGATTGCCAACAACAGATACCAGTTCGGCGGCATATACGCAGAAACAGTAAAAACCCAGTTCTGCAAATACAACTCGAACACAAAAGGCTGTGAGAATACATTGAACTCCACATCTAGCCCAAGTGGAAGCTGCTGAATGAAAGCTGCAATAAAAATCTTAATTAAGAAATTTTTTTAATTTATCTGCTTTTTTATTTGTTTTTAATTGAGCTATTTCTATTTTTGTTTTTAGTGATTATTGGTTAAATTTATTTTTATTATCTCATTGTTCTATTGATATTTATGTTCTATTTTTGAATCTGTAATTATTCTTTACATGATTAATCTTATGGCTCTTACAATTTTTTATTATGCATTATTTCTTATTATTTTTATTAAAAATGTTTTTCATTCTTTTTTAAATAAGTTAAAAAAAATAAGTATAAAAAATAAAAAATTGAATTGTGAAAATAGATAAAAATATAAATGAAAGGATGTGAATAGCACTCATGTTTGTATATAACATAAACCCAGTTCTGTTCACAATAGGGCCCTTAGAAGTAAGATATTACGGCATTATAATGGCTTCAAGTGTGTTGCTTGGCATTTATATGATTTTGATGCTTGCGCGCAAAAAAAAGATTGATTTGGATGAGAATACTCTTCTTGAGCTCTGCTTTTACATGGTGATTGCAGGCCTGATTGGAGCAAGAATTTTGCACATCATACTTGACCGTTCTGGCTTTTACATTCAGAATCCTTCTGAAATGATTGCAATCTGGCACGGAGGGCTTTCAATACACGGCGCTGTTGCTGGAGCAGTTGTTGCAGCACTGGTCTATTGCAGAAAAAAGAAAATAAGCTTCTATAAAATAGCAGACATAGCAGTAATCCCTCTTGCACTAGGGCTGTGCTTTGGAAGGATTGGGAATTTCCTGAATGGGGAACTCTATGGAAAAATCACCAACGTACTTTGGGCAGTCAAGTTTCCAGGTGTAGAAGGATTCAGGCACCCCTCTCAGTTTTATGAAGCATTCAAGAACCTTGCCATATTCACCATGCTTTGGAATCTTAACACATACAACATGAAAAAGAAAAGATTTCAGGACGGCTTCATATTCTGGACCTTTGTATTTGTATATTCAGTGTTGAGGTTTATAGTTGAGTTCTTCAAGCTGTCTGAGATTTATTATTTAAGCTTGAACATCGCCCAGATTATAAGCATCGGCTTGATAATATTATCAGTTCCCTTTCTAATCAAGCTTTCAAGAAAGCCCAAAAAGCATATGAAAAACAAGAGAATAAAGAAAAAATAGATGCCAATAAAATTAAAATATTATTAGCCTAAATTTCTGAAGATTTTTTAATATTAGCCATAAGCAATTATAAGGCATAACATCATATGAATAACATGAAATAATAATTATTAGAAAAAATATGATAAAAAAATAAACGCCAAGGAATGTTGTCTTATAAAAAATAAATTAAAAGACAAAAAACACAACAAACAGCAGAATTAAACAAAATTTATAAACAGATTAAAACCCTTTTTCTCTGATGGAAGAAATTTTGAGAAACAGGATTGTTGTAAGGTATAATGAGATATTCTTGAAAGGCCAGAACAGGGCTTTTTTTGAGAAAAAACTTGCGCACAACATAAAGGCGTGCCTGAAAAAGCATGATGTGAAATATGATGAGGTCAAAAGATTCAGGGGCAGGATAATAATTTCCTTCTCTTTTGACATAAGCGGAAAATGCGACTGCCTCAAAAAGGTTTTTGGAATAGCTTCATTCAGCACTGCAATTGAGATGAAAGCTGAGGAAGAAAAGGATGTTGAAACAATGAAACATAAGGCGCTAGAGCTTCTGAGGGAAAAAGGGATTGACAGTGAAAAAAGCTTTAGAATAGTTGCTAAAAGGTCTGATAAGAATTTTCCAATGGATTCTCATACAATCAATGAAATTATCGGAAGCTATGTTCAGACAAACACAAATGCCCGTGTGCAATTGCAGAATCCTGACTTATATGTGGGAATTGAAATAATGAACAAATCAGCATATCTCTTTACAGAAAAAATAAAAGGTCCAAATGGCTTGCCTATCGGAACAGAAGGCAAGGTAATCTGCTTGCTATCAGGAGGGATTGACAGCCCTGTTGCAGCATGGCTTATGATGAGAAGAGGCTGTCAGATTGCTTTGCTCTATATTGACAACACTCCTTTTGTTGATGATGCGCATATTCAGCGTGCAAAGGATATTGCAGATAAGCTTTCAGAATATTATTTAGGAGACAAACTAAAGCTGTATATTGCAAAAAATGGAAAGGGGATGTCTGCATTCAAGGAGATTAATGATAAATATACTTGCTTGTTCTGCAAAAGGATGATGATGAGAATTGCCTCTGAAATCGCAAAAAAAGAGAATGCAGAAGCAATAGTTGACGGCTCAAGCCTTGCTCAGGTTGCATCTCAGACAATATCAAACATGAGTGTGATAAATGAAGCAGCAAGCATTTTTGTGTTAAGACCTCTCATAGGCATGGATAAGAACGGAATTATAGATTTCGCAAAGAAAATTGGGACATTTGACATTTCAGTAGGAAAAACATCAGGATGCATGGCTGTTCCAAAGCATCCTGCAACACATTCAGAGCTGAAAAAGATGAAATTCCTTGAATCAAAAATAAACATCAACAAGATTGTTGAAGATTCCATTAGAGAATTAGAAATAATTCACATTAACTGAATATTTCCATTGCTATTTTATTTGGGAATGATATGAAGAATAATAAAAAAGATTCATAGTGATACTTAAAAAAATTATATGAAAAATGAAAAAAATAAATTCTAACAAGAAGATTGGCAAAAAAAGAAAGGAAAAAAGTGATGCTAAAACTGATTCTCGATTCATAAAAGATTTTGAAAAGAAAGTTCTAAGAACTATAAAAAAATACAATCTCCTTAATAAAAATGATAAGATTGCTGTTGCCTGTTCAGGAGGCAAGGATTCTACAGTTGCGCTCTACATTGTGAATAAGTTATTCAAAAATGTCACAGCAATAGCCATTGACGAAGGGATATCTGGCTACAGGAATAAAACAATAGAGTATCTTAAAAAATTCTGTAGTCAGAATAAGATAAAACTGAGAATATATTCCTTCAAAGAGGAATTCGGCATGCCTGCTGAAGCCATATTTAAAATAGTAAAAAAGAATCCGTGCACCACCTGCGGAATTTTGAGAAGATGGCTTCTAAACAAAAAAACGCAAAGATACACAAAATTGGTGACAGGACACAGCATAGAAGATGAGGCAGAAGCGATTATGATGAACCTTCTAAAGACAAACCTTGCTGCAAATGCAAGGCTTGGTCCGATAAGCGGCATAATAACTGACAGCAGATTCACTCCAAGAGTAAAACCTCTTTATCTGTGCAGAGAAAAGGACATTGTAAGATATGCTAATGCCATCGGGCTTACTGTTTTCAAGAAAAGCTGCCCTTACAGGAAAGACGCATTCAGGCTTTCTGTGAAGAAAATGTTTGACTCGCTTGAATCAGGACACGAAAACATAAGAGAAGCACTTATAAAAGAGCATCTGAAGAATCTTGAAAAAATAAAAAAGGCATTTTATACAAGAAAAAAGATAAAGCACTGCGGGATTTGCAAGCTGCCAAGCAGAAATGAGATATGCAATGCCTGCAAGATAACACAGGAAATAGATAATATGAGAAATAAAAAATAGGAAATAAGAGAAAAAAATTAAATAAGTTTAAATAAATGGAAAAAATGATTTCCTCTGCAGGCTAAAGCAATCCAGTTTCCTTTGCACAATTTTGAATGTATAAAAAAATTGAAAAGAAAAAACAACAATAATTCATAGCTAAAGAAAAAATAATTAATCAAAAACCAAACCTCAAAAAAAACATTTGCAGTCATTTCATGTATAAAATAATTGGTTACGCTCAATTAATACGCAAGAGCAAGTGTGACATTCCTTCGGAAGTCACACGGAAAAAGAAAGCGTGAAGAACATAGTTCGTTGGGCTTCTGAAAGAACGCCCAACTTAAATGCTTT
>Ga0172364_10003745_pt1 | contig 12139 bp, 6 predicted proteins | sample LakKivSesite10cm_FD_114545 | JGI IMG/M metagenome (GOLD analysis project Ga0172364, IMG submission 114545) | Sediment microbial communities from Lake Kivu, Rwanda - Sediment site 10cm | ecosystem: Environmental > Aquatic > Freshwater > Lake > Sediment | place: Rwanda: Western Province, Lake Kivu... | reverse complement strand
TTCTTCGGACTCTGTCCGTTTCACACGGAAAAGACACCTTCTTTTAGCGTTGATCCGATACGGGGATTTTATCACTGTTTTGGATGTGGAGAAGGCGGAAACGTTTTCTCATTTGTCATGCAGATGGAGAAGGTAAGTTTTCCCGAGGCCTTGCGTTCCCTGGCAAAGAAAGCCGGCGTTTTTCTTCCTGCCTATGAGGAGGACGAAGGAAAGGCAAAGGAAATCGAGGCGCTCTACACTGTGCATACATTTGCGGCCACCTATTTTCGTCAGTGCCTTACGGATACGCACGCAGGAAAACGAGCGCTTGAATATCTGGAAAACCGAGGATTTTGTCGTGACACCATTGAAACGTTTCAGATCGGATATGCGCCAGATGCATGGGACAGTCTTTTAAAGAAAGCCGAACACGCGTCCATACAGCCCGGTTTGCTCCAAAAGGCAGGACTGGTGGTGACAAAAAAGGAAGGTCATGGATACTACGATCGGTTTCGTGGGAGGCTTATGTTTCCGGTTCTGAATCTTTCGGGTCGGATTGTGGGATTTGGTGGGCGGTCACTCAAGGAAGAGGAAGGTGTTCCCAAGTACGTCAACTCGCCCGAAACGCCGATTTATCATAAAAGCCGTCTGCTCTATGGACTGTTTCAGTCCAAATCGGGTGTTCGGAGAGAGGACCGCGTTCTTCTTGTGGAAGGGTATACCGATTTGATGCGGCTTCATCAGAACGGTCTGGATTATGGCGTGGCCACTTCGGGGACCGCTCTGACCGGTGAACAGGCAAAACTTCTCTCCAGATATTCAAAAAACGTGACGCTCGTTTTTGATGGAGATTCGGCTGGTTTTAATGCGGCCATCCGCGGTGTGGATATCCTTTTGGCTGAAGATCTCAACGTGGACGTCGTCACCTTGCCGAGAGGATCAGATCCAGACAGTTTTCTCCGAGATCGAGGGAAAGAGGCGCTGGAGGATTTACTGAACACGGCTCAAGGCTTTATTGATTTTCAATTAACACAATGGCAAAAAAAAGATAAGCTGAAAAATCCTTTTGATCGGGCCACTGCGGCTCGGAATCTTTTGAATACCGTTGTGAAAATACGAGATCCCCTTCAGAGAAATGCCATGGTCAAGGACGTTTCCGAAAAATTGGGAGTGGACGAAAAACTGCTTTTCCGCCAGATGGGCCCTATCGGGAGAGAAGAAATCAAAGATAAAAACGAACCGAGAAAAAGAGGGGGTTCCGCTCGAAGGGCAGCGGAACAGGGTCTGCTCTTGCTACTGCTTGAGGATGGAAAGAAATGGGGGAGAATTCTTTTTCAATTCGTGGAACCCAGATATTTTCAGGAGAAAGAAATTCAACAGGCAGTGGAGGATTTCTACGATGCCTATCTTCAAGGCCGTTTGATCAACGGCAGAATGCTTCTGGATAAGTATATTGAGAATCCCGGAATGACTCGGGATGTAACCGGCCTTATGGCGGAAGGTATTGGGAAAGATGTTGATCGGTCCCAGTTCGGCCTGGATTGTCTTTTGGTTCTGAGGCAGGGGGAGATTCAGGAGCAGATCGCTCAGGTTCAGCATCAGATGCGCACGGCTCAAAGTCGCGGAGAAGATGTATCGAGATTCAATCGAGAATGGATGGATCTTAAAAAAGAACATGAGAAAATAAAAAGGGAGATCGAAGAAGCATGGAAAAAAAATGTTGAAATTTCATAAAAAAATTATTATACTGCTTTCGGGCCCATAGCTCAGTTGGTCAGAGCGGCGGACTCATAATCCGTTGGTCGGAGGTTCGAGTCCTCCTGGGCCCACAGGGTTTTTGAAGGAGGGGAATTTAAAGATTGCAGAAAGCGGGTTTATTTTCTATGAAAGGCGTTTTTATTGCCGATAAAAGCCATGACGAAAAGTCGTTCGTTGGATACAGAGTGCACCTCAGTGAGGTGCACTTTTTGTATGGAGAAAATGTGGGTAGCACGGGTTAAGGAGGGTTCGTTGCAGAAAACATTAAAACATTTAATTGATCTTCAAAAATTGGACTCGGAGCTTTCTCAACGGGAGAGTTTGAGAGGGGATCTTCCCCATCAGGTGAGTCGCTTAAAAAAAGAACTGGAGGAAGCGGAAAGTTTATTGAAAGACAGGGAGGCAAAACTCACGCTTTATCAAAAGGAACGCGGCATAACGGAAATGGATATTAAGACTCTGGAAGGGAAAAAGACGAAATATCAGAATCAGCTTTTTGAGGTGAAGAACAATCGGGAGTACGATGCCGTGACGTATGAAATCGAAAAGGTAAAGTCAGATATAGAGACAAAAGAAAGTCGAATTTTAGAGCTCATGGGTTTAGAAGAAGAGACAAGTCGTTTCATTGGAACTGAAAAAATAGAAATTCAGAAATTGTCCAATCAGCTTGACACAAAGAGTATCGAATTGAAGAAACGGCTTGCAGAGACGGAGAAGGATGAAGCACGTTTAAAAGATCAGCGGGATAAAATTCTGCGTAAACTGGAGCCCAGAATCATTTCAACCTATGAAAGGATTCGCAGCGCAAAGAATGGTTTTGCCGTTGTTCCTGTTATTCGGAATGCATGCGGAGGCTGTTTTAAGGCTCTGCCGCTTCAGCGGATTATGGAAATTCGACATATGGATCGCCTCTTTCTTTGTGATGTGTGCGGCCGGATACTTGTCTGGGATGAAGAGGTATCGGAGCATACCGAGTGAAGTTAATCGCTTATATAGACGGCTCTTCCCAGGGGAATCCGGGGGAATCGGGTTACGGTGTCGTTCTCAAGAGGGACGATGGGCATGTTTTAGAGACCTTTGGGCGGTACATCGGGAGTGGAACCAATAATACAGCCGAATATCAAGGCCTGTTGGGATGCCTTAAACGGATTGGAAAATACAAGCCAAGCTCATTAACTGTCTATTCTGACAGTCAACTTTTGGTCAATCAGATAAACGGAACGTATCGAGTCAAGAAGTCCCATTTAAAGATACTCCACAGTCACGTGATGGAAGTCCTTGGAGCGTTATCAATTGAGTTTCGGATTTTTTACATCGCAAGAGAAAAAAATAAAGAGGCGGACAGGTTGGCTCGTCAGGCTATCTGCCTTCGTTCAGAAGTAAAAGGAGAAGTAAGGGGAGATTTTGGAGATCCTCCCGGACAGGACGGGTGATCGCTCCGATTTCCATTTATGGGATCGGAGAGGAAAGTCCGAACTCCACAGGGCAGGGTGCTCAGGAAATCTGAGGCATCTCCTCCCGAAGCTTCGGGATGGGGATGACGGAAAGTGCCACAGAAAATATACCGCCTCGAGGAATCGAGGTAAGGGTGAAAAGGCGAGGTAAGAGCTCACCGTGCCGATGGTGACATCGGGAGCACGGTAAACCCTATCCGGAGCAAGGTCAAATAGGTGAGAAGTTTTCCGGAATTCCGGACAAACGCGAAGTGGCCCGCTTCGTTTGACTCACGGGTAGGCTGCATGATCCCGGCGGCAACGACGGGACAAGAGGAATGATCACCGTTCCGGTGCGACCGGAATACAGAATTCGGCTTACAGTTCTGGCGCGGGAGGATTTCATTGTCATGTATTGAACTTTGGTGAATTTTAGAGAAGGTGGTCATCCTGAGCGGAGTCGAAGGATGACAGATGAAATATAAATTTGCAAAAGTTCAGTCATTTATTTTTTTGTTGAAGTACGGCGATTCAACGAAAGACAGGATGTTGAGGAGGTTTGTTATTTTGCAATGGGTCGTTAAAGATCAACCGAATCGGGAAGCATTGCGAATTTTTATGGAAACCATCCAGATGCCGGAGGTGATTGCCAGAATATTAATGCATCGTGGAATAGACACGTCAGATAAGGTGAAAAATTTTTTTCACCCAACGTGGGAAGATCTGTACGATCCGTTTTTAATGAAAGACATGGATCGGGCTGCAGAGCGAGTGATCCATGCCATCCAAAAGAAAGAGCGGATTTTTGTTTACGGAGATTACGATGTGGATGGGATTACAGCCGTCAGTCTTTTAATCCTTTTTCTAAAGCAGATTGCTGGTGAGGTTTCTTTTTACATACCAGACCGATTGCGGGAAGGGTACGGTCTTTCCCGGGCAGGCGTAATCCATGCGGCTGAGATCGGGGCCGGCCTTCTCATTTCGGTAGACTGCGGCATTACCAGCGTGGAAGAGGTGGCGCTTGCTCGATCTTTGGGGATGGATGTTATTGTGAGCGACCATCATGAGCCAGGGAATGCGTTGCCTGAGGCTGTTGCTATTCTTGATCCAAAGAGAGAGGATTGTACCTACCCGTTTAAAGAGTTGGCAGGTGTGGGTGTTGCTTTTAAGCTGGTCCAGGCCATAGCGAAAAAGTTGTCCTTGAGTGAAGACGTCTTTCGAGAGTATATTGATTTGGTAGCTCTGGGAAGTGCAGCCGATATTGTTCCCTTGATTGAAGAAAATCGGATATTGGTGCAGAAGGGTCTTGACAAATTAAACGGCCTCAACCGAATGGGTATCCGTGCACTTTTGGAGAGCAGCGGCTTGAAGGGCAAGAAGATTGGGACGGGTCAGATTGTATTTATTCTGGCGCCGCGTATCAATGCAGCAGGCCGTTTGGGAAATGCGGAGAGAGCTGTTCGACTTCTCATTACCGATTCGGAACAACAGGCAAGAAATATTGCAAATATTTTGGAGTCGGAGAACCGTAATCGTAAAAACATTGATGAAGAAACCTTTCAGGAAGCCTTGCGTATCATTGAATCCGAATGCGATGTCGAGGCAGACAGGGCCTTTGTATTGGCCCGCGAGGGATGGCACTCCGGCGTCATCGGGATTGTTGCATCGCGCATTGCGGAGCAGTTTTATCGCCCTGCGATTATGATTGCTGTGGAGAAGGGTATAGGAAAGGGGTCTGCCCGAAGCATCGCCAATTTTGATATTTATACCGCTCTGAAACACTGCAATCAACATCTTATGGATTTTGGTGGTCATAAATATGCCGCTGGATTGACGATTCAGCTCGACAAAATCAAACCGTTCCAGGAAGCGTTTAAAAAAATTACAGAACAGATGCTCAAGGATGAAGATTTTGTTCAAAAGCTTTGGATTGATGCTGAAATTGATCTGCCCGAAATAACAGAGGACATTGTTTGTCTTCTTGGCAAATTTGCTCCTTTTGGTCCGCAGAATATGCGGCCTGTCTTTCTTTCGCGCAAGCTTCAAGTGGTGGGAAGTCCAAGGATTGTTGGTAAAAATCATTTGAAATTCAGGGTGAGACAGTCGGGGAGAATTTTTGATGCCATTGGCTTTGATTTGGGTTCCCTGAATTACCGACTCACACCTGGAGAGAACAATCTGGATATGATCTTTGTTGTGGAAGAGAACTCTTGGGGTGGACAGACAAAAGTTCAACTTCGAGTGAAGGATTTGAAATGAGATGATATTGCAGTAAAAGTTTTCGGATTACTAATGTAAAAATAAAAGGAGCGGCTATGGCTTTTGATGAAACGGCAAAGATTTGGAAGAATGGAAAGATGATCGCTTGGAAAGAGGCGACGATTCATCTTGCCTCGCATGTTATTCATTATGGCAGCAGTGTGTTTGAGGGAACCCGTTGCTACAAAACGAAAAAGGGATCGGCGATTTTTCGTTTGACAGATCATAATCAGAGACTCATCAACTCAGCCAAGATTTATAAGATGACGATTCCTTACAGCTTGGAGCAAATCAACAAAGCCTGTCGAGACGTTTTAAAGGTGAATCGGTTTGAAGAAGCGTATCTTCGACCCGTCGTTTACAGAGGATACGGAAGTTTGGGAGTGGATCCTTCCGGTTGTCCGGTAGAAATGGCCATTCTCGCGTGGAAGTGGGGGGCGTATTTGGGTGCGGATGGATTGGAAAAGGGGGTGGATGTGAGGGTGTCTTCCTGGAAGCGATTGGCTCCAAACACAATGCCAGCCATGTCCAAGTGCGGTGCCAATTACATGAATTCACAACTTATTAAGTTGGAAGCCAAGCAGGATGGGTATACCGAAGGGATTGCTCTCACGGAAAGCGGAATGGTCTCTGAAGGAAGCGGAGAGAATCTGTTTCTTGTTTTCAAGGGCAAAATCTACACACCCACGGTTGCGGACTCCATTTTACCTGGGATTACGCGCGATTCCATTCTACGTATTTGCAAGGACATGGGAGTTGAAGTGGTTATTCAGTCCATTCCCAGAGAAATGCTCTACATTTCCGACGAAGTATTTTTTACAGGTACGGCAGCAGAAGTAACTCCCATACGATCCGTTGACCGCATTCCTGTAGGAAATGGAAACCGGGGACCGCTGACAAAAGAGATTCAGGATCGTTTTTTTGGAATACTTAAAGGAGAAGCAGAAGACGTATACGGATGGTTGGACTATCTGTGATTCTTGCATTTTTATGTTCTTTGAGAGAGGGTTTCTTCTTCAATCCCGCCAGAGGCGGGTGGGGGTTTCATTCGCCGCTCCGTGGGGCGTTCAATGCTTTTGTTTTGGTATCCCCTGCTTGCCCGCCCCGGCGGGCTTGCGGCGAAGTAGTTCATTCATGAGGGTAGGAAGAGATGAAAAGACGGAGAAGGGCAAGGGAACTGACTTTGCAGATGCTTTATGCATGGGAAGTTTCGGGGAATGCACTCGAATTGGTTTTAGAAGAACTGACGAAGAATCAAGACGAGGAGAAGGGCATTATAATTTTTTCCGCCGATCTTCTGAAGAAAACAGCAGAGCACAAAGAAACTCTGGACAGGGATGTCGCATCGGTAGTAGAAAATTGGGAATTTGCAAGAATTGCATTGATAGACCGTTTGATTCTCCGGATGGCCCTCTGTGAACTCCTTTATTTTGATGAAATCCCACCCAAGGTAACCATCAACGAAGCCATCGAGCTGGCCAAAGAATACAGCACGTCCCAGAGCGGACGGTTTGTAAACGGTATTCTGGATTCTCTTTATCAAAAATTTAAATCTGAGCGTAAGATCGTGAAGCGGGGTCGAGGCTTGGTGGAATAGTATGGACACGTGCATGAAAAGTATGAGTACCGCTGAATATATCCGCAATACAGAAAAAACAGGAGGAGTTGACGGCGGGAAGCGGGTGTGTTAAAAGCGATTCTTACGTTCGGAACTTCAGAAGTGCTCTCTCGTTTAAAACACACAGTCGTTCCCAGTCCGGTCAGAGACATTATTAGTAAGTAGAAATAATTGGATACGGTAATTGCGGAGCATTCCATGATTACGAAGGTGATTGAAAAGATTTTTGGAAGCAAACACCAGCGGGATATCGAACGCTTGAAACCCATCACTGAAGAGATCAATCGGATTTTTGAATCTTTGAAAAATCTCACAGACGAAGAGTTGAGAAATAAGACTCAAGAGTTCAAGGCAAAGATTCAAGAGCGGGTGGGGAGCCTGGCGCAAGAGATCCGACAGCGAAAAGACAACCTCAAGTCCGTAGCGCCTGGCAAAGAGATAGATTACGATGATGTCCGCAGGCAAATTAAAGAACTCGAGAAAGAGGAGAAGGAAAAAACCGAGGAAGTGCTTCGGGAGATGTTGCCCGAGGCCTTTGCTGTGGTGAAGGAGACATGCCGGCGTCTGTTGGGGAAATCGTGGAAAGTGGTGGAACATGAGACGGTCTGGGATATGGTGCCCTTCGATGTTCAATTGATGGGAGCGGTCGTTCTTCACGAAGGGAAAATTGCGGAAATGGCCACAGGCGAAGGGAAAACACTGGTGGCGACCATGCCTCTTTACCTCAACGCACTTGTAGGGAAAGGTGCCCATCTGGTGACAGTCAACGACTATCTTGCCCGCAGGGACTGCGAATGGATGGGTGAAATATACAAGTTCTTGGGCCTTACGGTGGCCTATATTACCAACGATATGGATCCTCCGGCCCGGAAGATGGCTTACAATGCCGACATCACGTACGGGACGAACAATGAATTCGGCTTCGATTACCTCAGGGACAATATGTCCATTTCTTTGGACGGAGTGGTTCAGCGCGGACATTATTACGCGATCATTGACGAAGTGGATTCTGTTCTGATTGACGAAGCCAGGACTCCTCTCATCATATCCGGTCCTGTCGGAGAATCAAAGAACCGGTTTGCTGAAATGAAACCCCGTGTGGAACAGTTGGTCCGCAGTCAGACGGTACTGGTGAACAGGTTGGTGGCAGAAAGCGAAAAGTTGCTTGAGGAGGGAAAAGAATACGAGGCCGGCATCAAACTTCTTCAAGCCCAACGTGGGGCTCCCAAAAACAATCGGCTTATTAAATTGCTTCATGAACCCGGATTGCAGAAACTCATACGCCGGGTAGAATCCGACTACATGCGGGACAAACGGCTTCCAGAGCTGGATGCAGATCTTTATTTTGTTATCGAGGAGAAGGCACACACCATTGATCTGACGGAGAAGGGAAGAGAAGCCCTGTCTCCGAACAATCCGGAAATGTTCATTCTTCCTGACATTGCCACGGAGCTTTCAGTCATTGAGGGATCCGATACCATGGCTGTATCAACGAGGGAGAGGAAGAAAGAAGAACTGCAGTCGGATTATGCAGAGAAAAGCGAGAGGCTGCACAATATTAGCCAGCTGTTACGCGCCTACTCCTTGTTTGAGAAAGATGTGGAGTATGTCGTTACGGAAGACGGGAAGGTGATGATCGTAGACGAATTTACGGGAAGACTGATGCCTGGGAGGCGTTATTCGGATGGATTGCACCAGGCCCTGGAGGCCAAAGAGAACGTTCAGATCGAACATGAAACGCAAACACTGGCTACGATCACGCTTCAGAATTTTTTCCGACTCTATTCTAAATTGGCTGGCATGACAGGAACTGCAGAAACCGAAGCCGGAGAATTTTGGGAAATTTACAAGCTGGATGTGGTGGTTGTTCCCACCAACGAACCGGTGCGGAGAACGGATCACGACGATGTGGTCTACCGGACCAAACGGGAAAAGTACAATGCCATTATCGAAGAGATTGGTGCCTACCACGAGCAGGGATTGCCGGTTTTGGTAGGAACTGTCTCTGTTGAGGTTTCTGAAACGCTTTCCCGAATGCTGAGAAGGCAAAACATTCGGCATTCGGTGCTGAATGCAAAGTATCACCGCCAGGAGGCAGAAATCATTGCCAGCGCCGGTGAACCGGGCATGGTGACCATCGCCACCAATATGGCTGGCCGTGGTACGGATATCAAGCTGGGGAAAGGTGTGATCCAAATTCCTGAAGAAAATATCCATGAATTGGCCGAGGAAGTGGCTTCGGAGGCGTTACGGCGAAAGACGGTTCTCGTTCATGAAGTGCCTTCAGAAGACGTAAAAATCTTTTCAAAGGCCATAGAGGAGAAAAACCAATCATGCAAGATCGTGCAGTCGGCAGACGAGAAAAAGGATATTCTTGAAGGGAATGGCAGATTGGAGAGGGGTGAGGTGGTCATCATTCCAAAGGCGATCGGGGGGCCGACAGACGCACGGGTCGTTCGTGAGAATCTCGTCCATGTCAAAGCACGAGACTACGCCTTGGGCGGTCTGCACATTCTCGGGACAGAACGTCATGAAGCCAGACGGATTGACCGTCAGCTTCGGGGGAGATCGGGGAGGCAGGGGGATCCCGGTTCCTCGCGCTTCTATCTTTCTCTGGAAGATGATCTGATGCGGCTCTTCGGATCGGATCGGATTGCCGGTGTGATGGACCGCTTGGGGATTGAGGAAGGGGAAGTGATTACCCATCCTATGATCACCCGATCCATAGAGCGGGCACAGAAGCGTGTGGAAATGCGGAATTTTGAGATCCGAAAACATCTGTTAGAATACGATGACGTAATGAACAAGCAGAGAGAGGTGATTTACACGCGCCGCAGGCGGGCATTGGAAGGGGAAAATCTTCACAAGGACATCCTCGACATGATGGATGATTTTATTGATGACATTGTGGAAGGATATTTGGGGAAAGGGGGGGGATTCGGCGAATCCTGGGATTTGGAAGGTCTGCGCCAGGAACTTTTAAAAACCATGCTCATTCCCCTGCCGGTATCCGACGAGGAGAGCTCTGCTTTAACAATGGACGAACTGACTTTTCGTCTTAAAAAAACAGCAAGAGATGCGTATGAACGAAAACACCATGCCCTCGGCGACGAGCTGATGGCTCAACTGGAACGATTGGCCACCCTGAAAACCATTGATGAAAGATGGAAAGAACATCTCTACGAGATGGATCAACTGAAGGAAGGCATTGGTCTCAGAGCGTACGGTCAGAAAGATCCTCTCATTGAGTACAAGCAGGAGGGCTTTCGAGCGTTTACTGAGATGCTGGGGCGAATTAACGAAGAGATTTTGGAGATTTGTTTCAAGGCGCAAATTCAGGTCGAAGGGCCAGAAACGTGGCAATCCCGCCGAAGACGTTCGATTGCAGAGGTGGCTGCGGTGCATGAGGAGGCAGTTGGAATGGGATTTGCGGGACATACAGAAGCTGCCCAGGAATCGCGGCCCGAGAGAGCGGGCAAACGCCAGCCGATAAAGCTGGAAAAGAAGATAGGTCGGAACGACCCGTGCCCTTGTGGAAGCGGAAAGAAATACAAACACTGTCATGGAGGAATGGTTTCCTGAGGAATTCTTGGAGAAGGATGGATGGCAAAGGCACTTGTTATTGTAGAATCGGATGCAAAATCGAAGACGATTAATCGCTTTCTGGGGAAAGAGTTTATTGTCAAGGCTTCCATTGGGCATGTGAAAAATCTTCCCAAAAACAGATTGGGAGTGGATATCGAAAATGGATTTGAGCCCGAATACATCACCATAAGAGGCAGAGGAAAAATATTAAAGGAACTCAAGCAATTGGCCGCATCCTCCGATGTTATTTATCTGGCCACCGACCCGGATCGTGAAGGGGAGGCGATCGCTTACCATCTGGCCAATGAGATTGATTCGTTCAATAAAAATCTTAAAAGGGTGCTTTTCCATGAAATCACTGAAAAGGCCATTCAGGAAGCGATTCGCAAATCCTCAGCCATTGATCTTGAGAAGGTAGAAGCGCAAAAGGCCAGGAGGGTGATGGATCGCCTTGTTGGGTATCAGGTAAGTCCATTCTTGTGGAAAACGGTATTCCGGGGACTTTCTGCGGGTCGGGTGCAGTCTGTTGCTCTCCGGCTTGTTTGCGAAAGAGATGATGAGATAGCGGGGTTTGTTCCGAAGGAATATTGGAGTATTGATGCCCATTTCAAAACGAAAACAGACGAAGCGTTTTGTTCCAGATTGGTCAAGATTGGGGGAGAGAATGTTCAGATTTCCGACATAAAAAGTGTGCAAGAGCATATTGGTATTATAGAGGATTTGGAATATGTTGTCTCTGATCTGAGGACAAAAAAGATCGAGAGGAGGCCCTATCCACCCTACACGACAAGCACCCTCCAGCAGGATGGAGCCCGTCGCTTAGGGATGAGTACGAAAAAGATCATGATGTTGGCCCAGCAACTTTACGAAGGTGTGGACTTGCCAGAGGGCAGGGTGGGATTGATTACTTACATGCGTACAGATTCAACCCGATTGGCAAAGACGGCTGTGGAAGAAGTGAGACAGTACATTGCCGAAAACTATGGATTGGAGTACGTTCCTCCAAAACCCCAGTTCTATAAAAATAAAAAATCCGTTCAGGATGCCCACGAAGCCATTCGTCCCACCTTGGTATTCCGTTCCCCTCAAAAGGTCGCTTCCTTTCTGACACCAGGACAGAAGAAACTGTACGAACTTATCTGGGATCGGTTTGTTGCTTGTCAGATGGCTTCGGCACGACTATTGCAGACAATCTTAGAGGTGACAGCCGGTACGTATCTCTTCCGGACAACAGGATCTGTGGTGCAATTCAAAGGATTCATGCAGATATACCATATTGAAAATGAGGAAATGGAATCGTTTTCGATCCCGAGAGAAGTTAAACGAGGAGATATTGTCACATTGGTAAAACTGGATCCTCAGCAGCATTTTACCATACCTCCTCCCCATTACAACGAAAGCAGTCTGGTCAAAGAGTTGGACAACAAAGGGATTGGAAGGCCTTCCACGTATGCCCTCATCATCACGACTCTGTTGGACAGGAAATACGTTGCGAAAGAAGGACGAA
>Ga0172364_10003741_pt1 | contig 12145 bp, 7 predicted proteins | sample LakKivSesite10cm_FD_114545 | JGI IMG/M metagenome (GOLD analysis project Ga0172364, IMG submission 114545) | Sediment microbial communities from Lake Kivu, Rwanda - Sediment site 10cm | ecosystem: Environmental > Aquatic > Freshwater > Lake > Sediment | place: Rwanda: Western Province, Lake Kivu... | reverse complement strand
GTGATGCAGCGCTCTCAGCGGCCTGCGCCCGCAAAGGCCGGGAGCTCACCCGTTCCGCCGCCGATTCCCGTTAGGCTTATTCCAATATTCTCCATGGATGCCATCATTGTCCTTGAAATCTCTTTCGGCATGGTCTAAACTTGACCCTTAATCATCATGAAATTCGTTGCTGACCTGCACATACATTCCAAGTTCAGCCGGGCCACTTCCCGCGACATGACCTTCGACACCCTGGCCTATTGGGCCAAGGTGAAGGGCATTTCGCTCGTCGCCTCCGGTGACTTCACTCATCCCGAATGGTTCTTCCTGACCAAGCAGAAGTTAGAGCCGGCCGGTCACGGGCTCTTTCGCTTGCGCAACATCCTTCCGCCGGCGAACGGCTACCTCAAGGGGATTTCCCTGTCGACCGATGACGTCCACTTCATCCTCTCGACCGAGATTAGCTTTATCTATTCCAAAAAGGGCAAAGTCCGGAAAATTCATCTCCTCATCCTGGCGCCCGACTTCGAGTCGGTCGAAAAGATCAACACCCGGCTGGCCGGGCTGGGGAACTTGCGCTCGGACGGCCGCCCCATTCTCGGCATGGACGCCAAAAATTTCGTCCGGATCGTGTCTGATCTCTGCCCCCGCTGTGTTATCATTCCTTCTCACATCTGGACACCCTGGTTTTCTCTTTTTGGAGCGAACTCTGGTTTCGATTCGATCGAGGAATGTTTCGAAGAAACGACACCCTTCATCTTTGCCCTGGAGACGGGCCTCTCCTCCGACCCGCCGATGAACTGGCGGCTGTCGTCGCTCGACCGCTATGCCTTAGTCTCCAATTCCGACGCTCATTCGCCTTCCCGGCTGGGGAGAGAGGCCAATGTCTTTGACACTGATTTCAACTACAAGGGGCTGGTCGAAGCCTTGCGGAGCCGGAACCCGGATAAATTCCTCTACACGATCGAATTCTTTCCCGAGGAAGGGAAATACCACTACGACGGCCACCGCAAGTGCGGCGTCGTTTTTTCGCCCAAAGAATCCATCGCCCACCGCGACCTCTGCCCCAAGTGCGGCAAGAGACTGACAATCGGGGTGATGCACCGGGTAGAGGAGCTGGCCGACCGGGAGCAAGGCGTAAAGCCGCCGGCCAAGATCCCCTATAAGAACATCATCCCGCTCAACGAGATCATCGCTGAAGCCCTGGACAAGACGGCCGAATGCCAGAGCGTCTGGGACATGTATTTCCGGCTCATCCACGAATTCGGAAACGAACAAAGCATCCTGACCGAAGTCCCGGTTTCAGACCTCTGCCGCTTCCAGCCGGAGCGTGTGGGCCAGGGAGTTGACCGGATGAGGAAAGCAGCCGTGCGCATCGTCCCCGGGCACGACGGTTTCTACGGAAAAATCAGCCTCTTCGAGAAAGAGCTTCCAGAGGCAGGAGGAAGCGGCCAGCTGACGCTCTTTTAGACTGTTAAGCGGCGTTTAAACTATCGTATCCTTGCCGTATTTCAGTTGTCGCATGCTGAGATGACCCTAAAGGAGGCCTTCGTACGGCAATCACGACGATTTGACTTAAAGAAAAACGTGACGAGCGAGCTTCTTAAAGCAAATTCAAAAGTCAGTGAAGCCACAGAAAGGCTCCATTGCAGCCGGTGAACGATCGAGAGATGCCGGACTCACTTTCTAGAAGAAGGTCCGGATGGACTTCAGGACAAAAGGCAAGCGCACAACAGGAAGGTCAGCGAGACCGAAGAAAAACGAATCGTTGCCTGCAAGCTGGAGGGCAAACACAGGTGCCGGGACGGACAAGGACATATCACGATAGAAACCGCCCGCCAAAGCCGTAACAGCCTAAGAGATCAGGGAACAAAAAATGGTTAAAGCCCTTGAAGAGAGAGGCTCTGTACACTATAATTACATTATGAAGGGAAATATTATTTTATCTATTTCTCTATCTATCCTCCTGCCTTTTATTTCACCACTCCTTGGCCAGCCCAAAAAAACTCTCCAGGACCTGGACCCAAGGCACAGGAAATGGCTCGAAGAGGAAGTGGTCTACATCATCACACCCAAAGAAAAAGACGTTTTCCTCAGGTTAGAATCAGACCGGGAAAGAGACATATTCATCGACGCTTTCTGGAAAGCAAGAGACCCGATCCCCAATACTCCTAAGAACGAATTCAAGGAGGAACATTATGCCCGGATTCAATATGCCAACAATTGGTTTGGAAAAGACAGCCCGGCTCCAGGCTGGCGAACGGATATGGGGAGGATCTATATCACGTTAGGCCCCCCCCAACAAATCCAGAATTTCGAGAACATGACCGAAGTCTATCCCCTCATCATCTGGTTCTATGGGGGAATGGCTGAATATGGTCTCCCCAATGCGTTCAATGTCGTCTTTTTCAAGAGAGGGGGGATGGGTGAATATGAGCTCTACTCTCCGATAAAATTCGGCCCGCAACACCTCTTGATCCACTACAGGGGGGATATGACCGATTATTTGAGTGCTTATGGCCAGCTCCTCAACATCGAGCCTGCGATTGCTGAGGTGTCTCTGACTCTGATTCCGGGAGATTCATCCCTCAGTCCTTCCCCCTCCATGGCTTCTGAAATCCTGATCCGGTCCAAAATTCCCTCTGCCCCCTTCGAGAAAGTCAAAGATACTTACGCCGAGAAACTCCTCGCCTACAAAGATATTGTCGAAGTCGATTATACGGCCAACTATATCGACTGCGACTCGATGGTCACAGTTTTTGAGGACAAGTCAGGGATATTCTTTGTCCACTATCTCATCGAGCCGAAAAGGCTCACTTTTGAAAAGCTCGGCGCAAGATATATTGCTAACCTGGAGATTAACGGTAAAGTGTCTGGCCTCGAAGGGAACACCGTTTATCAGTTTGAACGGGCTATTCCCATTGAGTTCAGCGAAGAGCAGATGGATAAGATCAAAGCGAAACTCTTCAGCTATCAAGACCTTTTCCCTCTGGTTGGTGGCCGATACACATTCAATTCGCTTGTAAAGAATACGGTCTCCAAGGAATTCACTTCAGTGGAAGCGGACATCACCGTACCCGACTCTCGTTCGCTCCGGATGAGCCCGCTTGTCCTGGCTAACAAGATTGATAGAGATTCACAGTATAAAGAGAAAAACAAGCCTTTTCTTTTTGCCGGTTCCCAGCTTGTCCCTTCTCCCCGAAATGATTTCACTTCTAAAGACACGCTCTATGTCTATTTTCAGATACAGGGAATGACCGAAAATCTCCGGGAAAAGGGGATCCTTGAGTACTCCATTCTTAAAGAAAGCGAGAAAGTCCATACGAAGCTCAAAAGTGTCAGAGAATACTCAGATGCGAAAAATTTTCTTGTGGAATTTCCGCTGACCAATTTCTCTCCCGCTTATTACACCGTGAATGTTTCTCTGCTTGGCCAAAACAAGGAGGAAGTCCTCTCCCAGAAGAGCCTGTTTTACATTACGGCTCTTGCTTATCTTCCGAGACCCTGGATTCTCTCCCTGCCCCTGCCGCCGTCTTCAGACCCGGTTTACAAGAACATCCTGGGAACTCAATACTTCAATAAAAAAGACATGCAGAAGGCCCCTTTGTTCTTGGAGGAAGCCTATCGGAGAAACCCCAGTTCGCCAAAATTCGCCCTGGATTTCTGCCAGGTCCTTTTTCTGGCTAAAGATTACCGAGGACTAAAACAGGTAGCCCTGCCCTTCCTGCAGGAAAAAACGAAATATGAATTTTTGCAGCTTCTCGGACAATCCTCGCAGGCTCTGGGGGAATTCGAAGAAGCTATTTCCTATTACAAAGATTATCTCTCTCATTTTGGCACAAATATCGCTGTCCTCAATTCCATTGGAGAATGTTACTACCGGCTGGGGAACACCGACGAGGCTCTTGTCGCTTGGGAAAAGTCGCTGGAGATCGATTCCCGTCAGGAAAAACTGCGATCCCTGGTCAAATCCATAAAAGAAAAAAAATGAAAAAAAAAATCTCGATCCTCTGGCTTCTCTTTGGCTTACTGTTTCTTTCATGCGCGACCTACAAGCTGGAAAAAGCTCTTGACCCAGAAAGCAAAGACTTTCTTTCCAAGGTGAGATACATTATCTCCAAGCAGGAACGTGGTAATTTTCTAAATATTCCCCCTGGCGAACGGAAGGCATTCATCGAAGAATTCTGGAAAGAGCGCGACCCCGATCCAGATACAGAAGCAAACGAATTTAAAAATGAGTACTTCAAGCGGATTGACGCCGCCAACAATCTTTTCAGGGAAGGAGGGACGCCTGGCTGGCTTCAGGCCAGAGGAAGAGTCTACATCACCCTGGGCCCTCCTGATAACCGCGAGAGATATCCCCGGGGCATCGATTTCTATGGAAAACCGACGGAGATCTGGTACTATGGATTTTTTCCTATAGTCTTTGTTGATAATAACTGGAGCGATAGGTACGAACTCGACCCCATCAGCGCCCAGCAAGTGACCATGCTCCATAGCGCCCAAATGGATTTTAAACCGAACATTCCTCGAGGACGTCAAGAAAAAATCGACCTTGACTTCAGCCTCCAGGTCGAGAAAGTAAAAGAAAATGACGTACTCATCCGGATTGAAATTCCCTACAGAAACATCTGGTTCGGACTGAAAGACGAAACATTTCAGACAACGTTGGAAGTGACCCTGGAAATTTTTGACCCCGCGGAAAATAAAATCGCGGATTACAAAAGATCCCACTATATATCTCTTGCTAAAAAAGATTTCATAGAGTTCCTCGGCAAAAATTACGCGATCGAAACCCAACAAAGGCTGGACCAGGGAAATTACACGCTCTCCGCGGAAATTAAAAATGAAACCGACGGAACTCTGACCACAAAAAAAACGAAATTTATAGTATAAATATTGGCTAGAATTAATCAAAGAAAGCAAGCATCATTGGTCTTGGGATGGAGGTCAGAATGACCAAAAAAACCGTTTGCCAATTCGGATTTATCCTTTTCAGCATTTTCCTGCTTTCCCTCCCTGCCTTAGGCCAAGGGGGGAGAGGAAAAGCCAGAATCAACGGAGTCATAGTTGATGAAGCTGGAAATCCAATAAAATCGGCAAAGATCGTCGTCGAATTCTTGGGAGAAGGCCAGTTGAAACTGGAGACCGCTTCCGATCGCAAAGGAGAGTGGGCGTTTTTGGGCCTTGGAACAGGGACGTGGCGGATAACGGCTTCTGCCGAGGGTTATCTCCCGGCTTCTCTCGACAGCTATGTCCGGCAGCTCGAAATCAACCCCAAAATCACCCTGACTCTCAAGAAGCCTCAGCCGACAGGAGGCGGGATCATCAGCGATGAAATGTCCCTTGAACTCCTCGACAAAGGCAATCAACTTTTCAGCGAAAAAAAATATGACGAGGCCCTCTTAATTTACGAGCAATTTCTGGAGAGAAATCCCGCTGCCTATCAGGTTTACCTCAATATCGGAAATTGTTATCGTGAAAAGGGAGAGTATGATATAGCCATCGAGAAATACAATATTGTCCTGGAAAGAACACCTCTGGATAGCGCCGCCGAAAAAGAAATCGCTTCGAAAGCGATGGCGGGGATCGGCGAGTGTTACCTGAAAAAAGAAGACCTCGAGAGTGCCCAGAGCTACTTCAAAAAATCGATCGATGCATTCCCGGAGAATGAATTGCTTGCTTACAATGTGGGTGAAATTTTTTTCTCCAATCAAAAAATCGATGAGGCCATTCAATACTATTCCCTCGCTTCGCAAATCAAGCCGGAATGGAGCGATCCTTACTACAAGCTGGGGCTTGTCTATTTGAACAAGGCTGATTACGCCAGCGCAGAAGAAAACCTTAAAAAATTCTTAACTCTCGAGCCCGATACCGAGCGTTCCGCCAGTGTCAAAAACATCCTGGAGTATCTGGCCAAGATAAAAAAAATGGCTGTTTCTCAATAGGGAGCGATAATGAAAAGTTCAATGAAAAGACGGACCGTTCTCCTGGGGTTGCTCGGCTTGCTGATTTTTACCTTGGGCAGCCTCAGTGGCCAGAAGGGATTATACCTTGAAGAAAGGATGATGGTTGAAAAATTCAAGCGCTCTAACGCCAAACTCGAGGAAGGGAAAAAACTGTTTCTAAAAGAAAAATATGACGGGGCCGAGAAAAAACTGCTGGAGTGCCTGGAGATGTTTCCAGAGAATGCCGAGGCTCACTTTTTCCTAGCCGAGGTCTATTACAAAAAAAATGATTTCAAAACGGCTCTCCAGTCCATCGAAAGCGCCAAAACCAACTTCCAGATGATCAGCAAGTTCTATACTTTTACCCACACCGAGATGCTCGATTCGCTCAGAGACCAGAAAAGCACTCTTGAGGATACCATCCGAAGCCTGGAGGATTCGATCAGGAATCTCCAGGGCCAGCCGCAGACGGACGCGGTTCAAGAGGCGATTCGGGATGCCCAGAACCGCGTCTCTCGAAATCATGCCGAGATCGAGAAAATTGATACCCAGCTGAAATCGCCGGTTCCGATGACGATGGAGGTTCCTGCCCAATATTACTTCATTCATGGAAACATCCTCTTCAAGTTGAAGAGCTATCAGGCCGCCCTTGAGCAGTATCAAGAAACGATCCGCCGCGACTCGAAGCACAATTCCGCTTACAACAATCTGGCTAATATCTATTTTATGGCCAGGGAATATCAAAAAGCGCTCGATTGCCTCAAAGAGGCCGAAGCGAACGGCGTCCCGGTCAACCAAAAGTTTAAAAAAGCTATTGAAGAAAAGTTGAGGGGAATTAAAAAAGAAAGCGAAAACCTATAACCGGGCAAACAGCTGAAGAAGACTGAAAAGAAAGAATAAAAAAAGCCCCCCGAGGATCGCCTCCGGGGGGCTTTTTCTTTCCGAAAATCTACTTCGACTCGAGCTCAGAAAGAGAACTTAAGTCCAATTCTAGCTTCAATCGGTGGATAAAATGCCTCCTCCATCTTGAAGCGAGGATCGGGAGGATAGCTCACCGTCCTCGCATACGTGGTTATGGTGTGGGCTGCTTGATCATAGGTCCAGCCGGCCAATCGTTCTGCATCCGTCAAGACTCTCGCACCATTGTCGACCCTCGGGTACAGACGCCGGGCTGTCTTGGTATCCATGACATTATCCACATTGAGGTTGAGCTGGATTCGGTACCGGCTCGTCACTTTCAGGTTGTATTCGGCGTAGAGGTTAGCAAAAACAAGGAAAGGCGCGCGGCCATCGGTGGCCCGTCCATCAGGATAATAGCCTTCCAATCCTGTATGGAGCTCCCTTGTGCAGGGAATTCCGCTCATTCCATTGGCCACTAATCCCACGGTCAGTCCAAAGGGAAAGGCATAGCTTCCATAGAACTTGAACTGGTGAGTTCTATCTGTGTTGAGAAGGCCGACGATCTCCTTCATGTTCTTGTCCCACATGTGCCACCACAGATCCCAGTATCGCTCCACATTGGGATTCGCTCTTCCCCACTCGTCCGAACTGGCTAAGCCGCCGTAATTCCCCCACAGCCGACTCCAGGTGTACGAGAATCCGCCCAGCCAGCGATCGCTGAACCGCTTATCCAGGCTGAAATTGACTGCCCAGTATTCGCGCTTTGCTTTAGGGGTGGCAGGAAACATATCATCAAATTTTCCGCCCTGGGATTCGGGGAGCGTCCAGCCAAAGCCTGGATTGGCTGTAAAGTACTCTTCACCGAAAGGTGTCAGAACGCCTACATCTTCAATCGTGCGGATCAAATGTTTGTAGACAACACGGATAGAGGCCGCAAGGTTTTCGGCGACCATTTTCTCAGCTCCAAACGATAGTTCCGATTGGGCTGTCGGTTTGAGATTCGTGTCAGTCGTGTCAAAGGAAGGAATACGCCAGTTGTAAGAAGTGAGATACGTGCCGGGGTAATTGCCGTTGCCGATTTTCGTGTAGTCCCAGTCGTCCAGTGTGTAATAAGCACTCGTCCATTTTAAACCGCCGTAAGAGCCTACAGCCATGTCCAGCTTCATGACATCATAATACAGACCATAGCTGGCGAAGAGCTTCAGGCTGGCATCTCCAAAAACATCATAGACGACGTTCAAGCGAGGAGCGATTTTGTCGCTGAACTTGAACTGAATGGGAGGATACTGATATTCGGGCAGGTCGGAGAAGCTCGGGATGTCCTCTTTTTCGGCGCGAATGCCCAGATTCAGAGTGATCCTGTTGTTCAAGAAGCTGGGAGTCCAGCTGTCCTGCAAATAGATGGCCCAGCGGAAGCTGTGAGGATTGGCATAAGTGCCGTAAGGAAGATACGGATGGTCTGCGGTCTCCTTGGCCCCGCGGACTCCATAAAAGCCATATTTCCCTCTGACCATTTCCCCAGTATCGAGGAATTGGAAAGACCTGTCCCACCCAAGGTAGATCATCTCTTTATAGGCTGTTTGGTCAATATCCTGCATGATGCGGACCATCTGGACGCCGGCTTTCCAGGCATGCTCTCCGGCCAGGTTCACGTAATAGGTCAGGTCAAAGTTGCCGTGAATCCTCTGCTGGATATTCTTGAGCGTGGCCGTAGTTGAAGTCGTGTTGCGCCAGCCTAAGGCATGGATAAAATCAGCCGGAATCTCGGGGAACATGGTGTTCGTGGTGTTTACATATCCCGGAGCCTCTTTTCTGAACCACCACATGGGGTCCTTTGGCAACACCTGTTGATTGGTCGTGTTGATATGGAAGAAACCGCCGCGAGCATTGGCAAGAAAGTTGTTTCCCAGGGTTAAGTCTGCCGAAGCGTTGGCACTCCAGTTTGGATAATCATAGCCATACTTCGACCACACATCAAACGGGTTGCCCGCTCCATCCCGGCTCGGAAGTGAGCCTCTGTAGTAATTGAAATTGTTGAGGCCGCTGACGCTCAGCCGCAAGGCCTGGAATGGTTGCGCCGTGATCTTGCCTTGGGCGTTGTAATAATATTCCTTCCTTGTAAAATCGGCATCGGGAGCTCTGCCTGCAGGAACCCAGGAAATCGACCTTGTCGCCTTGTAGTACACGGGCAACACAGAGGCATAGAACCATAATTTGTCTTTAAAAATATAGCCTCCGAGGTTGAAGCCGCCCTCCAGTCTGGTCGTCTTGTCTTTCCCGTACAAATCCTCATAATTCACGTACTCCGCTTTGGTCGCGTCCAACGGGTTGAGCCGGAGGGTATTCCTTTCCTTCCCTCTAAGACTGCTCGATTCCAGAAATCCCAGGATGTCTCCATGATACTCATTTCCTCCCGAGCGGGTGACGACATTGATAACTCCCCCCATCGAGCCTCCGTACTCTGCGCTGTAGCCGCTGGCTTTGATCTGGACCTCGTCAACAAACTCAAAGACCGCCACTTGTCCCCGGGTGCCGCCATACATCCTGGTAATGTCCTGGCCATCGATGTAATACATGTTTTCAGAACCGCTGGCGCCGTCTACGGATATCCCCGCATTCCAAGGTTCGTTATTGACGCCCGGGACAGCCGTCACCAAGGTATCAAAATTCCTTCCCCTCGGCAGCATTTCAAACATTTCCTTGGTGAGAGTCATACCCTTGACTGTGCTCCTGACATCGATCAGGGGAGACATGCCGATGACCGTAACTTCTTCTTCCAGGGCGCCCATCTGCATCACGACATCCACTTTGATCGTATCTTCAACATGGATAACAATATCTTGCCTGACGAAGGGCTTGAATCCTTGGAGTGTAAAAATAATCTTATAGACTCCTGGCTGCAGAGAGAATAGACGGTACATTCCATTGGCATCTGTTATCGTCGTCGCTTTGCCCATAAAGGCCGGGCTTGTCGCTTCGACGGCAACGCCAGGGAGGGGATTGCCATCTTCGTCGGTCACAATCCCTTGAATTTTTCCGGTGGGGGCTTGAGCGAAGAGCGCCGTGGTGAGCATGATGATACCCGCAAAGGCGAGAAAAACACTTCTTAAATTCTTCATCCCTTCTCCTTTTCTCGAATCCCACCTCCTTTTGTCAGCGGGATTCTGTACCTTTCCGCCAGTTTTTTCTAACTGGCGAAAGCCATTGCCCTGGAGCGTGGCCAATAACATGGACTTACTTCCACACTCCGCCCTTTTTCATGTTCAGAAGGGTTATGTTGTGATTCTCACCTCCTTATTAATATATCACTTTATATCTAGTGCAAAATATATGCCAATCTGCTATTTTATTTATATTCAAGTAATTACATCTGTTTGAAAACTCAAAAATATCCATTTTTTTGGATTTGATTCAAAAAAATGAATAAGGCCCGGATATGGGGGCGCTTTCCGAGTAAAGCTTTTGCAGCTTTAACCACGATTGGTCAGACCTTGAGGCCTGCTCTTTCCCGTAAACGTTCATAATCGGTCCTGCCGGCTAGCCCGAGTGGAAACCATGTCTGCCAGTTTTAGATTTCCTTGACAATAATAACCCCACATCCTATATTAAAGGTATCAGGTCGAGGAAAAAAGCGATGGAAATCGAGATGAAAATCAAAGGGTTGGTGGTCGACCCGATTTCCAAGATGCCGATCGTCGTCCTGGAGGACCCGCGGACAGATAGAATCCTGCCGATCTGGATCGGGGTCTTCGAAGCCAACGCCATCGCCCTGACCATCGAAAACATTCCCACTCCCCGGCCGATGACCCATGACCTGCTCAAGAGCGTCCTGGACAAGTTAGAAGTGGCAGTGGAGAAAATCGTCGTCAACGACGTCCGCAACAACACCTTCTACGCCATCATCCACTGCCGTTTCAAAGACATGCCCGTCATGATCGATTCCCGGCCTTCCGACGCCATCGCCCTCGCCCTCCGGATGAACTCTCCCATCTTTGTCGAGGATGAGGTCGTCCGCCGGGCCCAGAGCCTCAAGTTCGACGAGAACTTAGAGGACTCGGAGAAGCTGAGACAGTGGCTGGAAAACCTCAAGCCCGAGGACTTCGGAAAATACAAAATGTAGCGGCTCGGGTTTGGGGTCGTCAGCACGCTCGTTTCCCCAGCGAGGAAACTGTCATTGCGAGCGATAGCGAAGCAATCCCATCACGATCGCCACGTCGCTTCTCTCCTCGCGGCGCCCGCCCAGCCTTCGACGGGCTTTCTCACCCCAAACCCTCACCGCCGTCAAGATAGAACTGCAAAATTTTATCTACTATATAGAATATATAGGAATAATAGAAAATAATATCAGGTGCGGAGGCGCAGCAGGAGATAAAGGCCGGTCGGGGCGAAAACAAGATTCGGCCCCCAGGAAGCCAGAAAAGCGCTCAGAAAACCCACATAGCCGAGGCTTTTAAAGACGCCGAGCGTCCCCCAGTAGATCATGGCGATGCCGATGCTGAGGCCGATGCCCACCAAAGCCCCCTTCTTCCCCATCGAAAAAGCGAAGGGAATGGCGATGAAGGCCATGACCAGCGAGACGAAAGGAAAGGAAAGCTTGGCGCTCAGGTCAACCCTGAACCTTGTCGTCTCGAACCCCATCTCTTCGATGTCGGCGATGTAGGTCTTGAGCTCGGCATAGCTCATCAAGGAGGGTTCCTTCCATTCTTTGACGAAATAGCCGGGCTCCTCAGCCACCCGAAGGCCCATTTCCTTGAAAGCCTCGAGCCGGGTGGCCATGTCGCCGCTGAACTGCCTGGACCAGCCGTTGACAAACCAGAGGTTATTCCCTTCGATACGCCCTTTTTCGGCAAAGATTCTCCTTTGCAAAATCCAGGCATCGAGGTCGAGGTCATAGACCGATATCTGGCTGAAAACGTTGGCGATGGGGTCGTAGTAGCGGTAATGGAAAATCCTGTTCTTGTTCTTGCTCAGCACCCAGCGCCGGTCAAGAAAATTGTAGGTTCGGGGCGGGATATCGTTGATCCGGTTCCACGTCTCCTCGGCTTTCTTGTTAGAAGAGGGAAGGAGTCTCTCCTGGAGAGCGAACGAAAAAATGCTGACCAGAGCTGCCAGAAAAATGATCGACAGGATGAGCCTGTAAAGGCTGATGCCGCAGGCCTTCATGGCTGTGATCTCGTTGAACTTCGTCATCAGCCCGAGCGTCAGGAGCGTCGCCGTGAGCGTCGTCACCGGAAGGATGTAGTGGCTGAACTCAGGGATGCGGTACTGGATATAGCTGACAAAGAGGGCCAGGGACTTATTGTGTTCATAAACATTGT
>Ga0172364_10003740_pt1 | contig 12146 bp, 10 predicted proteins | sample LakKivSesite10cm_FD_114545 | JGI IMG/M metagenome (GOLD analysis project Ga0172364, IMG submission 114545) | Sediment microbial communities from Lake Kivu, Rwanda - Sediment site 10cm | ecosystem: Environmental > Aquatic > Freshwater > Lake > Sediment | place: Rwanda: Western Province, Lake... | reverse complement strand
GTTGTTTTAATATGAAGGTCCAGCCGCGATGCCGCTTCTGAAGAGGAAATGCTCTCATATGTTGCCAGAAGCCTGAAAAGATCTTCAGCATAGTCTTTTGACAGGCATGAACCCAGTTTTGCTGCTTCTTTAAAATCCACAGTACTTTAGTTTTTGTGATGATAAATCCATTATATATATAATGCATATTATATTTCCTATGTGTCCGTTGTGATTACCTTCGTGCTCCCTGACTGCCGGAAGGCTGGTTTGTGGTTATTATTTTTTAACCACTAAGGACACAAAGGTCCCGATAGCTATCGGGATCACTAAGGACACTAAGGATTAATTAGTTTTTAATTGTCTTATTTTCAAGTTCCTCTATCATTTTTTTACCATAATCATATTCCGGATTCAGCCTGACGGCAATCTTAAAGTATTTGACAGCCTTCTTGTTATCTCCTTTCTTAAGATAAGTTTCAGCCAGAGCATCGTTAGTAAGAAATGAATCCGGGTATTCCTGAACATTTTTCCGGAAAACCTTGATTGCATCATCAACTTTATTTTCTTTTAACAGACTATGACCCAGCTGGTGCAGCATCTGTTCCGAAAAGAAATAATAATCATTACTCGATTTTTTTATTTCATCATATTTCTTTAATCCGGCTTCGACACCTGACTCCCTTATTACAGGTTCCATGGCATTAGTCACGGGCTCACCTTTCAGGAATTCAAACCCGACAGTTAAGTTCAAACCGGTCACTTCATTATCATTTCCTATTAAAAAAGCAATCTCATAAGATCCGGTATTATCAATCCAGGTATTACCCGATTTCATATAACTTATCCTCTCTTTTGATCTTCCAAGCGGATCCTGAGTTGTCAGGATACCATCGTTCAACATTATATCAAGAGAAAGCCTGGCAGGAGAAAACTGGTAGTTTCCTGCATATTTTCTGAATTCTTCAGGGATTTCATTGAGTGTTGGATCGGGTGATGAAATTCTTCTCAGTCTGAAATACTGATTCAATATAATTTTACCGGCTTTACCATTTTTAATATTCGCAGGCTTCAGGCTTATTTCCCGTGTCAGTTTAGGGTACCATTTCCCCTCATTATCAGGCGAATTAAGATCAAGGACAGTCCTTCCGGGGATATCAATAGCTGCGCCGCCGTTCCGCTCAATGATCTTAAACATCCTGTACAGTTCAACATTAATGTAGCTGCCTGATATAGTTTTGAACTCATCAGAAATAATTGCTTCTTCACTATCTGATCCTGATCTGAAATCGAATATTTCCATGCTCACAGGTCGGAATGTTGTATTTTCTCCCAGCCTAATGTGGCCGGCATCTATATAGTCAGGTTCATTAATAGTGGCGTCTACAGGGATCCAGCCTGCGTCGCCCATATAAACCTCTGTCCAGGCATGCTGGCCGAAACCGCCTGAATAATACGCAGTGTACATACAGCCAACCACCACCCTGGCTGGTATTCCCACTGCCCTGCAGAATGCTGTATGCAGCCTTGAATGGCCTCCGCATTCAGCTTCTCGTGTTTTTAATGTATTAATGGCCGAAATCCCTCCGGGCAATGCACCGGCTATATTTTCAGCCACCCATCCGGCAAGCCTCACTGCTGCTTCCCAGGAGTCTTTTGAGCCGGCAGTGATCCTGAAAGCCTCTGTAATAATCTGAGGATCATCGGATTCTATAACCAGTTCAGGTTCCAGATACTTTTTCAGGTCAGGCGATTTAGCGAAATCCGGTGGAAAAGGCGGGGCGTTTTTCCCTGTGTACTTTACGGGCTCAACCTCAAAAATTCCGTCTATCAGGGTTCCGGTTACTGTACCTTCGAATTTCTGACCAGGGAAATTTAGCTCCTGAACTGTCAATTCTTTACCATATGAATTGAGCTTTGCTTTTACTCTTAGCCAGGAGAGGTTCATTATATCAGAAATTTTCCTGTCAACCCTTGCAAAAAGCTCATTATCTATATTCGCAAATGTTATTCTACTGGTGACTGATCTGTCTGCGAAATAAATATTTCTTCTCCCGGCAATAATGGCTTTAACATTAAAGCCGTCCTCCTTATTGAGCCAGAGGACTGTTTTAATACCTGTCGGAATGTCTGTTTCTTCAAGGATCAAAGTCTGGAAAGCAGAATCACTCAGCACTATTGTTTCTTCTGATTTTCTGGTATAGTTTTTTTCCGTAACTTCTCCCTTTACAGGATCGTAGACTTTGTACTTCTTTTCCGCACTATTCTTTATTATGAAGTCATTATAAAGATGAGGATACCATGTCTGAGAGGCGAAGATCACATCCGGATCTATGGGGACTGCTTTCTTTATCCCTGAAGTCGGACTGCTGTACCAGGCAGTATCACCGGTGATCTTTGTCAAAGTTGTCGTGACCGCATCCCCGTTGATCACATCCACCTGAATCTCAACCGCCTTGTTTGTAACAGGATCGATAACATGTCTCCATCGGAATCCCCCATCAATATTTGCCCCCAGAGCCGACATTTTAAGAGTGACATCCGAGGACTCAAACCGGACTTTTTTCCCGTCAAGTATACCATCACAATAAGTCTCAACAGAGTATCCGCAAAGGACATCATTCATTTCCACCCCGAAATAACAGGTCTGTCCTCCTGTTTTGCAGGGATTTAAATCCTGAGCATTTGCACATCCGCAAAAGAGTATCGTGCAAATGAGAGGAAGAAGTTTGATTGATTTAATTTTCTTTTTCATGGCGATAGTTGGTTGTTGCTGGTTGCTGGTTCCTGGTTGCTAGTTGCTGGTTCCTGGTTGCTGGTTCCTAATTAACTAGCAACTAGTACCTCGCAAACAGATTATTTAACTGATTTCAATTCAATCATAATTCTTGATTCAAGGCCTTTCTTATAATAGTCAAGAAACCTGCTGAAGATACCTGCGATGGAGGCGCAGAGCTGGTCAAAACTCAGCCGCTCATGGTAATCCCTGTAATCTTTATCTGAGATTTTAACTGTTACAGTGCCGTCATAGCCGATAATTACATGACTCACCTCCCTGCCTTCATGTATAACAACAAGGCTTGTGTTCATGGAGAATGAGAGGCAGACATAGCTTTCATAATAAAAAGGACGTATAATATAATTACTATGAAGGAATCTGATAAAACCGAGCAATTCATCCCTGGTACAGTCGACTTTTCCTCCTGAGTACGGTCTTTCAGTGTAACCATTGTCGGTTTTATAGATCCTCTCGGAAGCAAGACGGAAAAGACGCCTGGAGTTTATTTCAAATCTCTCGTGACTATAAAACGAGTTCCAGTTTATAAGAATAAACAGGATGATCAGGATGAAGCATGTAAAATATGTCAGTTTAAAAATTCCGGGCTCATCATAGTGAGGGAAAATAAATGATATCTGTGCGGTAGTAATACCCATAAGAAAACCCAACACAGGGTAGATCCAGTTCCTGTACCGGAACCACTGGATGATTCCCAGGGCAACAAACATCAGGGCAACAAGTATGATTGTTATATAAGGTACTCCCCATACATTATTGCCCTGCTGTATCAGCATTCGCCGCAATTCGAATTCCAGGAACAGCAATATATAGGATGAAAATATGCCTATCGGATAAATCCATCCTATCGACATCCTAACTTTTGATCTGTAGTTCATGATTATTAGTGCTTTATATACTTCATTATTATTATACTTTACAAATTTATAACTTTATATGATATGTGCCAAGTATTTTATGAAAAAAATTTACAGAATGCCAGATTCACTTTACGGTTGACATAAAAAGCATATTTTTATCAATTGATTGTATAACCGCTCCGCGGTACTAACTTTGTCATCAGATAACTTACTTCATTGGATAAATTAGGATGATAGCCAGAGATATTTCCCTTAAATCTTATAACACCTTTGGTTTGGATTACCGGGCTGATATATTTATTTCCGTCAGCTCTGAGGAAGAGGCTGTTGAATTAATCCGATCAGGAAGGGGATTGCCCGCCCCTGGACTTGTTCTTGGCGGAGGAAGCAACCTGTTGTTTGTTTCCGATTTTCATGGTACAATAATCCATCCGTCAATTAAAGGAATAAAGATTGAAGAGCAGAAATCCGGTCATGTGGTGGTATCTGCTGGTGCCGGGTTAAAGTGGGATTCTCTGGTTGAATGGACGGTCAACCAAAAATACGGAGGCATTGAAAACCTGTCTCTTATTCCCGGAACCGTGGGCGCCTCTCCCGTGCAAAATATAGGTGCATACGGTGTTGAAGTAAAAGACACTATTGAAAAAGTGAGGGCAATATCTCTTGCTGACGGCTCCGTCAGGGAGTTTAGTAATTCTGAATGCCGGTTCGTGTACCGAGACAGTATTTTCAAGAATGAATTAAAAGGCAAATATCTGGTCACAAGGGTATATTACCGTCTTTTCAGAAAACCAGTCCTGAACACTTCATATGGATCATTGCAAGAAGAAGTCGAGAAAATTGGAGTTCCATCAATAAAGACGGTCAGGGAAGCAGTCTTAAATATCAGAAAAAGTAAACTTCCCGATCCGGATGTTATCGGTAATGCAGGAAGCTTCTTCAGGAATCCCGTTGTCAGCATACCGGTTGCAAAAAGCCTGAAAAAGGATTACCCTGATATTCCCTTGTTCGCAGATACTTTTGGAGAATATAAGGTCTCTGCAGGCTGGCTTATTGAAAAGTGCGGGTGGAAGGGGAAAAGGATCGGTGATGCAGGTGTGCATGATAAGCAGGCTCTTGTTCTTGTCAACTACGGTAATGCATCCGGAAAAGAGATATTAAGCCTTTCTGAAAAGATCAGCGGATCAGTTATGGAGAAGTTTGGAATCAATCTTGAAAGAGAGGTTGAAGTCATTGGTTCTATCTAAACACGGAGTTGCACGGGTTTCCGCTTCGCTTAACAACTAAAGAAGTTACACGGTTCAATCACAGCGAAACTCAGTTTTTACTTCGTGTAACTCCGTGGTTAGAATTTTTATCTGTAAATCTTCCTTCTGTTAAGTTCTCTCTGATAATCAGCAGCATAGCGGTTATGCTCTGCTAATGTCCGGGAAAAATTGTGGTATCCCGAGAAATCGGCTTTTGCTGCAAAATATAAGTAATCGTGCTTTTCGGCATTCAGCACTGCGTCGATACCTTCAATGGAAGGGCAGCCTATCGGTCCGGGCGGAAATCCTGAATGCTTATATGTATTATACGGAGAATCGACCTCAAGGTAGGCATCCAGGACCCTTGTTATTGTCCAGTCATTAAGAGCGAACTTTATTGTCGGACAAGCCTGTAAGGCAATCCCTCTTCTCAGCCTGTTGAGATATACTCCTGCAATCCTGGGTTTTTCTTCTGCCTTTGCAACTTCATCATCTATAATTGAAGCAAGTATCGCAACTTCTGTGCGTGATAGGTTTATGACCTTTGCCTTTGCCTGCCGTTCGTCAGTCCAGAATTTATTATATTCCCTGAGCATTCTCGTATAGAGGCCTCGTGCATCTGTGTTCCAGAAGAGCTGATAGGTATTAGGAATGAATACGGAAATGATATTTTCTTTTGTAAATCCATCATCCGAATAATTTGAAGGATCTGAAAGAAAATTCATAATTGCAGCTGAATCAGCTTCTATCTGTCCTCCTATTCTTCCGGCCAGGTCGTTAAGTGTCCGTATATTATTGAATGTAACATTCACCGGAGACTGGCGGCCGGATCTGAGAATATTTATCAGCGCATTATAGCTCATATCGTTGCTGATCACATATCTGCCAGGTTTTACCATTGCAGGATAGTTTTTCTTTTCAGCTATCCACTTAAAAACTCCGGGATGTTTTATTTTAAAATTCGCTTTAACTGTATCTATTGCCTGGCTGTAGGTTGATCCGTCAGGTATATAAAGATTGATTTTCTTTCCATTTGTTTTCAGGTTAGCACCAAATAAGAGACTGTATAACAAATAAATACAGGCAACCAGGACAATGATCAGAATTGACAGGGAGATAATCAGCTTTTTATTCCTCATAGCGAAAACAAGATCAGCAAATTTACTGATAATGTCGGGTTATGCAATATGAACATCCGGCGACTGGCGACCGGCGACCGGCTACCGGTGAATTATCCCGTGTCAGCATATAATAATATTCATTATAGTCATTCAGACGGCAAGACTGCACGACTGCACGATTGCACGATTGCACGATTGCACGATTGCACGATTGCATGATTACATGATTTTGTTTACCAAAGAGAGCACAGAGAAGCACAGAGTTAATTACCTATAACAGTCGAGTACAGATATTACCGATTTATTCATACTTTTACTTATTATCAAAAATCATAAATCAATTCAAACACCATGAATATGTCTGTTACAATGTTACTTCTGCTTGTTGCCATCGGGCTTGTTACCGGGATAATGGCCGGGATGCTGGGTATCGGAGGGGCAATAATAATGATACCCGCACTTGCATTCTTCCTGGGATTCAGCCAGCATATGGCCCAGGGGACGAGTCTTGCGGTAATGCTTCCGCCGATAGGGATCATTGCGACCTGGAACTATTGGAAGGCTGGACAGGTAAACCTGAAATTTGCCATTATACTTGCGGCGGCTTTCATCATCGGATCATATTTCGGGTCCAAATTTGCCCTTAACCTTCCTCAGACTGTGCTGAAAAAAATATTCGGACTGCTACTTCTGCTGGTAGCTGCGAAAATGCTGTTATCTAAATAGGACAACCCTTTAATCCCACTCAGGCTTTGCCCATTACAAGCCTGAAGGGGACTTAAAAAGAAATAAGAACATCAGAACAAACAGGGCCTGGCGTAAAAAAATTGCCCAGTGGGCAATTTTAGCGCAGGAGCCTGACAGCAGGGGAGCTAACTAAGAAGTTCTGCATTCAACATTCGTTTGTTCAAATGTTCTTACTTCAGAATATGATTATGCAATTATTTTTAAAAAATTTAGAACATCAGTCCTAAACTGAAGAGAAATGCGTTAGGTCTGTCGTCGAGGTTAACAGCGGTTCCAAGTGCGTTTTCGATCTGGTTCTGATATTTCTTCAGGCTACCCTCATATCTGACATCAATAGTAAGTAATTTCAGAACATCAAGACCCAGTCCTGCCTGATAACCAAACGACGTTTTAGAATACAGTGTTTTAAATTCAGAATTGCTTATCAGTTCTTTCGGTGAACCTATCAGCACGGAAGCTGCAGGTCCTGCATCCAGCCTCAGCGGACCAAACTTAAGTCCCAGCATTACAGGTATATTCAGTTTGTTAAATGTCTGTTTTACAACCGTTCCTGGAGTTGCAGATGCAAGGTCCTTTACCGTATATTCATTAGATGTTGACGAGAACAATAACTCAGGCTGAATGAATAGTTTTGATACATTGAGCCTGAGGAATAGTCCCCCGTGAAAGCCATAGTTCGCACCTTTAAGTTTCTCAACAGAATACATATAAGTTCCTGATGTGATTGTTTTAACATCTTCCATGGTAAGGGTTGTTGTGCTCAATCCGGCTTTTATTCCCTTCTTAAGCTGGGAAAAAGACGGAAGCGCAACGACGACGACCAGTAATAATACGAATAGCTTTTTCATAATCTAAAAATTAAGTTCTTTTTAATCAATTAGTTGCGTTTCTGAGTGTATTGCATTCAGTTATATAACGGTCAGAACAGTGAAAAGGTTGCAGAGCCATATAGTTTCTTTAGCTTTCGTGTAACATAAAACGGCAGATTCGCAATCTTATTTTGCTGCCAGAAGGGTAAAAATCACCTTCTTCATCGCGTCAAACTCATTCCGGTCGTAAAGTCTTGTCAGAAAGGCAATATTGCCGGTTCTGTCTATTATCACATTTCTGGTTACACCGGCTTCTTTCAGCGCATAAAGCCCGAAAATATCTGCTCCCGGATCAAGAGCAAGAGGATAAGATATTTTCATATCCTTTTGAAATTTCAATACTGTCGCTTCCGGTTCATCCCTGTCTATACCAATTACAAGGAGGCCTGATGCTTTCTTTTCCTGCCAGATCTCCTTTTCGATGAAAGGCATCTCTGTCCTGCATACACTGCACCAACTGGCAGTAAACTGAAGCATTACAATTTTACCTTTAAGATCTGAAAGCCTGTAAGTCTTCCCGCCGGCCTCTTTTATGGTAAAATCAGGAGCCTTATCTCCCACCTTGACGATATAGCCTCTGTCGTCAGCAGGTCTGGCCTGGGATGATGAAATAATGCTTATCAGAATGGTTGAGAACAGAATAACATATCTTTTGATCATATTGAGAAATTTTATTGAAACTCTGCAAATATAGCTGAGTAATCCGTATCGAAGCAGTTTTCTCGTTTTTATCATTAACAATTGTGAAAGGTAATAGTTGAGTCGGACCAAAAAGTTTTTTAACCGCAAAGAGCTCAAAGTCCTTCGTCGCTAAAGCTCCTCAGGATGACTACGCAAAGGTCGCAAAGTCAAGGCAATGATATTTAATACACTACGATCAATAAATCCAGATATTTCAAGTTAAAAAAAGTTAAGTTGCCATGACCTGTTGAAGATTGATTCATTAATTCTTATCTTGGTATGGATTTATCTGATCAGAATATATGATGAAGGTTTTTATTACATGCCTGATTATTTCTGCATTCCTGATTCCTGAGCTTCCTGGTCAGGAATCACCTGTTGAAAAGGGACTTGCAGCAATATCACACGATGTTATCAGGGCGCAGCTGGGATTCCTGGCATCCGACTGGACTGAAGGACGGGAGGCCGGAGAAAAGGGAGAACGTATGGCTTCAGATTACATAGCAAGCATGCTTCAGCTGTACGGCGTTAAACCGGCAGGCGATCAGCTGAGAGAAGGAGGAAGAAGTTACTTCCAGAATTTCACTCTGCTGAAAACCATTCAGGGCGATGTGCATATTCTGAAATTAAAATCGCGGGAAGGTGATTCATTCAGTTCAACCGATTTCAGTTACAATGTTGATTTCACTGTTCGCACGGTTAGTAAATCTGTTGAAATGGAGGTACCCGTTGTATTTGCAGGTTATGGTTTCATTAATAAAAAGTTAAATATCAACGACTTTGAGAAGCTTGACCTGAAGGGGAGGTTTGTCCTTAAAATAACCGGGGTGCCCATGCATGCAAGGAAAAGCCTTAGTTCTTCCGAACTGATGGGATCGGCTCAGGAAGCGGAAGAATACCTCAGAGATAAAGGAGCTGTCGGGATAATTGAATTCAATCCAGCATCAGCTGTTGTCGGCAATCCGGAATACAGGGAATTCATGAATATGTCCCCGGCAGAAGGAACACCAAGGACCGGAAGACAACGAGCGATATATTCAATTCCGGGGAAAACTTTTCCGGAAGAAATGATACGTATCACAGCATCTGTAAAGACCGTAAATGAAATACTAAAGGGCACCGGGATTATCCCCGATGAATATATTAGAAAAGCAGATGCAAATCAACCTCTTGATCTGCCCCCACTGACAGGTAAAAGCATATACTTTAAAACAGACGTAAACGTCTCACAGGTGGCTGTCAGAAACGTCCTGGGAATAGTGGAGGGCAACAATCCGGACCAGGTGATTGTGGCCGGAGCTCACTATGATCACATGGGGATGGGTAACGGGTATATATGGAACGGGGCAGATGACAATGCATCAGGGACGGTAGGGGTTATAACCCTGGCAAAAGCCGTTATGGCAACCGGTATGAAACCTGAAAAAACCATAATTTTTGCACTATGGACAGCAGAGGAGAAAGGGCTTCTCGGATCGCGATATTATGTCAGGAATCTTACCTGCCCCATACAGAACCTTAAACTGAATATAAACTTTGACATGATCGCCAGGTATATCTCAGAGACAAATAACAAAGGAGTGACAATGACATATACCAGATCATTCCAGAGTTTCAAAACGATAACAGAGAATAATATTAAAAAGCACAAAATTGACATGCTCGTAGATTATCAGCCTTCGGATGATCCGCCCGGAGGATCGGATCACAGGTCGTTTGTAGAAGCAGGAGTGCCTGTGATGAGATTCAAACCCGGCCATCGGGAAGAATATCATACACCTTCAGACGAAATCGACACTATCGACTGGGATATTATGGAAAAGATAATAAGGATCAGCTTTTCCAATTTATGGGAACTGGCAAACAGCTCATGGTAATATTAAAAACAGTATTAATTTAAGCTTAAGAAATTATCAGAACAGGATTTTCGATTTATTTGTAACTATAAAACCTGATAACATGAAAACAATATTCACAATTCTTTCGATCTGCATCGCCGCAGTTTTTCTCAGCCCTGCCTGTGCCCAGCAGAAGTCTCAGGGCATGAAGCTGAATATCATAATAATAGGTGCTCATCCTGATGATCCGGACAAGGTAGCAGGCACAGCATACAAATGGGCACAACTCGGACATAATGTAATGATGGTCTCGCTGACCAACGGGGATGCAGGCCATCAGTCTGTGCCACCGGAACAGCTCGCAAAGATCAGGAGAGAAGAAGCAAGAAAGGCCGGTGAAGTTATCGGAGTGAAATATATTACTCTCGACAACCATGACGGACAACTGATGCCGACTTATGAAAACAGACTTCAGGTAATCAGGCTGATCAGGGAACATAAGGCTGACCTTGTGATCTTTCCTCGTCCGTACGATTATCATCCTGACCACAGGTACACAGGAACATTGGTGCTTGATGCTGCCTATATGGTTACTGTACCCAGAATTTTACCGGAAGTTCCTCACCTTGAAAGAAATCCCATGTTCCTTTTCATGAGCGACGGATTTGTTCATCCCGAACCATTTGTGCCGGATGTATGTGTTGCCATAGATGATGTTATGGAAAAGAAGCTTGACATGTATCACCAGCATACATCCCAGATGTATGAATGGCTTCCTTTCAACCGGGGAAATCTTAATGAAGTTCCCAAGACTGATAAGGAAAGGAGAGCCTGGCTGGGTAAAACACGCGTTGCCGGTTCAGATGCTTCACCATACAGGCAAAAACTGATCGAGCTTTACGGACCTGAAAAGGGAGCCTCAATAAAATACTGCGAGGCATTCCAGGATTCCGGATACGGGACGCGGCTTACCAAGGAAAACATGAAAACATACTTTCCTTTTTATTGATACTCTAAATACCTGCTATTAAGGCATAATTCAATAAAATCATTTCCTGCTTCGGTAAATCCGTACTCGAAGCAGTAGTGATATTTTTTCCCGTCCGTAGTTTCAACGATCTGGGTAAAAAAACTGAAGTTATATCCAAGGGCGTAGAGCGCATCCTTATGGATCTTCAGCCTGCCGTCATTGAAAAGATCGGAAAGTATCCGCCGGTTTTTCCTGAGCAACCCGTGAACATTGCGGACAAAGTTATTTGAGTCGCGGTTCAGGCGGTTGTTGTAGTTATTCCTGCACTGGTCAGAACAGAATTTCTTATCGGTACGGCCGCGAAGGATTTCGCCGCAATCGAGACATTTCTTTTCCACAGCACTAAAGTTTTGATAAAGATACAAAAAACCGTTTACAAACGCTTACAAACGACTATAAATAATTTAGCATCGTGTATAAGCGGTTATTTACCGAAACGGCCGGAAATGCAGGTGTAAGTTTGTCATGAAATCAAATTAATTGTCAAACTAAAAACTTAAAGTCATGAATTCATTAAGGAACAGAGTACAGCTTATCGGGAATCTTGGTCAGGATCCGGAAATCAGAACGCTGGAGAGCGGTAAAAAGGTTGCTCATTTCACACTGGCTACCAATGAAGACTATAAAAATGGTGAAGGTCAGAAGATATCGGAAACAACCTGGCATAACATAGTTGCATGGAATGGTCTTGCTGATGTTGCCGGAAAATTTCTTAAAAAAGGCAAACAGGTAGCTGTTGAAGGAAGGCTTGTTTACAGAAACTATGAGGATAAAAAGGGTACGACGAAGAATGTCACTGAAATTGTTCTCGACCAGCTTATGATGCTTGCTACTCCAAAAGAAAAGGGGAAGGAAGAGTGATATCCATCCCTGAATTCAGATGCTGCATTTCCGGTGCTGAGGAGGCTGTTGACTGACAGCCTCCTTTACTTATGTCAAATCCCTCCGGGATATTATTTTTTTCTATATAGAGAGTG
>Ga0172364_10003738_pt1 | contig 12150 bp, 8 predicted proteins | sample LakKivSesite10cm_FD_114545 | JGI IMG/M metagenome (GOLD analysis project Ga0172364, IMG submission 114545) | Sediment microbial communities from Lake Kivu, Rwanda - Sediment site 10cm | ecosystem: Environmental > Aquatic > Freshwater > Lake > Sediment | place: Rwanda: Western Province, Lake Kivu... | reverse complement strand
TTCATCCGATGAATTTTATAGATGAATTTTATATAACGACGCTCAATATTTCGTGTTGATAGAGTAACTTTATGTATATTAACATCGTCTGGAATATATGTTCTGCCTGCCAATTTATACTGTTTGAATATGCTGCAAAATATCATCAAGGTTATAATCCGCAATTTTATCAGGCAACCCGGATATGTATTTATAAACATACTGGGGCTGGCTATTGGTCTGGCTTCAAGCATTTTTATCTTTTTATATGTAATCAATGAGCTTACTTATGACCGTTTTCATGAGAAAGCAGACCGGATTTACCGGATAGGAGTACGTGGGAAAATGCTCGGGAACGAGATTAACCAGGCTGTCACCGCTGCCCCGATGATTGAAGCATTACGTAACGATTACCCTGAAGTTGAAGAGGTAACCCGTTATGCAAAGTTTGGTGGATGGCTGGTGCGTTCAGGTGAAAAAAGATTTAACGAAACTGACAAGGACTTTGTGTTTGCCGATTCAAGTTTTTTTAAGGTATTCAGTTTCAGGTTGCTAAAAGGTGATCCCGCAACTGTACTGACCAGGCCATGCAGTATTGTTATGACAGAACGGTATGTCACCAAATATTTCGGAGACGAAAATCCAATTGGGCAGACATTAAGGATAGAAAAAGACACTAACCTCTATGAGGTAACGGGAGTTATGGAAAATGTGCCGGTAAATTCGCACCTCCATTTCGGGATGATAGGTTCTCTGAGCACTTTCCGCAACAGCAGGAGCGATAACTGGGTTAACCACAACTTTTATACATACATAGTGCTGGCTCCCGGCACTGACATTCAGAAGTTCACAGACGGTATGCGGCAGATGGTCATTAAATATGTGGGACCGAATATAGAAAAGTTCATAGGAATAGGGCTCGAGCAGTTCGAAGCAGCCGGTAATACATTCGGTTATTTCTTACAGCCATTAACAGATATTCACCTGGGTTCGAACCTTCAGGAGGAGATTGAACCGAACGGTAATATTACTTATGTATATATTTTCCTGATCATAGCCATCCTGATACTGATCGTTGCCTGTATTAATTTTATGAACCTTGCCACTGCCCGGGCAACGACACGCGCCAGGGAAGTGGGTTTGCGAAAGGTGGTGGGATCTCACAGGTCTGTCCTTGTATACCAGTTTATTACTGAAACAGTGTTCATGAGTTTAATTTCACTGGTCTTGGCAGTGATCGTTGTGTATCTCCTGTTGCCCGGCTATAATAACATGATCAGGCTTGATCTGGATTTTAAGATTTTCAGTAATACCTATACTGTTCCTTTTCTAATTATACTTGCCCTGTTGGTCGGACTTATGGCCGGTACCTATCCTGCCTTTGTCCTGGCATCCTTTCAGCCCGCGGCAGTGCTGAAATCAGAGTTGAAATCGGGATCCAGCAGGAGCCTCCTGAGAAGCATTCTCGTAACACTTCAGTTTGCAGTTGCGATAATAATCCTGATCGGGACTTCATTTGTAAGTCTGCAATTGTATTATATGCAACAAAAAGATCCGGGCTTCGGGAAGGAAAATGTTCTGGTTATTTCCAGATCTGATGCACTGGGAGATAAGATCGATGCATTTAAGCAGGAGTTGAAGCAGCATGCTAATATTATCAGTGTGTCAAATTCAACTCATATACCTTCAAAAAATTATTGGAACAATGCACACTGGCTGGAAGGACAGGATATGAGTAATACCTTGTTGCTGATGACGTCTTATATCAGTTATGATTTTGATCAGACGATGAACCTGGAGCTTGTCCGGGGACGGTTTCATAGCCGTGAAATCCCAACAGATTCTTTCGGTATTGTTATTAATGAAGCTGCAGTGAAGATACTGGGGATAAAAGACCCGCTGAACACCCGTTTTGTGGAGCCTGGAGAGCATCCTGATGAATTGCGTTATTACCCGATTATCGGTATTGTCAAAGATTATCATTATGAATCCATGCATGAAGATATTCACCCGATGGCCATGCATTTTATGCCCGGCAACTGGGAAGGATATATCCTTGTAAGGATGGGGGGAGGGGATATCCAGAAAACTCTGGATTTTGTTCAGAAGGCCTGGGATGATTTTAGTACGGAATATCCTTTTGAATATACGTGGCTGGATGATGAGTTTAATAAACTGTTTGAACCGGAGCGTCGTACCGGCCAGATTCTGATCATTTTTTCCATTCTCTGCATCTTCCTGTCCTGTCTGGGACTGCTTGGTCTTATCTCCTATAGTACCTCCCAGCGCACAAAAGAGATAGGTATCCGGAAAGCCACCGGTGCACCGGTCAGCTCTATCATATGGATGCTTTCCATGGAAACGATCCGGTTGCTGGGTGTTGCTGCCTTATTATCTGTCCCTTCCTATTTTCTCGTAAAACGATGGATGCAGAACTTCGCCTATCATTTAAGTTTTAATCTCTGGATATTTTTCTTATGGCTTCTGTTGATCTCACTTATTGTAGTGTTTATAGCTCTGCTAACTGTCAGCTATCAATCCTATAAAGCCGCGGTCCGGAATCCTGCCGAAAGCCTGCGGGTTGAATAATATTTTCATCCGATCATTTCTCATCGGATGAGTTTTCATCCTATCAAGTTTCATCCGATCAGGTTTTAGGTTTAATCGGATCAAATTCATAAGTTCATAGGATGGGATCGGTCAAATTGATTCATAAGGCAGGCTCATTTTCAATTGATAATTTCAAACCTAATTCTAAAATTTTTTGTTTGTTAGCTATCCTAGATTTCACCAATCCAAGTATCTCTGGTGCTGATGAGAATTCCCATGATGAAATATCCTTGACAAGTCTGCTGTCTACAGGATTATTATGTATATAATTGAAGCATATCTGGGGGTACTGGAATTCAGGAAATTGATAATTTAACTTGGTTAATCCGCTCAATTTATACCAGACTGGTGCGAATCCATCGGCAGGATCAAGGCAGACAGCTTTTGTTTTCTGTCGGAAGAGTGAGCCAACTCTTTCCTGCTCCTGATCAATTATTCTCGTGTATGATCGAAGCATTATTGCTATGGAACTGTTAAGTGTTCTTTTTTTACTATTCTTACAGTCAGTACTTTCCTTATGTTTAATAGTTATCTCAGTCGAAATGATCTGAACCATTAGATGAAAGTGATTGGGCATTAAACACCACGCCAGAATATCAGCATAAGGAATGATATATTTTCGGATTTTCTTCATAAATAACAAGTAATCCTGTCTGTTATAATATAATTTATCATGGTTATTTCCCTGATTATAAATATGATATAAATGACCTTTTTCGAATATCATAATAATTAATTATTTATGGTTTGGTTTAACAATTTATCTTTCGGATAATCATTCAACAGAATACTTATACTTAATGACATAAATCGAAAAATATCGCATTGCGATTATTTTTCATCCGATCAAGTTTCATCGGATCAATTTTCATCCGATCAGGTCAAATCAGGTCATACGGGTATTGATCAATAGGGTTTTTTATTTTAAGTTTATAACCGCTAAATATAAATTCCACCAAAAATGAAAAGAAGAGATTTTTCCAGGTACAGCCTGTTACTTAGCCTTGGTGCTATTACCGGAACCGGTTGTTCAACCGGTAGGGAAAACAAACAGAGCAAAATAGAAAAAGGCTTTTATATTGAACCATCCACGAAATTAGCTGTCCGTGATTTTGATGTGGTCATTGCAGGAGGTGGCACTGCAGGTGTTGTCGCTGCACTGGCTGCTGCCCGCCAGGGAGCAAAGACAGTACTGGTGGAGGCAAAAGGTTATACAGGGGGCACAATTGTAGAGGGAGGTACTGCCCTGCACAGTTTCTATAACCTCTGGACAGCGTTCCCCGGTGTGGAAAAGAAGCAGGTGGTGCGTGGCATACCACAGGAGATCATCAACAGGCTCATACCTCTGGGAGGTTCATCAGGCCATGCTCCAATGTATAAGGGTCTTGATTATGATTCGGTGTGCACAGCAATCGATACCGAACTGTATAAGCTTGTCACCCTTGAAATGCTTTCCGAAGCCGGGGTATATACCTGCCTGAATACCTTTGTCAGGGGAGCGGTTATGGATGGCACTGCAGTCAGAGGTATAATAGCAGAAAGCCGGTCAGGAAGGGAAGTGTTCACTGCCAGGTCATTCGTTGACTGTACAGCCTATGGTGACCTGGCAGCCTTTAGTGGTGCAACATTCACAGAACCAAATGATTACGAGGTGTGTAACAGCGTCGGCATGGGTAATGTGGATATTGAAAGCCTGTATAAATTCCTGGAGTCAAAAGATGCCGTTGTACAACTTAGCCGTGGTGTTCGAGGAGGGAAGGACGGGCAGGTTGTGAGGGTGGAAGGACGGGCTGTTGCTGTATCTGAGAAGTTTGAAAAAGAGGCGGATGCGATCGGGATGTCCTTTGTGACCACTACTCTTCATGACAACTACCTGATGTTCATTAAGTTCAATGTGAAGCTTCCCGTAAGTCCGACAGACAGGGATACGGTTGCGAAAGCTGAACTGGAGTTAAGGCAGAGGCAATTCAAAGGTATTGAACTGTTCCGCAAGCACATCCCCGGCTGTGAGAAAGCATTTATTGCCCGCACAAGCCCCTGCCTGAATATCCGGAGGGGAAGGCTCATAGATTGCGACTATGATATAAGCCATGAGGATGTGGTCGAAGCCAGGCATTTTGATGATGAGGTCTTCACCTATGGCTTTCATGATTCTGCTCCCCGCTACCAGGTGAAGGACGGAGGCACTTATGGCATACCTTACAGGGCTTTATGTGTCAGTGGTATTGACAACCTGTATGTTAGCGGGATGATGATAACTTCAGACCAGAGGGCCCACATGTCCACCCGTAATACGGTAAGCTGTATGGGGCAGGGACAGGCATCGGGGACAGCTGCAGCCCTCTGTGCTGCCAAAGAATGCGGCAGCCGTGACCTGTCCTTCCGGTTGCTCAGAGACACACTTCTGAAAGACGGGGTGTATTTCGGGAAGGTCTGACCTGCCCTTCCGGATTACCCAGGGGGGAAGCAGATTCCGCATTTGAACACCCGGATATTGCTGTTGCATCAGGAATGAACAGGTGACTTATTCTTTGCCGGTGTCTCTTAATTAAATTTAAGGTTCACCCCGCCAAAAATAGTTACGCCGGGCATCGGATATCCCTTGTTTATCTGATATTTCTGATTCAGCAGGTTATTGCCGTACACGTATATGTCGACAAACTTATTCAATTCATATCCGATCCTGGTTCCAAGGACATGGTAGGATTTTTCAATGACCTCGACACTTCCATGCCCGTTATCATTATAGAGATTAAAAATATTCTGGAGTTTGACCATGTAGGAAAACTTCTTCAGGGAACAGGTACCCGAAAGGAAAAGGTTATGCCCGGGGGTACCCGGCATTGGATTCTTCATATCAATGAAAGTATAATTAGTTTGCAGCCTGAGGATGCTGACAGGATTATAATTCAAGGCAAGCTCGAGGCCTTTGTTGGTGAAGTGTCCTGTGTTCTTGTAAATAGGTGGGGGCGGTGGTGAGGAAGGAACCATGACGATAAGGTTCTGTCCATCCATGGTGAAGGCGGTAATCTCCGTCTTCAGCTTGCCTTTCATCCAGTGTTGCGCCCATCCGGCTTCCACGCTGGTCATGCGTTCAGGCAGGAGCTTGTCATTGGCCGGTGGGAATAAGTAAAGCTCACGGACAGAGGGAGGTCTGTATCCTTTTGATATGGAGCTTTTAAGGGAGGTCGTGGCGCTGATGTTCCAGACCACTCCTGCCTGGGGGATCCACTCATTACCATAGACATCATTTATTTCATGCCGTATCCCCCCGTTCAATATAAGACTGTTGAAGAGGTTTTGCTGCACAAAAGCGTATAAGGCATTATCTTTAGTGCTTATCCATTTATTACTGTACTCTGAGATGACAAACTGCGGCGGCATGATAACATTTCCATCTTTATCACGGATTACTGTAATGACAGGACCTCCCTTGCCACCGTATTGCATGAAGTCGTATCCAATGGTAAGGATGTTGCCGGGTAAAAGCTTCAATCCCTGATATAGCATTAAACCATACATTTCATCGTTGGAATGCCATCCGTCAGTAATATCATGATCCCCGAAATTGTAGTACAGCTTGAGTGCCCCTTCCAGATGCTCGTACTTGTTATCCAGTGATAATGCTGTCTTCCCCCTCAGGATGTCGATCCGTTCACCGGCCACTCCGCCTTCAGGCCCGGGATCACCGGTTTCAAACTTAGCGATATTAAAGTCTGCAGTGAGCTGCAGGTTCTGATTAAATGAAAATGATGATTTTAAATATCCGTTTGTTATATGGAAGTCTGAGCTGTCACGGTGTCCGTTGGTCCGGTCATGGTTCACAGAGGCAAAAATGCTGAACTTGTTTTTCCTGAATCCGGCTGTAGCCTGGTATTTCTGGGTGTTGAACGATCCATACTGTAACCTGGCAGTGCCCGTCAGGCCTTCCTTTTTTTGCTTCCTGGTAATGATGTTGATAGCCCCTCCGAAGGCATTTGATCCGTAAAGGATGGAAGCCGGCCCGCGTATCACCTCCACACGCTCGGCGTCTGAGGTGACATAAGCATCAGGAAGGGGATGCCCCATCATGCCCATGAACTGGGGATGTCCGTCAATCAGTATCAGCACCTGGGTGGTCGGGTTTCCCCCGAGGCCCCTGATGTTAATCTGACCGGCAGCACCCGTGGATACACCGAAGCCGGTAATACCCCTTTCCGTGACGAATAATCCCGGGACCTGCTCACTTAGTACAGGAAGCAGGGCCGATTCGACCGACCGCTCCAGCTCTTCCCTCTCCACCAGGGATACTGTCATGGGTACATTCTTTCTGACCACTTCCACCTTGGTACCTGTAACTACCACTTCACCAATCTCGAGGGTGTCGCTGGTGATGCTCTGTCCTGTTACCGCCTGGCAGAGAAAAGAAATAATAATGATCAGACCTGTGAAAGATTTTTGAAGGTTATTCATAAGGATTGTTTTAAATATTTATCCTGATACCAGTAACACGTTTAATATTTTCGTAACACAATGTTAGCAATATTTTTAAAAAAAACAAAAAACCTTTACAGATAGCCGGTCATTCCTGTCTGTTCCGGCAGGGAGGTATGCAACCGGTCAGTGCAGGTACAGGGGATTGTTCTTTACACCGGTCATAATTTTTTAAAAACAAGATCATCAGAAAGGAGCGGGTAAGAGAAAAGAAATTTTGAACAGGGGAAATGTGAACGGCAGGGATCATACAGATTTTTTATATTTTTAAGGCTCATTACTCTGAATATGTCCGAACAACCTGAACAATCCCGGAAGGTTGGTTTCGACAACGAAGCCTACCTGAATGAACAAACAGCTGCCATCCTTGAGCGTGTAAACCGGTTCCATGATAAACTGTACCTTGAGTTTGGAGGCAAGATACTTTATGATTACCATGCTGCCAGGGTACTGCCGGGCTTTGATCCGAATGTTAAGATGCGCCTGTTACAGAAGCTGAAAGACAAGATTGACGTCATTCTTTGCATTCATGCCGGAGATATTGAACGCAAAAAGATCCGTGCCGATTTCGGGATCACTTATGATACTGATGCTCTGAAAACCATTGATGATTTTAAGGACTGGGGGATAGATATAACAGCCGTGGTCATTACACGTTATCAGAACCAGCCGCCTGCGAGGGCCTTCAAGAACAAGCTGGAGCGTAACGGCATCAGGGTGTACACCCATAAGTTCACAAAAGGTTATCCGTCGAACGTGGATCTGATCGTGAGTGACCAGGGTTACGGCTCGAACGAACATATCGAAACAAAAAGACCGATCGTAGTCGTCACCGGACCTGGTCCGGGCAGTGGCAAGCTGGCTACCTGTCTGAGCAACATGTACCATGAATACAAGAACGGGGTCAGGGCAGGCTATGCCAAGTTTGAAACCTTCCCGATATGGAACCTGCCTCTCTCCCATAAGGTCAATGTGGCTTATGAGGCAGCAACTGTCGATCTGAAAGACCTGGTGCAGATCGATCATCATCACCTGGAAGCCTATAACATCAAAACCGTCAACTATAACCGGGATATTGAAGCATTTCCCCTTCTCAAAAGAATCATTGAAAAAATCACAGGTGAGAAATCCATTTACCAGTCACCTACCGACATGGGGGTGAACAGGGCCAGTGCAGGGATTGTGAATGATGATGTGATCGCTGAAGCGTCCCACCAGGAGATCATCCGGAGGTATTTCAGATGTGCTGTTGAATATGCAATGGGACTGGTGGACAGGGATACTCTTGACAGGGCCGACCAGATCATGGAAAAAGTAAATGCTAAGGTGGAAGACAGGGTGGTGGTAAAGCCTGCAAGGGAAGCTGCGGGTGATGCAAGGAATAATGGAAAGGGAAATGAAGGTATTTACTGTGGAGCAGCTATCGAGCTTAAGGACGGGACGATCATAACAGGAAAGAATTCCCCGCTGATGCATGCTTCATCAAGCCTTATCCTTAATGCCACCAAGCATCTGGCAAATCTGCCTGGCAGCATGCACCTGCTGCCTAAAAGCATTATAGATTCCCTGACCTGGCTGAAGAAAGAAGTGCTGATGGGTAAAATGACAAGCCTTGACCTTGAAGAAACACTTATTGTCCTTGGCATCAGTGCCATCTCCAATCCTGCAGCCCAGATGGCTGTTGAGGCACTGAAATCATTACGTGGCTGTGAGGTTCACCTGACGCACATACCCACTCCCGGTGATGAGGCAGGGTTGCGCAAGCTGCATGTCAACCTCACCTGTGATCCGGAGTTTTCCACAAAAAGCCTTTTCCTGCGGGAATAGTTGATGTATCCGTTACAGCGATCTCTCAGCAATGACAGTTGAATTCATCCGGAATATAGCTCCCTGGTATCGGTAACTGTATCCTCCAGGCAGAACTACGGTGCTCCCGCATACTTTTAAACCCCGGTAAAAAGGATAGAGAACGAACCTGCCGGTCTTTCTGTCCTGATGCGGGTTCAGCCCCTGCAGATCACCCCCCTGGATACTGCAAAAGGAATATTTTCCAAAAAATTAGGTATATTTAGAAAAATGTCCTTTCTCATGAGAACCCCTGTGCAGGTATTCAATTGCTCAGGCCTGATGAGAGCCAGATAACAATGCCCTCAAAAAATAGTGACCGTATGATCGGTGCCGATATCTCTTTCCTTCCCCAGCCCGGGGACAGGGGCGCCAGATTCTATGACAAAGGTGCAGAAAAGGATGTTATCGTAATTTTAAAGGATCACGGGATCCTTACCTTATAAATGAACAATTATGAAGAAACTACTGAAAAGATCGCTATGGCTTTTGCTGCTGACAGTTATTGTCGCGATAGTTGTGTTTGCATGGCCCAGGTTTCCCATAATCACTGCCTTTGCCGCCAAAGACATGTGCTCATGTGTCTTCATTGCCGGCAGGGATCCGGCATCCGTGGAAAAACAGGATTTGTCGTTCTTTCCCATATCGCTGGCGAAGACCAGGATCAATAAAACAGAAAAATCCGTTACAGCCTCACTGCTTGGCCTGGCGAAGCGCAAAGCTGTATTCAGGCAGGGACTGGGTTGTGCCGTCGTGGTTGACCGTACAGAACAGGAAATAAGGGCACAGGCTTTGGATACCATCCCTGCACCGGCCTGTGATCCTGAAACAAGCTACTGGCCGAAGGGGAACATGCTGCACGACACACTTTTGGCGGGTGTCAACTATGAGGCTCTGGATACGGCTGTCAGCCATTTTTTTGATGCTCCGGGAAGCGAGCCATTCTATAAAACACAGACAGTGGCGGTGGTTTATGATAATTTCCTGGTGTTTGAGAAATATGCACCCGGATTTGACCGGAACACTGAGCTGCTGGGCTGGTCAATGGCCAAAACTGTGGTGAACGCCCTGACAGGTATCCTGGTAAAGGAAGGATCACTCGATATCAATAAGCCTGCAGGCATTGAGGTATGGGCGAATGACGAACGCAGGACAATAACTATTGACAACCTGCTTCATATGAATGCCGGGTTGCAATGGGTTGAGAATTATTTTAACCTTTCCGAGGTGACAAAGATGCTGTATATGTCAGGAGACATGTATGAGTATGTCGTTCAAAGGCCGCTGGATTATACGGTGGGCTCACACTGGTACTACTGCTCGGGCTATCCGAACTTACTGTCAGGCCTGATACGTCACCATCTGGGGGATGACCGTCAATATCACATGCTGCCCTACAGGGAATTGTTCAGCCGGACAGGCATGAGCAGCGCGGTTTTCGAAGCCGATGCATCCGGCACGTTTGTCGGATCATCTTATTGTTATGCCACAACCAGGGATTGGGCCAGGTTTGGGATGTTGTACCTGAACAAAGGTGTCTTTGACGGAGATACCATCCTGGCACCGGCATGGATCGATTATTCGCTTACACCCACCAATTCGCCCGATAATTGCTATGCGGCAATGATCTGGCTCAGGACTCCCGGGGAGTTCCCGCAGGGTTTTGATGATCTTTATTATATGGACGGTTTCCTCGGGCAACGTGTGTTCGTCATCCCGTCAAAGAAGCTGGTTGTGGTCAGGATGGGCTATGGGAATGGGAATATGGATTATTATAAATTCATTAGTGGAATTACAGCTGCGCTGCCAGGTTAATTATGGATGATTTATCTGATAATAAGACAACTATATGGCTTGAGGTTGTTTTATTAGTTGGCAAACATTGAAATGAAATAAAATTCAACATATTGAAAGTTTTTATAAACAAATCACCATCATTACTGGTAATAGTACTAACATTGTTATTAATTATCTCAATAATAATCAATGTGTTATTTTTTACTGGTACAATTGAAAATAAATTGAAAAAGGAAAAAAATATTGAATTTATTGATTCACCTATTCGTTTACCTAATAATCAGGTAATAATTAATGATAATAATGACTCAATCTTTATAAGGGAAATTAAAGATAATCTCCTAGATAATAGTGATTCGATTCTTATAAGAAGATATAATAACTCTATAATAATAAAGAGGTTAATGAAATAGATCCAATATGTGCTAAAAATGCGGCATAAATAATTCCCTGGTTGAAAGATTTCAAAAGGCTTATTATTACTTCTATGTAGCATTATTAATAGGGTTAAATCGTCAATAACAGGCAACTATTCATGCCGCCAACCGTTATAAGTTGTTTCCAATCTACTTCAATGACAGCCATAAATTCTTAAGCTGACGAATGACAAATCAAGAGCAAATTCCAATCCGGAGTTATATTAACTTCCAACTCCTTTATCAAATTCATCAAGCTCAACAAAATAAATTGTTGAGAAGCATGACTATTTCTGATGCTTACTGACTCAGTTATTCTTTACTCTCGGAAAGTTTAAAACAAATATTTAAATAAAATAAAATATTATTAACTTTTTTCGTTAATAAAATATATCTTTACAGTGAAAATCTCTTACAAGTCATAGGGCTTCACAAAACTATTTTTGATGAGATTTCAAGTTAACAAGTTTGGTACAAATGATTTCACAAATCGCATTTTATCTTGTTGCCCTGTCAGGTATGCTGTCAGAGCTACGAGTAATACTGATATATGAGCGATAGTTGCATGATTACAATTAGCATTATAACCTCTTATGGTTGGATTTTGCATAGTAACGGTTAGCAGCCGTGAGAAAATCCTCTCAACGGATGTGCGTTTTTTATAGAGTTCTTTGAATTCCTGTTTTTCATAGCCAATTTCTGACCGGATGCTTGGTTCCAGTCGAATAAGTACGTTACATCCCTTACCTTTGAAAAATTTGGGATGGAAAATCGGGCAGGTGATGTGTTGATACCGGATTTGTTTATCATAATAGATTGGACAGCTATATTGACAATAAAGGATTCCGGTTTTTTTAGGCCGCATTTTACCTCTGCAATGCATCTGGAGATTTGCTTCACAAATCACTTTGCCATCTTTGATATGAAAACCTTTAACTTGTTCATTTCTTGGATTGTGAGGAATAATAGGCAATGCATTCAGATCATTGATGATAAATTTCAACAGTTCCTCGGAATCATAGTTGGCATC
>Ga0172364_10003734_pt1 | contig 12152 bp, 7 predicted proteins | sample LakKivSesite10cm_FD_114545 | JGI IMG/M metagenome (GOLD analysis project Ga0172364, IMG submission 114545) | Sediment microbial communities from Lake Kivu, Rwanda - Sediment site 10cm | ecosystem: Environmental > Aquatic > Freshwater > Lake > Sediment | place: Rwanda: Western Province, Lake Kivu... | reverse complement strand
TCGAACGCGCCGGCGGCGCGGCCGAGGTGGGCGCCGGCCGGCTGCGCGAGGCCGGCGACGCGCTCTCGAAGGGGAACCCGGAGGCGTTCCGCGCCGCCGAGCCGGCCGGGGCCCTGGCGATGCAGAAGCTCATGGAGGCGCTCGGCGAACTGGCGGGGGCCTCGAAGTCCGGCGGGGACGGCCAGGGACAGGGCGAGAAGGCCGACGAGCTCCTCAAACGCCTGGCGGATATACGCGCCAGGCAGGGCGCGCTCGTGCGGGACGTCTGGTCGTCGCTGGCGGGTTCGCGTGGACCGGTCGCCGGACCTGCCGAGCAGAAGGCGTTCTGGGAAAAGGTCCGGGCCGGGGAAGAGGTCGCCGAGGACGAACGCGCGGGGCTCGCCCGCATCGAGATATTCGGCTCCGGCCCCGCCGGCGAGAGACGTCAACCCACCGAGCTCGCCGGGGCGCAGGGCGAGCTCGCCGGCGCGGCGCGCGCGCTCGCCACGGAGATCGAATCGCTCGCCGCGTCCTCGGGCGGAGCGGGCCAGGCGGCTTCGCTCGCGGGCATGCTCGGCTCGGCGGCGGAGGCGATGGACGACGCGGCGGCGAAGCTCCCCGCCGGCGGGCCGTCCGGGCCGCAGGCCGAGGCGGCCGCGGTGCTGGCGTTCGTGCGGCTGACGCGCTCGCCCACGCAGCTCGACGAGATCCTGATGCGGCTCGGGACGCTCCTCGCCGAACAGATGGTCCGCATCCTGGACACCTGGAAGTCGGACGCCGCCGCCCGCGGGCCGGTGCCGGCCCGTGAGGAGATGGAAGCGGCCCGCGAGGCCGTCGAGAAGGCCGTGAAGGGCGAAGCCGCCCTCGATCCCGACCTCGAGGCGAAGCTCGGCCGCATGGCGGCCGCGATGGCCGAGCGGGCCTCGGGGGGGGCCGCCGGCGAGGTCCGCGCCGCCGGGGCGGCGTCGAAGCTCCAGCTCGATGCCGCCTCGCGCGCCCGCGAGGCGTCCGCGGACATGAAGAAGCTCGCGCTCGCCGGCCGCGCCGGGGAGACGAACCCAGCCGCCGGGACGCTCGAAGGCTCGGCGGTTGACGTGGACTCCGCCGTGAAGAGCATGGAGGCGGCGGGCGGGGCGCTCGCGCGCTCCTTCGCGGAGGCCGAGCCGGACCAGGCGCGCGCGACGGCCGCCCTGGTGCGGGCGCTCGCGCGGTTCGCCTCCGGCGCCTCGGGCGAGGGAGAGCGCAGCGACCAGGCTCGGCAGGACGAGGAGCGCAAGGGCGATAAGCCCGATACCGGCGAGGAAAGGCCCGAAGACGACCGCGGTCGGGCCGCGAAGGACCGTCCCCGCGAGAAGGCGAAGCGCGAAGAGATATCGAAGAAGCAGGCCGAGCAGCTTCTCGACGAGGTCGAGCAGGACGAGCGCGAGCTCCGCCGCGACGCGCGCAAGCTGCGCGGCGGGAAGCCCGTGGAGGTAAGACGAGACTGGTAGGAGCCCGCAGGACATGTCGCCGACAAGGAACCTGGTTTGGGCGCTCGCCGTGCTCGCCGCCGGGACGGCCCGGGCGGCGGGCCTCACGCTCAGCGTAAGCCCCCAGTCGCTCGACCTGGGCGAGGCGGCCACGCTCGTCGTATCCCTTGGCGGCGCGACGCCGCGCGGCGATCCGAGTGTCACGCTGCCCGACGGGGCCGGCCTGGCCGGCCAGCCCCAGAGGAGCCAGATGACCCAGATAATCAGCGGAAGGGTGTCGAGCTCGATCGAGTACACGTACCGGCTCGTGTTCACCAGGACCGGGACGTTCGTCATCGGCCCGGCGAGCATCGCGACGGACAGGGGCGAACTCAGGAGCGGCACCGCCGCCGTCGTCGTCGGCAGGCAGGGGACCGCGTCGCAGGTCCGCGTCTTCACGACGATCGAGCCCGCCCTCGCATACGTCGGCCAGCCCGTGACCGCCACGTTCGAGCTGGCCGTCGCGCAGGAGATCCGAGGCTACGAGCTCAGCGTGCCGTTCCTGGCCGAGACCGCCGGCTTCAAGCTCCTGGACCCCCAGAACCTCGCGGAACGATGGCAGCAGGCCGTGCAGCGGACGGGCAGGGGCCTGCCTGGATACGACCAGATCGCGGTGTCCGGCGCGGCCGGGCCGGCCGTCGCGGCGGTCTCCAGCCGGCAGATAGAAGGCGTGCCATATACCGTGCTGACGGTCAGGCGCGTCCTGCTACCCGCCCAGGCGGGTACGCGCGACTTCGGCCCCGCCGTCATCACCGCGAACGTGGCCGCCGGCTACGACCGCGGCCGCGGCGGGCCATTCGACGACCCGTTCTTCGGGCCGTCGCCGTTCGCGCGGACACGGACGAAAACCGTGACGGCATCCTCCGGGCGGCTCAGGCTCGAGGTCCTCGATCCGCCCGAGGCCGGCCGGCCCGACGGTTTCGAGGGCGCCGTGGGGCGGTATGAGCTCTCGGCATCGGCCAGTCCGCTCGAGGTCGCCCTGGGCGGGAGCCCGATGCAGCTCACCTTCACGGTCAAGGGCGAAGGGAACATCGAGACCGTCGGCCTCCCGCGCTTCGTCGGCGCCGCCGACCTCCGCGCGGGCGCCCCGGAGCAGCAGGCGGAGTCGCGGTTCGAAGGCGACAGGCTGGTCGGCGAGAAGCGCTTCATCGTACCGCTCAGGCCCGGCTCGCGCCACGTCACGGAGATACCCGCCGCCAGGCTCGTCGTCTTCAATCCCTTCGAGGCGAAGTACGAGGTCCTCACGACCGACCCGATACCGATCAAGGTCACGGTCCCGGAAGGGACCGGGGCCATCGAGACCATCGCCATGCCGCCCGGCACGCGCGAGGATCGCCGCGCGGCCGAGGAGGTCAAACAAGATATCGAGGACATCGAGACCGGGTTCGACCCGGCGGAGTCGGACGGCGCGTGGCTTCACCGTCCGGTGGGGCTCGTCACGTTCGTATTCATGCCGGCGGGCGTGTACGCGACGCTTCTGGTCGTGGCGCGCAGGCGGCGGATGCTCCGCGACGACAGGACGCTCGCGCGGAAGCTCGCCGCCGCGCGGACCGCGCGAGCGCGGCTGGAGGAGCTCGGCGCGGCGGGTGCTTCCGTCGACGCGGGCGAGTTCGCCGCGCGGCTGTCGCGTATCCTCCAGGGGTACCTCGCGGACCGGCTGGGCCGGCCCACGGGCGAGCTCCCACCACGCGAGGCTCAGGCGCTCCTGTGCGAGGGCGGCGCCTGCGAGGCGTGCGCCTCGGAGGCCGCCGGGATACTCGCCGACGCCGAGGGGGCGAGGTTCGGCGGCGGCGGGGTCGAGCGGGGCGTCTGGCTCGAACGCGTGCTGTCCTGCATCGGGCGCGTCGAAGGCGAGGTGCGCGCATGATGCGTCTCGCCGCGCTCGTCGTCCTGTCACTTGCGCCGGCAGCGGCCGCCGCGGAGGAGCCCCCCCGCGAGGCGCTGGCCGAGGCCGACCGCGCGTACCGTGCCGCGGCCGCCGAAACGGGCGAGAGCCGGACGGCGCTCTACCGCGAGGCGGCCCGCCGCTACGCGCTCATCGCCGCGCGCGTCGAGAGCGGGAGGGCGCTGTTCAATCTCGGAAACGCCCGGTACCGCTCCGGCGAGCTCGGAAGGGCCATCGCCGCCTACAGGCGCGCCGAGGTCTGCCTCCCCCGCCACGCTGCGACGCGGCGGAACCTGCAGCTCGCCCGCGAGCGCGCCCCGGGTGGCGGCCCGGGGCCGCAGCCGCACCCGGCGGCCGCGGCGTTCTTCTTCTGGCACTATGCGCTTTCGCTGGCCGAGATGGAAGCCGCGGCGGCAGCGTTCTACCTTGCCTTGATGGGCGTCCTGAGCGTGCGCCTGTTCGTTGACGGCCGGACCGGGCCCGCGCGCCTGTGGCGAGCGCGGCTCAGAACGGCCGCGATCGTCCTCGGCGCGCTCGTCTTCTGCGCGGCGATGTCGTCCGCGGCCAAGCTCGCGTCGCGCTCGCGCGACGAGGCCGTCGTGGTCGCCGGCGAGGCCCGCGTCAGGAGCGAGCCCGCCGGCCGCGCGGTGGACCTCTTCCCGGTCCGCGAGGGGGCCGAGGTGCGCATCCTGGGCCGCTCGGGCGACTGGACGCGGATCGAGGCCGGCCGCGACCGGCGCGGCTGGATCGAGACGAGAGCGCTCGAGGTCCTCTCCGACCCTCCGCATGTGGGCGACGAGGCAGCGGCCGGTCCCGCGGCGTGACCCAGGCGCGCCTCGCGCGTTTGCTCAAGTTCCTTGCCGCGCTCCCGGCGGGCGCGTAGGATTTCGCGGGCGCGACGGGAGTGATCGACGCCGCGGCTGACGACGACCCCGCGCACCCCGTTCCGTCGGACAGCAGTCCCTGGTGAGGAAGCCCGTGTACGTCCTCCGCCACCTGAGGCCGCCGTGCATCCTCGCGCTTGAGGACGGGAGCGTCTTCGCCGGCAGCGCCATCGGCGCCCCTGGCGAACGCACGGGCGAGGTCGTCTTCAACACCGGCATGACCGGCTACCAGGAGATACTGACCGATCCGTCCTACAGGGGTCAGATCGTTACGATGACCTCGCCACTGATCGGGAACTACGGCACCAACGACGAGGATACCGAGTCGGGCTCGCCGATGGTCGAGGGCTTCGTCGTGCGCGAGGCCAGCCGCGTCGCCTCCAACTGGCGGAGCACAAGGCCCCTGCCGGACCTCCTCGCCGAGCGCGGCGTCGTGGCCGCCGACGACGTGGACACGCGGGCGCTGACGCTCCACATCCGCGAAAAGGGCGCGATGCGCGCGTGCATCTCGACGGAAGATACCGACGCGGAACGGCTCGTCGAGAAGGCCAGATCGAGCCCGTCAATGGTCGGACTGGACCTCGCGCGCGAGGTGACCTGCGCGGAGCCCTACGACTGGCCCGAGGACCCGGCACCAGACGGGCCGCCGGTCACCGTGTACGTCTATGACTTCGGCGTGAAGCGCAGCATACTCCGGCGGCTTTCGGCCGCCGGGTGCAGGGCGAAGGTCGTCCCCGCCTCGACGCCGGCCGAGGCGGTGCTCGCGGCCGGGCCCGACGGCGTGGTCTTCTCGAACGGCCCGGGCGATCCCGGCCCGGTCGAGTGCGGCATCAGCGCGGCGCGTCAGATCGTGGGCAAAGTCCCGGTCTTCGGCATCTGCCTTGGCCACCAGATCATGGGCCTCGCCCTCGGCGGGAGGACGTACAAGCTCAAGTTCGGCCACCATGGCTCGAATCATCCCGTGAAGGATATGATCACCGGCCGGATCGAGATCACCGCGCAGAACCATGGCTTCTGCGTCGACTCCGACAGCCTCGCCGGCCACGAGGTCAAGGTCACGCACGTGAATCTCAACGACGGGACCGTCGAGGGCCTGGCGCTGCCGGAGGCGCGCGCCTTCTCCGTGCAGTTCCACCCGGAGGCCGGACCTGGCCCGCACGACGCGCGGGGCCTGTTCCGGAGGTTCATCGAAATGATCCGAGGAGACGGCGGTTGAGCCAGGAAAAGATTCTGGTCCTCGATTTCGGCTCGCAGTACGCCCAGCTCATAGCGCGGCGGGTGAGGGAGCTCAGCGTCTACGCGGAGATCGTCGCGCACGACGTCACGCCCGAAGAGGTGAAGTCCCTCCAGGCCAGGGGGCTAATCCTCTCGGGCGGGCCCGCGAGCGTCCTCGGCGAGGGCGCGCCGCTTCCCGATCCGGGCCTCTTCGAGATGGGCCTGCCTGCGCTCGGAATCTGCTACGGTATGCAGGCGATGGCGCACCTCATGGGCGGGCGGGTGGAGCCGGGGGAACGTCGCGAGTACGGCCCGGCGGCCATCGAGGTGCTGGACGAGAGCGTCCTCTTCGAGGGCCTGCCGCCGAGGCTCGACGTCTGGATGAGCCACGGCGACAGGGTCTCGGAGCTTCCTGCCGGGTTCATCCTGTCCGCCAGGAGCGGCAACGGCCTCGCCGCGGCAATGGCGGACCCGGCGCGCCGGCTCTTCGGGCTTCAGTTCCACCCCGAGGTCGTCCACACGCCGCGCGGCAAGGACATCCTGTCGAACTTCCTCCTCGGGGCGTGCGGCTGCCGGCAGGACTGGACGATGGAGTCGTTCGTCGACCTGGCCGTCGCTGGCATACGCGAGGAGGTCGGCGACGGGCGGATACTGTGCGGCATATCCGGCGGCGTTGACAGTGCCGTGGTGGCGGTCCTGTGCCACCGCGCGGTCGGAGAAGATCTCGACTGCGTCTTCGTGGACAACGGCCTGTTGCGCGACCGCGAGGTGGAGGAGGTCTCCTCGGCGCTCGCGGCCCTCGGCGTCAGGCTCCACGTCGTCGACGCGGCGGACGAGTTCCTCGCCGCGCTTGAGGGCGTTTCCGACCCCGAGGAGAAGCGGCGGCGCATCGGGAAGGCCTTCATAGACGTCTTCGAGCGCGAGTCGAAGAGGCTCGGGCGGCACGATTTCCTCGCGCAGGGAACGCTCTACCCGGACGTGATCGAGAGCCACAGCCCGCGCAGCGGGCCCTCGGCGACCATCAAGACCCATCACAACGTCGGCGGGCTGCCCGAGCGGCTCGGCTTCAGGCTGATCGAGCCCCTGCGGTACCTTTTCAAGGACGAGGTCCGGCGCCTTGGCGAGGCGCTCGGGATGCCGGAGCACATCGTCCGCCGGCAGCCGTTCCCCGGTCCCGGGCTCGCAGTCAGGATACTCGGCGAGGTGACGCGCAAGCAGACCGGGATACTGAGGAAGGCGGACGCCATCGTCCGCCGGGAAATCGACGCGGCCGACCTCCCGTTCGAGGTCTGGCAGTACTTCGCCGTGCTACTGCCGGTCCGGACCGTGGGCGTCATGGGCGATGAGCGGACGTACGAGGACGCGGTCGTAGTCCGCGCCGTCACCAGCGAGGACGGCATGACCGCCGACTGGGCGAAGCTGCCGTACGAGCTTCTGGCGCGGATATCGTCCAGGATCGTGAACGAGGTCAAGGGCGTCAACCGGGTGGTCTACGACGTTACGTCGAAGCCGCCCGGCACCATCGAGTGGGAGTAGGGGCGGCGTGGGCGAGAACGCTCGGCCTGCGATAGCGGTGCTGGACTACCGCATGGGGAACCTGCGGAGCATGAAGACCTCGCTCGAGCGGGCCGGGGCTTCCGTCGGTATCGTCACCGGCCCGAAGGGGCTCGAAGGCGCCGACGGTCTCGTGCTGCCCGGCGTGGGCGCCTTCGGCCCGGCGATGGCGAACCTGGCCGGCCAGCGCCTGCTCGATCCGGTGGTCGAGTGGGTCCGCGCGGACCGCCCGTTCCTGGCGGTCTGCGTCGGGATGCAGCTGATGTTCGAGGAGAGCGAGGAGGACGGCCGCCACCGGGGCCTCGCGCTCGTCCCGGGCCGGGTGACGAGACTGCCCGAGGGGGCGAAGATCCCCCAGATGGGCTGGAACACGATCGAGGTCGCTCCCAGGGCCGCGGCCTCGGTCTACGCGAGCGCCCTCGGCCGCGGCGGCTGGTTCTACTTCGCGCATTCCTACTGCGCGCACGCGACGGACGCGGGCGCTGTCCTGGCGACGACGACGTACGGGACGGAGTACGCCTCGGTGGTCGGCACCGGACGCGCGCTCGGCACCCAGTTCCACCCCGAGAAGAGCGCGCACGGCGGCCTGGAGATCCTGCGCCGCTTCGTGGCCGTAGCGCGGGGGGATGAGTGATGCTCGCCAAGAGGATCATTCCGTGCCTGGACGTCAAGGGCGGCCGCGTCGTAAAGGGCGTCAGATTCGTCAACCTCCGCGACGCGGGCGACCCGGCCGAGTGCGCCGAGGCCTACTCCGAGGCCGGCGCCGACGAGCTCGTCTTCCTCGACATCACCGCGACCGTCGAGTCGCGCGAGACCATACGCCACGTCGTCGAGAGCGTCGCCGAGCGCGTGATGATCCCGCTCACCGTCGGCGGAGGCATCCGCACCGCCGCCGACTGCGAGGCGATGCTCCACGCCGGGGCCGACAAGGTCTCGATCAACACCGCCGCCGTCAGGCGCCCGGAGGTCCTCACGGAGAGCGCCGCCATCTTCGGCGCGCAGTGCGTCGTGATCGCGATAGACGCCAGGCGCAACGCCAAGGGCGCCTGGACGGTCCACGTCGACGCCGGCCGGACGCCTACGGACCGGGACGTCGTCGAGTGGGCCAGAGAGGCCGAAGACCGCGGCGCTGGCGAGGTTCTCCTTACTAGCATGGATCGCGACGGGACGAAGGACGGCTACGATAACGAGCTCAACCGGGTGGTGAGCGAGTCCGTCAACATCCCCGTCATCGCCTCGGGCGGCGCCGGGACGCTGGAGCATCTTGCCGAGGCCTTCACCGCCGGCAAGGCCGACGCGGCCCTCGCCGCGTCGATATTCCATTACGGTGAGTACTCGATAGGCCAGGCGAAGGAATACCTGGCCGCGCGCGGCATACAGGTAAGGACGTGAACTCGTGCCCAAGCGCGAGGACATACGGAAAATCCTGATCGTCGGCTCCGGCCCCATCGTCATCGGCCAGGCCTGCGAGTTCGACTACTCCGGCACGCAGGCCGTAAGGGCGCTGCGCGAGGAGGGGTACGAGGTCGTCCTCGTGAACTCCAACCCGGCGACGATCATGACCGACCCCGACCTCGCCCACAGGACCTACGTCGAGCCGCTGACGGCCGAGTTCGTGGAGAAGGTGCTCCGGCGCGAGAAGCCCGACGCGATCCTGCCCACCCTCGGCGGCCAGACGGCGCTCAACCTGACGATCATGCTCGCCGACAGCGGCGTCCTGGACGAGCTCGGCGCAGAGACCATAGGCGCCTCGCCCGAGGTCATCCGCAAGGACGAGGACCGCGTCCTGTTCAAGCAGGCCACGCGTCAGGCCGGCCTGGAGGTGCCGCGAAGCGGCGTCGCCCGCTCCGTGGAAGAGGCGCTCGATATCGCCTCCGAGATCGGCCTGCCCGCGGTCGTGCGCCCGAGCTTCACTCTCGGCGGCGCCGGGGGCGGTGTCGCCTACAACCGCGAGGAGCTCGCCGAGGTAGTCGCGCGCGGCATTGACCTGAGCCTGATCAAGTCGGTGCTCGTCGAGGAGTCCGTGCTCGGCTGGAAGGAGTACGAGCTCGAGGTGATGCGCGACTGCGCGGACAACGCCGTCATAGTCTGCACGATAGAGAACATCGACCCGATGGGCGTGCATACGGGCGACTCCATCACGGTGGCGCCCGCCCAGACGCTCACCGACCGCGAGTATCAGGTCCTGCGCGACGGCTCCATAGCCCTCATGCGGGCGATAGGCGTCGAGACCGGCGGCTCGAACGTCCAGTTCGCCGTCGAGCCGGGGACCGGCCGCGTCGTCGTCATCGAGATGAACCCGCGCGTCTCCAGGAGCTCCGCGCTCGCCTCGAAGGCAACGGGCTTCCCCATCGCCAAGTTCGCGGCGAAGCTCGCGGTCGGCTACACGCTCGACGAGATCACCAACGACATCACGAAGAAGACCCCGGCATGCTTCGAGCCGACCATCGACTACTGCGTCGTGAAGGTCCCGCGCTTCGCGTTCGAGAAGTTCCCGGCCGCGGACCCGACGCTTACCACGTCCATGAAGTCCGTCGGCGAGGCGATGTCCATTGGCCGGACCTTCAAGGAGGCGCTGCAGAAGGGCCTGCGCTCGCTGGAGAAGGGGCTGTCGGGGCTCGACGCGCGGTGCCTCGCCGAGGCGTCAATGGAGGAGCTCAGGCGGCTCGTCCGCACGCCCGGCCCCGACAGGCTGCTCTGGATCAGGCGCGCCCTGACGATGGGAATGTCGACCGAGGAGCTCCGGGAGCTTACCAGCATAGACCCGTGGTTCCTGGACAACTTGCGCGAGATCGACGAGGCCGAACGCGCCCTCGAGGCCGAAGGGGCCGGGGACCGGCCGGCCGCGCTGCGCGAGGCAAAACGGATGGGCTTCTCCGACGCGCAGCTTGCCAAGCTATGGGGCGCCGACGCCGACGCTATCCGGCAGGAGCGCGAGCGCGAGGACATCCACCCCGCCTACAAGCTCGTCGACACCTGCGCCGCCGAGTTCGAGGCCCAGACGCCGTACTTCTACTCCACCTACGAGCGCCAGAGCGAATGCCGCGCGGGCTCGCGGGACAGGGTGATAATCCTCGGCAGCGGCCCCAACCGCATCGGCCAGGGGATCGAGTTCGACTACTGCTGCGTGCACGCCGCCTTCGCGTTGAGGGAGCTCGGCTGCGAGACCGTCATGGTGAACTCGAATCCCGAGACGGTCTCGACCGACTACGACATCTCGGACCGTCTCTACTTCGAGCCGCTGACGCTGGAGGACGTGCTCGAGGTCGTGCACGCGGAGAGGCCGCTGGGCCTCATTGTGCAGTTCGGCGGCCAGACGCCGCTGAAGCTCGCGCGGCCGCTGGAGGCCGCCGGGGCGAAGATACTCGGCACGCAGCCCGCGAAGATCCATCTCGCCGAGGAACGCGGGGCCTTCAACGGCCTGCTCGAACGGCTGGGGTTGAAGCAGCCCGCCGGCGGCGCGGTGCGCACGCATGACGAGGCGCATTCCCTCGCGCGCCGGTTCGGCTACCCGATCCTCGTCAGGCCCTCGTACGTCCTCGGCGGCAGGGCGATGGCCATAGTCCACGCCGACGACGAGCTCGACGAGTTCGTCCGCGAGGCGCTGGCCGCCTCCGAAGAGCAGCCGATACTCATAGACAAGTTCCTCGAGGACGCGATAGAGGTGGACGTCGACGCGGTGTCGGACGGAAGGCGGACCTTCATCGGCGGCGTCATGGAGCACGTCGAGGAGGCCGGCATCCACTCGGGCGACTCGACGTGCGTCCTGCCGCCGCACACGCTGTCGCCCGCTCTCATCGAGGAGATCAAGCGCCAGACGCGGCTCCTGGCCGAGACCCTCGACGTGCGCGGGCTCATCAACGTCCAGTACGCCATCCGGCACGGGGAGGTCTACATCCTCGAGGCTAACCCACGCGCCTCGCGCACGGTTCCGTTCGTGAGCAAGGCGATAGGGATCCCCCTGGCGAAGGTCGCGACGAAGGTCTTGATGGGACGCACGCTCGAGGAGGCCGGCTTCCCCGGCGAGACGACGCCGGAGCACTTCGCGGTGAAGGTCCCCGTCTTCCCGTTCAACCGCTTCCCCGGCGTCGACGCCGTCCTCGGCCCGGAGATGAAGTCCACGGGCGAGGTCATGGGAATCTCCCCAGTCCTGGGGAACGCCATGGCGAAGGCCCTGGTCGCCGCCGGCACGCGCCTGCCGACGGCCGGCGGCGTCTTCGTCAGCGTCAACGACCGCGACAAGCGCGCGGTAATACCCGTCGTCAGGCAGATGCACGACCTTGGCCTCGAGATCGCCTCGACCGCGGGGACCGCGACGGTCCTCGCCCGCAACGGCATACCCGCGCGGACGCTCTCGCGTATATCCGAGGGCCAGAGGCCGAACGTGATCGACCTCATGAAGAACGGCGAGATCGGGATGCTGATCAACACGCCCTCCGGCCGCAACCCGCGCCGCGACGAGATAGCCATCCGCTCGGAGGCCATCGCCAGGGGGATACCGGTGATATCCACCATCGCCGGGGCCCAGGCGGCGGCCGACGGAATCGCCAGCATCCACCGGGGGGCCATAGGCGTCCGGTCCCTGCAGGAGTACGCACGGGCCCCGGCGGCCGCGGATTCGAAAGGAAGTGGCTGAGGTGTCGAAGTACATCTTCGTTACGGGCGGGGTGATCTCGTCGCTCGGCAAGGGCCTGACGACCGCCTCTGTCGCCATGATCCTCCGCAGGCGCGGCCTGCGCGTGAAGATCCAGAAGCTCGATCCGTATATCAACGTCGACCCCGGCACGATGAACCCCTACCAGCACGGCGAGGTCTACGTGACCGACGACGGGGCGGAGACCGACCTGGACCTCGGTCACTACGAGCGGTTCACCGGGGAGGCGACCTCGCGCGCGTCGAACTACACGACCGGGCAGATCTACTCGACGATCATCGAGAAGGAGCGCCGGGGCGACTACCTCGGCGGGACCGTCCAGGTCGTCCCCCACGTGACCAACGAGATCAAGACCTGCATCCGCCGGCTCGCCGGGCCGCAGGTCGACGTGGTCGTCTCCGAGATCGGCGGGACCGTGGGCGACATCGAGGGGCTCCCGTTCCTCGAGGCGATCCGGCAGATGCGCCACGACG
>Ga0172364_10003732_pt1 | contig 12166 bp, 10 predicted proteins | sample LakKivSesite10cm_FD_114545 | JGI IMG/M metagenome (GOLD analysis project Ga0172364, IMG submission 114545) | Sediment microbial communities from Lake Kivu, Rwanda - Sediment site 10cm | ecosystem: Environmental > Aquatic > Freshwater > Lake > Sediment | place: Rwanda: Western Province, Lake... | reverse complement strand
ATGTCCGCGCCCTTGCGCGGACCATCGCGGGCCTCAAGACGGTTGGCCAGATCGTCATTGTAACCCATGACCGCGAACTCATGGAGGAGATCGGTCACCAATCGCAGATTAACAGGATAGTCCTTGCCGCAGGCTCGAAGACCTAGGATGTCAAGCGAGTAAGGGGGGCTCTTCTGATGCAATCAGGAGCGATTCTGGTCCCAGACTTCTGGAGAAGGCTTGAGGCCTTTCTCATCGACATGTTGGTGCTACTCGTGCCTTGTCTCTTGGAGTTCTTCCTCATCCTCGAGTGGATGAAGGCGAACCAGTTCCTGGGCTCAGATTTCCTCAAGGGGGTGTTGTCGCTACCTCCTCTCTTCGGCCCTTTATCCATCCGTTTTCTGGTCATCTATCTTTCATGGATGACCTTTGCTCTCATGATACCCTACATGTTCCTTTTCGAGGCTTTGACTCGTGGTCGAAGCCTAGGCAAGATTGCTCTCGGCCTCCGTGTGGTCTCCCACAATGGGAGTTGCCCGACGATGATCCAAACACTTGTCCGCAACGCAATGAGGTTGGTGGACATGCAGCCACATTTCTATGTTCTGGGTGTGATGGCGTTTTCGGGGGATCGGTTGCGAAGGCGGATCGGGGACAGGGCGTCGAGAACCCTTGTTGTGATCGATGAAGAGCGTTTCGGTCAGAAGCCAGTCTGATGTGAAAGACCTCTCGTAGCAGACGAACCTCCAAGAAAGAGCGGACGGCTACGCTGTCCACACCGAATCCCCCCTTGATTCAAGAGAGCCACGGCCCCAGTCCCGAGCCTCACGAGGCAGAGTCGCGGACCTGCTATCTCAGGTGGCTTGGTGCTCAACTATTCCTGGTTGTGATTGATCAGTGTGCCTGACTTGGCATTGCCTTTCTTGATTCCCTTGGATGTGTTGTTTGTGCAGATGTTCCCAAGGATGATATTCTTCTGCGTTCCCGTCAACACTTCCCATATGCCGTACCTGGAGTTGTTGGTACAAGCGTTTCCCGTGAGCGTGTTGCGTTTGGCGTAGTTGTCGAGAACTATGCCGTCCTGATTCGAGCAGCAGGTGTTTCCCACGGCTGCGTTCTTCTGGACACCATGCTTCGAGTTCCCGCAGAGATGTATTCCACAGCGGCTGTTGTAGTAGCACACATTGCCAGTGAGTGCGTTGTCCCAGGATTCGCCGCTAGTCGTTCCTGAGACATAGATGCCATGCTCACAGGCGTACTCGCAGACATTTCCCTGGAAGACGTTATGGCAAGACTCCTCGGCAAGGATCCCATCGTGTCCTACTATGTTGGAGCCCGTGGCAACGATATTCTGGCAGACGTTGCCTCGCACAACGTTGTGATGGCTCCTCCACAGGTATATTCCAACATGGCATTGGCAGACTCTGCAGGCCTCGATGAAGTTCTTGCTTGGACCTAGCGCCGCGCCAGCCGGCATTAGTGCGATGCCGGTGTCGCAGTACGTCACTGTACAGTTCATGACCCTGTTTCCCTGCGATTCCTTTCCTAGGGATATGCCTGCTCGTTTCAGCTGTTGCCCGTCGATCATCAGGTCTTCGAAGAGGGAATGCCTCACTTTGGCAAAGTCGAGCAATGCGTAGTCCTGTTGACCCGTGTTTCTGCTCTTGATGTGGAAGCCCAGGACTGCGATCCTGTCGTTTCCATCCGTGGGGTTGCTGTTCTTCAAAGCGGAAACGTTTGAGTTGCTGTCGATCTGGATGGTCACGTTTCCTCTCCCTATCAGCGACACGTAGGACGGTATGCTGATCGGTGATGTTATTGTGTAGGTCCCCTGTTCAACGTAGACAACGCCCCCATTTCCACCGAGGTTGTCTATCGCCGCCTGGATGTCGGTGTCTATTCCCGTGCCGCCAGCTGGGTCCACGATTCTTGTCTTGGTATGCGTGGGGTCCAGAGGTCGAGTCGCAACCTTCCCTTTCATCCGTCTCGTCATTTCTCCTCCCCTCCCGGCCAAACAGCACTGCTCTGCACCTAGCCGAAAAGAGAAAAGGGTTTCGACGTTAACCAGTAGATGGCAATGCAACATCCATCGGTCAGGGAGAAGTAGGGGGAGGCTGAGCGGAGTCGGGGATGCAGCGTGTATAACATTTTAGGGTCGTGGAGGCGATTCCTTCTGGGGGCGAGAAGGCGGATGGATGAGACGTTCTTACTGTTCCTCGCTGTCGCTCTCTTCTTGGCTACTCTAATCATAGATGTCGTGGTTGCTCCGACCATCCCGTGGGGGGTGCTCACGAGCATCTACTGGCTGTCACTATACGGCTGCTGGCTCGGGTTCTTCCCTACCTATGTCGCGGCGAAGTCGTCGCTAGGGGATGGCGCAGTGCTACTCGGCTTCAGTCTCCTATTGTGGTCAATCGAAGACCCCCTGTACTACATCTTGAGGGGCTATCCTGCGTTCAGTCCATTCCCTGAACGTCCGGGTATGTATCCGCTGATGGTCTACTGGTGGCCCGTATGGTTCCTCCTTCTCAGCAGGCTTTTCGCAGGACTCGTAATCCTCGTGTACATCAGAATGAACCCAGACTGGGGTCAGGAACCAGCAAGGGTTGCTCTTGGCTCCGAGGAGGTCAAATGGATTCTGGAAGTTGCCGCGGTCATCTGCGCAGGAGTCCTCATCTTCTCGGTGTGCTACTCCTACTACACGAGAGCTGGCTTCGGTGGAGAGATAGTATACAAGACGGACCCATCCTACAATAGAGAACAATCGCCGGAGACAGTACATCAAGGCGTCCTGCTGAGAAAGACGGTCGAGATCACACCCCTCAACCCGGAGACTCGATACATATTGGCTAGACACGGCAATCTCAGCGAACTCATACTGGCAAAACCCTACTGGATGATGGGATCAGACGAATCCGACATTCTCAACTCCTATATTGGCCAGGAGGTCGAGATACTAGGGAAGATGGTCTGGGACCAGTACCGGGGTGAACTCTTCGTCGGCAGGATAAGAAGGGCGAAAGAGACACAAGAACCAGCACCGTGACAATGGCTACATTGCCATCTCCTGGTTCACACCGAACGTGATCGCTGTCTGGTTCAGGATTCCTCAAGATGACCTGCAGCGTCGGCTCACCTGGTCCCCGCTAGTGATAGCGGACCGAGCTACCTGAGGCCCCGCTTCCGAAGGGCAGATATGAGCTTGTCCTCATCGAAGAGAACGACCTTGGCGAAAGCGCCGTCCAATCTTCGGGAATCCATGTGGTCCCCGGCCGAGTAGTACATCAAGAGCAGGCTGCCATCTCCGAAGACCGTCAGGCTCGGGTAGCCACAGTCGCCTCCAGGCCGATCATCGGCGAAGATGAGCTTGTAGTCCTGCGCCCATGTGAGGCCCCAGTCGGTGCTGACCAGCCCCTGAACGCCGAAGGGCGGGTGCCTGTGCCCATACGCCAGGAGCAGCCAACCATTGGAAAGGAGGATGATGTCCCCGGGATGCTCGGAATCGGCTGTAACCCTAACTGGCTCAGACCAAGTATGCCCGCCATCACCCGATCTTGCCGAATAAAGGGACGCTGGGTGGCTCTTCTCCGAGCGCATCAATGCCAGAAGCTCCCCGTCGGGGAGGCATATGAACGAGGTCTCGTTCATCTCCGTCGCCACCAAGGAAAGATCGCCCCATGTCTTGCCGCCGTCCCTTGACCTGAGTATGTAGCTGACGGACCATTCAGTGGGGGGCCTTTCCAGGGGAGCCCCGTAGATCGGCATCAGCAGATCCTTGCCCAGGTTGAGCATTCTCCCGTAGGGGGATCGTCCGTTCAGCTCCGCGAAGCTAAGGGGGAAGGCCTCGCTCCAAGTCCTGCCCAGATCCTTGGATGTCCTGAGCAGAGTGTCCACCTTGTTGCCCCGTTTCAGATCGCCCTTCTCATCGTAGTTGCCCTGATGATGGTAGGCCAGAACCATCGTGCGATCCAAAGCCAGCCCCAGAGACGGGTTCCGATCGTCCCACTCGCTCTGGGCAGCAACGGTCGGTGCGGACCAGATCCGCCCGGAATCGGTCGTGCGAATGATCTCCAACCTGCCTTGGATCCCGATATGTCCCGCCCCGCCCCGTATGGCCGCGACCGCCTCCCTGGGCCCCGTCCTGAGCACTACAGGAAAGTAGCCGCGGTCCCTTGCAGCGTAGACCTCTTTCGATCCAGCAAGCGATCGGACATCGAGCTGTCTTGGCGTCAACGAGCATCTGGCCGTCGGCCTGGGTTGAAATGTATGACGGAGCACGAACGGATCAGGTTCACCCGTACGCGTAGCGTGTCTCCGGGTGCCTTCTCAGCATGAGGTTGTCCAAGCCCCTGTCTAGCATGGACTCAAGATCTTTCTGCTTGCTGGATATGGCGGAGATCGGGCTGCCTGATTGGACGATGGGTCCCTCGATCAGAGCGCCGGACGAAAGGGCAAGCTTGGTCGCCAGTCTGGTGGACGTCCGCGGGATCGAGATGAGGCTCTCCAAGGTCGGCGGCGACCCGCCCGTCAGGATCTCCATCACCATGCTTTGCGTCAGCGGCCTCATCCCGTAGAAGGGCCCCCCGATCTCCAGCAGGTCCTCGCTCCTGACTCCCGGGAGCCTCAACCCTACCCCTGCAAACCGCCCTGGGCCGACCATCTCGCCCTTGATCTGCCAGGTGTGAGTGGAGTCTGCGACAAGCTGAGTGAGCCGCCCCCCCGAATCGCGTCCCACCAGTATGCGCCACTCGTCCTCGGGGTTCTTGTCGTACCTCCTCCGAATGTGCCTGAAGACACGGTCTGCTTCTTCTAGGCGCACCATATTTCCCCGCTCTTACTGGTCAGCAAGCTCTGGGTTATCAATGTTCTCTGTTCCGGGAACCATCCGGCCGCCTTTTCCACACGAGCAGTGCCCAGACCGCCAGCACCACCAAGCAAGCCGATTCCGGAACCTTGGCGCGGGCCTCTTCGACCAAGTCCAGCACGAGCAAGCTCCATTTCTTCGAGCTTGGATAGTTGCCATAGTCCAACTGGCCCCTTGCGGCGGTCAGGAAGCTCTCGGCCCTTGGCACCTCCAGACCCTCCCCTATCGCCTTCTGATACTCGGAGGTCGCAGTCTCGAGTAGAGCCCGGCATTCGTCCAACCTGCAGCGATCAACGGCACCATGAATGGATTTGAGCGCCTCGGTTAGATGTCCTGCGGCGAGGCTCAGATTCGCCTCCTCTGCCAGGCCGCGATATTCGGCTACGTCGACTCCAGCTGCTTCCGCGTCCGCAATGGCTGACATGAACTCGTTGAACCTTGACTGCACCCAGCCCCCACAAGGGATGGCCCAGTTGGAGCCGTTGTTGTCATCGAAGGCTGTCGCGAGGACCTGCCGATCCTCGAACTTCAGGTCGATCCAGTTGAACCCTTCGGCAGTCGGCAGAGTTGCGAACCACAGATCCCCCCGGATATTCTGCATGGGGGTTTCGAAGAGGGTCCGCGTCACGGTTCCCGGCGGGGCTAGCCGGGCGGGCGGATTCTTCCATCCATTCATCCCCCAGACAGCCACGCATGTGCTGGAGTCGGCGGGTATGCGCCCCTCCGATCGGTTGTAGTAGACGAGGACCATCTCGCCTTGCGCGAAACCCTGAGGCAGATATGCCGGGCCCCACTTGCAGAAGTCACGGAAAAGGAAGCTCGCCGTCTTGAGGTTGTTGTCCTCGAAGAGCTCGTCCACCGCATGCTCGGTGTCCACCTCAACAGCGATTTCCCAGTCTCCCCAGGAGACCGGCCACGGGGACTCAAGCCGTTTGGCCTCGCCGGGCTGCAACCCCCGATCCAAGATGATGTGGTTCAAGGTGATGTTATTCAGGCGGAAATCGACGCCGAAGGACCCAGAAGCTGCCGAACCCCTGTTCCTCAAGTCGACCAGAAATCGAATGGTCTCGCCGGAGGCTGGGATCAACGTACTGCTGTCGATTGCTTCCACCAGGAGGTCGGGCTTCGGATCGGACACGAGGACGGATGAGCCAATCTCGTTGTTTGTCTCCCCGAGTCCCTCCGGCACCTCCCCGTACGGGTCAACCGAAACGCTGAGATTGTAGATCCCTACGACTGCAGGACGCCATTCCAACTCCACAGACGACCTCTCTCCAGGTTGGATGGACGAGAGTCGAGCCGCGGAAAGGACATTTCCGTTCACCATGGTCCTTAGGCCGCATTCACCGCTCTCGCTCTTGCCGGAGTTCACAACCGTCACAACTATGCGGGCGTTCTCGCCCGGACCCGGAAACGTGGGGACTGTGGCGACGGACTCCGGCCTGAGATCAGGAAGCCTTGCCTTGGACACGCGGACTTCGTCAAAGATCGATTGGTTGTAGAACCTCGCCTCCACCCTCAGATAGGTCTCGTTGACCGTGACCAGGAGGAAGTGATAGTTGGCCAAGAAGGACGCACACCAGGGGCCGCGCGACACCAACCCCCCGAGCGGTGCGCCAGCACCACCTGTAACGATGTGGATGGTGCCGTTCTCGGGGGAGTCGGCCAGCCAGTCATCATTCATTGGGTACGTCCTCTCGTATGTGTGGTCGTGGCCGTTGAACACCATATCGACGTGGTACTTGTCGAATAAGTCGCCCCAGGCTTGGTAGGCGTCCCGGTTGCAGCCATGCCCCGCCGAGCTGTACATGGGGCTATGGTAGTATACGAACTTCCATGTTGCGTTGGTCGAGGATAGGTCCTGCTCCAGCCAAGCTCGCTGCGCCCCGATCATCGACTTCTCCGTCGTGAGCCCGATGAAGTGGACGCAGCCATAGTCGAAGGAGTACCAGTCCTCAACATTGGGCAGGGCAAACTGCTCGTAGTACTTCGGATTATTCCCCTCGTGGTTGCCGAGCACAGGCATTATGACCTTCTTGCTCAGCAGCGACTCTGCCTTGAGGAACCAGATGTCCCATTCCGATTGGACGCCCCCGCTCTCGACCAGATCCCCGGTGTGCAGGACGAATGCCGGATCCGTCTGGAGCGTGGCATTAGCGCATCTGCCCCAAGTATCCCAGTTCGTGCGCGAGTCCCCGAGCGCGACGAAGGTGAAGCCCTGGCTCGGGTCCTCCGGCGCGGTCTGGAAGGTCAGGTCCTGGCTCCAGCCCAGCTCCGACCCGCATCTGAAGTGGTACACGGTCCCGGGCTCAAGGCCTTCCAGCACTACATGGTGGAGCTGGCCCGCGGTTGCCTCTGCCCTGGAGCCGTAAGGGAGGGCGGTTCCATACTCGACGACGCTGGGGCATTCCGATGGGGTCCTCCAGCTGACCGTGATGGAGTATCTGGGATCGGACTGCCAGGTCATGTGTATCTGAGTAGGTTGCCCGCACGCAGCCGGGATGGCAAGAAGGGCGATCGCGAGCAGCAGGCCCTCCTTGGCATCCAGCTTGCCCCTGAGCCTCCGTGTCGGCCCAGCGCAACAACGCCTGTGTTCCTTGGACATTCCCACCATCTGCAATCTCACCCACCAGTTGAAAGCTCCATCGCCTTCTTGCCCCAGAATGCGTCGTCTCTTATGGCCCTCCCCACTGCCACAAGGTCGACCCCCCATCGCAGAAGCACATCCTCCGCCTCCTGGGGCGTTGTGATCCCGCCAACGGCAACCACTGGGAGGCCCGTTGCATCCCTCGCCGCTTTCGCAGCATAGGCGAAGTACCCTGGTCCTTTCAGATCCTTAGGCCTGGACCCGCACATTCCACCCGAAACATCAAGCACATCAACCCCTTCGGCCGCAAGCATCTGTGCCATCCTCGCCCCCTCTTTGACGGTGTTCCCGCCCGGCGTGCGGTCATCTGCGCCCAGCCTGTACCAGAGCTGGACCCGCGATCGGGTTTCCCGCTTCACCCTTCGGACGACTTCGAGGGCAAAGCGCATCCTGTTTTCCAGGCTGCCACCATACTCGTCGGTGCGGGCGTTGGCCAGAGGAGATGAGAACTGGCACAGCAGGAAACCATGGGCCCCGTGCAACTCCACCACATCGAAACCGCACCGCACTGCCCTGGCTGCGGCCTTGCCGAATGCCTCGGTCAATTCCCTGATCTCAGGGACGGTGAGCTCCCTGGCACCGTCCTTGGCGGAGGGGGCGACTGGCTGCTGGCCGATCAGCGCGGCGTCGCACCTCTTACCAGCATGGTTTATCTGGATCCCGATCGGCGTGCCGGTCTTCCTGACCGTCTCTGCGAGCTTGTGCAACCGGCCTACAAGGCGGTCCTCGTAGATGCCCGGTTGTCTTTCCGAGAGCCGGCCATCACGCCTGACATAGGTGTGCTCAACGATTACCATACCCAGCCAGGGCGCCCTTGTGGCGTAATGCCGGATCATCTCTGGGGTGACCTTTCCATCTTCGGTTGCCAGTTCCGTGTTCATCGGCGGCATGACGATTCGGTTCCTGAGAACCCGATTCCCGACCTTGGCTTTCTCAAGGATTTTCATGGATCCACCTTTCATGGAACTACTCTCACGATGAATGGCCCATCCCGCGGGCCTTCTCGTGCGGACAGAGCTTGTCGTCCCGGCCCAATCCGGCTCTGGCCAAAAGGTCCCCAACCATAACGCAGACTGGGCTGCAGCCGCCTTTCAAGTATGTTACGGCACGCTTGGTTTGCCACTTGGTTTCTAGACCATCCGCGTCGTTCCGACCTGTCTGTAGTAGCGTCTTCGCACCATGAGGCTGTACAGCACAGCCCCACATGCCATGAGCGTGCCCGTGACCGAGGTCCACTCTATGGTGAAGACCCACATGAGGGCCTTGTTCTTCTGCTTCAAGGCAACCTCGGCCGCTTCTTCGAGCCGATCAAAGGCGATCGAGAGACGTGCGGATGATTCGTCGTAGTTCTGGTCAAGATACAGCTCCTCTGCCTCTGCCTCTGCCCCATCAGCTTGGGCCACGAGGTTCTCCGCCGGAGCGACGCTCGCGCCAAACCTATCTACGAATTCGATCAGGCCTACCTGCAAGGATCTCCTTGCTATGTAGTCGCGGAACCCGATCCGCATCCTGTGGACGAGCGCCGCGTCTGTCGGCAGTTCCCAGCCAACGCTGGGCCAGATGATGTTCATCAGGACATCCGTCTGCAGATCGCCCTCGACCTTCCCGTAATACATACCGCACCAGAACGGATTCACGAAGTTGTCGCACAGGGTCCATGTGGAACCCTTGCCATATTCGTAGTGCAGAAGCCAGGGTGCCGTCGTCGGAGACCCCGGGATGTCGGTGAAGCTCCCAAGGGCCTCGGCCAAGGCCACCGAACCTTCCTTTGGCACGACGTAGAAGAGCCCCAGAGCCGGGATCTGCTCCAAGCCTAGCGGAAGCAGCGGCAACAGCACCTGGTTGGGAACGTCGGGGTCAACATTCAGATGCCATCTCGCGTTAGAGTATGGAACCTTTCCCGTCTGAAGGACCTCTTCGGCATCGTTTGCGAACAGATCGCTCATGCCGCAGGTGACCCAGAACTCGGCGTACTGTAGGTCCATCCTCAGACCCCCTTGGTCTGTCAAGGCCGCAGAGGCACCCGTTTCCACAGCCGTCATCAACCACGAGATCTGTTTCCCAGTGAGGGGCACGACGTAGGGGATGGAGTACATGATGAACTTGTAGCGAACGAGGCCCTCATACGTTCTGGGGAAATACTGCTTGACATGTCGCTTTGCGTCCTCGTCGCCCAGCGGGACAGCATAGTATCCGCTTGTTGGAACCAGGGTATACCTGACCGATGGATCGGGATCATGAAAAAGAGTGACGGGATTGTAGGAGGACACGACGTGTCCTATCAGGATCAGATCGATGCGTTCAGCCCCGGATGCCGCTGAGAGCAGGACAATGATGAGTCCCACCACGATGACGCCTCTCCTCGCAATGATCAAGCTATCACGAGCAGCACTCACTGATGTCGGCGCCCTCCCCTCGGCGTTCGCTGCGCCCTCCGGCCTGCGGGGATCCCGAGCGCAGGTCACTATCTGCCGGACCTCGTGACCTTGACTTCTCTGTACAGCCGCCGTCTGACCATCAACGTCCATAGGACGAAACCGGTGAGAACGGACGTGCCCATGACCGTGAACCATTCCACCATGTAGATCCAGAAGAGAGCCTTCTCCTTCATCGCAACCGACTCGTCCGAGACCATCGTCAGCCCCTCAAAAGCCTCTTTCAGCTTCTCCAAGCTCTCCTCGTACCTTTCCTCGAGGTAGAGGCGATCGACCCCTTTCTTTGCATCGTCGACCTCGGAGAGGTGCTCGTACAGCTTCCCCGTTGAGACGCCGAACTTCTCCACGAACTCGATCACCGCAGCCGTCAGGCTCCTCTCGGACGAGTAGGCCAAGGATCTCTCCCTTAGCTGGTGGACCAGCTCCACATCCTTCGGAATCTCCAGGCCCGCAAGGTACCACATCTGGTTTATCCAGAAGTCCAGCGCGAAAGGCCACTGCGCCAGCGCCGAGCCGTCGATCTTGTCATGGCCCGGCAGGCATGTCAGAGCTTGGCCCTCTCCATACGTCCAGATTATGACCGCGTCCTCGCCCTTCGGGAGGAACCTTGCCACCACGATGGCCCCTGCCCGGGGGATCTCATAGCCATAGTCACCGGAAACCAGGACCTGGTACTTGCTCATGCCGGGCAGGTCAAGCATCGGGTGCGGGCGTCCGGTTTCCGGGAGCAGCACCGCGTATATGCCATTCAGAGGCTTGGGGATCAGCTTCCCCTCCTGCAGATCCGCCGGCATGGCGCGGTAGACCGCCGAGGCCACGAAGATCGGAAGCGTGGAGAAATGGGCAGGATCCCAGTTCATCTCATACTTCCCAAGCCCCATCCCTTCCTCCCTGGTCGACCTCTCCATCCAGGCAAACTGCTCGCCAGTGATGATGTCCACTTCGAAATCGGACAAGAGAATGACGTCGTAAGCGTCGACCAGCCGCTCGTAGGTCCGCGGCAGATACAGCCGCATAAACCTGTAGACATCGGCCTTGGATCCCCCGACGGCCGCGAAGGTCGACTCATACCAGTTCGCTGGGATGGGTTGGTACCTTATCCTCGGATCGGCAGTGAGTATGATCGGCAGCCGTGTCTCGGGGTAGTAAGACTCGCCAATGCAGACCACCCGCACCAAGCCGGTGATCGGGTCAACCTTCGCAGGGGACCCCACCAAGCCTACGACAAGCGGTAGCATCAACAGGGGTGCCAACTTGCTCGGTGAGACCAAGACCACGGCCTCAAGTTGGCCGCGATGAATATAAGCCTAAGGGCCCTGCCTGCCCCACCGCCCGGGCGCCATCACGCAGCCGTTCCGACTTCGGCCGTTCGTGAGCCCACTGACCTTCACACTGCAGAGTCTTTTGGGGAGGGAAAATTCTTAAATTTAGGGATACCTAATCATGGTCATGGAAGAGGGACCCGAGGAGTACCTGGAGGCCCTGTACAAACTGACCCGCGATGGGAATCCGGTCAAGACGACCGAGCTTGCCAAGCACCTAGGGGTCGCACCAGCAAGCGCAACACAGATGATCCAGAAGCTTGCCAAGAGGGGCTGCGTCGAGTACATCCCATACAGGGGCGCGCGCCTGACACGGGAAGGTAAGAGCGAAGGTGCCAGGATGACCAGGAAGCACCGACTGCTCGAGACCTTCCTCGTCTTGGTCCTCAACATGCACCGTGACAAGGCTCATGCGCAGGCTTGTGAGCTGGAACATCATCTCTCGGACGAGGCAGAGGTAGCCTTGTGTCGCATCCTCAAACACCCGGAATTCTGCGCCGACGATAACATGCCTATACCTCCCTGCAACAGCCCCTTCTCGAGCTGCGCGGAGTGTATGGCGGCTGGGACCTACTCCGCGCAGAAGAGAGACAGGCCGATCAAGGCCCTGAGCTCGCTCAAGAAGGGCGAATCCGCCAAGATCGCTTTCGTCCGGGCAGGAAGGGGAGCTGTCCAAAGGCTCTGCGATATGGGCCTCACGCCGGGCACCACGGTCAAGATGGTGACGTCCGCTCCCCTGAAGGGTCCTGTTGAGATCGAGGTCAGAGGCTCAAGGCTGGCAATTGGCTGGGGGATCGCTTCAAGAGTCTTCGTTGAGGCGGAGTCCCTTGGCTGAGGCCGAGCTTTGCATCGCCCTGGCTGGGAATGCAAACGTGGGCAAGAGCGTCATCTTCAACGAGCTCACCGGGCTCAGCCAGGT
>Ga0172364_10003731_pt1 | contig 12167 bp, 7 predicted proteins | sample LakKivSesite10cm_FD_114545 | JGI IMG/M metagenome (GOLD analysis project Ga0172364, IMG submission 114545) | Sediment microbial communities from Lake Kivu, Rwanda - Sediment site 10cm | ecosystem: Environmental > Aquatic > Freshwater > Lake > Sediment | place: Rwanda: Western Province, Lake Kivu... | reverse complement strand
GGCCGTTTGCGTGAGCATGTCCCGGCCGCGGACGGGGAAGACATGCTCATGCCAACAGCCGCATGAGCATGGCACCCGGACGCGACGGAGCGCGTCCCTCCACAGACCGGGGGGACGCGACGAAGCGCGTCCCTCCACAGACCGAGAGGACGCGACGAAGCGCGTCCCTCCACGGACGGCCGGACGCGATGAAACGCGTCCCTCCACGGACCGGGAGGACGCGACGAAGCGCGTCCCTCCACAACCCCGCCGGACGCGACGAAGCGCGTCCCTCCACCGGCGGCAGGACGCGACGAAGCGCGTCCCTCCACCGGCGGGAGGTCGTGGCTGGGCCTGCTCGTGAGCGACTCCTTACGGCCATCCCGGTTTGCGCTTCCCCGCGCGCAGGGCGAGGGGTAGACTTACTGGCCGCCAGGCGGCCCGAAGGGATGTTGCGGCGGCGCCGGTCGGCATAGGATGTCAGGCGGCTCCATGTCTGCCGCCGCTGGACACAGGAACGGGTGAAAGCATGGCGAAGACGAAGAAAGTGTCGCGCGGCAAGACGGGCGGGGCGTCCGGCAAGTCGGCCAATCCCGCCAAACCCGCCAGGTCCGGCAAGTCGGCCGGGGACGGCGCGCCCCGCCCCGCCGCGTCCGGGTCGTCCACTTCGTCCACGAAGTCCCCCCGCCGCGGCAAGGCCCCCAAGGCCGGCAAGGCACCCAAGGGCGCCAAGGGCGCGCAGGCCAAAGGCCCCCGCGCGGCGGCGGAGGCGTTCCCCATCGTGGGCATCGGCACCTCGGCCGGGGGGCTGGAGGCCATGACCGAGCTGCTCAAGGGCCTGCCCGCCCGCACGGGGGTGGGGTTCGTGCTGGTCCAGCACCTCGACCCCACCCACGAAAGCGCGCTGAGCGCCATCCTGGCCCGCTCGACGGACATGCCCGTGGTCGAGGCCCGCCACAACATGCGCCTGGAGCCCGACCGCCTCCACATCATCCCGCCCAACAAGCTGATGGTCATTTCCAACCGCCACCTGAAGCTGTCCCCCCGCCGCGTCACCGACACGCTGCTGGCCGTCGACCACTTCTTCCATTCCCTGGCCGAGGACGAGGGCAGCCGCGCCATCGGCGTGGTCCTGTCCGGCAACGGCTCCGACGGCACGCAGGGGCTGCTGGCGATCAAGGCCGCCGGGGGCATCACCTTCGCCCAGGACGAGCAGACGGCCAAGTACCCGGCCATGCCCGGCAGCGCCATCGGCGCCGGGTGCGTCGATTTCGTCCTTTCGCCCAAGAGGATCGGGCGGGAGCTGGGGCGGATCGTGGAGCATCCCTACGTGGCGCCGGAGGCGGGCGGCGAGCCGTCGGCGGACGAGCGGCCCAGCGAGGAGAAGGCCTTCGAGGAGATTCTGGCCGTGCTGCGTCAGCGGACGGGGGTGGACTTCACGCACTACAAGCACGCGACGCTTCAGCGGCGGATCCAGCGGCGGATGGCGCTGCACAAGCTCGAGAAGCTCGCCGACTACACCCATTTCCTGCGCAGCCGCGCCGGCGAGACCAAGGAGCTGTACAACGACATCCTGATCCACGTGACGGGCTTCTTCCGCGACGCCCACGCCTTCGGAACGTTCAAGAAGAAAATCTGCCCGCGCATCATGAAGAACAAGTCGCCGGAGGAGGCCGTGCGCCTGTGGGTGCCCGGCTGCTCGACGGGCGAGGAGGCGTACAGCCTGGCCATCGCCCTCAGCGAGTTCCTCACCGAGCGGAAGCTGCACAACCCGGTGCAGATCTTCGGCACGGACATCAACGACACGGCGCTGGACAAGGCCCGCGCGGGCATCTACCCGGCGGCCATCAGGTCCGACCAGACGCCCGAGCGGCTGCGGCGATTCTTCGGGAAGACCGAGGGCGGCTACCGCATCAACAAGGCCGTCCGGGAGATGTGCATCTTTGCCCGCCAGAACGTGGTGACCGACCCGCCGTTTTCCAACATCGACGTGATAAGCTGCCGCAACGTGCTGATCTACCTCGGCGCGCCGCTGCAGCGCAAGGTCATCCCGCTGTTCCACTACGCACTGAGGCCCGGCGGCTTCCTGATGCTGGGGTCCTCCGAGACCGTCGGCGGCTTCGGCGAGCTGTTCTCCCTGGTCGACAAGAGGGCCCGCGTCTACGCCAAGAAGGCCACGCACCTTCGCCCCGCCGTCACCTTCGGCCACGGCCTGCCCGAACCGCAGGTGTCCTCGGAGGAGGCCCCGCCGCCCGTCGCCGTCGGGCCCGGCATCGCCGACGTGCAGAAGCAGGCCGACCGCGTCCTGCTGACGCAGTTCAGCCCCGCCGGGGTCATCATCAACCGGCACATGGAGGTCCTGCAGTTCCGCGGGCACACGGGGGCGTACCTGGAGCACGCCCACGGCGAGGCGAGCCTGCACCTGCTGAGGATGGCCCGCGAGGAACTGATGCTCGACCTGCGCACGGTGGTGGCCAAGGCGGTCAAGCAGAACGTCCGTGCGCGCCAGGAGGGCGTCCGCCTCAAGCAGAACGGCGAGACGATCACGGTGGACCTGGAGGCCATCCCCTTCAACGTGCCGCCTTCCAGCGAGAGGTTCTACCTCGTGCTGTTTGAGCGGGCCGCCCCGGCGGAGCCCGCCAAAGCCGCCAGGCCCGCCAAGCCGCGCGCGGGCAAGAAGCGCCTCCCCCCTCCGCCAGCCGCCGCGGCGGGAGAGACCGCGCGCCTGCGCGACGAGCTGGCCGCCACACGCGAGAGCCTCCAGGCCATCATCGAGGAGCAGGAGGCCACCAACGAGGAGCTGCGATCCGCCAACGAGGAGATCATGTCCAGCAACGAGGAGCTCCAGTCCACCAACGAGGAGCTGGAGACGGCCAAGGAGGAGCTCCAGTCCACCAACGAGGAGCTGACGACCCTCAACGACGAGCTGGAGCACGTCAACAACGACCTGCACAACCTGCTGGCCAGCGTCAACCTGCCCATCATCATGCTCGGGCAGGACCTGCGGATCCGGCGGTTCACCGGCATGGCCGAGCGGACGCTCAACCTGATCCCTTCCGACATCGGGCGCCCCATCACGGACATCAAGCTGCCCGTGGAGATCCCCCGCCTGGACAAGCTGGTAGGCGAGGTCGTCGACACGCTGGCGACCAAGGACCTGGAGCTCCAGGACGCCGACAAGCAGTGGTGGTCGGTGCGCATCCGCCCATACAAGACCACCGACAACAAGATCGACGGCGCCGTGCTCGCCCTGGTCGACATCGACGCCCTCAAGAGCGGCATGGAGAAGCTCGACGACGCCCGCCTGCTGGCCGAGGGCATGGCCAGCGCCGTGCCCCAGCCGATGCTCGTGCTCGGCGCCGACCTGTCGGTCCAGGCCGCCAACCCGGCCTTCTACCGGACCTTCCAGCTCGCGCCCGAGCAGACCATCAACGCGCGCATCTACGACCTCGCCGCCGGGCACTGGGACATCCCCAAGCTCCGCTCCCTGCTGGAGGAGATCCTCCCGCACAACACCAACTTCGAGGGTTTCACCGTCGAGCACGATTTCCCAGGCGTCGGGCGCAAGAAGCTCAGCATCACCGCGCGCCGACTGGCCGGCCAGAAGAACGAGACACGCCTGATCCTGATGACCATAGAGGACCTGAGCCGGAAGCAGGCCGGATAGCTTCGGCGCGGGCCTCGCGGAGCGAGCAGCGCTGTCGGGGAAGTAAACCATGGCCGGCAAGAGCTCAACGCGGCGGCGGGGAGCACCAAAGGCAGAATCGGCGCGCGCCGGGCGCGGCGCGGCGGCGCTGAGCGACGCGCTGGCGGCACTGCGGGCCGAAACCAAACGCCTGCGCGAGGAGCTGGCCGCCGAGCAGTCCTACAGCCAGGCCGACATGTCCGAGTGGCGCGACGTCGAGCGCAGCCGCGACCGCTACGCCGATCTCTATGACCGCTCCCCCGTGGGCTACGCCAGCATCGACCGCAGCGGGTGCATCCGCGAGATCAACCTCGCCGGCACCCGCCTGCTGGGGCAGGAGCGCCACGACCTGCGCGGCCGGCCTCTGCTGCCGCTGGTGGCCAAAGGCGACCGGCGCAAGTGGCTGGGCCACCTGGGCCGGTTCCGCAAGGGCAAGGCGACGCAGGCGGAGATCGAGGTGCGCATCCCGCGCAAGACCGCCCCGCCGGTCGTCCTGCGGCTGTTCTCCATCCGCGAGATGGCCGAGGCCGGCGAGGAGCCGCCCGGCCTCGTCCTGCGCACCGCGATGCTCGACGTGACCGCCCAGCGCCGGGCGGAGGACGAGCTGCGCGAGCTGAACGAGACGCTGGAGCGGCGCGTGGCGGAGCGCACGGCGGAGGTGCAGGACAAGTCCGAGCAGCTCCGCGCCCTGGCCAGCCAGCTCGCCCAGGCCGAGCAGCAGGAGCGGAAGCACCTGGCGACGATCCTGCACGATCACATTCAGCAGTTGCTGGTGGCGGCGCGGCTGCAGATGGAGTGGCTGACGGCCGCGGTGCGCGGCGAGCGGCAGAAGTCGGCGGCCAGCGCCGTCGATTCCATCCTGCACGAGGCGCTGGTGGCGTCGCGCAAGCTGACTGTGGACCTCAGCCCGCCGGTGCTGCGCGAGGCGGGGCTGGTCGGCGGGCTGAGCTGGCTGGCGACGCGGATGGGGGAGGAGGGGCGGCTGGCGGTGAGGTTCCGCGCCGACGGCAGGGCCGAGCCGCCCGACGAGGAGACGCGGTTCCTGCTGTTCCAGGGCGCGCGGGAGCTGCTGTTCAACGCCGTCAAGCACGCCGGGGTGAAGGAGGCGGAGCTGACGCTGGCCCGCGCCGGCGACGGCAAGGTGCGCCTGGTCGTCGCCGACGAGGGGAAGGGCTTCGACCCCGACGTGCTGCGAAGGCGGCGGGCAGACGAGATGACCTTCGGACTGTTCAGCATCCGCGAGCGACTGGCCCACGTCGGCGGGACGATGGACGTCGAGTCGGCGCCCGGGCATGGCACGCGCATCACGCTGACCGTGCCGGCCGCGCCCGCGGAAGAAGCCAAGCGGGAGGCGGCGGCGGCAGCAGCCGCGGAAAGCAGGCGGCGAGGAGCCATCCGCCTGCGCCGCAAGGGCGAAATCGGCGTGCTCATCGTCGACGACCACAAGATCATGCGCGAGGGCCTCAGCGGCCTGCTGGCCTTCGAGCAGGGCATCGAGGTGGTGGGGGAGGCGGGCGACGGTCCGGCCGCCGTCGAACTGGCCGCCAAGCTCGCCCCCGACGTGGTCGTCATGGACGTCAACCTGCCCGATATGGGCGGCGTGGAGGCGACGCGGCGGATTGTGGCGGCCCGGCCGAAAACGAAGGTCATCGGCCTGTCGATGCACGTCGACCGCGAGGTGGCGATGGCGATGCGCGAGGCGGGGGCGGCGGCGTACCTGACCAAGGGCGGCCCCGCGCGCGACCTGATCGACGCGATCCGCGCCTGCGCCGCGGCCGGAGGCAAGAAGTAGAGACGCGGGCAGGGAAGACGCGGAGACGCCGGGCGGGGCAGGTACGATGGCGCCATGAGCCGACGCGACGAGCTGCTGGGCTTGGACGACGAGGCGCTGCTGGCCGAATGCGAGGTCCACACCTACAGGGCCTCCGGCCCCGGCGGGCAGCACCGCAACAAGGTCTCCTCCGCCGTGCGATTGCGCCACCGCGCCACGGGCGTCGCCGCGACCGCCGCCGACAGCCGCTCCCAGCGCGACAACCGGCGGATGGCCCTGCGCCGGCTGCGGATGGAGCTGGCCTGCCGGCTGCGCGAGCGGCCCGTCGAGGGCGACGGGCTGCCGAAGGTGGTGGCCTCGTGCCTGTCGCGCGGGGCCCCCGGCGCCGCCCGGCGGCTCGTCGTCGGACCGAAGGACCGGCGGTTCTGGCCAGTCGCGGCCGTGCTGCTCGACCTGCTCGACGCCTCCGGCGGGCGTCTGGCCGACGCGGCCGGGCGCGTCGGCATCACGACCAGCAACCTGGCGTCGGTGCTGCGTTCGGAGCGTCACCTTCTGGCCGCGGCGCAGGCGGTCCGCAAGTCCCACGGCCTGGGTCCGGTCCAGTGAGAAAAACTAGGGACGCACCCTAGTTTTCCGCCAACTGTGCGAGGGAAGCATGGCCGTCAACTTCTCGAAAAACTAGGGTGCGTCCCTATTTTTTTTGAGATGGACCGATGAACCCGCGGGCGCCAGTTCCTCCGAAAACTAGGGTGCGTCCCTAGTTTTCGGCGTCGCTTGCGTTCCTGGTGTCGGCGGGGTGCTGCCAGGGGTCGTGGCCGTGCTTGCGGCGGTAGCGGGCGCGATGGGTGACGACGGCGTAGCGCGTGAGGAAGTACGTGGGGATCGCCAGCAGCAGGCCGACCAGCACGCTGCCGAGCCACAGGGGCCAGAACACGTTGCTCATGGCCGCCAGGACGCCCTCCAGCCAGTTCAGCAGGCTGGTGCGTGTCAGGACGGCGGCGACGAAGTGGCGCATGGCGCCGGGGTGGTGGTGGCCGGCGAGCAGCCAGCAGCCGACGAGGTAGTTGGTGCCGTAGACGGGGGCGATGGTGGCGGGGTTGGTGATCCAGGCCAGGGGCACGCCGGCGGCCTTGTTGGCGCGGAGGACGGCGGCGACGAGGACGGTCAGGGCCATCTGGAAGCCGACGGTGGGCGTCCAGGCGATGAACAGGCCGATGGCCACGCCGAGGGCGATGCGGTGCGGCGTGTCGTCGACGTGGAGCACGCGGTAGATGAAGAACTCGCGGAACTTTCTGGCCACGTAGCGCAGGGGCATGGGGGCAGCTCAAGTCGCCGGGAGGCGCTCGACGGCGGCGACGACCTCGCCGGGGTCGATCGCCTCCATGCAGGTTATATGCCGGCAGCGGCGGCGCAGACAACCCCGGCAGGGCAGGGGCGCGACGACGGCCCGCCCGCCGGCGCACGGGCCGGTGCGCTCGACCCGCGTCGGGCCGACCAGCACCACGGCGGGCCGGCCCACCGCCGCGGCGATGAACTGGGCGGCAGAGTCGCTGCAGACCACCGCCGCCGAGGCGGCGATCAGGCCGACGAGCTGGGGGATGGACGTTCGTCCGGCCAGGTCACGGGCGGCGGGCGAGGCGTCGGCGACCTGGCGGCACAGGGCGGCGTCGGAGGCGGTGCCGACGACGGCGACGGGCAGGCGGCGGGCCAGGGCGGCGACCACCTGCCGCCAGCGCCGCGGCGGATACAGTTTGCTCGCCCAGCGCGTCGGCGGGACGCAGACGTAGTAGCCGCCGGCGGCGCCTGCCTCGCGACGGAACTCCTCGGCGAAACGACGCCCCTCGTCGCTGACGGCCAGCGTCAGGTCGGCCCGAGCGGCCTCGACGCCCAGCATCCGCGCCACGGCGATGTTGCGGTCGATGGTGTGGCGCTGCCGCGGCCGGCAGCGGTGCGTGTAAAAGGCGCTCGCCCCTTCGCGGGCGTCGGCGAAGCCCGCGCGCAGCGGCGCGCCCGTCGCCAGCGCGAACAGCCCGCTGCGCAGCAGCCCCTGAAGGTCGATTACCCAGTCGTAGCGCCCGCGGCGCAGGCCGTCCAGGAAGCGCACGAGCTGCCCGCCGGCCGCGGCGCTGCGCCACCACGCCCCGAGCTTCCGCCGCTCGAACAGGACGATCTCGTCGAGGTCGCCGTCGCCCGCCAGCAGCGGCGCGCAGCCCGAGGAGAGCATCCACGACAGGTGCGCCGCCGGAAATTGCCGCCGCAGGGCGCGGAGCACGGGCACGGCCGTCGCCACGTCGCCCAGCGAGCTGGGCTTGATCAGCAGCACGCGGCTGGGGGGCGGGGGCGTCACGGGTTGGGCCTCCGCTCGGCCTTCTGGCGCCTGCGCCGCGAGCGGATCTGCTGGCGGAGCTTGCGGGCCGACCAGTCCTCCAGCATGCGCCAGTAGGGCTTGTAGTCGATGGTGCCGGCGCCGGGGCGGCGGAGGTAGGCCAGCAGCATCCGCAGTCGCCCGGCGCGGTTGACGGCGTGGCACTTCAGCAGCGAGACGTTGAGGCGCATGAGGCCCTGGAAGCGCCGGCGCGCCGTCAGCAGGCGCCGCCGCGACAGCCCGTCCAGGTCCAGCAGCACCAGCTCCGGCGCCGCGGCGCGCCCGTCCCAGCGGACCAGCAGGTTGCTGGCCTTCATGTCGCGGTGGGCGAAGCGGCTGTCGTGGAGGGCCGCCAGCAGCCGCCCGAGCTGGTCGAGCACGCCCTGCACGAGCCGGCGGCGCTCGGCGCCGCTGAGCGGGGCGCTGGCCTGGGCCGCGCCGGCGCCGCCCAGCCAGGCGCTGACGAAGTCGCCCAGCCGGGGCGCGTCGACGGCCTCGGTGATCAGGATGCTGTCCAGCAGCAGCGGCCCGCGGCGGCAATCCAGCGCCGCCAGCGGCAGCGGCGTGGCGATGCGGCGAGTCAGCAGCGCATGGCCGAGCGCGAACGCCCGCACCGCGCGGGCGGGCCGGAAGCAGTCGAGCAGGGCCTTCCACGCCTGCCGCCGCCGCGTGCGTTTGACGAACACGTCCACCTGCCGCCCGCCCAGCTCGATGCGCCGGCGGACCAGGAGCGTCGAGGGCGAGTCCTTGACGACCTTCGCGCCGGCTGCGCTCAGCAGCTCGTCGGGGCGGGCCAGGGCGGCCGCCCAGTCGGCCTGCGTGAAGCAGCCCTCCGCCGCCAGCGACCCGGCCATGCGGCGCTTGGAGGCCAGCACGACGTGCCCGCGCCACCCGCCGCCCAGCCGGACGCGGGCGAAGTACTTGCCGTCGCCGAAGACGCGCGCGTCGCGCCCGCGGTGCTGGCGCCGCGTGTGTATGCGGGCCAGGTGCTCGACGAGGGCGGCCCAGCCGCGAAGCGAGCCGGCCGCCCCCGATGCGGCCAGGTAATGCTTCAGGAACCGCAGGCGGTCGCTGCGCGACGTGGCGTGGTAGCGGTCGTGGAGGAGCTGGGCGAGATTGGCGGCCCTGGCGCGGCGGCTGAGCCGCCCGCGGCGGACGCGGTGGAGGTCCATGAGCACCAGCTCGCCGCCTTCGGCGTCGCCGCCCGTGCGGACGAGCACGTTGCCGCAGTGCAGGTCGCGGTGGACAACGCCGGCGGCGTGCATCCTCCCGACGAGGCGCCCCATGGCGGCGGCGGCACGCCGCACGGCCGCCGCACCCTCGACGCCGGCCCGAAGCTGCCGCTCGTGCCAGGCGTCGGCGGGCTCGGCCGGGGCGACCGCCTCGGTGACCAGCCACTCCTCGGCGCCGGCGCAGGCGGCCAGGGCGCGTGGCGTGGGCACGCCGTGGGCGAGCAGGTACTGCGAGAAGCGCAGCTCGCGCAGGGCGTCGCAGACGCCCAGGCGGCGCAGCAGGCGGCGGAGCGGCGAGGGGCTGTGGAATCGCTTCAGGTACACCTGCCGCCCGGCGAGGCGCCCGCGCAGGACCGTCCGCGAGACGCTGTGCTTGACCTGCTCCCACGCGGCGGGGCGGGGGGCCTGCAGCTCGCCGACGCAGCCGCCCAGCAGCGCGCGGGCCTCCTCGTCGGCCCAGACGATTCGCCCGGGCGGCCGGGGCGCCGCGTCGCTGACCGGCGCGCTCATCGCGGCCCTCCAGCCGCGGCGCATGCGGGCGTGTCGGCAAGGGCGCCGCGGATTTCCTCCAGGCGCCCGCGGCAGGCGGCGGGGTCGAATCGCTCGGCGGCGGCCGACCGCCCCGCGGCCCCCAGCCGCGCCGCCAGCTCCCCGTCCTCCAGCAGGCGCAGCAGCGCCGCCGCGGCGTCGCGCGGGCTGCCCGGACGCACCAGCAGCCCCTCGCGCCCGTCGGCGACGTGCTCGGCCAGGTCCGCGGTGCGCGAGGCGATCAGCGGCAGGCCGGCGGCCATGGCGTCAGCCGCGGCGCAAAGCCCCAGCGGGCGGCGGTGCAGCACGGCGGCCAGGTCGGCCGCGGCGAAGCAATCCTCGCGCGCGAAGCGCCGGCCGGTGAAGTGCACCTCGCCGCCGCAGCCGGTGGTGGCGGCGAAGAACCGCGCCCGCGGCTCGTGCGGCCCGGCGCCCGGCAGCAGCAGATGCAGCCCCTCGCGCACCTGCCGAACGATGGCGTGGGCCCACGCGGCCACGTCGTAGCCCGCCCAGCGCACCAGCGCGTCGGGGACGATGGCGACGGCGGCGGCGTCGGCGATGCCCAGCGCCGACCGCACGGACCGGCGGGCGGCGGCGCGGTCCGTCCGCGACGGTGCCGCGGCAGCGGGAGCAAGCACGTGGACGAACGGCCCCGGCAGGCCCGCCGCCAGCAGGGCCGACCGCGACGCCTCCGTCGGCACGGTGACGTGCAGCAGGCCCGGCCCGACGGCGCGGCGCATCTCGTCGGCGGCCGCCCCCGCCGGCGCCGTCGGCAGCGACGCCACCAGGGGCTTGCCCGTCGCCAGCGACAGCTCGCGCCCGGCCAGCATCGCCTGCGGCGACCAGGCGTGCAGCACGTCCACGCCGTCGGCGAGGTGCCGCATGTGCCACCCGGCCGCCGGCGCCCAGCCCAGCGGGCGGTGCACCGACCCGCTGGCCAACGGCAGCGGGCAGCCGTCCGGCGGCGGGCCGACGGAAACCGCCCGGTCCCCGTCGGCCGACAGCACGGCCGCCTGGCGCAGCATCTCCGGCGGCGCGGCAGCGTCGACAATGTGCAGACAAACCGTCACCGGCCGAATGATACGGCCGGGCGCGGGAGCCAACAAGGCCCGCGGCGGGGGTGCGGCGCGCGGTGCCGATAAACGCCCCACCGGCGCCCATACAATACGTAGACGAAGGGCATTGGCGCGGCGCGACGTGGCGCCGAGGCGCCCGCCAACACAAGGAGACCGACGATGAACGTTCGCATGTCCTGTCTGGCCGTCGTGAGCGGGGTGGTGGTGGCCGTGGCGTCGTGCGCGGCGTGGGCGCAGGGGCGTTCCGCTCGCCGCGACGAGCCGCGGCGCATCGGGCGGGGCGAGCCGGCCCGCCCGGCGCGCGAGGCGCCGGCGCCGCCGCGCGAGCAGCGGCCGGAACCGCCCAAGCCGCTGGTGCTGCGATTCGAGCACATCTCGGCCGAGTCGTTCGTGGCCACGCTCAAGCAGCTCGGGCGCAACGAGAAGGTGCGCGAGGTGCTGGAGCAGGTGCCCTGGGCGGTCAACGGGGAATCCAACAGCGTGGTGTTCCTGGCACCGCCGGAGCTGGCCCGCCTGCTGACGGAGCTGGCCGAGGGCCTCGACCGGCCCAGCGAGTACCGCCAGCGCCAACATGCCCGCCAGGGCGAGCGGCGCCCGCCAACGGGGCCGGCGACGGGTGGCTGGGGCCAGCCCTGGCGGCGGATGGGGCAGCGCGGCGGCGGGCCGCGGCAGTCGGAGTGTCCCCGGTGCCCCTTCGGCCAGGTGTGCCCGCGGATGGGCCAGCGATGGACCGGCCAGCAGGAGCGCCCGCGCTTCGGCCTGGGCGAGATGTGGCAGCGCTTGCGCCAGCGCTGGGGCGGCGGCGAGCGCGGATGGCAGACGCCATCGCCTCGCCCGCAGGAGCGGCCAACGCCGCCCGGCCCGCCAGGCCGCCAGCCATGGGGCACGATGCCCTGGGGCCAGGGACTTCGGGGCCGCCAGCCGTGGGGGATGGCGCCGTGGGGGGGCCAGCAAGGTTGGGGCGAGCCGCGCTGGGGACAGCATCGCTGGGGCGAGGGCAGGCGCGAAGGCGAGCGGCCCGAGTGGAAGCCCGGCGAGGGACTGGAGCGGAAGCCGGCCGAACGCGGCGAGTGGAAGCCCGGCGAGAAGCCGCCGTTTGAGCGCCCGCCGTTTGGCCGGCCGAACCTCCAGCGAGCGCCCGTGCCGCAGGGCCCGCCGATGCACCGGCCGGAAGGCGCTCCGGCCCGCCCGGAGGCCTCGCCGCGGCGTGGGCCGGTCGGACCCGGGCCCGGCGCGATGGTCGAACGGCTCCTGGCGCGGCCGATGATCGAGGCGCTGCGGCTGGAGGAGGGGCAGGTGGACAGGATCCGGCACCTTCTTGAGGAGCGTCGCGAGCAGTTCGCCGGCGCGAGGCAGCGCCTGGAGCGGGCGCTGCGCGAGGCGGGCGACAACGCCCGGCGGCGGGAGGAGGTGCTGCGCGGCATCCGGCAGCACGTGGAGGAATCGATGCGCGAGATGCGCCAGAGCATCTCGCGAATCCTCACGCCCCAGCAGCGCGAGAAGCTCGAGCAGATGATGCAGGAGCGAGGCT
>Ga0172364_10003726_pt1 | contig 12172 bp, 9 predicted proteins | sample LakKivSesite10cm_FD_114545 | JGI IMG/M metagenome (GOLD analysis project Ga0172364, IMG submission 114545) | Sediment microbial communities from Lake Kivu, Rwanda - Sediment site 10cm | ecosystem: Environmental > Aquatic > Freshwater > Lake > Sediment | place: Rwanda: Western Province, Lake Kivu... | reverse complement strand
TCAATACGGTCATTGCCTCTTTCCTGCCTCAGGGCAGCCCGTCTTATTTGAACTACAGCTTCCGGCTGATGCACTTTCCGCTCGGTGTATTCGGGGTTGCGGTGGCGACTGTCACGCTTCCGGTCGTGGCCACCTACGCCGCCCGGAAGGACATCCCGAATGTCCTTTCCACCTGCGCGTCGTCGCTGCGGCTGGTCTTCTTCCTGACGCTTCCTTCCATTTTCTTCCTGGCAATCGCGGCGAAGCCAATCGTCTCCACTCTCTACCAGCACGGAGTTTTCAGCTACCGGGATACCATTTTCACCTCGCAGGCTCTCATCTTTTACGCTTTTGGACTCTTCGCTTACGCCTCCGTCCGGGTCATCGCTCCGGTTTTTTATTCATTGGGCGATACCCGGACTCCAGTGAAGGTGAGCGTTCTCGCCGTCGGCGTCAATATCGCCCTTAACCTGGCCTTCATGCGGCCGCTGAGCTTTCGCGGCCTCGCTCTGGCCACCTCCCTCTCGGCTATGGTCAACATGTTCATTCTGATGCTATCGCTCCGCCGACGGGTCGGACCTCTGGACATTCCTGCTCTGAGCGCAAGCTTTCTCAAAATCCTGGGCGCATCAGCCGTGATGGGGGCGATTCTATTCGCCTGTCAAAGTGCGTATCCTGTTGACCTAGAAAAGTCGGCACTGCTCCGAAGGGTCCTGTATGTTTTGGGGTTGTTTTCCCTGGCCGCCGGAAGCTATGCCGGCTTGACCGCAGCCCTCAGGATCAGAGAGTTAAAATTGGTGCTCGGAATATTCAAAAGAAACAGCCGGAGAATTCACTGATGCCCCACGAGCGCTTCCGCTTCAAGGACCGCTTCGCCCTCGAGCGCAAGGTCGCCGAGCTCGGCCTCGATATCCCTTTTTCCGATGACATCGCCGTACTTTTCAGCCCTATTGTCGTCGCCCGGAGGATCCTCCCCAACCGGTTTGTCATCCTGCCCATGGAGGGCGCCGACGCCGATCTTACAGGTAGGCCTTCCGAACTCACCCGGCGTCGCTACAGGAACTTCGCCTTGGGCGGAGCCCGGCTGATCTGGTTCGAGGCAACGGCAGTGACTTCCGCAGGCCGCTCCAACCCGCGACAGCTCTGGATCAACCCGCAAACGCAGGACGGATTCCAGACGCTGGTGAAGGAGACGCGCCTGGCCGCCCACCGGAGGTTTGGCCCCGATTATGACCTTCTAATTGTCCTGCAGCTCACCCACTCCGGCCGGTTCTCAAAGCCCGACGGACGCCCGGCTCCTGTCATTGCTCAGCACAATCCTCTCCTCGACGCCAAGTTGGGCCTTGCCGCCGATTATCCCCTCGTCTCCGATTCAGAACTGGACCGCCTGCAGGAAGAGTACGTCGATGCAGCCAGTCTGGCCCGCGAGGCCGGTTTCGATGGAGTGGATATCAAGGCCTGCCACGGCTATCTTGTTTCCGAGCTCCTGGCGGCCTTCACCCGTTCCGACAGCCGCTACGGCGGGACCTTCGAGAACCGCACCCGCTTCCTTGTCGAGACAGCGGAAAAAATCAAGCTTAAAGTCCGCGGGCTTTTCGTGACCAGTCGACTGTCTGTCTATGATTCTCTCCCCTATCCTTATGGCTTCGGCGTAAGCCGGAGTAATCCCGGCAACCCGGACCTCAGCGAGCCCAAGAAACTGATCAAGAGACTCAAGAATATCGACCTTCCCATTCTCAATATCTCTATCGGCATACCGGCTTATCAATCGCACTACGGCCGTCCCTATAATAAACCCCTTATCGGCCAGCCCCTGCCCGATGAACACCCGCTGGTCGGGGTCGAGCGCTGGCTCCGGCTGACATCTGAGATCCAGAAGGCTTTTCCGGCGCTTCCAGTCGTCGGTGCGGGTTACTCCTGGCTTCGTCATTTTTTCCCCTATGTCGCGGCAGGCATGGTGGCCACTGAAAAGGCGTCGCTTGTCGGCCTGGGAAGGGAAAGCCTGGCCTACCCCGGATGGGTGAATGCCCTGGCTGCCGACGGGGTTCTCGACCAGAGCAAGGTCTGCGTCTGCTGCTCGAAATGCTCCCAGATGCTTCGGGCCGGTCGTCCGGTTGGATGCGCCGTCCAAGACGCCAAGAACTACACGTCCGAATACCGGAATGCCCGTAAAACGGCTAGAAAAACGCTTCGTGAAGAGAGAAGGATCGCCCGAGCCGCCAAGAAAAAGGAAAAACAGAAGGTCTAAGATGGAAAAAGGCTTGATCAAGATCGGCCGGACTCAGTTGCCTCTTGTTTCGGTCAACACTCTGATCATCGGAAGCGGAGCGGCATCGCTCAATGCGGCCGTCTGCCTGCACGAGGAGGGAGTCCGGAACATCGCGATCGTTACCGAGGACTGGGACGCGGGATCATCCTGGAACTCCGGCTCCGACAAGCAGATTTATTACAGGCTATCGCTCGCTGGAGAGCTCCCGGACTCAGCCTTGCGAATGGCGGTCGACCTTTTTGCCGGCGGGTCGATGCATGGCGACATCGCCTACGTCGAGGCTCAAAATTCGGCCCGGGCGTTCTTCCATCTCGTCGACCTGGGCGTTCCCTTTCCCCATGATCGCTACGGCGCTTATATCGGCTTCGGAACTGGACAGGACCAGCGACAGCGGGCCACCTCGGCCGGTCCGCAGACTTCCCGGTTAATAGTCGAGGCGCTGGGTCAGGAGGTCAAGCGGCGGGGCATTCCGGTCCTTGACCGGCATGTGGTCATCCGGCTGCTCGTAAGCGACCGGAAAGACGCCAGAGAGGTTATTGGCGCAGTGGCGATTAACGAAAAGAGCTTGGGGGAGGACGGCGGCGGAATGGTTCTTTTCAACGCTCGAAACATCATCCTCGGCACGGGGGGGCCAGCCGGGATTTATAAAGCCTCAGCTTATCCCGAGAGTCAAGTCGGGTCGCACGGGCTGGCCTTCGCCGCCGGCGCAGTGGCCCAGAACCTGACGGAATCGCAGCACGGGCTGGCCTCACTCAAGTTCCGCTGGAATCTCAGCGGCTCCTACCAACAGGTCATCCCCTGTTACTTTTCGACCGATGACCGGGGAGGAGACGAGCGCCTGTTCCTGAACGACTATTTTCCCAGCATGGGCCAACTGGCCACAGCCATCTTCCTCAAGGGCGACCAGTGGAGCTTCAACCCGGCTCAGGTGCGGGATTACGGTCCTTCGTTGATCGATATTCTCGTGTATCAGGAAACGGTCCTCCGGAAAAGGAGAGTTTTTCTAGATTTCAGCCGGAACCCGGGAGGCGGCGGGAAGCTGGAGGAGTTTGACTTTAAACTCCTGAGCGCCGATGCCCTGGCCTGCCTTCAAAAGGCAGGAGCCCTGCAACCGACGCCATTCCTGCGCCTCGCCCGGATGAACTCGCCGGCCATAGAAGTCTTTAAGGCCCAGGGCATCAACTTGGCGTCCGAGCCTCTTGAAATCGGCCTCTGTGCCCAGCACAATAACGGCGGCTTCTGCGGCAACATCTGGTGGGAATCCAATGTCCGTCATCTCTTTCCTGTTGGGGAGGTGAATGGAACCCATGGAGTCCGCCCTCCCAGCGGGTCTGCTCTCAACTCGGGACAGGTGGGAAGCATGAGGGCTGCCTTCTTTATCGCCCGCAGGTACGGCGGCCCCCCTCCGAGCGCAAGTGCCTTTCTTTCCCGGGCCCGTTCGCAAGTCAAGGAGACTCTGGACTTGGCCAAGAAAATGGTTAACCCGAAGTTCCGTGACCCAGGCCTCATCGCAAGGGCACGCCTGGAGATCCAGGAAAGAATGTCCACCTGCGGCGCGGCCGTCCGCGACCCGGAAAAAGTCAGGACGGCCGTCAAGGAAGCCTGGTCTCTTTATTCAAAGATAACGAAGAAACTCAAGGTGAGCTCGGCAAAGGACCTGGCGGCAGGATTCAGAAGTTTCGACCTTTGCTTGACCCACGCTCTTTACCTTGAGGCCATCAACGAATACCTGAGCCAGGGAGGGAAAAGCCGCGGCTCTTACATTGTCCTGGACCCGGCAGGAATAAAGCCATGTCCGGGGCTAAGTGAAGTGTGGCGCTTCTCACTCAACCCAAGGCCGGCTTTTGTTGACCAAAAGATCCTGGAGGTTTCCCTGAGTGGGCGAGGCCGTGTGGTCAAGAAATGGGTGGACATCCGACCGATTCCCCGCGAGGACAGCAGTTTCGAGAAAGTCTCAAAAGACTTCCGCGAGGACCTGTTGAGCGGGGAGCCAGGGAATGTCGAGTCCTGACCCCTTATGTGGTATAAAAGACGAAGTTTCGAAGGATTGAGATGAAGAAATTCCTGTTCTGGGTGCTGGCCTTTGTTATCACGGCGGCGAGCGCCGTCTATCAGCGAATGACCGGACCGACTTACCCTATCCGGGGCAAGGTTGCTCTCACTCAAGGGGAGGTCAGATACACGCTGCCTCGAAGCGCCGAGATCACCTCCGACTGCGAGGTCGCTCTCGAAGTCTCGGACACGGAGGTCGGAGGGCGGCTTCTCTTCCGGAAGTTCAGGACGGATGACCCCTGGACGGAATTGGCCATGACCCGACAGGAAAAGAGACTCGTGGGCCATCTTCCCAAACAGCCCATGGCCGGAAAGCTCGCCTACAGGGTTATCTTGAACGACCGCGGAAAAGACATCCCTCTCGGCAGGGGCGAGGACGTCGTCATTCGTTTCAAGGGCCCCGTGCCGACCGCGCTGCTTCTGGCTCACGTGCTGGTCATTTTCGCCGCCATGCTTTTTTCAACCCGGGCGGGGATTGCCGCCCTTGACCGCGGAAGCGACCCGCGGCGGCTGGCCGTCTGGACGGCCGTATTGTTTTTTATCGGCGGGTTCATTCTGGGACCGCTCATGCAGAAGTTCGCCTTCCACGCCTGGTGGACCGGGTTTCCCCTCGGCAAAGACCTGACTGACAGCAAGACGCTTTTCGCCATACTGGCCTGGGTGGTCGCCCTCGTGGCCGGCCGCGGGGGCCGGAAAAACCGGGGCTGGGTGCTGGCCGCCTCTGTCGTGACCTTGATCGTCTTCTTGATCCCGCACAGCCTGCTGGGCTCGGAGCTCAAGTACACGGAACCTCCGCGATAGAAATCCATGATCCCCCAGCTACGGGTTCGCGGGAGGGCCCTCTTTTCCATATATCCTACTAAATATATGACCTTAATAGGGTTTATTGAACATCAAGAACCAGATCAACAGGGGCGCCAAGAACAATTGAGCCCTTCCAGGGAGCTCTGATTTCCGGCATAATTATTGGGCAAAACAGAATCCGCACGACAGGAGTAACCGGATGAAAACCAAAGTCCTATTGATCATCATGGGAGTAACGTTATTCGCACTGGGCTCAGCGCTTTACAGACAAGAATCGGACGACTCTTCAACCCAAGCCCTAGACGCGGTCAAGCGCATCATCAAGCAGAGCTGCGGCGTCACGGGCTGCCACTCGGGAAAATACCCGGCGGCCAACCTCAACCTGGAGCCGGAAAAGTTTCCGACCTCAGCCGCCGGTGTCCTCAGCTTGGGAATGCCCGATCTCAAAATTGTGGACCCCGGAGCGCCCGAAAAAAGCTATCTCCTGGCCAAGGTCAGAGGAGCGTCCGGGATCGTAGGCAAGCGCATGCCCATGAACCGCGATCCTCTGACCGAAGAACAGATCCGCCGGATCGAGGAATGGATTAAGAGTTTAGCCGGGAATTCCCCTTTTTAAGGGAGCTGGGTGACGGGGATTTCCGCATCGGTTTCAATGTCTTCCGCACCTTCTAGTTTTTGTCATTTCAAGGCGAACTTGACCGTCACGGTGAAGACGACCCCCTTCGGTTTGCCGTCGACAATCACCGGCTCATATTTCCACTGTTTCAATGCATCGATAGCAGCCCGGTCGAGCTCAGGTATGGACTTCAGGACTTTGACATTCACCACGTTTCCCTTCTCGTCGGTCGTTGCCTCAAGCAGGACAATGCCCTGGATGCCGGCTTTGCGCGCCGCCTCCGGGTAAACGGGATCCACTCTTTCAATCAGCGTTGGGACGACCACCTCAGCTGTCCCCTCCACCTTTTCTCCCTGGCCTTTTTTCTTATCTTTGTCGAGAGCAAAGCGGACAGTCACTGTAAAGACGGCCTCCTTGGGTTGCCCATCGATCAGGAGCGGTTCGTAAACCCACTGCCGGACAGCATCGAGAGCCGCCTGGTCCAAGAGAGGAACAGAACGCAGGATCATGGCGTCTTTCACCCGTCCCTGAATATCGGTCCTCGCCTGGACAATCACGATCCCCTCCACCTTGGCCTGTCTCGCGATCTCCGGATAGACCGGCTCCACCAGCCTAACCAGCTTTGGAGGGCTGATCTGATCCTTGACCTTGACCGCGCCTTCGGCGAATTTTTCGATATCTTTCTCGCCCAGCTTGAACGCGACGGTGACCGTAAAAATAGCTTTTACGGGCTTCCCTTGGATGAGCATGGGCTCGTAAATCCATTGTTTGATGGCTTCGATAGCGGCCTGGTCAAGGCCCGGGACGGAGCGAAGGACCATGGCGTCCATGACCTTTCCGGACTCATCGATCTTGACCTCAAGGATGACGATGCCCTGAACCCCTTTCTTACGGGCTCCCTCCGGATAGACGGGGTTCACTTTCTTGACGAGTTTCGGGGGCTTCAGATCGCCCTTGACAGCAACGGCGTCCTTGCGGAATTCCTGGAACTTTTTCTCTGCTTCCGGGCTTTGGGCGCCTCCGACGACACCGCCTTCGACGCCGCCCAAGACTCCCCCTTCGACTCCTCCTCTGACGCCGCCCTCAACTCCGCCCATGACTCCGCCTTCAACGCCCCCCTGGACACCACCTTCCACACCGCCCACAACTCCCCCAAAAGTGGCGTCGGTTTGAGAGAGGGAAATGAAATAGGGCTTCCCCTGGCTGTCTTCAAACCCAAACACGGCAAAACCTTTCAGGTTATTGATCGCGAATTCAGTATCGAGAAGGCTGTTTTTTGCCGAGCCGTCGAGCTCAAGAACCTCGATTCCGAAGCGCTCGCTCCCGGTCAGTTTATCTCTCGTTTTAACCGTGAGGTCGCCACCGCCCCTCAACCGGGCCAGGTACGTCTTACCGTCAAGGCGGAAACTGTGGGAGGTTTTCTCCCCCGCTCCCTTTTCCCAGCAGAGGCTGGCCTCGGTCAGCAATTTGACGTCCTTGAGGTTGAAGGTCTTTTTTATCTGCGTGGCCTCGCCGGCTTCCTCCTTGGACTGGAGATCGGCCGAGAGCATGTACCTGAGGTAGGACGATGTGACCACCTTGGCCGGTTCCGCGGCTCCTTCTCTTATTCCCTCGAGCACTCGTAGCTTGAATCTACATTTTTCGGCCTTGAGTTTGGCCTCTTGTGCGCCGCTCAGAAACCCGCCCGCAAGGACGAAAATCAGAAGGCCGATTCCTGCAGAACTATTTCTTTTTCTCATCGATTGTCCTCCTTGTGACCCGATTTAGGGACTCTTTCCGGCCCAGACGATAACCATGTCCGAACCCTGCGGCCGATAGATAAAGGTGTTGGCCGTCTCACCGCCAACCCGGACATAGTCGAGCTCAAACCGCGCCGGAACGGTGGCCGCAGAAGCCGCCTCTTCCGGCCGGAAATCCTTCAGCAGGAAGAAACTGGCAATCAAGACCAGAAGCAGCGTCGCGCCGACCGCCCACACCCAACGGCGCATAACGGGCGGCTGAGCCGCGCGGCTTCCTGTCTCCTTACCGACCGCCTCCTCCCGGAGCGCCAACTCAATCGCCGCCCAGAAGGGCCGGTCGATGCCCACTCCACTCTCCCGGATAATCATGCAACCGGCCTCTTCTCGGCTGGCCAACCCGGTCAGGCAGCTGGGGCATTTCTCAATATGCGAGCGAATGAGAAAGCCCCGCCAGGGTTTCCAGGGGATTAGAGCGTAAAAAACCTCAACCGTTTTACAGAGAGACATCGCCTTGCTCCAATAATTTTCTTATTTTTTTCCGTGCCTGGAAGAGATAGACGCGGGCGGTGCTGGCCGAACAGCCGAGCACCTCGCCGATCTCCCGGGCGGTGTAGCCGTCATTCGCCCAGAGGCAGAGCGCCGCGCGCTCCCTGGCTTTCAACACGCCCAGAAGCTCTGCGGGAAGATTCCTGGACGGATGAGGATGGCCCGGGTTGTCCGTAATCGTCGGGACGGTTTCAAATCCTATTTTCTTCACCAGCTCGCAAGACCGCCGCCGCCGTTTGAGGTGGTCGAGGCAGCGCCGGTAGAGTATGGTGTAAACCCAATTCTTGAAACTTTTTTCCTTATCATAGCTTTCGAGATTGCGGAAGACCTGGATAAAGAGCTCCTGGCAGGCATCCTCGGCGTCGTCTCGATTTCCCAGGACGTTCATGGCCAGGGCCATGGCCGGAGCCATATAGCGTTCAACGATCATCCGGAAATCCTCCATTCTTCCGCGCAGACAGCTTTCAATCAGCTCCTGTTCATCCATCCGCTGCCCTCATCCTTTATTACGCCATGATCCCGACGAGTGTTTAGTAGGAGATATTCCGGTTTCTGCCTTCATTTGGGTTTGGGGAGCCAGCGTCGAGTTCTCGACCTCGAGGATTCTGTCCCGCCGCCCTTCGGCTTCATTCCCGAAGGCCAACTCGGCTTTTTTTAAAATAGAGGCCCGAACCGGCCCACTCCTTCTTCCCCACAAAGAGGTCGCCCAGGTTGTAGAGGACGTCAGACCTGGACTGTTAGGCACATGATGCCAAAAGAAACAAGCAGAGATAAAAATACCGTTTGACCATCTGCAGCCTATGATGGATCAATCATCGCAGATTGGAAAATCTCGATTACGCTCATTTATTAATACGCCCACGAATAAAAAGCCATTTAGGGCGCCAAATTGGATAAACCGCAACGGGAGATATTTAATATTTTACAGATGACTGCTGATGACAAAAATTGGCAAGAATCTATCCCCCCAGGCGTGCGGTCAAGAAGGCGCTGGCTGGTGAGGCGCCAAGGTTTGAAAAAGGAAAAGGAAGCGGGGCTAAGGAGGATCCCTCTCCAGCCAGCAGCATTAATCCATTATAGACGCATTTTTTTTCAAATGTCAAAGAAAATTTGCATATTTTTTATTACAATGTTCAGGAGCCGTGATGTCCTCCAAAAAAGCGGTCCTGGCCTGGCTCTGGGTGGCTCTCTGCACGCTGACAATATTCCTGGTAGTCCCGCTTGCCCGGACCATCCAGAAATTCGTATCGGCCCGCTGGGGACGGCCATTCTTCGGCTACGCCGTCCTGGCCATCACGGCGTTCATGTTCTGCGCCGTCGTCTATGTCCTCGTCTTCCGCCTGAAAATCCGGTCGCCGTCAAACTATCTATGGCTGACCGCCGTGGCCGCTCTCTACATCTATTTCACGTTGCAACTTTGGCGGGCTCCTGAAGAAGCCGTCCATTTCCTGGAGTACGGCTTGCTGGGATTTTTCCTGTTCCGCGCCCTCAGTCTGAAGATCCGCGACAAGACGATCTATCTGACGGCCTTCCTGATCGGGTCGCTGATCGGGATCACTGATGAAATCCTCCAATGGATGATGCCGGGCCGCTATTGGGATTTCCGGGACGCCGGACTCAACGCCCTGGCGACCGGGCTTTTCCAGGTGGCGCTCTGGAAAGGGATCAAGCCCAAAATCATCAGCGAAAAGATCCGCTTGAAATCGGTCCGCCGTGTCTCGTGGCTGCTGGCAGCGAATGTCCTGCTGCTCGGTCTGTGCGCGTCGAACACGCCGCAGCGAGTGGCGGCTTACACGACCCGCTTTCCCTTCCTGTCTTTCCTCGTCAGGGAGGAGCCGATGTACGAGTTCGCCCAAAAGCATGCCGATCCCGAGATCGGCGTTTTCTATTCGCGGCTGTCGGTCGACGGACTGGAAAAAGAGGACATCGAGAGATCGGACCATTGGGCGGGCATTTTGCGGGATTGGAAAGAGAAGGACTATGCTTTGTTCCTTCGCGAGCATCATCCTCTGCTCCACCCCTTTGTCTACGAGATGCGCATCCATATCTTCCGGCGGGACCGCAGGGTTGAAGAGGCGGCAAGGGCGAAAGACGAGAAATCGCGGCGGGAAGCCCTGTTCGTTGCCTATAAAGAAAACAGGATTCTGGAGAAATATTTCGGCCGGACACTCCGAAAATCGACCTACGCGTGGACCTCGGAACAAGAGGCCGGGATCGCGGCTTCGGTTGATCCTGCAAAACCCTACCGTAGCCCCGTGAGCGCCGGCCGGTTCCAGGTCAAAGAGAAAACACTCTGGCTGGCGATTGCGGGATTTCTTGGTCTGCTTATTGGCCTTAACCTCGCCCTCCGGTGGCGTCGAAGAAGCGCCATTCCCTGATTTCCTCCCGCTGATCCCCTTTCCTCTATTTTAAAAAAAGAGAATGATTATTGAGATCATGCCCAGAACCAGCGAAAGGATTTTTGCCTTCGGCCAGACGATTCGAAGGGCCTGCTCCGGCGTCCGGGTCGTTTTATGTCCTTCGCCGCGTGGCGTTTGTGCCGCAGTGGATCTCGCCCCCCCAGCGGTGATAGGGATAAAAACAGTCGAGGGGGACGACCCGGCAGCCGAGCGGCTCGAGACGGTCCTTGACCGCTTGGAGCAGCACATCCGTGCCATTGACCAGCGGTCCGCGCGGATCGGGGACGATGTAGTCGTTTCCGAGGAGTAGGCCGTTGACCATGTTGACCGTCTCGGCGAAGTAGCGGCCGCTGAAACGGCCGCTCTCCGTATTGAACAGGACGGGGATTTCGATGATATCCGCGTCGGCCACTCCGAGTTCCTCCTGAAGTGTCCGCCGGACAGCGTCGATCTTTCCCTGGACATATTCCTGAGCCGCCATCAGGCTTTCGTCCCTCAGGGCATCGGCGACGGGCCGTTCAAACTCACCAGGCTTATCCCCTTCGCGCTTTGTGCCCCTGTTCAGGATCCCACCGGGAGCATCGCGCTCGGCTTGCTTGAGGATCTCAACGGCCAGCCGCGGCGACGGGATCATCATCCGGTACGGAGTGCCGACCCTTGACGGCACCCAAGAAACGGTCTCATCGACATGCCCGATAATCAGCCAGGAAGTATCCAGCCAGAGTACGGGTCCCTGCGCCCCCTGAGTCTCGAGGAGCTTGATCACCTCGGGATGCATGGCCCGCTCGCCCTGGGTACCCGCGTAGATGCGACCGTTTTTGAATTCCCGGCCCTTCACCGTTACAGGCGGGCTCACTTCGAGGTTACCATACCAATCGATCCACTCGGCCGCTTTGCCGCGGAAATCCCCTTTCTTGATGACGCCAAAGTCCTGGCCCAACTTTTGCCTGGCGAAGAAGCGATCGAGCTCCCGGCCTCGGTTCCCGTGAAGAGCGACGTGCATCACCCGTTCTCCATCGGTCGCATAGCCGATCTCCACAGCGTCCTGAATCCAGATATCGTGCTCCGGGATCGATGTGTCAGCGACAATCTCAAGTCTGGCTCCCGCCGCCTCGACGAGCGGCTCAAGGTTGAGAACGAACTGTTCTGTCTCCTTTGTCCTTACAACCTGAACTTCTTTAGCCGGGTCGAGGCAGGGGGAGAGAAGAAACGGAGCCACGCTGCAGAGGATCTTTTCTTCGTGAAGCGGCCGCCCTTCGCGCGTCTCGAAAGCGACCTTCACCTCGAGCGTCGGCGGGCGGTCCGAAGCCGCAAAATCGGCGGCTTCAATGCCGATTGCCACTCCCCTCTTTCTGGCTTCGGACCCGTCCACTTCAACCGGGGGAATAACAAACCGGCTGCCGTCAGGAGAGGATTGGAGAATGAATGCCCGGGCAAAACGGGCCCACGGCTCGGCGATTTCAACCCGTACTGAAACTCTCTGGGGGAGCCGTCGCGGCGGCACAACCCGGACCTGGAGCACGTCGTCATCGGCTCCTGCCGCCAAGGGCGCCGCACTCACATCGGGAACGCCGTCGCCGTTGTCGTCATCAATATTAGGGATGAGGATGGGCGGCCGCGGGCGGTCCTGGCTGGCCCTTTCCTCCCGTGACGACGGGCCGGAACAAGCGGCAGCAGCGATCATTCCTGCGATACAAAGGGCAAGAAAGATTTTCCAACCGGAAGGGCCATTTGGTTTTGGCAATGCTCACCCTCCTCAACCGCGTGG
>Ga0172364_10003722_pt1 | contig 12174 bp, 10 predicted proteins | sample LakKivSesite10cm_FD_114545 | JGI IMG/M metagenome (GOLD analysis project Ga0172364, IMG submission 114545) | Sediment microbial communities from Lake Kivu, Rwanda - Sediment site 10cm | ecosystem: Environmental > Aquatic > Freshwater > Lake > Sediment | place: Rwanda: Western Province, Lake... | reverse complement strand
GCTTACCCGTACAGAGACTTGACGGAAGAAGATCTGGTGAAGGTCTTAACATACATGAGTACGAGGTACCCGAGGCTGGCTTGGGTCTCCTTTGAGGATAAGCAGGCCGTGAAGCCCAAGGAGACTAAGGAAGTCTACCAGTATTACTATGAGAATCTGTCAATGATCCCTGATGAGAAGAAGTACTTGGTCATAGACGAGACGAATAACGTTCCCGTGGGAGTTTTAGATGAAGCCTTCGTTGCCGAACATGGTGAGCCCGGAATAAAGTTCATTGTCCGTGGAAGCGTCTGGAAAATCCTTGACACTTATGGGGACAAGATCTACGTGAAGCCGCAAGACGATCCCACAGGAGCGGTTCCGAGCTGGGTGGGCGAAGAGATCCCGGTGCCGTTTGAGGTGGCGCTGGAGGTGGGAGAGATCAGGGCCTTTGTTGAGGATCAAATGATGAAGGGTGCAAGATCAGAAGACGCAGCAAAGTCTCTAGCTGAGAAGTATCCTGCCGACAAGGACACCATTCTGAGGGCGATAAGCGATACGGTTGAGCAGGCTCGCAGAGAACTTCCCATACCCACCAACAGAAGAATCACCGTCGAAGATTGGGAAGACCACGTGATTATTCACGCCAGCTTCGGCTCCTTAGTCAACAAAACTCTCGCTAGACTCATTGGGCACCTTCTTTCGGAGAAGACGGGCAGCACCGTCGGCGTTCAAGAGGACCCGTACAGGATCATGATTCAAACCGGCGGTTTCGCCAAATCAGACGATGTGGTTGAAGCACTGCATGATTTGGCGAAGTCGGATGTACGCAGAGTCGCGGTGGCGGCGTCCGCGAAAACGAGCCTGTTCAAGAGGCGGATGATACATGTCGCAAGAAGGTTCGGCGCACTCTCAAAGTTTGTGGACTTGAGCAATGTGAGCATAGGGCAGCTTTCAAAGAGTTTTGAGGGAACCGCCATCTATGAGGAGGCCGTGAAGGAGACGCTTGATAAGGATCTTGACATCGACAATACAAGACTTGTTCTTGAAGACGTTCGAAATGGTACAATGAAGATAGTATGTCTAGAGAACGAGGGTGAGCCTAGCCCCATCGCAAGAGCAGCAATGGAGAACATAAACAGGGTCTCTGACCTGATTCCTCCCGAGAAGATGAGTCACATAATAATCGAGTCGGCCAAAGCGCGAATACTGAGTGACGTAAGGACCTTAGTCTGCACGGAATGTTGGAAATACATTGAAGCAAAGAGGCTGATGGATTTGCCCGACATGTTAAAGTGTCCGAGCTGTGGCTCGGAAAAGATTGGAATGACAACCATTTCGGAAGAGGATGTTGCGAAGTTAAAAAGCAAGAAAGGTAAGACGATGAGCGACAGCGATGAAAGAAACCTCAGGAAACTGAAAGAAACGGCCCAACTAATGTCTGAATACGGTAAAGCAGCAGCGGTAGCTCTTGCAGGAAAGAACCTTAGAGTTGACGATGTCAAAGAAATCTTGCAATCCGAAGGGAAAATAGGCGATCGTCTATTTGGTTTGATTGTTGAAGCAGAGAAGAAAGCGTTGAGTAGAAGGTTTTGGTGAAATCGCGCGTACGATCGCGAGTGCGTGCGCAAAAATAATTCGCGATTCTTTATGAAATTTCTCTCGTCATTATCACTTCATCTACGAACTTTCTGTTTTTGTAGAAGAATTTTGGGATCCGACCAGTCTCTTTGAAGCCAACCTTCTCGTAGACGTGGTAAGCAACTCTATTTGTGGAAAAGACTTTTAGAACCAACGCTTTGAGACCCATAGTCTTAGCTTGTGCAATCAATGCTCTAAGCATCTCTGTACCGATTCCGATACTTCGATAACCTTTCATGACGCCTATGCCTATCTCGCCCACATGGCTTGAATAGTCTTTCTTTCTCTCCAAGACTGAGTCTCCTATAACCTTTCCGTCAACTTCAGCAACCACATTGAGCCCTTCACCCTTCTCCAAGACAGCTAGTCTTCTTCCCAACCAGTCAGCTTCCTCCTCCCTCGTAACCTTTCGGCTTCTATAAATATCCGCGCCTTCTTCAACTAACGAATTGATATACTCCATAAGATCATCAAGATCTTCCCATCTCGGAGTCCTGAGAACAACCGCTCTTCCATCCTTAGCTGTGAATCGATGCAGGATTTTCCCCGTTTTCATAATTTCTAGATCGATCGATCCTTCTTTTAGTATTTTATCATTTCAATAATAGAACGCCGGCGCGGTAGGTTTAGACGGTTTAGCAGAAGATTCTCATAACCAATCCAAATCGCGAAAGGACGTATCGAAAGTATAGATAAAGTTTCTGACCTGATTCCTCCAGATAAACTCAGCAATATAGCAATTGATTCGACGAAAGCGAGAATTCTGAATGAGACTAGACCCTTCGTCTTCGTCAAGTGCCGGGCTTCATTGGAGCCAGAAGAATCATTGAGTTATCTGACAAATTGTGGTGCCTAAAATGCGGGGCTACGGAGGTGGCTATAACACAGACTGCGGAAGACAAGATTCTGAAATTGCGGGACAAGAAGGGATCTATGAGCGCGGAAGAAAAAGGGTATCTAGAGAAGACTGTCGAAACATTTCGGCTCATCTATGTGCGGTAACGTTGTTACGATGGTTCTTTCTGGGAGAAACCTCAGGGGTGACGATGCTGAAGAGATATTGAAGAAGCATAGGGATGTCAATGATCGCCTGTTCGATCTAAACGTTGAGGCAGAGCAGAGAGCACTGGGCAGAAAGTTCTGGTGAATCCGACATACCTAAAGCCAGCTCGGCAACGCAAATTGCTATGGCTCACTTATTCGTTGAAAACCGACAAAAGGACGTACATTATGGCGCCTACCACGATAAGCATAGAGATGAAAGTTAAGAGGAACATGGCGGCCTGGTTCCGGGTCACTATTCCGAGCCCTTCCTCCCAAAACTGGAGCACCCGCACGCCCAGTAGATCCGCCAGTAAGTCAATTAGCTTAAGCAGGAGCACTGGCAACGCCAGAATTATAAGCAACAAAAGCCACAATTTGGGGCTTCGGAGCCTCTTCAAGGTAAGATAGCTCTTGAATTCTTTTCTGGCGTCACTGATCGCCTTTTGCATCAAGCCCTGCACACTTGTCCAACTCATTCCGGCGACATCGACACTGAGACTTAACCATCCCATCCACAGCCTCTCTCTTATACTAGCGAGTTTGATCGCTTCCTCGTGAAGCAACACTTTTCTAATCGATATAAGGAGAAGCAAGCATACGGACATCGCCAGCATGTATGACATAGCGTCAAAATATAGAACATGGTAGAAGAGAATTAGCGTCCTAAGTGTGAATAGTGCTGAGAACACGGTTGCTATCCAAGACCTGGACTCTCCACTGTGACTTTCACAGAAGGATCCTAGCAATGCCATTGTGAACAAAGGAATAAGCACGTTGAGAAGAGCCCAAACCACGCCCAGATCGCTTTGGAAGAAAAACCTAGTGACCGGATTTATCTCTCCGACTAACCCGTATTGTTCAATGTATGTCCAAGTGTACACGTCGTCTATCACGCTGATGGGTACTATGAGAATGACAAAGAAACGTGTCCAAAGGTTTGACCACCACAACCGCGGTAAAGCTTCAAGACTCCGCCTTTTAGGCATGTCTTCGTTTCTCTCTTTGATAGGCCGATTCTAGGGACAAACTCAGTTTATGAAGCCCACTTCGCTTTCGAAGCAGTCATAATTGGATTAAAAAAGAGGGGGAATAGTAGGTATTTCTACCATTCTTTGGACAGTGCATAATAGTAGAGTCCAGAGTACATTGGGTTATAGTAATAACCCTTCACCCAGGTGCGCTCGACGTGGAAGTTGGTTGCCTGATAGGCCCAGATGTACACAGCATCTTCCATGATCTTGTCTTGGATCTTACCGTAGAGTTCGATCCGCGTGGCGGGATCAGCCTCAGCTTTCGCAGCATCTATCCACGCGTCTATCTGTGGACTACCGTAGCCCACGTAGAACGCGAACGCTCCTGTTGATCGGCAGAAAGGATCAACATAATCATCGGGATCCGCGTAATCCGGTGCCCATCCTAAGAAGAATATTGGAAGTGCACTGGCCCTCAACTTTGAGAGGTAATCAGCCCATATCAGTGGCGTGACGGTTACTGTGATGCCCAGTCCTAGGCTTTCTATTCCATCCTTCAGTAATATACAAGCCTTTTCCCTGACATCGTTGCCTGAGTTGTAGAAGAGCTCTATGGTCGAGTTCTCGGCTGTCCACGTGTAGTCGTCAAGGATGTCCTTTGCCGCGTTAAGATCATAACTGTACATCCAGAGGGTATCATTATGCCCAAACATACCCTTCGGTATAGGACCCTGCAATTGGTCTCCAAATCCATTGACAATCTCGTCAATGAACGTCTGATAATCGAAAGCATAGCAGAACGCTTTTCTAATGTTAATATCATCGAAAGGCTTCATCAAAGTATTGAGTCCGAGGAACATCACGTCGAAGGTTGGTTTCTCAGCAACCACTCTTAGATTGGAGTTCACCGACATCTTAGTGGTCTTGTTGTATACTCTGTCGTAGACCGTCGTCGGCCAGTATATGCAGTCGGCGTCTCCGGCTTCTATGTCCATTATGCGGGTGTCGGTTTCCTCCACCCTCTTGATGATTACCCTCTCCAGTTTGGCAGGCGTCCTCCAGTAATTGTCGTTCCTTTCCAGTGTTATCGAAACGAGCTTGTCCCAACTAACCATCATGAATGGTCCGGTTCCGCAGGTGTGCTCGTCCATGTACGAGTTGTGTGCACCGTTTGTGATGCCACCATTCGCCTCTACGAACGAAGGGCTTACTATGTCCGCTACTGTGTAAGCCAAGCAGTATAAGAAGGGTGCGTATGGGAAGTCCAATGTGATCTTGACCGTATAGTCGTCAATCACACTTACGCCTCCAGCAGCTAAGTAGGCTTCGGCAGCCGCGTCTATCTCCGCCTGCGTCGTGTTTTCGTCCATCGAATAGATGAAACCCAAGTATTCCGGTCCGCCCTTAATGCACTGAGCAAGGATCCAGAATGGTCCACCCGGGTCTCCGATTCGGATCGTTCTGTCTAAAGAGTATTTCACACAGGAGGCGTTGAACGGCGTGCTGTCATGGAACTTGACGCCTTGCCTTAAGTTGAATGTGTATTCTAGGCCATCACTTGAAACCGTCCAGCTTGTTGCCAATAGTCCTTCCAATTCCACGGAGCTTGCTCCTTTGTACCAGACCAGCGTTTCATAGACGTTCTGAAGGATCTCGCCGCCAGCGGTCTCATAATCGACGGCAGGATCGAGGTAGTCTGGTTCTCCGATGGACTCCATGACGAACGTCTCTCGATGCGGTATCCCTGCGGTAGGTGCGTATATGCCCCAGTACCAGTATCCTCCAAGGGTTCCGATAGCAATAATTGCTATTAGCACTATGGCCTTTGTCGAATTTTTCATTCTCAGTCGCCTTTTCTTTTTTTTGTGTATAAAAGTGAATTTTCTATGTAAAGTTTATAAGTTTTGCTCCCCCCTCTGATGCCAAAAAACCAACGTTGATAATCTACCGCAATCGGCTTATATATGTATGATTCTTCTGAATAAGTTCTAAAATCGAACGCATGCGTGAGTTGGCGAAAAGCGTGAGATTACGCACATACGTCATAAGACGCCTCATACTGGCGATCCCAGTGTTGTTCGGTGTATCGGTAATGACATTCACGCTATCGCACATCGTAGGGGGACCTATCGGCGCGGTTGCCTCATACGTTCAAAATGAACAGCAACTGCACAACCCAGCCGTCTTAGACCTGTTAATTAAACAACATCACCTTGACAGACCCCTTTATGAGCAATATTTTTACTACTTAGTGGAACTCATCAATGGGGACTGGGGGTATTCAAGGACCGGGAGACAGCCTGTGCTGAATGCGATAGGTCAGTACTTTCCAGCCACCTTCGAGTTAGCTCTAGTCACAACGATCATCAGTCTAGTGGTTGGAGTTGCTATAGGAATAGTGTCCGCGGTCAGGAAGGACCGGCCCATTGATCATGTGACTAGGGTATTTTCCTTAACCGGCGTTTCTATGCCCGTTTTCTGGTTAGGACTAATGCTGCAGTTCATGTTCTACTACACCTTAAGGATAAGCGGGCTGCCGTACCTTCCTTCAAGTGGGCGTGTGGACATTTTTGTAGCCCTTGATTACCCCCTTCAGACCATAACTGGTTTATATCTGCTAGACAGTTTGCTGACCGGTAACTTGCCATTCTTTCTAAGCAGCCTCCACCACATAATATTGCCTTCATTGGCACTGTCATTCACTTCGTTAGCCATGATCGCTAGGATAATGAGGTCCAGCATGCTTGAGGTTATGAGGCAAGATTACATTACCTTGGCAAGGTCAAAAGGGCTCTCGGAGAAGGTGGTCATCTACAGACACGCGCTGAGAAACGCGGCGATTCCTACGGTGACTAGCACTGGTTTGATGTTCGGAGCTCTGTTGGGTGGAGCCACCCTGACGGAGACGGTGTTTGCATGGCCGGGTCTGGGAAAATGGGCAACTGCAGCCATACTTACGACCGACATCGCGACGGTCATGGGGTTTGCGTTGATTGTCGCTGTGATCTATGTCACAGTTAACCTGATCGTTGATCTTGTCTACGGCTTCTTTGACCCTCGCATAAGGTATGGGTGATGAACACTACGAACATTGAGAGAATTGGGATGCGAGCAGAGTTTATAACTTGGGTTGGCAATATAACAATAGTTATAAAAAGGGGGCTCCAAGTGCACAGAAACAACCATAAAACGAAACTAGACAGCTACAAGAAAGCTGATAGAAGTCGCCACAGAAGATGGAGAGAAGAGCTTGAGCCACGACTCAAAGAGTTTCGTTACACTCTTCATCTACTCAAGCGTAGTCCACTCTCTGTAGCAGGTCTATTACTTGTAGTTTCAATCATCATCTTAGCAATAGCTGCGCCTTGGATAGCTCCCTACGGGCCAGAAGAGCGAAACTGGCATGCGACGAAGCTACCGCCATCTGCGGAACACCTCTTTGGGACGGATTCGATGGGAGGAGATGTTTTCAGTAGAGTTCTATGGGGAGCACGCCTCGACGTAGGGCTTGCGATCATGGTCGTCACAGTGGACTTGCTGGCAGGAGTGATTGTCGGCGGAATCTCGGGCTATATCGGGGGAAAGTGGGACGAGATATTGATGAGAGTGACGGACATATTCTTAGCATTCCCGGGGATGATACTCTCTATGGCCGTATGCATCGTGTTAGGAAAGAGTCTAACAAGCATCATGATAGGACTGATGATCGTTTGGTGGCCTAGTTACGCCCGATTAATAAGAGGTCAAATATTGGCTGAGCGAGAGAGACTGTATGTAGTCGCAGCCCGCGCAGCGGGCGCCAGCAATAGACGCATCGTATTCCAGCATCTAGTTCCCAACAGCATATATCCGCTCTTGGTGGCTGCAACTCTGGACATAGGAAATGTGATCCTGTCGGCTGCAGGTCTAAGCTTCATCGGGTTCGGAGCGCAGGCCGGCGTAGCCGAATGGGGACTGATGATCTCCGACGGGCGGGCATACGGTTTCCTGCAGGGCAGTTGGTGGATGGTTGTGTTCCCAGGACTTGCAATACTCATCACGGCACTAGCTTTTAATTTGCTTGGAGACGGGCTCAGAGACGTCTTGGACCCTAGACTCAGACGATGAAGGTAGACGAGATGGAAGAACCGATTCTGCGCATACGAGGTCTAAAAACAGATTTCTATACATATGAAGGCGCAGTTAAAGCGCTAGATGACGTGAGCTTTGACCTGTATAAGGGGGAGACCCTTGGCCTCGTAGGGGAAACAGGTTGTGGGAAATCTGTTACCGCTCTCTCCATCATGCAACTCGTCCCAGAACCTGGTAAGATCATTGATGGAAAGATCATGTTCAAAGGCAAAAACCTCCTGGGACTGAACGCCGAGGAGATGATGAAGATCAGAGGAAAAGAAATAGCGATGATCTTCCAAGATCCGTTGACATACATCAACCCTGTTCTAACAATCGGAGACCAAATAGCGGAGGTCATTATGTTTCATAGAAGCCTAGATAGAGATGTGCTAGAAATGAAGACCAAAGAATTGGAGAAGACTTCGCAATCAGATCCAGCATCGTCGAAAGTTGATGGGTTAGAGTCAAAAACCGAGCGACTGAAGAAGATGGAGAACCCGCCAAAGCCTTCACGGCAAGACCTAAAGAAAGTTACCAGAGAAAAAACCTTGGAAATGTTGAGATGGGTGAGGATGCCCTATCCGGAAAAAGTGATAGATCAATATCCCCACGAACTAAGCGGAGGAATGAGGCAGAGAGCCGTAATCGCTATGGCGCTTTCCTGCAGACCGAGCTTGATCATATGTGACGAAGCAACAACTTTCTTGGATGTTACAGTACAAGCACAGATTCTTGGTTTGCTACAGGAGTTGAAGAAGGAGGCTAATCTTTCTGTGATGTTCATAACTCACGACCTAGGAATCGTAGCACAGTTCTGTGACCACATCGTGGTAATGTATGCCGGTGTCATCGTAGAGCAAACGGATGTAAGCAAGCTCTTTGACAACCCTCTTCACCCCTACACGAGTGGGCTGCTAGCTGCTATTCCCACGTTTCATAGGAATAAGGGAAGGCTCAACATCATCCCCGGCAATGTTCCAAACCTGATCAATCCCCCATCTGGCTGCAGGTTTCACCCAAGATGCCCCCACGCAAAGGCCATCTGCAAAAAAGAGAAACCGAAAATGGTTGAAGTCATTCCAGAGCACTTCGTCGCCTGCCACATATTCAGTACACCGAACGAGTGGGGACAGTGATATTAGTTGGCCGAAAGGTTGGTCGAAGTAAAGGATCTCAAGATGCACTTTCCGATAAAGAGTGGAATCTTCAGAAAAGCGGTAGGGTACGTCTACGCTGTTGATGGCGTAAGCTTTTTTATTGATCGAGGCCGGACACTGGGTCTCGTAGGGGAGTCGGGATGTGGAAAGACGACTACAGGGATGTGTGTCCTGCATCTTTACGAACCCACGGCCGGCGAGATATATTTCCATGGAGAAGATATACTGAGACTAAATAGAAGCGAAATGAGAAAGTTGAGGTGCAAGATGCAAGTCGTATTCCAAGATCCCTATGCTTCGCTTGACCCGCGGATGACCATTGAAGACGCCATCAGCGAACCGCTTGCAATCAACAGGGTTGCCAAAGGAGCAAAACTGCATGAAAGAGTCTTGGACGCGATAGAAGAAGTAGGCCTCAGTGAAGACCATTTGCACAGATTTCCACATGAATTCAGCGGCGGTCAGAGACAGAGAATATGCATCGCCCGCGCACTTGTCCTCAAGCCCGAACTTCTGGTATTGGACGAACCTACATCTTCCTTGGATGTATCCGTTCAAGCCCAAGTTCTTAACATTTTAAAAGACCTTCAGGAGAGCATGGGTCTTACATACTTGTTTATCTCACATGACCTCAGCGTGATCAAATACGTTAGCAACAAAATAGCTGTCATGTACCTGGGCAAGATTGTGGAATTATCTCCGTCGGAAGAGATATTTGAGAAGGCAGAGCACCCCTACACAAAGGCCTTAATCTCAGCGATTCCGCTGCCAGATCCGGATCTCAAAGGGTCGACAAAGATTCTGAGAGGGGAGGTGCCGAGTCCGATCAATCCGCCTTCGGGCTGCAGGTTTCATCCAAGGTGTCCCTACACAAAAGCCATATGTAGAAAGATGGAGCCTAAGTCTATTGACATAGGAAACGGACACCTAGTAGCCTGTCACTTGGTAACGTGAAAAAGTAAGACTAGCTACCTCAAAGGTGAATACTTTGGCAAAAAGAAACGAAGAACCTGAACAGAAAAGATCTCAGCTGCAACTTGAGTGGAGAGACTACGTCGCGATGATACTAGCCATCTTGGAGACCAACCTTCTCCCCGTAATCCTGCTAATACTTGCGATCTTTCTCTTGACGGTAATACTGGGGTTCATTTTCTAATTGGAATATTGAGCACAAACCATCTAAACTTCATGCCCTATTCTCCTCTTTCTTCCCTAGAGGATACATGTATTTTAAGGTGAACCAAAGATGCGATGATCAAGTATGTCAAAGCACGAAGGTAGAATGCATAACTATAGCCCATGTACTCAATGAGTGCGCCTATTCCCAAGAAGCCAATAATCGATCCGATGTTTCCCGCCAAATTCAGTAGGCTAAAATCTAAACCTCTGTGCTCATGTCTAAGCGATGAGGCAACTAACGCGCTGCGAGAGGGCGCGCTCAGTCCCTCTCCAACACCTTCAAACAAGTATAACAATATGAAGTAAGTAAACCATGGAACCAACGGTTGAAAAGCTATAGAGATAGCGGAGAAGATTTGTGAGACAGTAAAATTAGCTTTCTACTGTATTTATCGGCTATTTTACCTCCTGAAAACTGTGTGAGAGAAAGGAATATGTAGCTTGACGCCATGAAAGCTCCAAAGAATCTCACATCAACGCCGAGATATTCGACCAAGTAAATAGGGACCACTATTACTTCGACTGCGGGGGTCGCTATTGCCCCAATAAGCTGTGCAACGAACCAAGTCTTTGTTTGCGGTCTCATCTCCTTCAGCAAGCTCAGACTAAATACTTCTTCCGTAGTAGTGTGGTAAGGCGGAACAAAAAGCATAACGATCAAGCATGCCAAGGCATCTAGAATGAATACGGTGAAGAAAACTAGAGAAAAATCCATTAGACTTGACAGAAATCCACCTGCAAAATACCCTAAACCCGTGCCTAGCCACCTAAAGCCCCCCATTCTGCCAAACTTTTCGCCACGTTCCAAATCACTCGTCAAATCAGTCATTAGTGTCGGAACAATTACCTCACTGAGCGAAGTAGAAACTCCCCCCAGGCCCTCAAGAATCAAGAAATGTAGCAATTCACTGGCGTGCGCATAGAGAAACATTACTAAAGACATGAGCACCAATGAAAGAACGAAGTACCTCTTTCTTCCAACTACGTCTGAATGTGCGCCAAAGAGTACTCCAGCTGCAGCCATACAAAATCCGAACGTGCCAAATGCGAATCCAAGTCCGCTGAACGATATTCCTAGACTCCACATATATAATGAAACAATCACTCCATATGCACCGAAGCCAATCGACATCAGAAATGACACGACGTAGATCGCGCAAAGTGCTTTCTCCATAAAAATCCCTCATGTTAAGATTTGTGCCACAAGACTCCTATCGCGGACGATTTTTCGTGCGCGCGCGACTTCATGCACAGAATATCCCAGTATCTCTTTGATCAGACCTTTCTCAGTTCTAGGCTTTTCTTTGATGAGCGTTAAACCCTTGAGCAAGGTACCTCTTCCTTTACTCATGACTAGACATACGACGGACCTGCAGAATATTAAATCTATGCACTACACGCTCTTTGGGGCGCTAGTCTAGAATGAGGTTTATTTGAAGAGATTGTATCCGCTAATCTCCACAGAAGACCTGCAAGGGATTCCAAAAATGCTCAAAGACACTTCTCCACTTTTCTATCTTTGAAGGTGCATATCTTCAAACCTAGTTTCTTCGCAACTTCAACGCCCTTATCAATATCGACTCCTAAATCTGTAACGACATGAGCATCCGAACCGACCGTTACCATTTTTTGATTTCTCGATTTCCATCTCTCCAGTAGCTCCATGCTGGGAAAAGGCTCGCCTTCTCCTCGGCGAAAGGCAGAGGTATTGATCTCTAAACTAACATTCTTCTCCACCATTAAGTCGAAGACCCTCTCGGCACGGTCTACACAAACTGATTGTGTGTCCCTGTCAATCAAATCTGCACTATATTTTCTGTAAATGTCGAGGTGTGCAATCACATCAAACAGTCCGCTTTTGACCGCGCTCTCCATCTGGAGGTAATATTTTTCACAAACTTCTCTCGCAGACTTCTCCCTAAAACATATCAAAGCCTCGTCTTCAAGACTTATCGAGACATGGTCTACGGAGTGGACCGCTCCCAAGACGAAGTCAAAATGACGTTCGCTCAAAATGCGTTTGACCTCGTCTTCTACCGCTCGTTGGTAATCGACTTCTACGCCAAACTTAACATTTAGCCCCTTCCTGG
>Ga0172364_10003721_pt1 | contig 12174 bp, 13 predicted proteins | sample LakKivSesite10cm_FD_114545 | JGI IMG/M metagenome (GOLD analysis project Ga0172364, IMG submission 114545) | Sediment microbial communities from Lake Kivu, Rwanda - Sediment site 10cm | ecosystem: Environmental > Aquatic > Freshwater > Lake > Sediment | place: Rwanda: Western Province, Lake... | reverse complement strand
GCTCAATTAAAAATTTCATTAAAGACCGAAAGTTAATATGATAAAATTAAAACCATTTCGGCAAACGCCGGGGCTTTGTGGTCCGGCTTCTTTCGGAGGCTGAGATTGCTAAAATTGCTGGCGCTACAAAAAAGAAGGGCGCCTCAAAAGAAGGTTTAATAAAAGCAGCAAAACATTTTGGATTTCAGGCGTTTTCAAAAGAGAAAAGTTCTCCGAAAGATTTATTATTTTTAGAGACCCTTCTTTTAAGAGTTTAAGACGGCTTCCAATTGAGAAATTTTTAAGAGTCTGGTTTGATTTTCCAGGCAAATTTATTAAAAATCCAAAAGATTTGATTTTAAGAGGAATTTTTGTTGTCACCCCTTTAAGTTAAAGTAATGAGAATTGTTGATTTTTTGAATTGTAAAATCGACGTCTCAAAGAAAGTTTTTCAACCGAGAATTGAAACCGAATTTTGGGTCAAAAAAGCCATTAAAGATTTAAGATTTAAGATTAAAGATTTAAGAATTCTTGATATTTTCGCCGGCTCGGGATGTATCGGAATCGCCATTTTAAAGGCTTGCCCTGAGTTTTGTCGAAGGGTGGATTTTGTTGATATCGATGAAAGAGCGATAGCCCAGACAAAAATTAATTTAGAGAAAAATAAGATTCGGGCAGAAAGATATAGAGTTATTAAATCTAATCTTTTTGAAAATTTAAAATCCGCGAAGTATGATGTAATTTTTGCCAATCCGCCCTATGTGGCAAAAGAACGAATTAATGAAGTTAATGAGGAGGTTTTGAGGGAGGAGCCCTGGATTTCTTTTTTTGCCGGGAAAGGCGGGCTCTTCCACATTAAAAAATTTTTCAAGGAAGCGAAAAACCATCTTAAAAACGAAGGGATAATCTATCTTGAGTTTGACCCAAAACAAAAAGAAGAAATTGAGAAAATTTTGAAAATAGTTGGTTATCCCAATTTCCAATTTAGGAAAGACCAATTTAAGAAATATCGCTGGTTACGCATAAAATATGTTAAAAAATAAGAATTTTTTTATTGGTATTGACTTGGGATGGAAGGAAAAGAGAACAACCGGAATTTGTGTATTGGATGAAAAGCAAAATAAAATTTTGTTGAAAGACGTTTTTGGTAAAGATGTTTTAAAATTTGTTAGCCCTTATCTAAAAAATACCGAAGTCATTGCCATTGACGCACCTCTGACAAAAGGCAGAGGAAAAGGGAAAATGCGACTTTATGAGAAATTTTTATCAACCAGTATTTTTCGAAAAGAAAAAGTCAATCCTCTGCCGCCAGCTTTGATTTCAAAATTATCTGATTTTGCCAGAGAAATTGTTAAAAAATTAGAGAAGAAAGGTTTTGTTCTGGATTTGAATTTAATTGAAGTTTTTCCCACCCTAATTAAAAAAATCTGCAGAGGACCGTCCTCTGTAAACTTGCCGAGAACTGTTCTTTGCCAAACTGAGAATCAAGAGATGGCTTTAATCTGCGCCTGGACGGCTTTTTTACATTATCAATTTAAAACTCGTTGGCTTGGCTATAAAGACGGGTTTTTGTTTTTGCCGGAAATGTCTTTCTGGAAAAAAGATTGGAGAGAAAAATTTTATCAGGCCTGGAAAAGCCGGTCGCGATTAAAATATCATTATTTAATTACTAATATATTTAAATAAAAAATATGACATACAAAAAGAAAAGTGCAGTTGAAAAATTACACGAGAGTCATGGCCTGCCAAAGGTGGTGAAAATTACTGGGAAAATGACTAAAAGGTGGGGTCAGGGTACTGTAGCTATTCCAGCCCCAATAGAGGTTGATGCGATTATGAAAAAAGTTCCGAAAGGGAAATTGATTACCATTAATGAAATCCGCCAAATTATAGCAAAAAAACACAAAGCCACGATTGGCTGTCCGATAACTTGCGGCATCTTTGCCTGGATTGCGGCTCATGCGGCTGAAGAAGAAAAAGCGGCAGGCAAAAAAGACATTACTCCCTGGTGGCGGACATTAAAAGGTGACAGTGAATTAAATGAAAAATATCCGGGTGGAATAGAAAACCAAAAGAAACTTTTGGAAAAAGAAGGGCATAAAATAATTCAAAAAGGGAAAAAATACTTCGTCGCTATTGATGATTAAATTAAGACCTTTTCGCCAGACGCCGGGGCTTTGCGGTCCAGCTTCCTTAAAGATGGTATTTGACTACTACGGGGTTTTAGTTTCTGAAACTAAAATCGCCAAAGCGGCTGGGGCTACGCCAGAAAAAGGATGTTCAATAAAAGGCCTGATTAAAGCAACCAAACACTTTGGCTTTAGGGCATATCTAAAAAAGAAAAGTTCTTTGGACGATTTAAGATATTTTGTAAAAAAGAAAAAGGTGCCAGTCATTGTTGACTGGTTTTCTGAAGACGAGGGGCATTATTCGGTGGTGGTGGATATTAACAAAAAGAACATTACGCTTATTGACCCGAGTTTAAAAAGAGGAAAAAGAAAATTTTCTACTGAGAAATTTTTAAGAATTTGGTTTGATTTCCCCGGAAAATATATTAAAGACCCAAAAGAAATAATTTTAAGATTAATGTTGGTTATCGTTCCAGATGGCTTTAAATATTGACTTTTTTGAAAATTCTTAGTATAATTCAAGCAGTCAAAGGCGTTTTGCCTTATTTTCAGTAAAAATAAGGAGGTGAAAACATTGGACCTGGACGGAAGGAAGCCGAAGACGTGGGTAAGACCACTCAGCTTTGTAAGAGGACCGTTTAGGTTCTTCTATATTGCGTATTACGAAGCTAGAGATGGCGACGAATTTTGGACATTAGTATCGTTTCGGCAAAATGGGCACGAACCAGTGGAAAATTACCCATTAAGCCAGAAGATCGAACTAATTAAGAAATTCGGCCGCCAAGCAGCAAAGGCTGCCCATGAGGAGGCCGAGAAAAAGATGAGAGTAGGCAGTAGGCTTACCTTAACGGCGCGACCTTAGAAATACTTATAACAACCATAAGGTCGCGCTTCTTGTTTTTAGAAAAAAGTGATAAAATAATTTATTAAAATTATGGAGGTGTTTGAAGTAATTAAAAAAAGGTATAGCTGTCGGAGTTATAAAGCTGACTCAGTGCCGGAAGAAAAATTAAAAAAAGTGCTTGAGGCGGCCCGATTAGCTCCTTCAGCCCATAATGAGCAGGAGTGGAAATTTATTGTAGTCAGAGATGTTAAAAAACGAGCAGAAGTCGCTGAAGCTGTCGGCCAAAGTTTCATTGGGGGAGCACCAGTAATTATTGTGGCGGTGGCAACTGCTCCAGAACATATTTTGAGTTCGGGAGTTCCCGCCTATGCGGTTGATTTGGCTATTGCCATGGAACATATGGCTTTACAAGCGACAGAAGAGGGATTGGGAACTTGTTGGATTGGAGCTTTTTCTCAAGAAGGAGTTAAAAAAACTTTAGGCATTCCTGAAGAATGTAAGGTGGTGGCTTTGCTACCCCTTGGTTTTCCAGCTGATAAACCGGGACCGAAATCAAGAAAAAGTTTAGATGAAATAATTTGTTATGAAAATTATAAAGGCCGATAAATTAAATTGATAGAGGCCCGTCCTCTATACGGAAAAAATATGTTCGAAAACTTAAAAGAAAAAGAAAAGTGCTTATGCAAAGCTCTTTTGATTATTCTTGGTGTCTTTTTGATTACCTTAATAATCGCTAAGGCAATAGATATCAGAGATAAAATCCGGATAACCGGAAACACCATTACCGTTTCTGATACTGGTGAAATTTATGCCAAACCTGATTTGGCTTTAACAACTTTTTCGGTAATAACCGAGGCAAAAACAGTTGCAGAAGCAATGAGCGAAAACACCAAAAAGATGAATGCGGTAATTAATTCTGTCAAAAGCCAAGAGGTGGAAGATAAAGACATAAAAACCACCAGTTTTAACATTTATCCTCGCTATGAATATCAAAGAGTGGAAACCGAAATCTATCCTTATCCGCCAGGAAAAAGAGTACTGGTTGGATACGAGGTGACTCAATCGCTTGAAGTGAAAATTAGAGATATGACGAAAATAGGCGACATTATTGAAGGAGCAACCGATGCCGGGGCTAATCAGGTCGGCGACTTACAATTTACTATTGATAAACAGGATGAGTTGAAAAAGCAAGCCAGAGATCAGGCGATTGAAAAAGCCAAAACCAAAGCCAAAGAATTAGCTTCTCAATTGGGGATAAAATTGGTCAGAATTGTTAATTTCAGCGAGGGGGTAACTATGCCCTACTACGACTACGTTCTAAAAGAAGCGGGTGGAATAGGGGGCGGTGAAGTGGCGCCTTCACCCCAGATAGAAACCGGCGAAAACAAAATAGAAGTTACCGTAACCATCACTTACGAAATTAGATAAAAGATGCTTTTGAAATTACCGGATAATGAAAAAACCCAGCACCAGAGCAAAGCTCGGTGCTGGACTAGTCCCGTACCGAAACAAAGTTTCTGGTGCGGGGTTTATTGGACGAAGCATTCGAAGACCAAGATGCGGCAGTATCGGTTTTCAGAAAAAAGAGTTTTAAGAATTTTTCACAAGCCGGATAGGGTTGAAGAGGGGATAGCCGAAGGCACTATTGCTGCTATGCAAATTACCGGAACGAAAAAACATCCGACCGAGGCCTGGGTGATGTATCAAATAAAAAAATTAAAAATTAAAAATGAAAAATTAAAAATTACGAAGATAATTAGTGCCTGGCGGTATCCAGGCAGAACGCCAATTGGGCAAAGGCCGATCATCCCTTCCGACACTCTTAAGGAATTAGACAAGATTTTAAAAGAATAATATAATTAAAAAATATGGAATTGAGTACAAAAATTTTTGGCTGGATTTTATTGATAGCCGGTGTGATAATTATCGGTTGGACTTTATATTCCTCTTACAATATTTTTACTGGGAAAACTAATATACCAGAGATTTTTTCTCTTTCTAAAGAAAGTAATCAAAAGCCGGCAGAAGGGATTGAAGCCCAAATGAGAGAAATGATGGGAGAACAATTAAAAGCAATACTGCCGGTTGATACCTTCCCTAAACTTTTGAATTTGCTTGTCTGGGCAATTCTGGCTGGTATTTAAACTCTTGGCGGAGCCCAAATCTCCAGTCTCGGCATCAAATTGATAAAAAAATAAATCTATTGATTTCCGAAATCAATAGATTTGTATAAATTAAATATCAACCCTTCAACTTGACGGAAAGGTTGTTTTATTTTAGAGTAAAATTACAAAACTAATGCAAAGGAGGTGCATTATGGAGGGATAATATCTTGTACACCAAAACCAAATAAACTCAAGAAAAGGAGGAAAAGGATGTTAGAGTTCAATATTCAAAGAGGATGCCTGACGGCCTTGGATACACCATTCAACCTGGATGGCAGTATTGATTGGCCAGGATTAACCAAGAATGCCGCTTTTCAAATCCAGCAAGGAGTTAGCGGTTTAGTTCCGGTCGGAACCACTGGCGAATCGCCAACTTTACCACCAGTGCAACATGTGATAGTGGTGGGTCGAGTTGCTCAGCTTGCCAGAGGAAAATGTTCTGTTCTGGCCGGCGCCGGCTCCAATTCTCTTGAGGAGATGCTTCAGTATGGAGAAGCAGGCCTAGCCTTTGAGTGCCTGGGGCTTCTACTGGTGGATTGTTATTACAATAAACCCGCCCCATTAGAGCTTCGGGAGAACTACTACAAGCTGGCGGCTGAGAGGTTTCCGAAGCTGGTGATTTGCCCCTACGTGATTCCGGGGAGAACGGGTTGCGCTCTTTCGGTTGGGGATTTGGCCCTTTTAGCCCATCGATACCCGAACGTAGCGATGGTGAAAGAAGCCACGGGTGACTTTGACAGAATGAGGCTTACCCGGAGGATTACCCCGGAAGGGTTCTGCATTTTTTCCGGAGATGACGATAAAACCCTGCGAATGATCCTGGACCCAGATATTAGGGCAGATGGGGTTATTTCGGTGATGTCCAATATTGCCCCAGCTGCTATCCAGAAGATGTGCCAAAAAGCTTTTGCCGGAGAAGTTAAGGAAGCCCAACAGATAGAGGAGGCCTTAACTCCTTTGTTCCAATTGGTAACAGTTTCTGGCAAACGGACAGAGGAAATTCCGGGATTTGGTCTGGTGACCATTGAAGACAAATTTCCAAATCCTGACTCTATCAAGACAATGATGCAGGGTTTGGGAATGCCAGCAGGTGTTCGCCGGCCGCCCTTAGGGAAGATGACTCAAGAAGCTGTTCAGAAAGTAAGAAATGCTTTATGGACGGTTTGGAAGGAAAATCCCTGGGTATTAAAACCGATCGAGGGCTTCTACCAGGTTAATCTTTCCGAGCGGTTAGCCAATGACCAAATCTGGGAGGAAATATCCTGGAAAGGAGGTAACTGAAGATGATAACTGTGATGGTTGCCGGATTGCCCGGCAGAATGGCTACCCTGGTGGTGGGGGTCATTGAAAAAACAAAAGACCTGAAGATTGTGTCGGCAGCCTTGTCCGAGATTGACGAGAACTGGCTGGCGGGGACGGGCTGGATTACGCTCGTTCCGCTTGAAGAACACGAGGCGACACTGAAGCAGTGGGTTCCTGATGTCGTGGTGGATTTTACTGTTCCGGCCGCTGTCAATCGAAATGCTGAGCTTTATTGCAACTGCGGCATTCCTTTTGTAATGGGGACTACCGGCGGTGACCGCGACCTGTTAAAGAAAACCGTGGAGAGTTCTAAAATCTGCGCGGTAATTGCTCCAAACATGGCGCCGCAAATCGTGGTTTTCCAAGCCATGATGGAATATGCTGCCAAGAACTTTCCCGATAGCTTTAAGGGATATTGCCTGCGGATAACTGAAAGTCATCAGCAGGGAAAGAAAGACACTAGCGGCACTGCCAAAGCCATGGTTCAGTACTTCAATGCCCTGGGAATTCCTTTTACCGTAGACCAGATTATCATGGAAAGGAACCCTCGGGTTCAAGAGACCTCATGGGGCGTGCCCAAGAATCATCTTGGTGGTCACGCTTATCACAGATACACCTTACTTTCCGAAGACCGCACTGTCCTCTTTGAATTCCGGCATAACGTGAATGGCAGAAATATTTATATCCCGGGAGTCCTAAGGGCTATCAGGTTCCTGGACGAAAAAGTCCAAAGAGGAGCACAGGGGATAGTTTTTTCCATGACTGATGTGTTACGAGAATAAATAACTGAACAAGATTCGGGCCGCATTGCTCAATTGAGGGTGCGGCTTTTTTGTTTTTTAAAGAAAAAGTGCTACAATAGAGTTGATGCAAAATATTTTTTTACAATACCTTATTTGGCAGTTTTTTGATGTTCCAGTAAGTGTCCTCAAAGCTTGGAGAAATTTTCTAAAATTTAATTTGAACTATTTTTCCATTTCCTTGCTCATTAAAAGTTTTTTCTCTCCCTGGCGAAGATATGGCGTGCCTTACGGCCGGGGTTTTGATATCGGGAGATATCTTTCGACCCTTTCTTCTAATTTAATTTTCCGAATTTTAGGGGCGACCATGAGAAGTTTTTTGATAATTGTTGGACTCCTGGTAGAGGTTTTTATTATTTTCGCTGGCGCAATTATATTTTTCGGATGGATATTACTGCCAGCCATCTTAATTTTAGGTTTAATTTCCGGTTTTAAAATTTTATTTTAGGTTATGGCTCAAATAAATTTTAATTTGGAGAAGGCAGCAATTTTTCAGGCAGTGAAATGGGAAAGAAACCCAATTTTTAGATTTGCTCCAATCTTTAAGAAATTATTTTTAATTTTGTTTATCCTTACTTTTTTAGCATTTTTTTACGGTTTTTTGCCAGAAAATTTTTCTCAAAAATTAAATTCTCAATTACTTGGTCTTTCAATAATATTTTTAATTTTATCCCTAGCTGATTTCCTTAAAGGAGCTTTTTTAAATTCAAAATTAAAAAAACCTAAATTGAAAGCCACAATTGAAGAAGTTATAAATAAACCAGAAAAATACAATTTAGCCGAGTTTTTAAGCTTTGAAGTGGCAAGAGCAGTCTGGCAAGCAACTAATCTCTCCGAGAAGAAAAAACTCCCCAAAATTCCTTCCGAAGCCCTGCTTTATTTTTCTTTGGCAGAATGGCCAGAGGCAAATTTTATATTTAACCGCGCCCTCTTAAATTTAAAAGAAATTAAAAAAGAATTAAAAAATTACCTGGATAGTTTAGAAGGAAAAGAATTTCAAGAAGTTCTATCTGAAGATTCTCAAAAAGTGATTTTGGAGGCAGCTAAAGTTGCCGCCAAAAAGGGTCAGCGACCAATTGAAGTGGGGGATATCCTTACCGCTTTGGCTGGATATGATTTAATTTTTAAAAAGATTTTAATTGATGCCGGATTAAAAACCCAGGATATCGAGAATTTAACCCGGTGGCTGGAATCTTTAAAAGAAAGGATTGCTGAAAGAAGGAAATTCTGGGAATGGAAAAACCTGATAAAAAAAGGTTCTTTGGCAAAGGGGTGGACGGCAGGTTATACCCCCACCTTAGACCAATTTTCAAGCGATTGGACAGAGATTATTAGAAGAAGAGGGCCAGAAGAGATTATCGGTTCGGAAGATGAAATTGAGAATATTGAAAGAATTTTAAGCCAATCAAGGGTTCATAATGTTTTACTAATTGGCGAACCGGGCACGGGCAGGAAGAGTATTATCCATAATTTGACCCAAAGAATACTTTTCGGTCAATCTCTGCCAGAAATAAATTATAAAAGAGTGGTGGCTCTTGATATCGTTTCTATTTTAACCCATTGCCAATCATTTGAAGAAGTGGAAACTACTTTGGAGACAGTTTTTCAAGAGGCAGCCTCAGCCGGTAATGTGATTTTAATTATTGATGAATTCTATAGTTTTGTTGCTCAGGCAAGCGGCAAACCGGGGACAGTTGACATTTCGCCAATTCTTTTACGTTATCTCCCATTACCTAATTTCAGACTCATCGGCATTACTTCTCACTTGGGGATGCATCTTTTTATTGAAAGAAATCCCGCAATTTTAAATTATATGGCAACGGTTGAAGTTGAGGAATTAACCGAACAAGAAACAATCAGGCTTTTAGAGGATAAAGCTTTGATTTTTGAACAGAAATACAAAAAATTTATCAGTTATCCTGCCCTCCGAGACATCGTTGATTATTCCAATCGGTATATTCAAAATGTTCCTTTTCCTAAAAAAGCTCTTGACCTTTTGGAAGACGTTGTGGTTTATGCTACCCGTTACACAAAAAGCAAAGTGGTCCTGCCAGAATACGTTTCCAAAATAGTTTCCAAAAAAACTGATATACCCGTTGGTCAACTTGAGGTAAAAGAAAAAGAAACTCTTCTGAATTTGGAAAATTTAATTCATCAAAGAATTATTAACCAGGACGAGGCAGTAAAAGAGGTTTCTACCGCTTTAAGAAGGGCGAGAGCTGAAGTGACGGTGAGAAAAGGACCAATGGGAAGTTTTCTGTTTTTGGGCCCAACTGGAGTTGGTAAAACCGAGACCTCAAAAGCTTTAGCCGAAGTTTATTTTGGTTCTGAAAATAAGATGATTCGGCTTGATATGTCAGAATTCCAAAATATAACAGATATTCCTCATTTAATTGGCTCAATGGAAGAAGAGGGATTTTTGACTACCAAGGTTCGGGAAGCCCCTTTTTCTTTAATTTTGTTAGATGAAATTGAAAAAGCTCATCCTAATATTCTAAACTTGTTTTTACAGGTTTTGGATGAGGGATTTTTAACTGACGGCTTAGGAAGAAAAGTTGATTTTAAAAATTCAATAATTATTGCCACCAGTAACGCCGGCTATCAAATAATTTTGGAGGCATTAAAAAAGAAAACAGAATGGGTTGAGGTGAAACAAAAACTTCTTGATTATCTTTTTGAGAAAGCTGTTTTTCGGCCAGAATTTATTAACAGATTTGATGCGGTAGTGGTTTTTAAACCTTTGAGCAAAGAAAATCTTTTGGATATTGCCGAACTGATGCTTCAAGCATTGAAGAAAAATCTGAAGGATAAAGGAATTGAATTTATAATCACCAGAGAAATTAAAGAAAAAATTGTTGAATTGGGTTATTCTCCGGTTTTTGGAGCCAGAGAAATGAGGAGAGTTATTCAGGACAAGATAGAAAATGTTTTAGCTTCAGCTCTTTTATCCAGCCAATTAAAAAGAGGGGATAAGGTAGAAGTTGAACCAGAGGAATTTAAGCTAAAGATTAGCTAATTTATTTTTAAAGCTTAACTTCTGGAGGTTAAACCTCCGTTTTTTATTTATTTGACAAAAATCTTGAGATGGGTTATAAATAAATTAGCAGTTTGATAACTGAATATTAACTGAAAGACTGCGAGAAAAGGAGGTTCAAGATGTTAAGAAGGTTTGTTCCCTTTTTATTGATTACTGTGCTGATTTTTGGAGGAGTGAGTCTGGCTAGTTGTAACCGGGGTTCTGAGGGAGTATCCATATCCATAGAGCGGAGTATTGTCCAATCGGTAGAGGAATTGGAATACCCTAATGAGACCGCCAATGCTCTGGTTGAGATGGTAAACGATTGGACAGACCAACGGGGAAGGCCGGCCTTAACTGTCTTGGGAGAAAAACTTAATGAATCAACCCAAGCCTATCATCAGGGTAAAATATCTAAAGAAGAACTCGCCGAGATAGAAGCCTATATATCAAGGGAGCTTGCCCGGTCGATAGAAACTGAGATTAGTTACAAAGAGGGTTACTTTGATTTGACTATAATTACTGAAGAAAAGAGAGCCAATTGCCTTGGTTATACCCAACTATTTTTTACATTGGGAAAAGCGATTGGACTTTCTGTTACACCCATCGAGGTTAAGGAATCCTCGTTTGGTGAATTAGAAGGTAATCATATTGCATGCTTAGTTAATTTATCTGATGACCAGAAGATGATGGTGGATTTAGCATCTTTCCCTGTTTTTTGGGCAAGTGAACCACTCGTATTAGAGGAGGAGTTTGAAAAGGAAGGAAATTATTGGGAGATTCGAGATGAAGCCAACCCCTTAAATCTATATAGAAGGATTCGTGTAGAGGATAAGGATGGACTGATTGCTGATTTATGGCATTGCCGAGGATGTGTTTATGATGACTCAGGATGTTTCACTAAAGCAATAGAGTGCTTTGATAAAGCTATAGAACGAGACCCAAAACTTGTTAGCCCATATGTTAGGCGAGGAAATATTTATTATAAGCTAGGAAACTATTCCTCGGCATTATCTGACTACAGTGAGGCTATAAGGCTGGATCCAGAACGTCCCGTAGCATATTTAAATCGAGGGACTGTTTACTATAACCAAGAAGACTATTCCTCGGCATTATCTGACTACAGTGAGGCTATAAGGCTGGATCCAGAATATGTTGAAGCGTATAACAACCGGGGAAGTGCTTACTTTATACTAAGGAACTACACCTCGGCAATATCTGACTTCAGTGAGGCTATAAGGCTGGATCCAAAACATGCTCAAGCATATTTTAACCGAGGACTTGCCTATGCTCTTCTGAAAGATTACTCCCGGGCAAGAGAGGACCTTAATAAGGCAAAAGACTTAGACCCCAATTTGGAGACTAAGGTGGAAGAGGCGCTGGAGATAATTGAAGAGTTGGAGGAGGTGGAGGCAGAAAAAACTGCCGCAATCCTCACTCCTTAATAAGGCAGGAGAGCACATTTTAAAAACCCAGGCGGAGTGATTTTAAGCTTCGCCTTTTTTCTTTTATTTCAAAGATAAAACGCTTGACAAATGTGGGCGGATTTGTTAAAGTATTGATAGTTCTTTCTTTTGTTCTTTTCAAGAACATTGAAAAATTAATAAACAGAGGAGGGATTGATTAGATCGAGATCCCTGTTTTTGTGTTGATATGGATGAAATAAAAGGAGGCATGATTGAATGAAACGAGTTTTTAATTTCCGAAAAGGAAAGGAGGTGTAGGCAATGAGTAAACTAAGATCGGTAAGTGAACTCCGGGCCAGAGCGATAGCGGTTTTATCACTTAATCCTAAACTTCGAGAAGTGTTTACAGAGATAAGTGGGGTTAATAGCCCTTCGGCTAGTTATGACTTAGCCGAGAAAACTGCCAGACTTCATGGGTTTTCCCCCAATGAAGCCATTGACATCGCCAAGGCTAGCCGGTGGCTTGCAATTCT
>Ga0172364_10003718_pt1 | contig 12177 bp, 13 predicted proteins | sample LakKivSesite10cm_FD_114545 | JGI IMG/M metagenome (GOLD analysis project Ga0172364, IMG submission 114545) | Sediment microbial communities from Lake Kivu, Rwanda - Sediment site 10cm | ecosystem: Environmental > Aquatic > Freshwater > Lake > Sediment | place: Rwanda: Western Province, Lake... | reverse complement strand
CCTTTGAATTATCGATTTTAATGACATCAGGGTCATAAACGATATCGTACTGTGCGGCGTCAAAATTGCTGACATTGGTTATTCTCACATAGATGTGGAAATTCTTATTTGTAACTTTGTCTAATGTGGCTGGGCAATCTATTGATACTGTGACTGATCCAACAGGCTGGACTGTAGCTGTTGGTGTTGCAGGGATATAGGTAGCAGTCGGTGTCGACATAGGTGTGGTTGTAGGTGTACCCCCGCCTTCGTTGGAAGGCCAGAATGCAATAAGTAGAATGATGACAACTAAAACAGCTAAGATAATTGGTATGATATATCCAATAGGTATAGTTTTCTTTTTCTTCTTTTCTTCCATGATGTCACCTCATAATGGATGTTTTTGTGTATTACTTTGTGATGGAGTATACTGTTTATAGGTTTTTTTGTCAAACCTTTCACACATAAAATAATGGAATATACGCTTCGTTAAACCTCTTTGGATATTATATATAAACTTATATGTGGAAAGACCTCAGATAGTATTCAAATTTAAGTTTTAGGATACCAGTGGCTTTCGTTCTAGTTATAAGATGCCAATTCCATGTTGACTAGCTAGAGAATTCCTTAATATCGATTGTATTTTCATATGACATAGTTATGAGCTTTCTATAAAGCTTCGTCTTTTTCGTCTACCAGAGTTTGCGTTATAGTATCTATAATGTAGGGGGAATTAGACAAGTATATTTTTTTATGTTTCTTATTGAATTAATCTATTGTATTTTTAATAACACAGATGATAGAATGACAGCCGCAGGGCATAGCTCCATCTTACAAGCAGGCCGTGTTGAACACAGGTAATCTTCGAATACCGTTGCAGAGTGCCTCATTATCGAAGTACATCTGCCTAGGGGCAAATCTGCACGTTAATGGGGTGGCGTATCACTCACGTGTTTTCATTTATATTACATGAATGTGCATATATTGTGGAGTAGTCGATGGATTACATGGAACGAGCCCTATCTCTTGCCAGGTCGGCTGTAGGCAGTACTAGCCCCAATCCATCTGTCGGTGCTGTGATAATCAACGATGGTGTGATTGTGGGTGAGGGGTATACACAGCCTCCTGGGTCGGCCCATGCCGAAATAGTTGCATTGAAGCAAGCGGGCGAGAGAAGCCGAGGGGCTATGATGTATGTGACGCTGGAACCATGCTGTTTCTATGGACGGACCCCTCCTTGTACAAAAGCTGTTATAGATGCTGGTCTCAAAGAGGTGCATATTGCCACATTGGACCCTAATCCTAAGGTGGCGGGAGGAGGCAGGTCAGAATTAGAGGGCGCTGGCATAAATATCTATCTTGGGGAACGCGAGGATGAAGCGAAGGAGATAAATGAAGCCTATTTCAAGTTCATTACTACCGGCATCCCCTTTGTTACAGTTAAATTTGCTATCAGCCTTGACGGCAAGATTGCCACTTGGACCGGCGATTCTCATTGGATAAGCTGTGAAGAGTCTAGACGTTATGTGCATCGCATGCGGCGTGCGTCTGATGCTATTATGGTTGGTGTCAACACTGTAATAATAGATGACCCCAGGCTTACAGTTAGGGAAGGCCAGGGTGAAAAATATCCGCTGCGTATTATCGTCGACAGCAAGGGACGTGTGCTTCCTACGGCGCGGGTGTTTAGCGAGCCGGGGAAGACGATGGTAGCAACAGCACCCGGTGTTGCGCCTGAGACAATTAACGAACTGCGCAACGTCGGCGCCGAGGTGGTCCAGTTGCCATCGTGGAGATCCATGGTGGATTTGAATGAGCTTCTATCTGAGCTGGGACGTAGAAATATTACGAGCGTTCTGGTGGAAGGGGGAAGCACCCTCCTTGGGACCCTGTTCGATGGCTGTCTGGTGGACAAAGTTGTCGCCTTCATCGCCCCGGTGATTGTTGGTGGGGAGGATGCCAAATCAGCCGTCGGCGGGCAGGGGGCGCACAGGATAGGACAGGCGCTCCAGCTGTCCCGTATAAAGGTGGAACGCTGCGGTAAAGACGTTATGGTAATGGGTTATCTTAATGAAGAAGCCGAGACCGAAGGTTTTAGCATTTAACTCCAGTCCGCACAAGGGAAAAGGCAACACCGCCCTCATTCTCGATCCATTCCTCGAGGGCATGCGCGAGGCCGGTGCGGAGGTCGAGTTATTCTACAATGATGAGCTTAAGGTAAAGCCGTGTAGAGGCTGCTTTAACTGCTGGATTAAGACTCCGGGCGACTGCTCTCAGAAAGACGATATGACCTGGCTCCTGCCCAGGATGCGTGAGGCCGATGTTGTCGTTTGTGCCACGCCGGTCTATAGCTACGGCATGACCGGTCAGATGAAGAATCTCGTAGACCGCATGATTCCTATCGCCGATCCATTCATGGAGGTTGTCGGCGGCCGTTCACGTCATATCTCAGGTGCGGGAGATAAGCATCATAAGATCGTCCTCGTATCGAGCTGTGGGCTGTGGAATATGGATAACTTCGATCCGCTTGTGGCGCATGTGAAGAAGATGTGCCAAGACCCGCCGGTAGAGTACGGCGGCGCGCTGCTCAGGCCGCACGGCATGGTACTGCGAACTATGCTGGATATGGGCGCGCCAGTGAACGATATTATCGAAGCTGCGAATGATGCTGGCAGACAGCTGATTGAAACCGGCAGGATATCGCAGGTTACACAGGATGTTATAAGCCGTGAGTTGCTCCCGATTGAGCTGTACGTAAGGATGGCTAACGAACAGTTCCGCCATGTGATGGCGAAGCGAAAGGTGAAGAACTGACAGGGAATTAGAGGATGTTTACAGGAATAATAGAAGAAGTCGGCAGCGTTACATCTATTGAGTTGAGCCAGCTGACCATCGCCGCCACAACTGTATTGGACAAAAAGACAAAGATAGGCGATAGCATAGCTGTCAATGGCGCATGTTTGACGGTGAAAACACTCACCCCTTACTCCTTTTCCGTGGAGGTCATGCCCGAGACTCTAAGGAGAACGAATCTAGGTATGTTGCACAGCGGGGACAAGGTAAACCTGGAACGCGCCATGCCCGTCGGCGGGCGCTTCGGTGGGCATTTTGTACAGGGACATGTGGATGGTACTGGCAAGATCGGCGCGGTTAAGCAGGAGGGGAATGCGCTGATTATGAAACTCGATGCCTCCAAGGAAATAATGCGTTATATTGTGGAAAAGGGTTTCATAGCAGTGGACGGCGTGAGCCTGACTGTAGTAGAATGTAACCCCATCTCATTCAGCGTCTCGCTGGTGGGGATAACACAGGCGGAGACGACGCTGGGGGGACGCAAGGTGGGCGATATCGTTAATTTAGAAGTAGATATCTTGGCAAAGTATGTGGATAATTTAAGCCGGGGAGAATCCGGAATAACCAAAGAGTTCCTCACCGAACACGGGTTCATGTAAAGGATAAAAACAAGATGGCGCTTGCGACTATAAAAGAGGCGATAGCGGATATCAAGGCCGGCAAGTTTGTTATCATCGTTGATGATGAAGGACGCGAGAACGAGGGCGACCTGGCTATGGCAGCTGAGAAGGTCGATCCGGATGCGATTAACTTCATGGCGAGGCACGGTCGCGGGCTTGTATGCATGCCGATAGTCGGTGGGCGGCTCGATGAGCTGAACATCCCGTTGATGGTCGGCGAGAATACGTCTAAGCATAATACGGCATTCACTGTATCTATAGAGGCCAAGAAGAAAGTCTCCACCGGCATCTCGGCGTACGACAGGGCAGCCACTATCAAGGCTGTGCTGGATCCCGCTACCAGGCCCGAGGACATTGCACGCCCCGGTCATACATTCCCGCTGCGGGCCAGGGAGGGCGGCGTGCTGGTGCGGGCGGGGCATACTGAAGCTATCGTAGACCTGGCTAGGCTGGCAGGGCTGTACCCCGCCGGTGTTATCTGTGAGGTTATGAACGAGGATGGCACAATGGCACGCCTTCCGCAGTTAGAGGTGTTTGCCAAGGCGTACGGGCTCAATATCGTCAGCATCACTGACTTGATCACCTACCGCCGCAGGCACGAGAAGCTTGTCGCTAAGGTGGCGCAGGCCAATCTACCTACCAGATATGGCCAGTTCACCGCTATTGCTTATAAAAGCACTATCGATCCCGATCAGCATGTGGCGCTGGTTAAGGGGGACCTTTCCAGCGATGAGCCGGTGCTGGTGAGGGTGCACAGCGAGTGTCTGACGGGGGATGTGTTCGCCAGCCTGAGGTGTGACTGTGGGGAGCAGATAGAAATGGCCCTCAACATTATCGCAGAGGAAGGGCGGGGTGTGCTGCTCTATATGCGGCAGGAGGGGCGGGGCATAGGGTTGCACAACAAAATTGCCGCCTATGCTCTTCAAGATGAGGGGCTGGATACCGTCGAGGCCAACGAATCACTGGGTTTCCCCGCCGACCTCCGTGACTATGGGATCGGTGCGCAGATACTGGCAGACCTCGGCGTAAAAAAGATTCGTCTCTTAACGAATAATCCCAAGAAGGTGGTTGGACTCGAGGGTTATGGGCTGCATGTGGTGGAGACTGTGCCGCTCAGGGTGGAGCCTAACCCTCTGAATTTGCACTACCTTGAGACAAAGCAGCAGAAACTGGGGCACACCCTGAATTTGAGCCCTCTGGACGACCCCAAGCAGGATCGCACTTAAGGAGGAGATGTATTATGGCTATGAAATTGGCATTTATGGCTATTATACCGGATGCCGATCCGGCCAAGCACCGGGCTGTTATTGCAACCGAGTTCGCCGAGCTGACGGTTGTGGTTGTGCCGAATTTGCAACAGGCGATTGAGAAAGCTAAACAACTAGCGGCGGAAGGATGCAGTGCCCTTGAGCTCTGCGGCGGCTTCGGGCACAATATGACAGGGAAAGTAGCAGAAGCTGTAAAAGGGAAGATGCCGGTTGGGGTAGTACGTTTCGATATACATGCTGCCCTTGGCATGAGCGCTGACCAAGTTTTCGGGGGATAGTTCGGATTTATCGCTGAAGGAGGATAGAGTGAACAAGAAATATGAGGGTACGCTTGTCGGTGCCGGCCTTAAATTCGGGCTGGTGGTCTCCCGTTTTAACGAATTTATAACAGGAAAGCTCCTTGAGGGGGCGGAGGATGCGCTAACCAGGCATGGAGTCAAGGTGGCGGATGTCGATGTGTTCTGGACCCCCGGATCTTTTGAGATTCCACTTGTTGCCAAGAAGGTTGCGGAGAAGGGCAAATATTCCGCAGTCATCTGCTTAGGAGCCGTCGTCCGCGGTGGCACACCCCATTTCGATTACATCGCTGCTGAGGTGACCAAGGGCATAGCACAGGTTGGGCTGGAGACCGGCGTGCCGGTCATATATGGTGTAATTACTGCGGATACCCTTGAGCAGGCCATCGAACGGGCGGGCACCAAGATGGGGAACGCCGGGTTCACGGCAGCTACAAGCGCTATTGAAATGGCTAACCTTATGCAGGCGCTTGTTAAGAAGTAACCTTGTAGACCGTATCGCCACGCCTGACACGATCGGGCACCTTGATCCCGACGGAATCCCTCGGTTTGGCCTCAGCGACCTCGGCATGGTCTATCTGAATGGATGACGCTGTGAATGTCAGGTCCGTAGTATGTCCTTTGATGTGGATGGTGTCGCCTTTCTTTAGTTTACCAGTGAGCTCGATGCCGGCCACTATAGGTTGAGAGAAAAAATCATTTACTCTTCCGATTTCCACTTCCGCCATGGCGCACCTCCTTATGCTCATTGTTGGGAGTTGTATACTATTACATTTTTATTTAAAAGGCAAGCAGTATGATGTAAGACGATAAACCAGTCGATATCAGTGTACGGCAGCCTTTAGCTTTTTTATAAAATCGCGCTTCTCCGCCTCGCTCGATGCGAGCCTTTTCTTTACTTCTTTCCAAGTCGTGGGGCAGTCCTTGTAAGTAGTGCCGACAATCTTGTGGATGGCGCGGTCGATTTGCTTCTTGTTATCGGCTGTGATCTCGATATCGGCCTCGCTTAGCACGTCTTTCAGATGACGCAGATAACACGACATGTATCACCTCCGAAGAGAGGTTTTCTCTCGATTATTATTTACCCGATATATACTGGCAGTAGCCATAGCTTATGGGGCCGGTTTTCGTAATCTCGCAGGGGAACTCCGCGCACTCGAAACACAACTTGATGCCCTTATTGAAGGCACAGGTCGCTATCTTGCAGAATTTGTTGTCTCTAGGAACACAGCCTTGCTTTTTATTCGGGCAAATGCCTTTCGTCATTCGGGGACATTTTTCACATGCAATTCCGCACACGCCGATTTTCATTTGAGGCTCCTGTCCATATACGTAGTTTTGCCAATCGTACAATAGCATTTGTCTTAGGTCAAGCTGTGCGATAGCATATGGTATAATCGGCGCAGATATAGCTGTTTAGGAGGTTGAAATGTTGGAGCCAGAGACAAAAGCCAGTATCGTATATGCGGCGCATGATATGGCGTCTTTCATTATGAAGCAGGAAAAGCCGGGGAATTCTCAGAAAGCCTATGAAATATACATGAAAACGTTCGAGAAGTTGTACGGCGCGCTCATTTCTACGGTTTCGCCCGCTGGGCAGTAAGCGCTTTCTGTCTCCAAATCGAATGGTTTACTGCGTTGAGTGTCGAATATTTTGGGGTGCATATGCCCCGAACTGTTTTTCCTTGACAGCTGCAAGGGGTAATATGATATAGTTTGTTGTCGGGTTGTTAGAATCTCATAGTGGGAGCGATACAAAGGATTCGTATAAATGGCAGAGATTAAAGAATTGATTGAAGGAATGCTTAAAGGTCAGGAACAAGCACTGGCACGTCTGATTACTCTAATCGAGAGGGAGTCTCCAGAAGTACCGCAGATAATGTCAAAGATATATCCCAAGCTTGGTACATCCTATGTTGTAGGGGTTACAGGGCCTCCGGGTGGCGGTAAAAGTAGCCTAGCCGACCGAATCACCGCTAAGATGCGGGCCGAGGACAAATCTGTCGGAATCATCGCCTGTGATCCATCCAGCCCTTTCTCCGGAGGTGCTGTACTTGGCGATCGTATTCGGATGCAGCAACACTATCTGGATAAAGAGGTTTTTATCCGCAGTATGGCGACGAGGGAGAGCCGTGGCGGACTCTCTCCCACAACTAAGGAAGTCATCAAACTAATGGATGCTTTCGGCAAGGAATATGTACTTGTTGAAACGGTGGGTGTAGGGCAGACCGAGCTGGACATTATGGATGCGGCCGATACCGTTATAGTGGTGCTAGTACCGGAGGCGGGGGATGCTATACAGGCGATGAAGGCTGGGATTTTGGAGATCGCCGATATATTTGTAGTGAACAAAGCAGATCGTGAAGGCGCGGAGACCGTTGCCGATGACTTGAGGCAGATGTTGCGCTTAAATCCCAAGCATGAGTGGTGGGAGGTACCGGTGCTGACGACCCAGGCGGTGAATGATATCGGTATCGACGAGCTTTACACTCAGATTAAGAATCACCAAAAAGCGCTTGAGGACAGCGGCCAGTTGGCTATACGGCGACAGGAGCAGCGACGAGCTGAGTTCCTGGAAGTCGTGGAACGTACTATCCGCGAGAGGATACTGGCACTCATCCGCAAAGATAAATCCCTCACCGCGGCCTTAGAGAGGGTCAAGCGGGGGAATGTGGACCCGTACACTGCAACTGAAGAGCTACTTGATAGCAAGACGCTTCTCAATACATGGCGTGCTGTAACAGAGAAGAAAGGCTAAACCAAGAGTATTCTTTGTATCGGCTTGGATTATGGATCTTTTTTCTGAATTGGAATGTATTTTCCATCCACGCGGCGTGGCCATAGTCGGGGCTTCTAACAAGCCAGGTAACCTAGGCAGCTTCTATTTGGGCGGTTTTCTACAACAGGGCTTCGATAACAATAGGTTGTACGTAGTACACCCCACGGAGACCGAAGTACGCGGTATAAAGGTCTATCCTAGCGTTAAGGACATCCCCTATGAAGTCGATTTAGCTCTCGTTTTCTCCCCGCGCGATGCCGTTGTCGGCGTTGTCAAAGACTGCACGGTGAAGGGGGTAAAAGGGGTCGTTGTCTGTACATCGGGTTTTGCAGAGAGCGGCGCGGAAGGATTGAGAAAACAGCAGGAGCTCGTCGCGGCGGCGCGCGCCGGTGATACCCGCATAATCGGCCCCAACTGCGTGGGTATCTACTGCCCTGAAAGCAAGTTGATTAACTTCCCTGGCAGGATGTCGGATATCAGCGGCCCGGTGGGTATGATCTCGCACTCCGGCTCGATGACGGTTTCTATCCCCGGTATTGCTGCCAGTATGGGCATGTATTTCAGCAAGGCGATAAGCTGTGGCAACGAATGCGACCTTAACGCCGCTGACTTCATGGAGTATTTCGGCCGCGACCCTAATACTCGGATGATAATAGCTTACTTGGAGGGCGTAATCGAAGGCCGACGCTTATTCGAAGTGGCCAGACGTGTCTCTAAGGAGAAACCTATCTTATTATGGAAGGGCGGGATCACTGAGGTTGGGAGGCACTCGGCCGCCTCACACACCGGAGCCCTAGCGGGAAAGGCCGAAGTCTGGGATGCCCTATATAAGCAAACAGGTATGGTGAAGGTGGAGTGCGAGGATGACATGGTTGACTATCTGCAGGCTTTCCACTACCTACCCCGGCTACATGGCAATAGGGTGGCCATTGTGTCGGCGACGGGGGGTGTAGGGGTGGGGATAGCTGATGCCTGTGTCCAATACGGGCTGGAGGTTGTGCGCTTGTCGGACAAGACACGCCGTAGTATCCAAGCCTTTGTTCCATCTGTAGGTACCTGTCTCGATAACCCCATAGACCTTGGTATGATGTCCTCATTCAGTTTGCAGGCCAGCGTCGAAACGGTGAAGGCTCTGGCTGAGGATGATTCTGTGGATGTGGTAATTAAGACCATAGGCACATCGGACATGGATATGATACGCAAGGAGTTTGAGGCTCTAGCAGGCTTTGATAAGCCCATGGTCTATATCTTCAGCAGGGCTTTGAAGTTGAAGATGGAGGTACCCAATCCAGTTAAAGGCGTTTGTGTGTTCAGCACCGGACGTAGAGCTGCGCAGGTTCTCAGCAAAATGATTGAGTACGAACGCTACCGCTCCGGCCAGTGAGTCGGGGAGTCAGGATTCCTTTTCTGTTGAAGTTCTGTTATCATTTGTTTTTATTCAGGATAGTTCAGTGAAGGAGGCGTTATGGACGTTATCACGGAGCTGGATCGGATATTCAATCCTCGCGGTATAGCGATCATAGGCGCTTCCAACAGACCCGGTAATCTAGGCTATTTCTTTTTAAGCGGCTTCGTTCAGCATGGTTTCGACAAAAGCAAGTTATGTGTAGTACATCCTAAAGAGACCAATGTAGATGGAGTAAAGGCTTATCCGACTGCATGCGATATCCCCTTTGATGTCGATCTGGCTGTAGTTTTTTCCCCGCGTGATACGATGCCGAGTGTGGTACACGATTGTACTGTGAAGGGAATCAAGGGAATAGTCATTTGCACTTCGGGATTCGGCGAGAGCGGCGGTGTGGGCATGAAACTTCAGGAGGAAATAGCACAGATCGCCCGAAAGGGTGGTTCGAGGATTATAGGGCCCAATTGCGTGGGGATATTCAGTCCCGATACAGGTCTTACTAATTTCGCCGGTATCATGCCTAAGAAGAGCGGTTCAGCGGGGATGTTCTCTCATAGCGGTTCGATGAGTATATCTTTTCCGATCGCGGCTTCAGGATTAGGGATACATTTCAACAAATCAGTAAGCTGCGGCAATGAGTGTGATCTTAATGCTGCGGATTTCATAGAGTATTTTGGGCAGGATACAAAAACAGAGGTAATCATCGGATACTTGGAGGGCGTGTCCGACGGGCGGCGTTTTTTAGATGTGGCGAGACGTGTCTCGAAAAAGAAGCCCATTATTCTGTTGAAGGGCGGCGTCAGCGATGTGGGATCGCGTTCCGCAGCTTCCCACACAGGGGCGCTGGCGGGCTCGCCGCATGTTTGGGATGCGGTCTTCAAGCAGACAGGTATGGTAAGGGTTGATAGCGAGGATGAGATGCTGGATTGTCTTCAGGCATTCAGCTACCTGCCATTGCCCAGAGGGAATCGGGTAGGCATAATATCCTCTACAGGCGGCATAGGAGTGGCCACTGCCGATGCCTGCACCGATTACGGGCTGGAAGTGGCAAAGTTATCAGACTATACTCTGGAAATGCTACGGCAGGTTGTTACCTCTGCAGGAACGTGCGTAAATAACCCTGTTGATATGGGGATGGCCTCCTCTTTTGACATAAAAGTCAGCGCGAAAGTGGTTGAAGCATTAGCAAACGATGACCAAGTGGATGTGATATTCAAGGCTGTTGGAGGCTCCAGTGCGGAATATATTCGCATGGAGGTGGAGGCGCTAAGAGGATTCAATAAACCGATAGTCTTAATCATAAATCTTGCCATGAAAGTTAAGATGGAGGAAATGAAACCGGCAAAGGGATTAGCTGTGATTCACTCTGGACGTAGGGCCGCCTTAATAATTAGTAAAATGTTCCAGTATCAGCGTTACCTTTCAGATGATTACCCCGCTCCGGTGCATGAGAAGAGCAGGCAAAAATCCACAGTTAAATCCCATCAGACATCATTGGATACTGGTGAATTGGTGGGATTCATGCCTGGATTGTCTGGAGCAGCTAAGCGCAGGTAGGACACTGTGCCCTCCGATAATACCGTTCTACTGGTTAACCCCAATCAAATGAAGCCGCCCGTGGCTCCAATTGCCTTTGATTATTTGGCATCAGCTCTTAAAAACTCCGGCCATCGTGTCGAACTGCTCGACCTGTGCTTCTCTACAAATATCGCCTCCGACATTGATCGTCATTTTAAATTAGGTGCTGCGTCGGTAGCAGCTATCACCCTTCGCAATACTGACGATACAACCTTTGCTACCCGCGACTTCTTTTTACCCCAGATTAAAAGAATCGTCGACAGTATTTTACCTGTACATATAGTGCTCGGAGGTTCCGGTTTCTCCGTTGCGCCTGAAGCCATTCTTGAATTCTGCGGACTGGACTTAGGGATATGGGGCGAAGGGGAACACGCCTTGCCGTTGCTCGTCGATCGGATTGTAAAGGGTGAGGATTATCGCGATGTGCCGGGGCTCGTGTATCGCGGCAGGAAAGGCTTCCATCGCAATAAACCGGCCTATATCGATTTGAGTAAAATGCCGACGCCTCAAAGAAATGCTATCGATAATGAGCGCTATTATGCAGAAGGCGGCATGGGTGGCGTTGAGACCAAGCGTGGCTGTCCGAAGAAGTGCATCTACTGTGCCGATCCTCTGGGTAAGGGTAGCAAGGTCCGTCTGCGCTCCCCGTCCAGCGTCGCCGACGAGATCGAATTGTTGCTGGCACAGGGGATCGAGAATATCCATATCTGCGACAGCGAGTTCAATTATCCATACGAGCATGCTCATGCCATCTGCCGCGAGATTATCGATCGAGGCCTTGGCTCGCGATTGCGCTGGTACGCTTACTGCAGCGCGGTGCCTTTTGATGAAGAGCTAGCGCAGCTGTTTCTGCAGTCTGGCTGCGCCGGCGTCAACTTCGGCGTAGATAGCGCCAGCGACCGCATGTTAAAGACCCTCGGCCGAGACTACTCCTCCGAGGACGTGGCACGCACGGCGGAGATATGCCGCCGCGAGAGCCTGGTTTTCATGTACGATTTGTTGCTCGGTGGACCGGGCGAGACCCGAGATTCTTTGAAGGAGACTATCGAAGCGATGAAGTGTATGTTGCCACATCGAGTTGGAGCCAGCCTTGGCGTTCGGGTCTATCCCAATACGAAACTGGCAAAGATGATACTGCAACAGGGCCCGATCGAAACGAATTTAAATCTGCATGGCAAGCGGGACAGGATGTTCCTCGCCCCTGTATTTTACTTGTCGTCCGAGCTGGGAAATGATGCATCTCAGTACCTAGAAGCACTTATCGGAAGAGATGAGCGATTCATGTTCATGGCGGCTAATGCTTCCAGCAACAACTACAACTATAACGCAAATACTGTTCTCGTCGACGCCATTCGTGGCGGCTACCGCGGGGCTTTCTGGGATATACTGAGGCGGCTGG
>Ga0172364_10003717_pt1 | contig 12178 bp, 10 predicted proteins | sample LakKivSesite10cm_FD_114545 | JGI IMG/M metagenome (GOLD analysis project Ga0172364, IMG submission 114545) | Sediment microbial communities from Lake Kivu, Rwanda - Sediment site 10cm | ecosystem: Environmental > Aquatic > Freshwater > Lake > Sediment | place: Rwanda: Western Province, Lake... | reverse complement strand
GGCTGCGGGACGGTCGACTCGGCCGCCCGCGCGATGCAGGTGGGCGCCACGTGTTTCATGGAGAAGCCCTTCCGGCTCGACGAGCTCGAGACGGCAATCCAGAAGGCCCTGCGCCAGCGCCGCCTCACGGGCGAGGCCGCGCCGCAGCCGGGCACGGCCATCCCCTCGGGGGCGCGCAGCCTCGAGGACCTCGCCGCGGGCGGCAGCGCCGCCGGGGGCGCGGCCGGCAGCGAAGCCAGCAGCGAAGCCATCATCGGCAAGAGCGCCAAGATGAAGGAGATCTACGCCCTCATCCGCCGCCTCTCCCGCTCGTCGACCAGCACCGTGCTCATCACCGGCGAGAGCGGCACCGGCAAGGAGCTCGTCGCCCGCGCGATCCACTACACCTCGTCGCGGCGCGACAAGCGCTTCACCGAGGTCAACTGCGCTGCCCTAACCGAGACGCTCCTCGAGGCCGAGCTGTTCGGCTACGAGAAGGGGGCCTTCACCGGCGCCGCCACCACCGGCAAGATCGGCCTCTTCGAGGCCACCGACGGCGGCACGATCTTCCTCGACGAGATCGGCGAGATGGGCCTCAGCCTCCAGGCCAAGCTGCTGCGCGTCCTCCAGGAGCGCTCCTTCCGGAAGGTCGGCGGCATCGAGAACATCTCGGTCGACGTCCGCATCATCGCCTCCACCAACTGCGACCTCGAAGAGAACGTCCGCTGCGGCAGGTTCCGCCAGGACCTCTTCTACCGGCTCAACGTCGTGCCGATCCACGTGCCGCCGCTGCGCGAGCGCAAAGACGACATCCTCCTCATCGCGAACTACTATCTCCGGCACTACAACGAGCGCTTCGGCACGTCGATCGCGGGCTTCCTGCCGGAGGTCGAGAGCGCCCTCAAGGCCTGCCACTGGCCCGGCAACGTCCGCGAGCTCCGCAACGTCGTCGAGCGGGCCGTCCTCATGGAAACCGGCGACCGCATCACCGAGAAATTCCTGATGCTCAGGAACGACCGCACCGCCGCCGAGCCGGCCGGCGAGAGCCTGCCGCTGGCGGGCCGCAGCCTCGCGGCGATGGAGAAGCAACTGATCAAGCGCGTCCTCAACGACACGCTCTGGCAGCGCACCGACGCCGCCCGCATCCTCGGCATCCACCGGACCACGCTCGCGGCCAAGATCAAGGAGTACGGGCTCGACACGCGCGTCGTGGAAAACGCGTCGATCTGAAGGATATTGCGCCCCCGGCCACAAGGAGCATTTTTCCGATGCGACCCCGAACCATCAGCCAGACACTCGCCTTCCGCCGGCCGCCGCCGTCCGGCACGCAATTTGCAGAGGCAACCCTGCCGAAAGGAAAAGCGATGAGCACCTCAAGCGCCGCCCTCCTCGAAACCACGCTCGAAACACCCGAGGAGCAGTTCTCTCTCAGCAGCGATTCCGGGCTCGTCACCTTCGCCGGCGCCGACGCCGCGTTCTGCCTCGCGGCCGACGAGGCCTGCCCCCTCAGCGCCGAATGCCGCCGCAAGGACGGCGCCCTCGCCGAGCTCCAGGCGCAGCTCGACGACGCCCTCGGCCGCATCGGCCGCCTCAACGGCCTCGCCCGCCTGGGCGAGCTGGCCGCCGCCATCGCCCACGAGATCCGCAACCCCCTCGCCGGCGTCTCCGCCACGGCCGAGATGCTCCTCGACGACATCTCGCTCGACGACCCGCACCGCGACAGCGTGAGCGTGATCCTCGGCGAGATCCAGCGCCTCGACAAGACCGTCCGCAACCTCCTCGACTTCGCGCGCTCCCACAAGCCGTTCGTCACGCGATTGGACCTCCGCGAGCACGTGGAGCGCGTGCTGGCGGGGCTGCGGGCGGCCGCCGCCGAGAGCGGCGTCGGCATCAGCGGCACGTCGGCCGGGGACCTCCCCGACGCCCTCGGCGATCCCGACCTGCTGCGCCAGGCCTTCATGAACATCGCGCTCAACGCCATCCAGGCCATGCCCGGCGGCGGCGAGCTCAACGTCCGCCTCTTTTCCAGTGCTGACGACCGCGGCCGGTGGATATGCGCGGCCTTCACAGACACCGGCCGCGGCATCAGCGCCCAGGACCTCCAGCGGATCTTCGATCCCTTCTTCACCACGAAAGCCTCCGGCGCGGGCCTCGGCCTCGCCGTCTCGCGCAAAGTTGTCGAAGCACAGGGCGGCTTCATCGCCGTCGACAGCCGCCCCGGCCTCGGCTCTACATTCACCGTCAGCGTGCCCGCCGCGTGAGCGGCGTCCGCGCGCCGTCACCACGGCCGCGTGTGCGGGAGTTGCAGAATGACCGGCAAGATCCTCATCGTCGACGACGAACGAACCCTCCGGACCGCCGTGCGCGACATGTTCGCGCGCGACAACTGCCTCGCCGTCACCGCGTCCTCGCCCGAGGAAGCTGTGTGCCGCTGCAAGACCGAGCGCTTCGACCTCCTCATCACCGACCTCAAGATGCCCGCCGGCACCGGCCTCGAACTCGTCCGCGAGGTCCGCACCGTCTGCCCCGACATCCGCGTGATCCTCATGACCGCCTACGGCTCGCTCGAATCCGCCATCGAGGCCCTCCGCCTCGGCGTCTCCGACTACATCCTCAAGCCCTTCCGCCTCTCAGAACTGCGGATGACGGCCCGCCGCCTCCTCGCCGAGGTCGAGCAGGCGCACCCCGCGCCCCAGCCCTCGGCTTTCGGACGGACGTTCGAGTTCCGCCTCGACAACGCCACCACCCTCAGCGGCACTCTCGCCGCCGACGACGACCGGAAGGCCGAGGCCGCCCGCGACGCCGTCCGCGTGGCCGCGCGGGCGCTCTCGCTCTACCTCGTGAAGCACAGCGCCCTCATCGACCCGGCCATCGCCGCCGAGGCCGTCAGCGACGTCCTCTACCTCGAGCGCCTCTGCCCGGTCGATCTCGTCTGCACGGCCGCCCGCGGCGACCGCCGCACCGTGGCCGCCATCGGCTCCGCCGCGACCGGACTGGCCGACTCCGGGTCGTCGGCACCAGCGCCCGGCAGCCGCCTCGCGGCCGGCAGCTTCCCCGGCCTCCGCGCGACGGTCTCGGGCCAGGCGGCACACGCCGCCGACGATGCCTTCTCGTCCACCGGCGTCATCACCGAGAGCCGCGTCGTCTTCGCCGGCGTGCCCGCGCAGGCCACGCACACGCTCTCGCTCGAATCCGACAAGGTCGACCTCAAGCTCATCGTCGAGAAGATCGGCTGCCTCGCGCGCTCCGCCGGCTTCAGCGTGGAGCGAACCAACCACTTCATCAGCGCCGTCAACGAGGCCGTGCTCAACTCCATCGAGCACGCATACCGCGAGCAGCCCGGGAAGGTCGACGTGTCCTGCTCCGTGTTCGATCGTGAAATGGTCGCCACCGTCCGCGACTACGGCAGGGGCTTCGACCCCGCCGTCACGCCCGGCGGCGGCGGTTTCGATTCCTTCAAGCGCCTCATGGACAGAGTCGCCATCGAATCTGCCCCCGGCGCCGGCACCACCGTTTATCTTGCGAAGGCCTTGTAATCCGCGGCCGGCACAGGTGAGTCATGGACGACCAGAAGAGCTCCGACGGCAAGATCGATGAGATCCTCGACGAGATGGGCGTGGGCGAGTCCAAGGCCAACACCGGCGAGACCGCAGCGCCGTCCCGGCCTTACACCCCGGACCAGGACACGCCGTCGGACATCGAGGACCTGCTCCTCCCGGACACCTCCGTGCCCGAGGTCGAGCCGCCCGACCTGCCTGCCGGCAGGCATGGCGTGGGGCCGCCCGAGCCCGCCGCGACAAGCACCGGCGTGGACCCGGCCTCGACGCTCGAAGCGGACGTGGCCGAGCCTCCCGATGCCGAGCCGCCCGCGCGCGAGGTGCCGCGCCGCGCCCCGGAGCCGGCCGCCCGGACGCGTATGCCGGAGCAGTCCGCCCCCGCGCCGATCCCTGCGCCGATCCCCGCGGCCTTCGCGCCGGCCCGGCCCCCGCGGCTCGTCGTCGCCCTCCTGGCCCTCGCTGTCGTCGGCCTCTTCAGCGTCGCCGCGGCCGTATTCTCCCTCCGGCCCGGCGCCTCGGGCGACCTCGCACAGCTCCTCCCGCTTCTCCAGGGCGCCATGGTCGACCGCACCCCGAAGGACAGCCCGCCCCCCTCGGACTACGAGGAGCAGCTCATCGAGGCGCGGCGGCTTTTCGACAGCGGCCTCCACGACCAAGCCCTCCCCCTGCTCCAGAAACTCGCGGCGAAGCTCCCCAGCCGGCCCGACATCCTCTGGATGTGCGGCGAGAGCGCCATGCAGCGCTCGCAGTGGAACGTGGCACTCGAAGCGTTCCTCAAGTTCACCGCCTCGTTCCCCGGCCACGCCGACTACGCCCCCGGGCTCATCCGCCTCGCCACGTGCTACCGCAACCTCGGCTTCTATGGCTCGGCCCGCCGCACCTGCTATCGCCTCATCGGCGCCGCCGGCAGGCTCACCGTCGAGCAGCAGAAACTCGTCCCCGACGCCTACCTCCTGGTGGCCGACTGCTACGGCCGCGAGGCCGCATCGATCCAGGCCGAGGGCAAGGAGCAGCACCTATGAAACGAGCAGCATCGATGCTCCGGGTCGCCGCCCGCCTGCTGGCGTGGCTCGCCGTGGCGTGGGTCTTCGCCGCGATCCTCGGGTCGGCGTCGGACGCCGCGGGCGAGGCCGACCCGCTGGCCGCCGAGCAGAAGAAGCTCGAGCAGCAGCGCCGCGAGGTGGCCGCGGCCCTCGCGAAGAGCGAGGTCACCGCGCAGCAGGCCCGGCAGCGCGACCTCGCCGAGGAAGCCGTCCCGCCCGGCCTCGTCATCCTCGTGCCGCCGGCCGCCGGCGACGCCGAGCTTGTGACCGTCCAGGCGGAGCAGGTCCCGTTCAAGCTCGTCCTCCGCGGCCTCGCACGGCAGATGCGCCTCGCCGTCACCTTCGGCACGCTCGTGGACAATGAAACGCTGGGCATGCCCGTCACCGTCGACCTCCGCCTCGCGCCCGTCGACGAGGCCCTCGAGATCATCGCGGGCATCGTCGGCCTCAACTGCCAGACGACGCGCGGGGCCGACCGCTCGCTGGGCGTGCTCATCTCGCGCGACGAGATCGCCGACCCCGCCGAGCGCCAGGCAGCCCTCCGCGAGGCGGCCGTGGCCGTCTACACCCGCGTGCTCATCAAGTATCCCGACGGCGACCACGCCCTCGAAGCCGCCTTCCGCATCGCGCAGGCCCACTTCGACCAGGGCGAGTACGCCCTCGCCGCCCAGGACTACAAGCTTTTCCTCGAGCGCGACAAGCAGAACAAGCACTCGGCCGAAGCCCTCCTCCAGCTCGGCCGCTGCTACTCCAACGTCGGCGACTACCCCGCCGCATCGAAGGCCCTCTACGGTTTCCTCGACCGCAGCCCCGACGCGCAGCAGGCCGCCGAGGCCCTCCTCGCACTCGGCCGCGCCGCCGCCAAGGCCGGCGAGACCGCCGACGCACTCACCGCCTACCGGCGGCTCCTGCTCGACTACCCATCGTCCAGCGTCGAGGCGCAGGCCCTCGCCGAGCTGGCGGGCGTCCTCTTCGACCAGAAGGATTACCAGGGCGCCCTCGAACACTACGTCCAGCTCCGCCGTGCCTACCCGCAGTTCGGCCGCCGCGCCATCGCCTGGCGCCTCGCCCTCTGCAAGCTCGGTCTCGAGCAGTGGGAATCCGTGGCCGGCGACCTCGCCGCCCTCCTCGCCGAGGAGAAGACCGACCCGATCGCCGCGGACTGCTACTTTGCCCTGGCCGAGTCGCTCGACAAACGCGGCGGGCAGCTCGAAGCCGTCGAGGCCTACGTGGGCGCTCTCGACCGCTTCCCCGCCCACGCCGACGCCCCCGCCGCGCGGGCACGCGTCGTCGAGCAGTTCCGCGCCCTCGGCCTCCTCGAGCGCGCCGCGAAGTTCGCCGAAGAGGCCCTCAAGCAGGACGACTCCCAAGTCGGCCTCAAGACGCAGTTCGCGCTCGTCCTCCTCGATCTCAAGGACTACGATCGGGCCCTCGGCCTCTTCGAGCAGCTCTCGCAGGCCGACGGCTCCCTCTCCAAGGCCGAAACCCTCAACCGGGCCGGCGAATGCGCCCACAAGCTCAACCGCTACGACCGCGCCGAGGCCCTCTACCGCGGCGCCCTCAACGGCGACCCGAACCAGGCCGAGCGCCGCACGGCGCTCCTGGGCCTGGGCGACAGTTTTCTCGCCCGCGGCGACTACAAGCGCGCCGCCCGCGCCTACCAGGGCTTCGATGGGGATGAACCGCAGCAATGAACCCTCTTGCGCTTGTTCTCATGGTGTGCCTCGCCGCGGCACAGGCCGAGCAGCCCATCCCTGCCGGCAGGCAGGCGGACGCAGCCGCGCAGAAGGAAGCGATCAGCGTGAACCCGAGCGGCAATGACGCCGAAAGAAAGCCCGAAGCCGCAGCCCCTGCCGGCGAGGACCCCCCGCGCGACATAAAGCCCACGGCTGCCCCCGAGGCAGCCGCGGCCGCCGACGCGAATGTGGCAAAACCCCCCGCCGAGCCCGGCCTCGTGGACGAGATCGAGAAGCTGCGCCAGCTCCAGAACGAACTGAGGGCGCTCCTCGAGGCTTCCGGGACCCTCAAGCCGCGCGTCGAACACCCGGACGGCACGAAAGACGCCGCAACGCCCCCCGCAGGCGGGCAGGCCCCGCCTGGCGAGCCGGTCGACACCCTCGCCGCGGCCGACGCCCTTTACCTCTCTGGCCGCTACGACGACGCCCTCGCCCTCTACGGCAAAGGGGGCGCCGCCAACAAGGAGGACGCCGCCTGGCAGGGCTTCCAGAAGGCCAACTGCCTGCGCTGGCTGGGCCGGCTCGAGGAAGCCATCGCCGCCTGCCAGCGAGTCATCACGGAATATCCCGACAGCTTCTGGGCCAAGCCTGCCCAGGACTGTATCCAGAGCATCCAGTGGAAAATGGAGTTCCCCAGGCGGTGACGCCCGCACCGCCCGTCACCCCGGCCCGTCGCACGCAGAGGAGATAGCGATGACACAAGCGGAAACGCAGACCGTATCCCGGCACCTCGTTGCGAACTACAAGAAGGAGGCCGAGCTTTACGCCTCCGTCCTCAAGCTCACCCAGCTTCAGCAGGCCAACCTGTCGCAGTCGCAGGAAATCCGCGACTTCATCACCCTGCTGCACCAGAAGGAGGACCTCATCCGGTCCATCGACAAGGTCGAGATCCAGCTCGACGCCGACAAGGCCAAGTGGCTGGCCATCCCCGAGAAGCTCCGCACCGGCACCGACGCCGATCTCAACGGCCTGCTCGACGACATCATCCTCCTCATCGAGAAGATCATGGAGATCGAGCAGCAGAACGAGCGCCTCCTCCGCGCGCGCAAGGAAGATGTCGAGCGCGAGCTCGAAGCCGTCCGCAAGGGCCGCCGCGCCGCCAAGGACAAGCCCAAGAGCGACGCCAAGCTCATCAGCGCCGTCAGTTGATCACCGTGCCCGGCCGGAGACACCCGTGAGCCTCACCACCGACAGCCCCGCGCGCATCGACCTCGACAGCGTCTTCCGCGCCCTCCCCGTGGCCGCCGTCGCCACCGACCTCGACGGCCGCGTGGCCGCCGCCACCGACGCAGCCGCAGCCGCCTTCGGCACCGGCTCGCCCGAGGGCATGCGCTACGACCTCCTCCCGCTGCCGCCGGGCGCCCGCAGGCCCGAGATGGCCCGCCCGCGCCTCCTCGAGATCCGCGCCGCCGAAGGCGTCTGGCCCGTCCGCGACGACGCCGGCCGCATCGTCGGTGCCGTCCAGATCCTCGAGGCGCCCGCGCCTGACGCCCGGCAGCTCTGCGCCGCCATGGCCCACGAGATCCGCAACCCCCTCGCCGGCATCCGCGGCTTCGCCGACCTCCTCCAGGGCGACCTCCAGCAGAACGACAGCCGCCGCGAGCTCGTCGCAAAGATCATCTCCGGCGTGCAGGCCGTCAACGACACCATCGCCGGCATGCTCGACTTCTGCAAGCCGCGGCCGCTCGCGCTCGCGCGCGTCGCCCTCCCCGGCCTCGTGCGCTCGGCCGTGGACCTCAGCGGCTGCCCGGCGCGCGTCGGCGCCGAGATCGACCCCCGCTGCCGTGCCATCCTGTGCGACCCCCTCCAGGTCCGCCAGGCGCTCATCAACCTCATCCGCAACGCTGCCGAGGCCGCCCCCAGCGGCTCGCCCATAGCGATAGCCGTGCGGCCCGCGCCCAGGCCGGGAGCAGTCTGCATCGCCGTCGCCGACTCCGGCAGCGGCATCGACGCCGCCGCCCGCGAGCGCCTCTTCAGCCCGTTTTTCACCACCAAGCCGGACGGCACCGGCATCGGCCTGGCCATCGTCAAGCGCATCGTCGAGCGGCACGACGGCGAGATCGCCGTCGAATCCGAGCCCGGCCGGGGCACCACCGTCACCCTCACGCTGCCCGGCCTCGAGGCCGCCGCACCGCCGGGCGTGACGGAATCCTTCGCGCCAGGGGAAACCACCGCACACAGGCCATGACCATCGAAAGCGTCTACATCGTCGACGACGACCCCTTCATCCGCGAGTTCGCGGGCGAGGCCCTCTCTCGCGCCGGCTACGCCGCCAAAACGTTCGCCGCCGCACGGGAAGCCCTCGCCGCGCTGAGCGAGGAGCCATGCGACCTCCTCCTCACGGACCTCGTCATGCCCGACGTCGACGGCCTCGAGCTGCTCCGCTCCGTGAAGAAGCTCGCGCCCGACACGGTCGTCGTCATCATGACCGCGTTCGGCACCGTCGAGTCGGCCGTCGAGGCCATCCGCGCGGGCGCCCACGATTACCTCCTCAAGCCGTTCGGCCAGGACCAGCTCACGGTTGCCCTCGCCAAGGCCGAGGAGCAGCGCCGCCTCATCGCCGAGAACGACTTTCTGCGCGCCGAGCTCGATTCGCACGACGCACCCGCCGTGGTCACCGGCCGCGACCCCGCCATGCAGCGCGTCTACGACAGCGTGGCCCGCGTGGCCCGCACCAGGGCCACCGTGCTCATCCACGGCGAGACCGGCACGGGCAAGGAGGTGGTGGCGCGGCTCATCCACCAGAACTCCCCCCGGGCCGCGCACCCGATGATCAAGGTGAACTGCGCCGCCCTATCGGAGAACCTCCTCGAGAGCGAGCTGTTCGGGCATGAAAAAGGCGCCTTCACCGGCGCCCTCGCACGAAAGCTCGGCCGCTTCGAGCTCGCCCACGGCGGCACGCTCCTCCTCGACGAGATCAGCGAGATCCCCGTCGGCCTCCAGGCCAAGCTCCTCCGCGTGCTCGAGCTCGAGGAATTCGACCGCGTCGGCGGCACCCGCACGCTCCGCGTAGACGTCCGCATCATCACCACCACCAACCGCAACCTCCACGAGGAGATCCGCAGGGGCGCGTTCCGCCAGGACCTTTTCTTCCGGCTCAACGTGGTGCCGATCCAGATCCCGCCGCTGCGCGAGCGGGCGTCGGACGTGCCCGCCCTCGCCGAGGCCTTTCTCGCCGAGTTCAGCCGCGAGACCGGCGAGCAGCGCCGCATCGAGCCTGCGGGGCTGCGCCTCCTCGCGGCCTACCACTGGCCCGGCAACGTCCGCGAGCTGCGCAACCTCATCCACCGGCTCGTCGTGATGGAGCCGGCCGCCGCGATCACCGCCGCGCACATCCGCCGCGAGCTGGTGTCGCGCCAGGGGCCCGAGCCTGCCGCCGCCTCCGCCGCCGTCGGCGCCCGCCTCGACGCCGTCGAGCGCGACCACATCCTCCGCACCCTCGAGCACACCGCGGGCAACAAGGAGGCGGCGTCGCGCATCCTCGGCATCTCCTCGCGCACCCTGCGCAACAAGCTGGCCGCCTGGCAGCAGGCATGGCCCCGCGCCTGACGCGCGAGGTCTTGCGAAGGCATCAGGGAAAAACGTGCAGGGAAAGAGATGGCAGGTCAGCGCAGGCAGGTCATCGGCGCGGTTTCCCGCTCACGGCCGCAGCATGCTGAAGTGCAGCACCACGCCGTCGTAGCGCGGCTGCGGCTTCGCGCGCTTCGCACGGCCCATCAGGGCCTGCGCCTCCAGCGTCCGGTAGTTCACCTTCGTCGCGCTCTCGTAGTGCAGCACCTCGCTCGGCAGCAGCACGCGGTAGATGCACGCGTCGTGCTGCACCCCCGGCCGCACCAGCTTCACGCAGCCCTTCTTGGCGAGCCGCTTCAGCGACGTCCGCACCGTCGAGTGCGACACGTTGCATAGCTGCTGCAGCTCCGCGTTGCTCAGTTGCGCGCAGTTCAGCCCCCGCCCGAACGCGTGCCGGTAGAGCTGCATGTAGACCGCCTGGTCGATCGGCGTGAACGACAGCCGGGGAAACAGCACGTCGAAGATGTCGCGGTCGATGTTGAACGCGTTCTCTTCGATCCGAGCGGCCGAGATCTTCCCATCCTTGAGAAGACGCCGCACGTCCATCGGGTGCAGTGCGGGTGCCGTGCGCTTTTCCATCGTAGACAACCCTTTCCACGATAACGCGGGAGACCAACCCTCTGATTCCCAACGGGCCATTATAGTGCAAAGCCCTATGGATTGGAAGAGGCAACCCTGCCCGCAACCCCCGCGCCTGCGCGATGCCCGGCGAAACAGAACGGCCCGGGACTCTCGCCCCGGGCCATGGTCTCCGTCCCCGGCGTGCCGGCCTTCACTGCACCGCGATCGCCTCCGGCACCTCGATCTCGCGGATGTAGGCCGCGGTCTGCTCGGGCAGCGACGTGTTGATGGTCATCCCCGAACCGATCTCGAAGCCCGCCGGCGTCATGATCCGCGGCACGATCTGCAGGTGCCAGCCGTAGTAGGGCTGGTTCTCATCCCGCACCGACGCCGTGTGGATCACGTAGTTGAAGTCGGGGTCGTCCAGCCCCTCGTGCAGCCGGTAGAGGGCGCGCCGCAGGATCGACGCGAAGTGCCGGCACTCGTCGTCCCTGATGCTTCCGAAGCTCGCCCGCACCGCCTTGGGCATGATCCACGTCTCGAACGGCTGGTGCGACGCGAAGGGGTGGAACGCCGCGAACGCGTCGTTCTCGTCCACCACGCGGCTGCCCACCTCCAGCTCCTTCTCGAGGATCTCCGCGTGGAGGCAGCGCCCGGTGTCGTCGTAGTAGTTGCTCGCCGCCTCGAACCGCTCGCGGATGAGGTTGGGCACCACCGGCGTCGCAATCAACTGCGAGTGCGCGTGGATCAGCGACGTCCCCGCCCCCTTCCCGTGGTTGCGGAAGATGATCACCGCCTCCACCCGCGGGTCCTTCTTGAGCTGGTTGTAGCGCTGCCGGTAGGCCAGGATCACGTGCTCGATCTGGTCGGCCTCCATGGTCGCGAGATCGAGGTCGTGCCGAGGCGTCTCGATTATCACCTCGTGGTGCCCCACGCCGTCGGCCTTGCGGAAGAACCCCGACTCGTGCCGCCGCGTGAGGTCGCCCCGCGGCACGAGCGCCGCGAACTTGTTCGGCACCACCCGCACCACCCAGCCCGGCCCGTTCGGTTTCGAATCCGCTCGGAACGCGAACTTCTCCGGGGGCGTCTGCGACTCGTTCCCCCCGCAGAACGGGCACGACTCCGAGTAGGCCGGCCGCGGCTCGCGCACCGTCACCGTCCTGAACTGGTCCGGCCGCTTCGCTCGCTCCGTCGAGAAGACGATCCACTCGCGGCTTGCCGGATCCTGGCGCAACTCAGGCATGACCGCCCTCCTTTCCCGGATGTAGTCTCGGAAGACGGCCCGGCCGGGCAAGGGAAACCGCCGGGCCTAGCTGCAATTCGTGTTCAGCCTGTTGCGGATGAAGAGCAGGTCAGCAGGTTGATCGTGCCGTCGAGGTAGATGTGGGCCGCGGCGTTGCCGGCCTCGTCGAGTGTGCGCAGCGCGAAGCAGACGTGCGCGGCAGCGTCGCGATCATCTCAGCCTGACGAGCTGCCTGCCCTGCTTCAGATCGAACGGCCCGGGGGTTGTTCTTCCAGGCTCGACCACCTGCTCCGGCAGGCCCTCGTCGGCCTTTGCGGGCAGCACGCCTTCCACGGTGAGCGTAAGATCGCAGTTTTCGGGATCGAACTGCGCCCGGAGCCGCGCAGGCGTGCTGTGCTGGTCGAGGCTGTAGTGCTCCTGCCACCCGGCGAGGTTCTGCAGCGCCTCGGGGGCCGGGAACTGGATGGAGAACGACGTAGGGTCGTTGCG
>Ga0172364_10003716_pt1 | contig 12181 bp, 10 predicted proteins | sample LakKivSesite10cm_FD_114545 | JGI IMG/M metagenome (GOLD analysis project Ga0172364, IMG submission 114545) | Sediment microbial communities from Lake Kivu, Rwanda - Sediment site 10cm | ecosystem: Environmental > Aquatic > Freshwater > Lake > Sediment | place: Rwanda: Western Province, Lake... | reverse complement strand
TATCAAAGACCAATTGTTTTGGTTTATGATCGGCTATGTCCAAGATCATTTTAGCTACGTCAGCAATTTTGTACCGTTTATCCCATCCCAAATTTACCGGCGTCGCATCTGTAATCTTCTCAGCAGCAAGAATTGAGCCTTTTACAATATCCGTAACATATGTGAAACCGCGTTCCTGATTGCCTGAACCCCAAACGACATACGGATCCTCTTTTCGCAATGCTTTTCGGGTAAGCGCAGCTATCGCATGGCTCTCATCAAGTTCCCCTGGACCATATACAGTTAAGTATCTTGCGATTGAGGATTTGAAGCCGTATTGTTCGTGGTAGGACTTCAGCTCGAGTTCCGCCATCAATTTGACCCAGCCGTATGAGTTGTCAGATAGGGTCCATCCAGTAGCTGCTGTAAGTGCATCATCTTCTTTCAGGAGGTAGTTTGGCTTATTCAGTTCTGGGGGGTAGACACATGCAGATGAGCTGAAGTGTATTCTGTCCACTCCCGCCTTGTAGGATTCGCTTATGACGTTGTGGTTTATGGCGAAGCCGACACAACAATCTGCCACCCTTGTATCGACGAAGCCGCGTCCACCGAATAGTGCCGCTAAATGGAAGACTATGTCTTGGCCCTTAACGGTTGCACCGAATCTTGCTTTCTCATTCTCTAAGTCTAAGGTTATGAGTGGTGCATGGTCGTCGACAAAGTAGTCATTACGAACTCTCTTTGGCCTTAAACCGTGTTTCTCCCATACTCTGAGGCAGTTCATCAGTCGAATATTCCATGTCTCATCCCAAATGAGTGGGTAATCTACGACAGTGACTGTTGCGCCCAAGTTGAGTAGTTCATCGACTAGGTGTGAACCTATGAACCCGCATCCTCCAGTAACAAGAACGCTCTTCTTTTTCCAATTCAAGATTGAAGATGCCCCTCTCTAGTTGAACAGCGAGATATTCTCACAGACCCACTCATATGTTCTCTTTATCCCTTCTTTCCACGATATTTGGGGAGCCCAGTCCAACAATTTCTTGACTTTGTTGATATTTGTGTAGTAACATTTGTTGTCTCCCGGTCTCCAGTCTGCATATGTCAACTTGATGTCCCTACCACTAAGCTCCTTCAAGAAATCGAGGGTTTGCAGAAGCGACACTGCGTTGTTCCTCCCACCTCCAAGATTGAACGCTTCACCAGCTACGTTTCGGATCTTTGCCCTCGCTGAGTCGAAGGCTCTTATGACATCGTCTATATAGAGGAGGTCTCTGACCTGTTTTCCATCTCCGAAGATCGTGATGTTCTTTCTTGTGGCTGCGGCTATGCAGAACCAAGCTACCCAGCCCTGCTCTTCTTTGCCCCACTGCCTCGGGCCATACATGCAGCTGCACCTGAAGGAAACAGCTCTGAGCCCATACCTTAGATAGTAGGCATGTAGGTAGGAGTCTCCAGTTGCCTTGCTGACTCCATAAGGTTCTTCGCCCTCAAGGGGGAAATCTTCACCAACGCCTTCTTTGAGATCTTTAAAGTTGTATCTTCTCTCAAGTTCGACGAGTTCCGCGTCAGGTATGCCATAGACTTTGTTACTCGAGATGTATAAGACAGCGGGGTCGGTTTTGAGATTTCTGGCCACTTCAAGAATGTTGAAGGTCCCTACTGCATTGCTGTCAAAGTCAAGTCTGGGATTGCTCACCGAGAGCGGAACAGAGACTTGAGCTGCAGCGTGAACGATTAGATCGCATCCCTTTGCCGCCCGCAGAAGTCGAGGATAGTCTTTAACGTCACCTTTGACAATCTTCAGCTTGTTCGAGGATGCTCTTTTCTTGAGCCAAGACGTATTGTGGGAGCACCCATAGCCTCTCGCAAAGTTATCGTACAAAGTCACAGATGCGCCTTCGTCCAGAAGGTGCGCGGCGTAGTTGCTTCCAACAAATCCACCACCACCAGTAACAAGAACCCTCGTTTCCTTATCCATACCTGTTCCTGCACAAACGGCATACTCCTATAATTTATACTTTTTCAAGTTGTGCGGTGTTGCACGACTGTATTTTAGCTAGTTCTCTCCTAGGTTGTTTATCTCGTGTCTGTTATGGGTTTGCGTTCAATCCTATGAGGAGGTTGTATAGTGAGGCTTTGAGCATCATCTCCTGTGCCATGTTTCTCATCTTTGTGGCTGAGGCGTATTCTCCGAAGGTTCGCTTGAAGGAGGAGAAGACGGTTTCAACCATCCATCGTCGGCCACCCCAAACTGACGTTTAGAAGCAAGAATGTCTAGTCGCGCAACACAGCACATGTTGAGGAGAGAATAGCGTTCAACTAATTCTGTCATCACTAGACTCTTCTAAACGTACTCTCTTTGAGCATTCTCCAAAATAAATTCGCCAAGACATATCTTTCCTTGTCTCTAGAAACTCTTTTAGAATTTTTATTTTGAAAGATTTCCGATACATCATTTTCTGAATGTCTTTGTCACTCACTACTCTTCGTTCTTGTATCGCTATGTGACGCGTCCAAGTATCTTTGAAGTTGTAGAGGTTCCATAACATAGCTCGAAGATATGCGATCGTTAGACTAGTCTTTCTCAGCACCAGAAACAAAGCCATTTCAAACATCAAAAGTCCAAAGTATAAAGGAAGCAGTTCTGCAAGTGTTGAGCTAGAACAATTCTTGAGTAACATTCTGAAAGTATTTCTCTCAGACCAATATCTTTTCTTGCTTCGTGAAAACTTTGTTCCCAATGTTGCTGAAACTCTATGATAGAGGACAGCTTTAGGCTGAACCACGATCTTATATCCAGCAAGACGTGCTCTCCAGCAAAGGTCTATGTCGTCTGCCAAAGTGAAGAACTCTGGATCGTATGCTCCAATTGCATCTATCGCTTTGCGTTTGATCAACATTGCTCCTCCAAAGGAGAAGAAGACCTCACTCATTGCATCCAGTTGGCCTTCATCTGGTTCGTTTATGCCACGAGCTGAAGGAAATCCAAAAATATCGACATTCCCTCCCACACTGTCGAGAATACTTAGTTTTTCACCTTCAGGGGTTATCCTCCTCATTTTGCATGTGCAAATGCCTATATCCGGTGAGGATTCTGCCGTCTGTACCATTAGACGGAGAAGGGATGGGTTAAGTTCCATATCGTTGCTGAGAAATAGAATGTATTCGCCTCTAGCATGAGGAATTCCATAGTTGCTTCCCCCGGCTGTTCCTAGATTTCGTGTGTTCACGATCAGTTTGAAATAAGGATAGTTATTTGTCACAAACGATACGCTATCGTCCGTTGAAGCGTTATCTACAACTATTACCTCATAGTTGTCATAATCTAGTTTAGCGATGGATGGTAGAAATCTAGCTAATAAGTCCCTGCCATTATGGTTAACGACAATTACACTTACTAGCGGGACCTCATTTAACGATGCATTCAAGTCTTGGTCAGCACACTTTTCTCCGGTTTAGTAATCGCACAGAAAAAAGGTGATACGCAAATCTCGAGAAACGGTACACAATGAATTGAGTTATTCCAGAGATTACTGCCCAAAATATTTTTGGTTTGAACCTCAATTGGGCTCTCTCGCCCCTTAGAATCTTTAAACCGGCCATTCCTCTCACTGTATAACCCCGTTTCAAGAAGTCATCTACTCCCCAACCTGATCGATGAATTTGCAACGGAGATCCATCCTTTTGCAATACGAATCCATTTGGAGTCTGGACAATGACTTTTTCTCTTGCAATTTTTTCTATTTCCTCTAACATCTGGAATCCTTCAGATTTTTCCACGTGTTCCAATACATCCAGGGCTACTGCACAATCAAATGATTTGAATCTAAAACCAAGCGATCTTACGCCCATCCATACACACTCGTCATAAATTCCTTTGCTTTTTGCTTCTAGGAGACAAATCTTGGATAAATCAACGCCCACAGAATATGTTATACACATACCTGCTATAGGTGAGTTACTACCACACCCGAGATCTATTACAGTTCTGCAATTTTTTAGTTCTCTGTTTAAATAATAGTTAGTGTGTCGAAATACTTTTCTGAATAGCTTTTGCATCACTGTATTTTCCTCAAAAAATAGATTTATAAGTAAGAATTCAAGCACTTATATACTTCCCAAAAATCTCTTGAAGAGCTAATAGATGAAGCTTATGCCTGCATACTTGACTAGTTATCTGACACTCTTTCTGAGCGTATTTCCTGGCATATTTTCTATCAAGACTCTGTAAAGTAGTATTGAATATTTCCGGGAAGACCCGCTCTGATGTATAAGATTGTGCAAACGAGTTAGCGTTTTGACGGTACGTGGTAAGCAATTGAGTGTCAGAGAGTAGTTTTACGACGGCACTCGCAAGCTCATTAGAGTCATATTCTATTGTTATACCTGCACCACTTCTAGCTATCAAGAGACCGCTAGGCGTCTTTGTCGCAATTACAGGAAGGCCTAGAAAGGTGTAGAACTTGATCTTACCGGGATCAGCTGCAAGGGCATTATTTTCTGGCGTTGGAACGTAGAGCGCTACGCCAATGGCACACCTCGAAATGATGTTTATGACATCACAGTCTTTCTCGATAAAACCGTAGAAGACAAAGTGTTTGTTCAAGCCTAATTTATTTACCATTTTTTTTAACTTGTCCGCATATGGTCCGTCTCCGATCACCCTAACTAATACATTGGGCATGTGTCTAACTATTTCGGGCATAGCTTCGATCAATAATTGAAGCCCCTGAAGTTCATTCAATGTTCCGATAAAAGCCATTGTCCATCTTTCGATCTCATTAAGGGACAGAAGAGTCAATATTCTGGAGGCATATGTTAATGGAACAATCATCTTCGTTAGAGCTTTCTGATCAGATTTCATGTTCACATCTCTGGCCCTTGAGATGGTGGGAGAGAGATCCCAAATCACATCTGAATTTTTAGCACTGAATTCGTCGAGCCATCTGAATAAGACGCTGGTCATGCACCTTTGAAAAGGATAATCAATACCATAATAGATGACGTAATCCACGAATCCCAATCGCCTAAGTAAGATAGATAAAAATGCATTAAAGCTAGATATGCCGATAACAAAATGGAAACGTGTTCTAAGGCGCAGATTGGAGAGTATGACTAGGAAAGTTTGAAGGAGATAATGGGAGAAAATTAGCGGTCCATGCCCGGGCACCTTCCCATATAAGCTAGGGAGGGACAAAACCTTTACGATATTGCCCTTTTCATAAAGGACGCACTGCCCCCACAGACGATGGTGTATGCCCGCCAACCCTATCTTTGCAAGTTTATGGCATCGATTCCTGAGATATTCTTCCACGGACTCAGTACGGCTTGTCTTTATTTGTCCAATCACAAGAATATTCGCATTTCTGAGGCTATAACTCATAACTCCACATCCAAGGTTACGCCAAAGGTTAGAGAAGCTATTTGAATGTTATTCAATATTTGATTCCTCTAGCAAACGCCACAAATTACATGCGAGAAGATGCAGACTTGAGAAATAAGTTCGCAAATTTCTTTGCCGCAAAGGTGAGAGAGCTATAGTCTTGCATGAAATTCAGGATCACTTTTAGCCTCAAATGAAATCTCAGTATGGCTCTTCTTCTGATTCTATCGAGCTCCTCTCTAGACATACCCTCAGGGGCATAGTTTACGCGGTCCGTCGATAATTTGCCAAAATCGAAGTCTATAGGTAACTCACGGTTTTTAACGAGTGTATCAAATATTTCTGTTCCAGGTAATAGAATCAGAGGAGTGAAAGCAGCCCTATACAGCTTAAGGGACATGGCAAAGTCGATTGTTTCTTGCATCTCCCTCCTCGTTTCTGTGGGGAAACCTAAGATAAAGTATCCAATAGATTGGAAGCCCGCCCTATTCATTAGTTCAATTTTTTCCCTAACTTCATCCTTTGTTAAGTTTTTTTTGATCATTTTCAATATTCGTTCAGAACCAGACTCGATTCCTACAGCCATTCGTTTTGAAAAACCCGCTCTCTTCATAAGTTCTAATAAATCTTCAGTAAGCGTGTCCAAACGAACGCCATTAGGCAGCATAAACTCGAACCTGACACTCTCCTTTAATATTTTTTGGCAAAATTCAGTTACTCGCATTCTGTTAAGAGTAAAATTTTCGTCTAATATGCTGAATTTCTTTATTCCATATCTTAAATAAAGATATTTAATCTCTTGAATAACTCTATCAACCGACCGATACCTCATTCTGTGACCGGCGATAATATGGGCTGAACAAAAAGTACAATAATAAGGGCATCCTCTACTTGCGATAATGGATGTCCACCCTTTTGGGACAATTGAGCCTGGCTCGCCATATTCGTTTGGACGAATGAGGTCCCACGCGGGAAAATCAAAATCATCAACTTCTTGATGGATATCCATATCATTACACATTATTTTGCCAGCTTCACGCCAAACAAGGCCTGGGACATCCTTAAAATTGCCTTTTTGTCCCGCTTGCAGAAGTTTTACGAATATCGGAAAATTGATCTCCCCCTCTCCTCTGAAGGCAAAATCAGCCTCCTTTAGAAATGATAGCGTGTGTTCTGGAGCAGCTGAAGGATGAGGGCCTCCAACAATGGTGATAGTCTCAGAACTTATCTTTTTGATTATTTTTAGGCTCCGTTCGACTTCCTTCAACGCTGCGGAATACACAGTGATACCTATAAGTTCAAAGCTATTTTGAGAGATGTAATTCTCAAATAATTTAAATGTAAACTTTTTGTTTACGCAGTCTAGGATAGTAACTTCATTCCCTTCTCTTCTTAAGGCAGTGGCCAAGTATCCGAGTCCCAATGGTGGTGCTTCCCCAAGTCCACCAACTGTCTCCTTTATCGGAGATACTAACAGTATTCTCACAGTGTATCCTATCCTAGCTCAGCTCGTTGAGCGATCAATATCCGCTGTGTTAGATTACAACTCTTCAACAGCTTCATTTTCACAATCCTTTTCAGCTGAAATTATCAAAAATGAACCGAGCATTCCTTCTAGAATTGGAATCGTCTTGTAAAGTCTCCAAAGTATCTTTAATTGAGGGTGTTCTTGGATAGCTCCAAAGTTCAGACATTTGAGCTTAATACGGGAAAATTGCCTGAACAGTTGTTTTGCCCGTTTTTTCGAGTACATTTTGGACAGGGGTGTGTGATCGTATCTCTCGCTTATGAGCCGCTCAAGGGGCAATCGCATAAGTTCAAGCGAAAAAACGCCGTATCTAAAGATTATCCAGAGGTATGCCAAACCTTTATGATAGAGCATTATCAATAGGCGTCCTTGATGCTTTAACACCCTATGGGCTTCATTTACAGCTTCTCGCGTATCAGGAGTATGATGTAGTACTCCAAAAGAATACACAATATTGAAGGACTCTTCTCTAAATGGAAGGTTCTCCGCATCGGCTACGATGACCTCGCCGTCCAGTTCGTTGACTTTAAGGCCACGTTTTGAAATTAGGGCATTGCTCTTAGACAAATCTATTCCTACAGCATGGGCGCCTAGCTTTATGCATTGCCGCATATCCGTTCCAAGACCGATACCTATCTCAAGCAAGTCCTCTTTGTTACAATTAAGCGATTTCAATAGAGGAAGAATATAAGACTCAAGACGAATCCTCCTCTCATCAATAGCTTTGTAGAAAAGCTTTGATCCAAAAGGGATATCTTTGCCAGGAGAATCTATGCCAGGGGGATAACGAGACCAGTATTCTTGGACTTCTCTCTTCATATGGTCACACCACTCTTTTCCGTCCTACGTTGATCAAGTCGGCAGTCCATAGTTTCCGTCACATAATGATTGTAGCATCAATCTGATAGTGAGTCTGATCGCTTCTTCACTGCTGTAGCTTGGCTTCCAGCCCTTTGATTTCAGCTCGCCAACATGGAGGAGCATATTCTTGACGTCTCCTTTCCAGCCCCTCCCTCCATCAATCCCTCCTGTGAATGTGATCTTGACATTGTCTAGTCCCATTTCTTCTATCACTATGTTAGCTATTGTTTTGACATCTATTTGGTCTTCGGAGCCAACGTTATAAATCTCAACTCGGTTTTTCTGTTCTTCTAGCCCTAAGAGCATAGCCCTTATACAGTCGCTTATGTAAAGGTAAGACTTCATTTGGGTTCCGTCACCAAGGACTTCAAGCTCCGTCGGATTTTTCTTCAGCTTCTGAATGAAGTCATAGGCTACCCCATGTTTGCTTCTTGGGCCAACGATGTTAGCCAAACGATAGATCATCAACTTGAAGCCATACATTTGAGCATAAGCGGTCATCAAGGCTTCGCATGCTAGCTTGCTAGCTCCATAAATAGATGTAGGTGTTAGTGGGGCGTAGTCTTCTGGGGTGGGAATTTCCGAGGCATCCCCATAAACTGTCGACGAAGAAGTGAAGACAACCGTCTTAACACCTCCAACGCTCCTTAAACTCTCTAGTAGGTTGAAAGTCGCCACAACGTTCTGCCGAAAGTCCACTTCCGGAGAGACAGAACCTATTCTGACATCAGAGCTTGCAGCCAAGTGATATATAAGCTCACGATCGTTAACAGCTTTCATTACGCCTTCTGGATTCAGGAGGTCTCCTCTTATGAACTGAAAGTCTGAATGGCTAAGCCATTGCGCAATATTATCTAAACTTCTATTTGTGAGGTTATCTAGGACTCGAACTTCTGCTCCAAGGCTCATCAGAGCGTCTACAAGGTAACTTCCAATAAAACCAGCTCCACCCGTGACGAAAGCCTTGGTGCGGCGGGTGATAGGAAAAGACTTACTCTCTTGGTATCTCAGATTTCTTCCCTACCCAGATATCTCAAATGGTTGCTTCTTGAAATCAGAAAAATTTTGAGCTGTGCGGACGGTTTTAGTGCATAGAAGAGTCCACCCCGACTGCAGATATTTAGGAAACAATCGACTCACCTCTAGTTCCATTCTCCGTAAAACGTTAAACAGAGTGCGCCCACGCAAGTCTATTCCAAATCGTCTGAGAAATGAATCTTGCAAGGATGCACCTATCAACAACCCTTCTGAACGCCACCGTCCGACATCTCCTTCGATAGCAAAACCAAATCGTCGCAGAGTCTCTGTCAAGGTAGCATATGTGAATAGGCTTATGTGACCTGACCTGTACTTGGGCTGTCCTGACACCGTTAAGACAAGATTACGAATACAACCAGCCAAGCGATCAAAGACTAGATTCCAGATACCTATGGCGTTAGGTGTCGACAAGAGAAATTTTCCGCCTGCTTTCAGAGTGATGGCGATGTCCTTCATAAGTAAGCTAGGAGAGAGCAAATGCTCTATCACCTCAGCACATATGATGAGGTTGAAGCATTCTGTCCTGAATGGCAATTGTTGAGCATCGGCGTGCACCACATGAAAACTTTGAATGTGCTTTAATCTGTTCCATGCTAATTCAACACATTGTTTATCCAAATCTTCCCCTACAACGTTAAGTCCTTTATCCAGCAGAAGTTTACAAAAAAAACCTTCTCCACAACCTATATCCAAACACAAAGCTTTATTGGGAACAACGTCCGAAGCTACCTTTAACATCAAATCAAATCTATTAGTATATGTCTTCATCGTAAAGACCAATATGTAAGCCAAAGAATAATTGTGATCTTATCCCTCTTTTCAACTACTAATGTGACTACTTCCTTATGCCACCTATTGAGGAAAAGTAGCAATGATAGGATTTTTTTTTGACTGCTTTTTGAAAATCAGAGAATGCTGGATTCATTGATATATCATGGGAAAGCAAAACTCCACCCTTTCTTATGTATGGCCAACTCGTATCATACTCAAACATCATGCCCTCGTAACTGTGTTCACTATCATGAAGGAACATATCAATTTCCTTAAGTTGTTTAAGAAGAGGTGGAAGGACATCTTTGCTAAGGCCTATCAATAAGTGCCACCTATGTTTCAGGTTAGGCGGAATAGCAAAGCCAGTAAATTTATCATTTGGAAACATAGATACAGGCGTCGGTATCACTCCTCTCCTGCTTAGTTCCAAATCATAATTAGGCATGTCTATTGAATATAACTTTCCAAAGTCATTTTCTTGTAGAGCCATTAAGATGAAAGCCGAACTCACGCCAGCGGCAACTCCTGTCTCTACGACAATCTCAGGATTCAAGACTCTAGTAATTACGTATAGAAGCTCCGCACCTTGTGCCTGAATTTCCCCAAGGGGGGTACCTACGCCTTTTAGCGCTTGTTCAACATATTCTGAGAATGCCACATTACGTCTTAGCTCTCCTAAATATATCGCATATTCTTCCTTAGATAGACTTAGTAGTCGCTTTGTGAATAAATAATTGAGACCATTTTGAGAATAAATCAAGTAGGCCAAAGCTGCGCTTGGATCTCTAAGTCCATATTTCACATACTCAAGTGTATGTGCCGCTGCAATATAAAATCGTTTCCACATGAACCTGATGTCCCAAGTTATGTACACGCGCTTCGTATTAAAGTTGACTTGGAAGCTCCTCCAAGAGTTCTTTGTAAACATCTAGGGTTTTCCGAGCAATCATTCTCCAATTGGACTGTTCGGCTCTCCTCAAACCCTTTTCTACCATCTTAGATCTAAACTTCCTATCGGTTAACACAGTATACATCGCCTGAATCAATGCATTAAGATTATGCGAATCTATGATAATTCCAGCATCTCCCACCATCTCACGCACCATTGGAGCTGTGGAGGTGATAGCGATAACAGGTGTACCGCATGCCATCGCTTCGAGCGGAACGATCCCGAAGCCCTCATATGTTAGTGGATAAACCAATAATGTGGCTGCGTTATATAGCTGTACCAAGTCTTCGTCGGGAACGAATCCCGTCTGTATAACTTCATCACTGAGTTCTCTAGCCTCAATGAAGGCCCGTATATATTCAAGATGGGCTGGAGGAAAATTTCCTGCTAGAACCAGCTTGTGCGGTACAGCCATCACTTTCTTCAGCGTACAAAATGCCTCAAAAAACCTATGCATTTCATAGTGCCATGAGGCATGATCCAGATATAAAATATAATCCTCAGGGATACCATATTTATTCTTGACCTTCTCTGCTTCCTGTTTACTGATCACTCTGAAAATTTCATCCACAGAAGGCGTTATTACCCTGATCCTTTCTTCTGGATAATTGTATACCTGCATGACATCTTTCTTAATGCTTTCGCAAACAACTATAACCCTATCCGCTTTATTGACCATCAGCGGAGTAAATACTCTATGAAGAAAATTAATCGTATTAAGATAAAGAGAGGCTCCAGCATGTTCAGGATGTACGGTTGGTGTCACATAATGAATTGTTGCAATGAATTTACAAACTTTGGTCAAAGGTAATGCGTTCACGGTGGAATGGAATAGATTCACTCTGTCATTTTTCAGGTATCGAGGCAGAATCATTTGTTCCATCAAGCCATATCTATAGAAAAGATCCATACAAGCGCAATTAGTTGAAAGAAATGAGTTGCGCCAGCTTTTGTGTCCGCCAGGGATCCATATAGAAAAGTTATCCCTTACCTTAATGTTGTCATGTTGCCAGTCTCTATCTAAATAGATAAGATATTCGTTTTCCTTATCTGTTTCAGTTAGACCTTTCAATAAATGCCGTGCGTATCGCGCCGTACCACCCAATTGTGACCCAACGAGTGGAGTTACATCGATTGCTATTTTCATAAGGATCATTTTTTTCTGAAAAATTCTATTATGGTTAAGGCGCCCCACTTAGGAGTTTACGCATGATTTTGCTGAAGGTGCGCGAGGTTACAAGTACTGTGAAAGCAGCTATGTTGACAATCGACATAGTTGCCCCCAAGGAGGCCCAAACATTAGATTTCAATGTTACATATCCCATTGTTTCTTCTGTGCTCTCGACATACCAGCCGTTTGCAAAATCGTTTACCATGATTCGTGTAGATTTAAGTTTACCCCCCGATAATGTCCAATCAGATGAATAAGCTTGGTTCAACACTACGACAACTTCTTTCCCTTTAGGGATAGGGATAATATATTCTCCTAAACTATCGGCGTGTCCTCTTATCAGAGTCTTTGGATTTAGCATAAAACCAGTTGCATTAATGTCTGTGGCAGAGACGGCATATATCATTGGCACTACGGATGACTCATTGATCTCGAATAACATATAGTTCCCGGAATCTTTTATCAATCTAATATCCGGACTGGAAGACAGTGTTCTTG
>Ga0172364_10003711_pt1 | contig 12197 bp, 11 predicted proteins | sample LakKivSesite10cm_FD_114545 | JGI IMG/M metagenome (GOLD analysis project Ga0172364, IMG submission 114545) | Sediment microbial communities from Lake Kivu, Rwanda - Sediment site 10cm | ecosystem: Environmental > Aquatic > Freshwater > Lake > Sediment | place: Rwanda: Western Province, Lake... | reverse complement strand
TATAAAAATATTATTGCTTCCGGAATAGTGGGGGTATTTAAGAAAATCTTCGGAGAGTCATGGGGACCGCGTCTGGAATATATTTTACGAAATGTGATTTTGGGATTATTGGATTATAAAAAAGCGACCTTGCTTTCAGTACTGAGAGTTTTAACCGATATGAAATTCAGAAGGGAAGTTGTTTCTACGATCGAGGATCCGGTTATTAAGGATTTCTTCATAAATGAGTTCGAAAGATACGATCAGAAGTTTAGAACCGAGGCGGTTGCGCCGATCCAAAACAAAGTCGGCCAGTTTTTATCTTCTACAACAATCAGAAATATTGTTGGGCAGGAAAAATCAACAATTGATGTTAGAAAAATTATGGATGAAGGTAAAATTCTGTTGATTGATCTATCGATCGGAAAGATAGGGGAGGATAACAGTACGCTTTTAGGTTCGCTTATGATTACCAAGATTCAGATGGCAGCAATGAGTCGGGCTGACGTTCCTCCAGATCAAAGAAGACCCTTTTATCTTTATGTTGATGAGTTTCAAAATTTTGCGACAGATTCATTTGCGGTAATTGTGTCAGAGGCCAGAAAATATGGTCTTTATCTTTTTGTTACAAATCAGTACATTGCTCAAATGCCGGAGAATGTAGCCAATGCGGTATTCGGAAATATCGGGACCCTAATAACTTTTAGGGTTGGTGCCAAGGATGCTGAGTTTTTAAATAGGGAATTTGTGCCTGTATTTGAACCGGAAGATTTATCAAATTTAAACAATTATAATATTTATCTTAAAATGTCAATCGACGGACTAACGAGTGCTCCATTTTCCGCTCAGACCTTGCTTCCAATGTACGAACCGCACAACCTTCAGGATCAAGCAATAGAAAAATCAAGAGTTAAGTATTCTAAGCCAAGGGAAGAGGTAGAGGAATTCATATCAAAGATAACTGCAAGTTCGGCCGAATTACCGGAAGCGGTAGTAAAGACGTCGTCAGAATTCGAATCGCGAAAGTCAAAACAAGCAGAGCAGGAAATTAATAAAGCTGATAGGCAAGAGTTACCGGAGGAGTTGAAGAATATAAAAGAGGCAGAGGACTATAACGCCAACCGCTGGTATTTCACAACCAGAACCGCATATAAAGATCTCAAAGAAAGATTTAAGGTCAAAAAAGCCAGATAGGCAGATAATATTGTGCGACATTGTCATTATAAATTTTTATTATTTTTAAATATTTCATATATTCAAATCTTCCCCCGGGGTTAAATTATTTAAAATAGGGGGCTTAAAAAGAGGTGAAATAAGCCGGCTATTTTTAGGAGTATTTAAACGAAATAAAACAATATAATAAATATAATAATCATAACAATACAATATTAATGTTTGGAGTTGTTCAATAAAATTATTAAATAGAGAAAAATGAGTGTTAGTTGTAGTGTAGATAGCAATCAATGAATAGGTATTGTAGATATAGGTTGGGTAAGCTGTGCAATAAAAAGATCAAATATTGGAAAATGGCATGGCTAAATATTAAACTACAACGCGTCGCACAATATATCTTTCACGACAAGTTATATTTGAAAAATTTGGCGGTGGATAAACTTAATAATAACTAGTTAACCAATTTAAATTTTTAAAGAATTTATGCCTAATTGTTGGGCTCTAAGGCCTTTTTATACCTGTAAAAGGCCCCCAGAGGCCCTGTAAGCGATTTTTTTTAAAAAGACGACGATTATTACATTTAATTTAATAATTTAACTACTTAAATTACGTACGAATAATTAGGAAGTTAATTTATTTATAAATAATTTAACAAGTTGTTAATTTTTGTATTTTTTAAACTTTAATTACACTTTCAATTTAATAAGTAGATTTTAGATATTCTTATAAATCGAAATTTATAATTAGCAATTAGAAATTTAAATAGCTTCTCCCCTGCCCCGGGATCCTTTAGTATATTCTATATATTTAACCAAAAGGGGTGATGCAATAAAGATCGAACTGTATGTACCAATACCAATTCCAATTATTAAAACCAAAACAAAAGGTCTGATTGTTGTACCTCCCAAAAGATACATTGATATCAAAACCACAATAACCGTTAGGGAAGTATTAAGTGATCTGGAAAATGTTTGGTTTATACTGTTGTTTACATTCTCATCAATTTTTAGCTGAGGATGCTTTATCACGTTTTCTCTTATTCTGTCAAAAACAACAATAGTATCATGAACTGAAAATCCCAAGATGGTCAAAATCGCTACAATGACAATTCCCTCAAATTCAAAACCTGCAAATCTTCCAATGATTGAATACGAAGCTAGTGTAAAAATAAGATCATGAATAAGAGCAAGGATTGCTATCACTCCAAAAGTCCACGATGAGATTGACCCGGGAACGCTTTTAAAAGCATAAGCCAAATATATAATAATTAAGATACAGGCCAGAATTACTCCGTAAATAGCTTTTTGGGTTAAGTTTTTACCTACTGTAGCCCCTATATTCTCATGTCGTAAAATATTTGCTTCGGGAAAGTATTCTGAAATTTTTGATTTGAAGGTGTTGAACTCCCCTTCTTGAATTTTAGCTCTTAAAATATATTGATTTTTCCCAGAACTTTGGACTACTATTTCTCTGTCTTGATATATTTTGTTTGCTTCTTCTCTAACCTTTGAAATATCTATATTCTCTGCGGGCATTATTTCAACCAAACCTCCGCCAGTAAAATCAATGCCAAAAATCGGTTTGTATACAAACAACAAAACTGTACCGATTATAACAACGGCAATAAAGATAGTGAGAAAAATATTCTTTCTTTTTATGATATTCATTTATTTTTAATAAAAAATCTTAAAATATTTCTGGTTACTGTAATAGCGGTAAACATTGATACCGCGATACCGATTGCCAAGGTTACGGCAAATCCTTTGACTACTCCAGTTGATATATAAAATAGAATTCCTGCGGTTATAAGCGAGGCAATGTTAGAATCGCGGATACTTGGCCACGACCTTTTAAATCCATTTTCTAAGGCCTGGCTGTTGATAATCCCCTTTTTCAATTCTTCTTTGTATCTTTCAAAAATTAAAATATTTGCATCCACTGCCGCTCCTATAGAAAAAATAAACCCTGCGATTCCCGCTAAGGTTAAAGTAACAGGGATGATTTTGAATAGTGAAGCGGTCATAAGGGCGTATAGGAATAAGGCGTAAATAGCGACAACTCCTAAGCTCTTGTAATAAACAACCATGAAAATGGCAACTAGGATTATACCAAGGAGTCCGGCGATGGTGCTTTTTTCGATTGCGTCTTGACCGAGGATAGCCCCTACTTGTGATTCTTGGACAAGTTTAATCGGTGCTGGTAATGCACCCTCGTTAATCAATCTGGCTGTTTCTTTTGCTTCCTGCAAACTTTCAATTCCTTCTATTTGAGCCTTGCCACCCGATATTTCAGTTTGGACGGTTGCTTGATTTACAATCTGCTCATCAAGCATTGTAATAATCAGTTTGCCGATATTTCTTTTTGTGATCTCCTGAAATTTTTTAGCTCCGTCGTTTGTAAATTCAAGAAATATGATTGGATTAATTGCCGAAAAACCCGAAGAATTCCGATCTGTCCCAGCGGTAGCTTTTTTAACATCAGCTCCAGTCAGGTCCGTCTCTTTCAGTTGATCTTCACCCTTAGTTTCAAAAAACTTTAACTGAGCTGTTTTTCCAATCGTATTTTTTGCAATCTCGACATCCTTAATTCCGGGAAGCTCTACAATAATTCCAAACTTGTCTTGAATTTTGGTTGATTGAATTTGCGGCTCGCTTACTCCCAAACCATTTACTCTTCTTGAAATAAGATCAACAGTCTCTTCTTGGGCCTGCTGGGGGGTTGTCTCTGATAATTTATCAGTTTCTATCTCATAAATCAGCTGTACTCCGCCCTGAAGATCAAGACCCAAATGCATTTTTATTTCACGGGAAAAAAAATCAGGTCCTTTTGGCCATACAATAAGGGCAGAAAAAATTGTGAGAAGAATTATCAGTATAAGAGTAAAATATTTATTTCGCATTCAATCTTGCTAAATTGTTTCCTAGATATTGGTTAATTGACATTGCCGCCTTTGCCCCCTCACCGGCAGCAATAATGATTTGCTTAAATTTTATATCGGTAATGTCGCCACTGCTATATATGCCTCTTACTGAAGTTTCGTTTGTTTTCTGGTTGATCTTAATTTCACCTTTTTCATTCACTTTTACAATATTTTTGAAATTATCTGTATTCGGGACCTGCCCTATCTCGACAAAAACCATACTGCCGGATATCTCCCGTGTCTTATTATTGTTTTTGTCTTTGTATTTTATGCCCTTAATAAAATTATTATCTAGGATAAAGCCGGTTGTCTCGGCATTGTTGATTATATTCACGCTTTTTGATAATTCAAGCTTGTCAAGAGTTATTTTTTCACCTGAAAGTTTTTTATTAATATTTACGATCGTGACTTTACTGGCAATATTTGTTAAAGTAATAGCTGCTTCTGTTGCCGATCTACCGCCCCCGATAACAATTACCTTTTTTGCTTTAGCGAGCAGACTGTCGCAGGTTGCGCAATAACTAAGGCCTCTGCCAATTAACTTATCTTCTCCCTTAAAACCTAGTGTTCTAGGTTTACTGCCGGCGCAAATCAAAACGCACAGAGATTGATGTTCTTTAGAATCTGTTTTAATGGTGAACCCCCCCCTGTTTTTTATCACAGAGGTTACCGTTTCCCCCTCTCTGATTTCAATATCCTCTAAAGATTTTATTTGCTCAATCATTTTTTGAATAAGCTCAAATCCAGCAATTTTTGTATAACCGGGATAATTTTCGATTTCACCTGCGTTTAAAGCAAGTCCGCCGAATGAATCGGTTACCAACAGAGTTTTTTTTCTGTATCGGCCAAGGTAAAGACCTGCCGATAAGGCCGATGGCCCCCCGCCAATTATTATTACATCATAGATCATTTAAGGTGTGCTCCGAGTTGAATAATAAGTTCAATTAATCTATTTGAATATCCCCATTCATTATCATACCAAGCGATTATCTTAACTAAATTGCCTTTTACGACTTGAGTTAATGAAAGATCGACAATTGCAGAATGCGAGTCACCGACGATATCAGATGATACCAACGGTTCGGTTGTACAGGTTATTATTCCCTTCCACTTCGGATTTTCACACTCCCTAATAAAGACTTCATTAATTTGCGTAACGGTTACTTCTTCCTTAATAACAGCTACAATATCGGCAATTGATCCGATAGAAACCGGAACGCGAAGCGCTAGGCCATCAAACTTTCCCTTCAATTGCGGGAGAGTTGCGGTTGTAGCTAGGGCTGCTCCAGTTGTGGTGGGAGTTATGTTAATTGTTGCCGCTCTTGCTCGTCTTAAATCTCGATGTGGGCCGTCAACCAATGATTGATCGGCTGTAAAAGCATGAACTGTAGTCATAAGGGATTTTTCAACGCCAAAATTCTTATCCAAGATGTCCATTACTGGAGCAATACAGTTTGTGGTGCAGGACGCGTTTGAAATGATATTCTCTTTAGCAGGAATTTTATCGCTATTTACCCCAACAATATAGGTATTCGTAATTTTATCTTTTCCTGGTGCAGATATAATTACTTTTTTTGCTCCGGCGCGAAGATGTGCTTGAGCTGATTTCTGATCAGTGAAATGCCCCGTTGATTCAATTACTATATCTATTCCAAGTTTTTTCCACGGTAGTTTGCTAGGATCTAGTTCATTGCATACGCCAAATGTAATATTACCGACTGTTATCTCTCCAACAAATGACTTGTTTGATCCTTTTTCGCGAATAATAATCTTGTCGTCAATTGTTCCATAAATCGAGTCATACTTTAGTAAATGCGCCAATGTTTTTGCATCGGTCAAATCATTAACGGCTACAATTTCTATTTCTTTATCCGATATTTCACCGTTTGCTTTTTTTTCAAGTAGAGCTCGTAATGTCTGTCGTCCTATTCTTCCAAACCCATTTATTGCAAATTTTATTGCCATTTTCCCCTCCTAATTAACCGGATTTTTGGCCGGCCTATCCATTAATACCTCGATAATATTTTCGGCAACACATTCCGACATGCTTACTCTTGCTTCGTTCGTAGCACTGGCAATATGCGGTGTCAAAACAATATTATCCAATCCGAACAGTTCTTTCGAAGGACGCGACTCTGATTCAAATACATCTATACCGGCTCCAAATATTTCTTTATTCCCAAGAGCATCAATCAGTTCTTTTTCATTAATAATTCCACCCCTGGCTGTATTTATCAAAATAGCCGTTTTTTTCATGAGTTTCAGCTCGGATTTGCCAATCAGATGACGCGTTGCTTTGTTTAGTGGGACATGAAGTGATACAAAATCGGACTTTTCAAGTAGAACATTTAGCGATGCATATTCTGCCTGCAGGGTCCTTTCAATCTCCTCATTTCTTCCTAAGTCATGATATATAACCTTCATACCAAAACCGTGATAGGCGATATGAGCTAGGGCCCCACCAATTCTTCCAATGCCGACAATCCCTAGGGTTTTACCGACAATTTCCGGCCCTAGTAAGAGCTCCGGCTCCCAACCCTTATACTTATTTGCTCTTACAAATTTATCACCCTCAAGTATTCTTCTTGCGCATATAAGCATTAAAGCTATGGCATGTTCGGCAACCGCTTGAGTCATTGCTTCGGGTGTATTCGTAACTACTATAGAACGTTCTTTAGCGGCTACTGTATCAATATTGTCAAATCCGACTGCATAATTGGCAACAATTTTTAGTTGTGACCCGATTTTATCCATTACCTCAGCGTCAATATTGTCAGTTAGAAGTGAAACGATTGCGTGTGACCCCTTGGCTTTTTCAATTAATTCTTTCTTGTTAAGGACTCGATCTTCAGAGTTGCCGGAAATTTTAAGCCAATTCAGTTTTTTTAATTTTTCTATCCCCTTTGGATCTATTTTTCGGCATAAAAATAGTTTTTTATTTTCCATTAGTTCTCCTTGAGATTAGTAAAATTAAGATTTGTAGCTTCGCTTGATAATTTTGAAAGTTGATCATAGGTTAGAAGCCCTTTATTTGCTCCAATTTTCTCGATAACAGATGCCGAATTTACCATACCCCATCGGCAGGATTCTTCAAGTGACAGGCCGTGAATCAAACCGCCTACTAATCCGGCCGAAAAAGAATCTCCGGCGCCGGTTGGGTCGACTACCTCTCCGGCGTAGCTTCCCATGTGATATTGCCCCGTCTCATCTTCTAAAAATGCCCCCTTTGCGCCATTGGTGATAACCGCAATGTTCGCTCCCAGCTTTCGTATTTTTATGAGTTGTTCTTGGGTTGGGCAATTATCAAAACACAAATCAGCTTCGTCCTTATTTAAAATCAGAACCTCGCAATACTTAATAAGAGGTGCAAAAAAATCAAAATTTTGGAGTTCCCACGATCCCGGGTTAAAAAATAGTTTCGAGCCTGTCGTTGCCCTTGCGGTTATTTTTGGGTAAATTGCCTCTGCTCCTTTGCCGGCGGAGGTAAAATATATATTATTACAAGTTGGCAAATTAAGGGTATTATAATTTCGTTGTTTATGGTAAGAAAGAACAGTCCTTTCTTTATTGTAAACCAATATAACTGACATATTGGTTTCGTCATCCCTTAAGACACTTGATGTGTCAATATTTGCTTGGTTTAAAAAATTAACAATTGACTGACCATCATTGTCTTCACCGACAATGGTTGAAATCGCGGTTTTAAGTCCCAGTTTGCCAAAGCCGATTGCCGTATTTAAAGCACTCCCCCCAAATCCCTTGGTGATATTTTTAATAGGAATTTTTTCACCGTAATTAAAACAGAGCTCCTTCTCCTTGGTTCTTTGGCTGCAAAGGATGCTCGCTTTGTCAGTATCTATCTCAAACAAATTATCAACTGTCGAATCACCGACAGTTAAGATATCAAGATTGGCCATTGCCTACATTCTACCATTTATTAGCCGATTCGCGAAAACTTCACGTTCTTTCTTTCCGGATAGAATATAGCATAATCGCCATTTTGCAGAGTTGGAACACTTATGTGAAATGTTGATGGATATTGCCGGGCGGTTTTTACAGTGTGCAAATGTCCACTAATATGAAAAAGTGGCGCATTGCCATATTTTTTTAGAAGCATTAATTTTGGGGGAGGTTGGTGTGTTATTAGGATTCTGCCCTTTATTTTGGCTGAGATGTCAACCGGATTATCGGTTTCGCCTACACCAAATATTTTAAAATCGCCCAATTTTTTTTCTTTAAGATGTACGCAGTATTTTGACTTGTTGATATATTGATTGGCGTAAGGGACATCGCTATTTCCCCAAACCAAAAAGCCAGCAAGCCGATTTTTTTCAATGATTTTCTCCAATTGCTCAAAAAATAATATATCCCCGCCGGTAGTTATATCTCCACAGATTATAACGCTCTCGGGTTTTTCTCGATCGATAATTTTTTGAAGATAAATAAGGGTGATCCCCTGTCCGTGTAAATCAGAAATTAATAAAAGTTTTTTCATATCATGTTTTTTATAAGATTCGGCAAAGTCCTGAAGTCCTCGATTTGCTGATCATTAAGGAAGATCGTGGGCGTACCCCTGACCTGGAGTGATATTGCGTCTTCTTCGTCTTGAATCATAATACTTTTAGTCTCCTCGGAGTTTAGGTCTGATTTAAAAGTGTCTATATTAAGACCGATTTCTTTGGCAATATTTATCACCGCCTCTTCTGTCGGCTCAATCTCTCTTTCAAATAAAATATTATCAAACTGTGCAAACTTGCCCTGTTTATTTGATGCAAGAGCGGCTTGGGCAAAGATTTTTGAATTTTCATGAACAATCAAATTTCGGTAATAGATCGCTACATCCCGACCGTTGTTTGAGAAAACATCGTTTATAATGGTATGAGCGTCTTTACAGTATGAACAGAGATAATCCGAAAAAATAGAAATTTTAACGGAAGCATTACCGCTTCCTTTAACCGGGGAACCAGCACGATACAGAAAGTCGGCGGGATTTGTGGTTTTGTTCGGGGATGATATTAGAAATCCGCCAAAAACTAAGCCGATTAAAGTTATAATTGCCAAAAATAACACCGATGCTCTTTTCATTTTCTATTTTCCCTTATTATACAAATAAGTTCCCCTATGCCTTTTTTTATCTGATTTTCTCTATTTACGATAGTGTAATCACAAATTTCTGATTTTGCAATTTCCTCTTTTGCAATTTTTATTCTTTCTTCAATATATTCTTTATCATCCCGCCCTCTTTTTATTAATCTCGCTTTTAATTCATCTATAGGTACACTGACAAAAACCGAAATTACATTTGAGAAGTGTTTTTTGTAATATATTGTTCCGTTGATGTCGAGATTTACAATCCCATCGACATCTAAAGACAAAACACCCATTATTTGTTTGTAAGAGCTGGCAAACCAATAGTTGGAAATTTTATTTTTCTCCACAATATCCCCAGTACTTTCCATTTTCTCCAATTCTCTTTCGCTGACGGAAATCCTCGATTTTTTATCAGCTCCCGATTTATAACTTCTTGTCATTATTGTTTTTATTCTTTTAAGATTTTTATCTACAGATAGAGCCCCATCAATCAAAGTATCTTTGCCGCTTCCTCCGGGACCTACCACAACAAAAATTTTTTTATAGGACTTATCATGCAAGATCCTATCACATAACCTTATTGCCCTTTTGTGAAAATCGTATTTTACTTTGCATAATGCTTTTTTAAAGGGTATAAACTTATGCCAGCTCAGTTCATCCCGTTGTAATTTAATTCGATCCCTTATTTCAAAAGCAAACGCTTTTTCAAAATAAGATTCTTTTGAGCTTGTAAATTTTTGGTCTATACCAAGCGGAAAGAAATTTGAAAAACCCCCTACTCCAAGTTCTTCACAAAGTTCTCTAAATGCACAATTAGCTTGAGTTTCTCCTGCTTTGCACGTTCCGGTAGGGATAAGGGCGTCACCGCTCTTATCGTTTATCCTGTTGCATATAAAATAATACGGTTTATTATTAATTATTTTATAGGGTAGAAAGAGGGCTTTATTAGTCATTTATCTATTTCGATTTCATCTTCGTGTTTGAGGTCAAATTTATTCCAAAAAGGCCTTAAATCAAGAATTTTATGGGTATGGGTATTTCCGATGCAAGTACAAGGTACTGTGTATATTCTCGCGTTTACCTTGGTCCCGTTAATAGTAATCTTATTTATTCCATCTATGAAGTCTTCCCAAAATTTCTTGGGAATCAATACAAATCTATCAATCTCGGTAAAATCATTAAACTTTTTATTTTGGACTTTTAGTTTTAGCACTTTGCGAGCTAATAATGCCATAAGTTTTATTAATAAGATAGCCAAAACTTGTAAGATATATGACCATCTGAGCAATCTTTCCTATAACTGGTATATATCCTACGAGAATAAAGATAAATGCTCCAATAAGTACTGTGACCCAGTCAAGATTAAATTGCTTGTCTTTTGAAATAATCTTCTGGATTATTGCTCCGGTATAGACAGCGCTTACTCCATAGGCAAGGACCAAACACAATAAATACGCTGAAGCAACTGCAAGACCCAGATGTAGGCTTAAGCTGAAAACCAAAATGCATGCAATCGGAATGGCAATAATCATTAATAGACCCCATCCAAAATTTTTCACAAAACTATTTAGATTTATATCTTTGATCTTTGCGCTAAATCTGCTAAATCCATAGGTAATTGCCAGTGCCAATATTATAAGCGAGAGGAGGGAATAAGTAATATTTGTCGCGGTATTTGAGTAATCATATTTAATTTCGTTATAATATGGTCCTTTGGCAATCTTAGCTTGTAATGAGATATCGCCTTCTTTTTCCGACCAGTAAGTTAACGAACCTCCTATTTCGGCGGAATCCTCAATTTTGATTTCCCGAGCGTTTATTTCTACATTCCCCGAAATTTTTCCATCAATAACTACTTTTGAAGCAGTGATTTTGACATTACCATTTACAGTTCCGCTTAACATCATGTTGCCAGCCCCGGCCCAGAGATCACCCCTTATATTACTATTGGTAGACAGATTCAGCGAGCCTGCCCCAGCCAGTACATCTTCTTCTGCAATGCCCGAGAAATTAAGTGTTTTTGCTCCGGCACGAAGATTTCCACCGACATTTCCCGAAATATCAACGATTTCTCCAAAAGCAAACAGGTCGCGTTCGATATTTTTATCAACATTTATGTACTGACCAAACATCACGGAGTCGCCGGATAGATTGCTGTCGAGATTAATACTTGAAGCAAGGATATATGAGTTTCTTAAATTTTCGTTTAGTTCTACCCCTTCCCCGGTTTTAAGAGTTGCTGCCAAAGTCAGAGAGGGTATAAATATTACTATTAGCGCTATCAATAATTTTCTCATGTAACCCCTTTGTATTTGATATTAGTTTATCAACTATGTGTCGATAGTCAAGGAATTATATTTGTTGCAGAAATAATGTATAATTTTTTCGGAGGGTATGTGAAAATAAATATAGATCAAACAAAGTGTATCGGCTGTGGGGCATGTGTAGCGGTCTGCCCGGAGTGTTTTGAAATGAAGGGGTCGTCTAGCAAAGTAAAAAATAAAACCTGCGAATGCAAGAGTTGTGATCTCAAAGAAGTAGTCGAGGCCTGTCCGGCAGAAGCGATTTCAATCGAATGAGTTTTATTGTTGGTTTTTAAATTTTGATAATTCTTGAAAAATTTTATAATCTCTCTTCGCTGCACGTCCGATCAACACACCGTCCAAATTTCCGAGTTCACTTTTTAGATCTTGAAGTGATTCGATATCTCCGTTACCGAGGATGTTTAGATCGGGAAAGCTAGTTTTGATTTTATGTAATAGTTTCCAGTCAGCCTGCCCACCGTATTTTTGGGTTTGTGTACGAGCGTGAATCGAAATTAATTTTGCTCCGGCTTTTTTGATTATGTTTACAAGATTAATCGTGTCAGAAACTACCCTGGACGGCAGGCGCATCTTGACGCTGATCGGAATTAAACTAGCATCAGCGGCTGCCTTAGTAATCTTAGCCGTATGCCCAGGGTCGTTTAAAAGTATTGATCCAAACTTCTGCTTTGCTGCTTTTTGAACCGGACAGCCAAGATTGATATCAATCC
>Ga0172364_10003710_pt1 | contig 12203 bp, 7 predicted proteins | sample LakKivSesite10cm_FD_114545 | JGI IMG/M metagenome (GOLD analysis project Ga0172364, IMG submission 114545) | Sediment microbial communities from Lake Kivu, Rwanda - Sediment site 10cm | ecosystem: Environmental > Aquatic > Freshwater > Lake > Sediment | place: Rwanda: Western Province, Lake Kivu... | reverse complement strand
GAAGCCAAGGTTGAGAAGCCCGCTGCTCCTAAGACTGAAGCTAAAGAAGAACCCAAAGAAGAAGTTACTAAAGAAAAACCAATTACTATTAAGTCCGTCCTTTCGGCGCTCCAAAATAAAGTTGAGTTGGGGCGTGGTGGAAATGCAATTGTCTACGATATTCCCGGAACGGATTTTGTTATTAGAGTTCCCAAAGGATCTACGCTTCCAACATCATCCGATGAGATTGTTGCTGTTGCTGATCCGTTTGACGATAAAAACTTTGGTCAGCCGGTCGCTACAATTGGGCAAAGTCAAATTTTGCGTCGGCAAAATGGCACTCCCGCTGGGCTTGCTATTCCTAAAAATTTAACACAGCAAGAAGCAGACGCACAATATGCCTCTGCCGTAAAAGCTGCTGCTGCAATGCCGCAGTCTGCGTTTGATAAATTTGCTGCTGATTTAATGTTTTTGAATAGTCGTGGGGCGTCATTTGACCCGTCTAAATCAAACAATGTTTTGATCGATCCCAACAGTGGACAATTTAATCTTGTAGACATTAACCAAAACAAAGCTAAAGATTACAACAATTCGTTTGGTGACATGGTTATAACGCTTATGGGCAACACATATGCCTATAGGTATAAAGGTTCAGAAGATCTAACAGCAGCTCGTCGTCAAATTTATGACAAAGCTTTAATCGCGGCTAAAAAAGCTGGTTTAGAAATTGATAAAAATAGCTCAAGTCTTCAGTATTCTGAAAAACTTGCCGGAGTCGCCACTCCTTCTGAACCCGCTCCGAATTCAACCACAGGGCCCTCAGAGGCGAAGAAGCCCGTCGAAGCTAAGAAGCCCGTCGAAGCTAAGAAGCCCGTCGAAGCTAAGAAGCCCGTCGAGGCGAAGAAGCCTAAGACTGAAGCTAAAGAAGAACCCAAAGAAGAAGTTAAAGACGAAGACGCTGGTAACGCAGACTGGCAAGCCCTCGCAACTAAACCCGTAAAAGATTTTTACGATGTAATTTCTACCACATTTAAGAACCTACCCGGTGGTAAGTCTGAGGTCGGTGAAGATACTGATAAGACAAAGATTGGCGGGTTGATGCGTGCGAACGAGCGCACGTTAAGTAAAGATGCTAAGGCTGCACGGACGTACTTCTTAAAGGTTCCGAGGACAGTTGATGCCCTCCGTCTCGTTGCATTTGATGGTGTTTATCAGACTGACCGATTCAGACAAGAAAATGAATCAGATCAGGAAGCTGAGTTTAATAGAGGTCTTAATACTGCCAATGCCCGACTTGCCAAGAAGTGGATTGAGCAGAACCTCAGCCCTAAAGTTGTCACTAAGCTTGGTGAATTTATCAACGGCTACGAGATTGAGAAGATCCTTGACGAAGAAACGCTTGTCGAGAAGCTTAGGTCGTGGGCATCCAAACCCAATACTGTTGATGAAACGATTGCCGATTATGTGATCAATGAGAAGATCACGGCTGTCGCTGATCTGCGTGAGACATTTGGACAGAAAAAAGAAGAAGCCGCTCCTTCACTTAATTGGAAGCGCAAGCTTGAACTGAGTATTGATGCAGCCATTGCAGCCAACCCCCTACATCCTGTCGTGGTTGCCAGACTCGAATCGGGTGACCTGCTCTCCAGTCTGCGACTGCTCGCTGCTTCCAGCCAAGGCAATATCTCTAAGATTGCATCCAAACTAGCTGACAAGCTGACGACAACGAAAGTTGAAGTTAAGAAGGGTTTGAAGAACGAGGAAGGTAAACCGGTTGCGGGTCTGTTTGATCCACAAACAAGTACCGTGTATCTCGATTCGAGCTTGGGCATGAACGCCCACACCTTGCTGCATGAGGTGACTCACGCTTTGACCTCCGAGACGCTGGACAATAAATCTCATCCGGTTACTAAGCAGCTTGAAACACTATACAACGACGTTAAGGATTCTCTTGACACGCACTACGGTTCTCAATCTCTTGATGAGTTTGTAGCGGAGTCGTTTAGTAATCCTGAGTTTCAAGCGAAGCTGCAAGCCATCAATCCAAAAGGTGAACCCATCACCGCATGGCAACGGTTTACTCATACCATCAAGAACATGTTGCGCCGCCTTATTGGTCTGGACTCGAAACCGCTGGACTCTGCGGCAGATCGTGCAGATGTATTAATTGAGGCGATCCTTTTCCCGTCTCCAGAGACACGTAACGCGGGTGCTCTCTATCAGGTTGCGATGAGTCAGACGGGAGACTCCTTCCTGAATCGAATCGGGAAGATTGCAGAAAGCCTGCCCCTACTTAATCAGAAACGTGTTGACAAGATTCACGAGATCATTACCTCCCTGACTCCCGGTGCGGCTCGCACGGGTATGCTCAAGGTTCTGCCGCTTCATGCGTTTGTGGAAGTCGCAGAAAAATATGTGCCGGGAGTGACTCGATTCAAGACCCTGCTGGATGAGAAGAAGGGTGCCGAGCAGAAGCGATATGAAGGGATGGAGGCTACGGTCAAATATGTTTCAGACTGGGCTAAGAAAAATCCGTCTTTGATCGATCCGCTCAATAAAGTTATCTACACCAGCACCACGATGCAGGTGGACCCCTCTAAACCAGCGTCCGATTATAAAGACGAGAAGCTCAAGGTCTACAACGATCTTCAAGCTAACTGGAGTAAGTTAGAAAAAGACGGTCAGGAAGTCTATAACCAGATGCGAGATACGTATAGAAAGATGTACGAAGATACTCGCAAGGTGATTGAGGGTCGGATTGATTCAATGGGGTTGGATCAAGCCTCATCCAGTAAGCTCAAGAAAGACATTTATCAGAAACTTCTAAACAGCGGTACCATCGAGCCTTACTTCCCGTTGACCCGTACAGGTGATTATCGACTGGCTTATCACGCATTCAGCCCACGGTCTAACACGACCGAGTTGTTTGTCGAGCATTTCGAGACCCCTCGTGCTCGGGACCGTGCGATTGAAGAACTCAAGCAGGATAAGGATGTCAAGCAGGACACCATCCAGAAATTTACCTCACTAGAGAAATTTGATTATAAGAGTGCCCCTCCGACCTCGTTCGTCAGCTCTATGTTGAAGTCTATGGAAGCTGCAAAGATCAAAGCTTCCGCTCAACAGAAAAAACAAATTGATGAGTCCATTGAATCGACAATGCGGATGTTCTTGGACCTTCTGCCCGAGACATCTTTTGCTCAGTCTTTCCGGCGGCGTAAAAATAAGGGCATGGGGGTGCTGGGTTTCGAGCATGATGCGATTGGTGCACTGAAGACCAAGGGTTACTCTTTGGCTAGGCAGTTATCTAACATCGAATACGGTGCCAAGTTCGATACATTCATGAATAAGGTCCGGGAAGACTTTAAAGTTGCAGGTAATCCCGAAGACGCCAAACCCTACATTGAAGAACTCGATACTCGCGTCAAGTTCGCACGAAGCCCGAATGTACCGCAGTGGGCAAAAGTTGCCACATCGTTCGGCTTTAACATGACCCTTGGCTTTAACGTCTCGTCTGCTCTGGTTAACTTGTCTCAGATCCCGCTTGTGGTGGTACCGTATCTTGCTTCTAAACATGGTCTGATCAATACCACGGCTGCAGTAGGTCGGGCGACTCGGATTTTCATGACCAGTGGTACGACTCGTGAAATCGAGACTCTGGTTGGGGGTAAAAAGGTTAAGACCCGGAGTATGCCGTCGATTGATAACATTGACTTCAAGAAGCATCCTGAGTTGTCTTATCTTGAAACGCTGGTCGATGAAGCCAGCCGGATGGGTAAGCTCAACCGGTCGATGACGCAGGACATTCTTGAGTTCGATGAAAAAGATACCTTGATGAATAAAGTCAATGCCGTTTCCGGATGGGTGTTCCATCAGGGTGAGCGGGTGAACCGGCAGGTCTCGCTCGTTGCAGCATACGAGTTGAACCTCAAAGCTCTTAAGAAAGACGGGAAGACAGGTAAAGCGGCTGAACTCGAAGCCGCGCAAAAAGCTCTTTATGATGTTGAGCTGACTAACGGGGGTACGTTTGCCGAGGCCGCGCCCAGTATCGCGCAGAATCCTATCGGTAAAATTATCTTCATGTATAAAAATTACGGCGTGTCGATGTACTACATGCTGTTCAAGGGCGCAAGAGACGCCCTCTCCGCTCAAGATCCTGAGGTACGTAAAGCCGCTAAGAAACAGATTGCTGGTATTTATGCCTCGGCTGCACTGATGGCAGGTGCCCGGGGCCTGCCCATGTTCGGTATTGCGGCGATGATTTATAATATGTTTTCGGACGATGATGAGGATGACTTTGATACCGCTGCACGTAAATGGTTAGGTGAAACGCTGTACGGTGGGCTCCTCAATGAGGCGACCGGTCTTGAGATTGGTGGACGGATCGGTTTATCGGACCTGCTCTTCCGCGACACGACGGTCAAGGATCAAGAAAGTGCAATCCTGAGTCTGATGGAGCAGGTCGGCGGTCCAGTGTTTGGGGTGGTCAGTCGGATGGAGCGGGGCCTGTCCCTGATTGGTGACGGTTATGTATCACGTGGGATTGAGCAGATGCTCCCGTCTGCAATGGGTAATGGGCTGAAGTCGATCCGTTATGCAACGGAGGGCACGCAAACCCTGCGTGGGGATCCCATCACGGGTGAGGTTGGTCCTTGGAATGTGGCAGCTCAGGCATTCGGATTCGCCCCTGCTGAATACATCCGCCAGATGGAAGAAAATAGTGCGGTTAAGAAGCTTGACAAAGCGATCAGTACTGAAAAGACCAAGCTCCTTCGTCGTTACTATATGGCGATGAGGCAGGGTGATGGGGATGAATTATCTGATGTGGCCGATGCCATGCAGGACTACAACAGCCGTCATCCAGGTAATGCGATTACTGGGGATACGATTAAAAAGTCAATGGCTCAGCACATGAAGACCTCTGCTACGATGTATCATGGCATCACAATCGGTAAGAAGAATTGGAATGAGGTCATGCAAAACCTTGCCGAGTATGATCGGGATATCGAGGACTAAACCATCCGCCAAAACCGGACTCCCCACTTGCCATCCTCGATCCGAGTCCGGTACTCCATCTTCCAGCCTTTCAGGTCCGTGTACGCATGGACCTGATTTACAAGCTCGACCACATCGATGCAGGGTATAAAAATAGACGCACCCGGTAAGAGTGCGTCCCAGTCTACATAAAATCTTACCCCGTCTGAAGCGATATCCCCCACTCTCAACCAATTCTTACGGGGTTTCCTCTTGGGAATTTTCAAGGTCATCCCCTTTTGCAAAATCCTCCCAGTTTAGAGTCCACACATCTGCAGGCGGCAGGCTCATATGGGTGCCCCGTGCCAATCGGATCTTCTCCCGCTTCGCCTTGGTCTGTCCCTTCTTTAGATCATCCATCAAACCCGTATAGCTGATCTGCTGTTGGGCGCACCATTCCTTAAGCGGTTTGATCAGAAGATAGAGTACCTTGGCATCATACTCGTACCGACCAATAAACTGAACTCTTGGAGAAGCTTCAGGTGGGATGATAATATCTACAACTGACTTCCTATCGCCGCTCTTAATCCGAAGAATGTTGTTCTGATGTTGCGCCAGATAGTCGGCAAGCGTCTGCTCTGACGTCGAGATCATATCTTTCACAGACTGCTTAAATGTAGATAGAGTGCTAACAATCCATTTAAACAAATTCGCCATATCCCAATTAATGAACCCGAGCTTTTTGATAATGATCAAACCTGTTAATACACATGCTGCCTTTGCAGACCAGAATCGGTTCTCAGCGGTGAATCCCGCAGCAACATCGAGTCTTTTCTGGACATCAAACAAAGTTTGCTTCGATTGCTCTAACTCTTTTAGGATGTAAGTGATGTAAGCTGGCCCCACATGCCCGAAGTTAGACTTAATCGCTAGACTAAACGCATCGGTCGTTTCTTTCGAATCAAACGTCATGCCCGTGGCAATGTGTTCGAAGATACGCTGGGCCTCGGCAGTGGGGGAGCTTTTGATCAGTGAGATCTTTTCTCGAACACTTGCATTACCCGTACTGCCAAATAACGTCTTCCACGGCATACCCCGAACCCGTTCCCGATTGGACCGTGAGGACATCCGGTTCCGCTGCATACCATGAGGTATGGAGTAGGCAAGATCGGACAAGTCAAGGGGCTTACTGTTCGTCAGCTCGTCCATGTAAATGACGATGTTCTTGTAGACCTCCGCTCGATTCATCCTCGAAAAGATTGTGTCGCTTTCCTTTAGCATTATGAGATCCGGGTCGCCCCAAATAGAGCACCCTGCAATCATGGCAGTCGTCTTGCCTTTACCCCCTTGCTTATCCCAGAAGTGAAATCCAGCCCCGTTGATGGCAGTGAACTCCATCAGAGGTGCGCCGAGACTTAAACCGAACATGTACTGATGAGCTTCAAACCCGGGCTTGTTGAAAAGCTCCATCGTTTCTTTCCAAGCCTCAGCAGAACCTTTTTTGTTGAAGTGATGAAAGAACTGACTGGTCGCAACAGATGGAGGATTCTCCTCATCTCGGTCCGCATAATAAATACGATCACCGATTGAAAATGACTTGTGATCTGCTGCCCATCCAAATTGTCGCCTTGCTGGAATCGCTTCTGTTTTAAACTGCAGCTCATTAATCCACCGCATGACATAACCTGCTAGGTTAGTTGTATCGGCAACCGCGACACCCTGCTCAGCCAATACTTTACGAAACTCATCTTTTGAACCAACGCAGGAAAGTGGCAGCGTGAATTCTCTTACCCCATCTCTTGGCAGGTGCAGCCGCATCGAAAACGACTCCCCTTTTTCTGGATCGTCGATTCGTTTAACGACATATAACGGATTGTGGTAGACCAAAACGTCTTCATAATCTCCGTCTTTGGTTTTTTGCCTTTTGTAGACGCCTCCATTTTTTCCCTTGCAGTAGGGTTCTGGGTACTCTGGGATTGTGTACTTTCGTTCTGCAATGACATTTCCATCAATACTCTCTTGCGGTACGATAACTTCGGTTTCACCTTCCACAATCTCTAATTCTTTACCAAGCTGAATCGGAGATTTAATCTTTCCCCAGTATTGGCACTTTGGGCACACGTTTTCTCGTATCGTGTCAAACGTCGTGCAAAGATACGGACCCTTCGTTAACGCGGCTTTTTCTTCAGTCTCTTCTCGACTGTAGTTAGGATGTTTGTTGCTAATCCTGTGAACCGCCACACTCGCATCAGAGCATTCAGATGCTATCGATAGTCCTGCCCTCCACAATGGTTCCGAAACTTCCGGCTGATTTGAGACAATATGATAGATCTGTGGACAACCTTTACCATCAAGAGTCTTGATTAATATGTTCTTGAACTTGCTTGTAAAGTTACCCATCAGGGTGTTCATCATCTCACTACGAGTAGACTCCCTGTTCTTAGATCTCGGGCGGTCCATTTCCCCGAACAAGTCTTTGAACTGCTCAAACTCCATAGGGGGTTCAAGCTCGCCCACTACAAATACATTTTTGGGCGGGTTCTCTTTATAGTGATGGGTGCCCGGTACTCGCAGCACCCGTGCCGCATCCGCAGGTACAGCCGGATCGATCTGCAGTCCCGTGTCGAGGCAACGCTTCTTAAATGCAAACGCAACCTTTTCCCAATCATCTTTCCTAACCTGCTCAGTCAGCCTCCAGTAGACATGAAGTCCACGACCGGAACTAACAACGGTGGGTTTTGGAAGGTGGGAAACTCTACAAAAGGCTCTCAGAGCCTTGTATCCGTCCGCTTGAGTTTGGAAAGGCTTTTCGTCTCCACAGTCAATATCTAAGAAAAAAGATCTCAGGTAAAGCGCATTACTTGCTTCACGACTTCTGTCTGTTTGGAATGTAGCCAGAGAGAAATAGGTATCCCACCCGTCCCTATCAAACTCCGAGGCAATTTGCACAGCCGTATCCAGCGAATCACAAAGCTTCTGCTTAATGATTCCCTTTTGTTTAGCCGCAAAGATGCAGTAATACCCTTCATGCCCGAGGACCGATTCAAGAAATTGTTTTGTTTCCATAGCCGCCAGTCGTCAGGTAAATGAGGTAAACCGAAAGGAATTGGGGTACTCACCGAAGCTTTCCCCCATTCAAATCATTAGTCGTCCCATTCTCCAACGATCTCAGCGAGATCCACAGCAGGCTTTTCAACCACTACAGGTGCGGGTTTCTTGGCGGCTTTCTTAACTTCCGGCTCAGGCTCAGGTTCTTTAACTTCCGCCTTCGGTTCCGGAGCTGCGAGCTTCGGTGCGGGGATCACACCATCAGTCTGTGACACGTTCAAGGTTACGGCTTTAGCCGTATCTGGATGCTCGACCATCTCCAGCACTACGTCTGCCTCAGCATCGGTCAACTCTCGCACGGGCTTAAACACGAGCTTAGGCGTGGGGCTCGCCGTATCAAACCGCATCTCCGTAATGATTGACTCGATTACCGTGTTGTGTGCCGCACAATGACGGGCATAGGCTTGCAGGGGCATCTTACCGTTTTCCGCATCTCCGAACACGGAGGTCGCAGGCATAACCATCTGATACACATTACGCGCTTCAATGTCCCCATCCAGCATAATCGCAACCCGCTGCTGGAACTTACAAGCACGGCTGTCGTTCTGACCGCTACCCTTGATGTCCTGCTTACACCCCTTGCAGCGAGCCGACTGACGCTGTGCTTCCGCAACTTCTTTAGCAGGAGTATTACCGTCATTAGACCAGCAGGTCGGCTTCGAGGTTTCACCCTCCACATAACCAGTCCCGAAGTACATACGCGACACGGGTGCAGCCTTGATGATGACAACATTCATCGACCGATCATCATTAGTACGAACCTCTTTACCACCGACGATCTCGCGGAACACGCCGCCTTTAATAGAAATCCTACGGTTACCCTGCCCACCACCCGTCAAGGTCGAGGCCACAGAGCTTTGCAGACCAGCAAACTTAGAAGCAACGCCGGTCGATTTTTTACCAAACAAAGTCATCTCAGACATGTTATTTCCTTTCAAAGATCTTTATCGGGGTGTACAACGAGGTCTAACTCAAGCTGTTCTGTCTTGACCATTTCAGCCGGGGTCGGTTCAGATTTGTTACGAGCCTTCAACGCTTCGATCACACGGTCGTAATCGAACCGATACGTCTTGGCAACCTGCACATAAGTATCTTTCGGAATAAACCCCTGCCGAACCCACGAGCGGACAGTAGAGATTGATACTGACAATCGCTTCGCCAAGTCATCGATTGTGATTAATTCGTTCATGTCTTCCTCCTCACTGTCACGGCATACTCCTGTGTGATGTTAAGCCCTGCAGGCATTGCTTCCGGATTCTGCTCAATCCAAGCCTTCATATTGCCTTGATGAATGCGCTTCTCAAGAAGATCTGGAATACGGTTCTCAATAATAAACTTGTTCATTGAATCCCAGTCACTTGTCCAGTACAGGGTCTTGACCGTTCTAAAGAACGTGCCCTCATTGGTGCGGACGGATTCTACTTCATGATCCTTGCAGTGTTGGAGGAGAGCACCTTTAATGGCATCCGTCTTTGCCTTGAGTGCCTTGTCCTCTTCTTCCCACTTCGCCTTAATCTCGGCTCGCACCTGATTGATCTTGATGTAAGTCTTAACTAACTTCTCAAGCGGAATTGCTGCTACGTCTTCCATTTACCTCTCCGTTATTGTTTATCAGCCATTTCGGCTTGTAGTTGAGCAAGCCGTTTTCGTGTGATGTCGAACTGCCCACCTACCATCTTTATGAAATCATCCCGAGGGACGTTGCAAATGTCATAGATCTCACAACCCAGCTCCAACAACACAGAGCCAATGTTCAAGTCGTCTATACTTGCATCTTCTGGCAAGGACATAAGGAATCGCCCTACCTCTGATTTGATCCTTCCCCTGAGAACGTGCATTTCATCAAGCAATTGTTCATCCGTTACTATCCCAACTCTGATGTCCATCATCTTCTCCTGTAAGTGGTGAGCATGACCGGGGTCGAACCGGTAAGCCTTGCGGCGGCGGATTTTAAGTCCGCTGCGTCTACCTATTCCGCCACACGCTCAGTGCAATATAGCATCGTTTAATGCGTCAGTCAAGCAGTTCGTTGTATAGATCGACAATTTTTGTGTGGGCGTCAATTCTATTGTCAAGTAAGTTGTAAACGTATTTTTCTATCTTAGAACCTTGTAGCTGAATGACCGTAGTCTTGCTGATCTGACCCGCTCGATGCACCCGTGCGTTAGCTTGCGCGTAGGTCTCAAGGCTTGATGTTGGACCCCACCAGACCACCGTGTCCGCTGCCGTGAGAGTGACCCCGTGCGCTGCCGCTTGGGGCTGAATCACGAGCACTCTCGGGTTATCTGTTGTCTGAAATCTTTTGAAGATATCGTTACGGGCAGAGACAGGTACGTCCCCATTGATCTCCTCAGCGGTTATCTTGTCTGCATTGAGCTTCTCATGCAGCACCCTACCGATTGACTTGAATGGTACGAAGACGAGGACCTTGTTCCGGGTCTCCGCAATGACCTCCATCAGCACGTTGTATCGGGGAGAGATGTCGAACTCAACTACGTCCTTGTCATCGGTGTAGACCGCTCCGCAGGAGATCTGCAAGAGCTTGTTCATGTGAACCGCTGCATTGACTGCACTGATGGACTCGCCTGCAATGTCGGCTACCATCTTGTCCTTGATAAGTTTGTAATACTTCTCTTGAGCTTTGCTTAACGCGACATTTCTTGCGATGTAAGTCATCTCCGGCAGGTCGAGGCACTCGTCCTTGGTGTACCGGATTGCAGGCTGCAAGACTTCAAAAACTATTTGACTTGCATTGCGTTTAGGCACCCATGTGAAGTTGGACACCTTCACCATCACCATGTCTTTAAACCCGGTGAAAAACTGTGGTACTGCCTGGGGGTTAACCAGCTTAGCCAATCCGTATGCGTCGGTCGGAGCCTGTGCAGCGGGAGTGCCTGTCAACATCCAGAGCCATGTCCGCGAGTTGACCAGCGAATTCAAAACTTTCCATCGTTTTGTCTGTGCGTTCTTATAGGAATTCGCCTCATCAACTACGATCAAGTCAAACCCAGAACGGGCGATGACGTCCTTGACGATCTCCACCCCGTCGTAATTGATGATAACGAATTCAGTATCGCTCTCAATAATTTGTTTTCGTTTTGCCGCTGATCCGTAAGCCACTCCCACCGTGCGGTGCATGGTAAAGGTGAACAAGTCGTTGACCCAAGCGGAGTCCATGATGGAGAGCGGGCAGATGATGAGAGCGCGACGTATCTTCTTCTGAGTCATCAGATAGTCTGCTGCCCAGATAACGGATGCGGTCTTGCCGGTGCCCTGCTCGTTGAAGACGAAGGCTTTCTTGTGCAGGGTCAGGAAGCTTGCGGTATCGGACTGATGTTCGAAAGGCTTGTATTTACCGGGCCAGTTGTACTGTCCAAGAATAGGAGACGGGACATTTCGGATTTTAAGATTCTTGAGGACTTGCGCCTCATCGAGCCCCCATTTAACTAACACTTGATTGTTAGGGAGTTCCCTAGATTTTGGTATGACTTCTGTAATCTTTTTTGGATTGCGTAAATTCAGCAGCAACGCTTTGTTTTCTATGATTTTCACGGAGTCTCCAAATACAAATGCAACCGAACATGGTCGGTGATTTACCCCGTCTTTCCGGGGTGTCCGCTTGTGCCCAACCGAAAGGAGGAGAACGGGAAGTCGTCACAAGCTGCCACTGTTTTACCCCACCTGTGGCTGGGGGGACACCACGGCCAGCAAACTCCGCTTAAGCGGACCACCAATCTACTTCTGAGAAGCTGCCTTTGTCAAGGGCTTTTTACCGTTTCGGGATCTATTTTTTGCAGGGGTGACAAGCCTCGTCCCATCTGTGTTAGATCCACCTTTACTTAACATCTTGACGTGATCTATATCTTTACCATCTCGGTCGATACCCTTGGCATCGTAATCACGTCGTGCCCTCTGTCGCTCCATGCGGTCGCCATGCTCACCACGCTTTTTCTGCATGTCGTATTCATGTTTGTACGGACGGGGGGACTTGATATAGGGCATCATGCTCTCCTATTGTAGGCGCAGGATAAGACAGGGCAGTGCTTCTTGCACAAGCCAGAGGGCTTAGCATTCCACACATCACGCTTATATGCAACTTCCATCTTCTTCCATTCTCCAAGCCACTTTTCCCACAGCTTGGG
>Ga0172364_10003707_pt1 | contig 12205 bp, 14 predicted proteins | sample LakKivSesite10cm_FD_114545 | JGI IMG/M metagenome (GOLD analysis project Ga0172364, IMG submission 114545) | Sediment microbial communities from Lake Kivu, Rwanda - Sediment site 10cm | ecosystem: Environmental > Aquatic > Freshwater > Lake > Sediment | place: Rwanda: Western Province, Lake... | reverse complement strand
TGTAAAACATCAGAGTTTCTAGAGGAAATAAGGGGGTAGGGCTTTATTCTGTTAACACTGCACTTTCTTTTAACCTCGCTCAACTTTTTTGTATGGTGCTCCTTATTTTTTCTACAGGAAGACGAGGTTCCACAACCACGTGAGGGGAGGATGATATGCACAAGAAGAATGATATATTAGATGAAGTGTTTACTAACTTTGTCTCTAACATAAAGATTCTGAAAGATAGGGAAGTTTTGCGGCATGATTACTTGCCTGACCATCTGCCACATAGAGAAGAGCAGATTGTGCAACTTGGTGAAACTGTTGTGCCTGTTTTGAGGGGAGAGCGTTGCTCCAACCTTTTTATTTATGGCAAAACTGGGACTGGGAAGACAGCAGTTTGTAAATACGTTTTGGGGCGTTTAGAATATAAAGCAAAGGAATTTAATACACCAATGAAGCTTGATTATGTGAATTGCCGCGTTGCAGGATCCGACTATCGTGTTTTTGCAGAGATGTGCCACAGTATTGGCGTTGCTGTCCCATTTACTGGACTTTCTGTTGGAGAAGTGTTTGACCGCTTTAAGACAAGTCTTGACGTTTCAAAACGGATTTTCATCGTGGTTCTTGATGAGCTCGATGCCCTCATCCGAGTCCGAGGTGACACTCTTCTCTATGAGTTAACCAGAATGAATGAAAATTTATCGAAAAGCAAGATTATTCTTGTTGGAATTTCTAATGATCTTCGCATGAAGGAGTTTCTTGATCCACGTGTCTTTAGTTCGCTTAGTGAAGAGGAGATCGTTTTTAGGCCTTATAACGCAAGCGAATTGCGGGATATTCTTTTTGAGCGTTCAAGAATGGCTTTTTTTGAGGGAGCCTTGTCAGATGCTGCACTTAGCATTTGTTCTGCTTTGGCTGCTGCAGAGCATGGTGATGCCAGAAGGGCTCTGGACTTGTTGCGTGTGGCTGGGGAGGTAGCTGAGCGTAAGGGGGCTAATGTTGTAACTGAGGAACATGTTAGAGAAGCTGAGAAACATATAGAACACAATCGAGTAATTGACGCCTTAAAGAATTTAACATTGCATTCTAAATTGGTGCTTTTGAGCGCCTTTCACTTAAGTAAAGCCGATGTTCAGCGTGCTGTAACTGGTGAGATTTACGAGATTTACATTGAACTCTGTGGAGAGTTAGGGGTGACTCCGTTGACACAACGGCGATTAGGTACGTTGGTTAACGAGCTTGATTCAATGGGATTATTGAACGCTAAAGTGATTAGCCTCGGTAGGTATGGGCGAACAAAGAAGATCAGGCTGGAAATTCCGCGTGGTCTCATTAAGGATGTGCTCTCCGAAGATGGTAGACTCGAACAACTTTTCTGTTACAACACACGTTCTCTTTCAAAGTCCTCAAACAACGTATTTTGAAAAGGTGACCACTGAAGACTTGCCTCAGAGAAACGGAATAACAGTAAGTTCCATTGTTTGAAGATTGATTACGGGAATCACGCCTGGCGTCGGAACCAGCCCAAGTTGTTTCATATACTCAGTTTGTTCTTGCCATCCTCCAGAGTTCACTATTAAAACTCCTCGATAGTTGCTATGCCCGAGCACATGTACATGTCCTGCTTGAAAAATGTCTGGAACATGTTCTATTACGAGGAAATCCCTGTTCTCCGGTGATATGGGTGTTTTTTCTCCGTATATTGGTGCAAGATGTCGACTTTGGAGCAATAAGCGCATAGCTGCTTCTGGATGGCCAAACTTCATACCTACAACTGAAGAAAGTACGTCGTCTATGCTGCGTCCGTGATACATCAATATTTCTATGTCGTGTATGCTTAGTGTGCATGGGTTTCCGAGAGAATATATTCTTCTTGATTCTTGGAGTGTTTCGAGGTAGCTGTTGGATATTGCTGGTTGAGGTAAGGCCTTTCTTGGTGCGTCGTGGTTTCCTGGAGTAATCACTACGTCTATGTAATCAGGAATTTGCTCGATGTATTTTGCGGCGAGTTTGTATTGCTTATAAATATCCTTTATAGCTAGCTCTTTCACTTGGTTAGGATAGACACCAATACCGTCGACTATATCGCCTGCGATAAGAACGTATTTTACATGACTTGCTTTTTCTTTGAGGTTCTTGTTTCCATATTTGCCGTTTAGCCATAATATGAAGCGGTTAAACGCTTCACGCAGAAACTTTGTACTTCCTAGGTGTAAATCAGACGTAAGGACAGCGTAAACGGGAATGTCAGCCGTGCGGTGAGCCTTTTGAGCAACGTCTGGTAGAATAATATCCTCAGCAATAAGTAAAGTGCTCCGTGTTTTTAGAATGCTTATGCAGATTACTTGGTCGAGTAAGAGCGACCGTGCTTTCCTTTTTAGTTCTTCCTGAGCATTTTGAGATACGAGTACAAGAGCATTTGCGCTTAAATCTTCTACAGTTAACAGTATTTTCTGTTTTACTTCTCTCTTTTCTGTCACCATACCAATTATCTTAAGTTTGCTGTTTGGTGGAGATTTAAGAGCGTCTAAGACAGACGCTGCATTTTTCACATCAACGCGTTGCCTCAGTAACCTTTCCGTTCTTTTGAATCGGTCTCGAAAATATTCAAGATAGTCCTTTATTGTTCCAGTTGAGTTTATTTTTTCTGTTGGATCCTCTATAATCTTGATATTTGATTCGATTTCTTTTGCGAATGGGTGGAACTGATTCTTTCCTTCAGTTATTTGAGGATACAGATAGGGCATATTCTCTTCTTCAGTTCGTTGTGTTACAATTTCTTTTGGTGGTTCTGATTTTTCGATCAGTCGTTTCAAAAGACTCTTGTTGATAAAGGGCGTAGATTCTTTTATCTCCTTTATTTTTTCCATCACTGCATCTATGATCTTTGTGGGGTCTTCTGTTTCTGCTAAGGTTTCTAAGAAGTCGTAGGCATCCTTGTCGAGTTGATAACCTGCAGCAATTGTTGTTGCTACGGCTTTCTGCAGTTTTTCTGTATTGCTCATGCTTTTATTGTTCTCCAGTTACGTCTTGTAGGCACTATAATATAGCCTTCTTCATCCCCAATAAGTTCTGTTTGGTTTTTCACGTATAAATACGCTGTTAGGACTGCGGTTGTTGCGTCTATCTCGTGTGGAGTAAGTTTATGTTCCTTAGGTTCTCTTTTTAGTCCAATCTTATTGAAGATTTCCTCTATTTCTTTCCATTTTTTTAGTGGCATTTCCAAGGCTTTTCGTGTTGAGGTGGGGTGCACCTCTATTATGTTGAATCCTTTCTTTGTTAGGGTATCCGCCAGTCTTATAGCTCGCAACGTAAGAACTTTCATTGACGGGAAATCTGGTGCAAAGACGCGATAGCCCCTTTTTATCATTTCTATGTCTGCTTTTCTGTAGCTTCCCTTTTTTGGAAGTGAAAGAGGAGCGTCTATGGCGAGAAGCGTAGGCTTATATTTGGTGATACTTCGGATAAGTTCTCTGTTGGTAAGGACCAGACTTGTTTTGACTTTTTTGCTTTTTAATAGAGCTAACCCTGTTGGATTCGTGGGGATCGCAGCTAAGTCTATACCCATTAGAGTTGTGGTTCTTAATTTCAATGTGCTCGCCCAAGTTTATATATTTGATTTTTGTTTAGATCTGTAACATCATACCTTTCAAGAGTAAATGTGTGGGTGGTAAGTATGAGTGATTTGCGCAAAGTCCAACGAACTCCCAGTGGGACTTTTTTTGTTTGTCTTCCTAAACCTTGGGCTGAGCAGCAAGGATTGAAGAGAGGCGCAGTAATAGCGGTTACTGAAACCAGTGATGGGCGGTTACTCATAGACCCAGCATACAGCACAGTTACTTCTCCGCGTACCATTACTTTGAAGCCTAGCCCACATCTAAGCCGGGAAATTGTTGGAAAGTATCTCCTTGGTTTTGACATAATCAACGTTGAGGCGAAGGAACGTGTTAGTCTTGAAGTTAGAGAAATCGTGAAGAATGCTGTTAGCAGGCTTATAGGGTTAGAAATTGTTGAGGAAGATTATTCCCGCATTACTCTACAGTGCTTGCTAGAACCGTCTGGTTTTCCGCCAGAAAAGATACTTCGTAGAAGCTATACGATTGCTGCGAGTATGCATCGCGATGCTGTTAAAGCGCTAGTTGAAGGAGACGTTCATTTAGCAAAAAGCATTGTAGTTCGCGATGATGAGGTTAACAGGCTCTATTTTCTTTTGGTTAGGATACTTCGAACAATCGTCCAGAATCCAAGCTTAAGTGAAAAACTTGGAGTTCGCCCAATTGAGTGCTTAGACTATCGCCTTGTTGCTAGTATGGTTGAGGCAATTGGCGACGAATGTGTACGAATGGCGATGAAAATAACTGAATTGAAAGATACAAAAATAACAGAGGACTTAAAGAAACTTTTTGTTGATTTTCATGCAACGTGTTTTGAGGCACATGAAAACTCTTTGAAAGCCTTTTTCAGCGGAGATATAAACTTGGCTGAAGGCGTTCGGGAGATGCGTGGGAATATTGAAAAAACATTAACCCAGATTGAAAAAGTTGCCAAAATGCAGAGTCTTGACGTTGTGCCTTTTATTTTAGCTGTTGCCTCGAATTTAAAGCAAATATATGAACATAGTGTTGATATTGCTGATTTGGTGATGCCAAAGAAAGTGTGATACTTTAGATGCTTTTTCATGTAGGAAGAGTATCTACTTTTTGAGGTTTTTTAGCCAGTGTAACATTTTCATTCATTCTTAATTCGTCTGTGTACTGTACTTCACCCCTTATGTGGCAATGAGATTCAACTGTGATGTTTTCGCCATAGACGTTTTCGGCGTATGTCCCACTTCTCAGAACAACATCTTTTCCATAAACGTCTTCTACATCAGCGTCTTTGCCTATAATCACTCTCTCTGCCCTTATGGGTCCATGAACTTTTCCGTGTTTTCCTATTTCCGCAAAACGTGCATGTACACCTTCGCTTGTGGTTATGGAACCTCCAACGTCCACGCGGTTTTCAGCCACAGCTTTTTTTGCATGTAAGACTCCGCCGATGTCTATGTTATCTGCTGAAAGTTGATCTTCGACTTTGACTTTTCCTCCTACGTCCAGATCTCCAGAAAGCTTCAGTGCGCCGCCAATTTCCACTTTTCCGCCAACATCAACCTCTTCGCCTTCTCCTGAACCGGTAATTTCCACAGTTCCTCCAACGTCTATCTCTTCAAATACTAAATCTCCATCAACCTTTAGCAAACCTCCAACTTCGATTTTTCCACCTTTGCTTTTGCCGGAAAGGCGAACTGTTCCTCCAACGTCGATACGCTCAAATTCCAAAGAATCTCTGGATTCAAAACTTCCCCCCACATCTATTTCCTGGATTTTTCCGCCTGCAACAGTTGCACTTCCGCCTACATGTAGCACTTCAACGTCTACTTTTGACTCAGCTGAAACGCTTCCGCCTACGTCTATATTTTCTGATTCTAACTCGCCTCTTACTTTCAAACTTCCTCCAACGTCAACTTTTTTGATTTTTGCGTTTTCGTCAACTTTTATGGCTCCGCCTACGTCGACTTCTGTGGCTTGAAGATCTTTGCTTACGTGGAGTGCCTCGTCTATGTTGACTGTGTCAGCAATCATTTTTCCGTAAACTTCTAGTCTGCCATCCTCAACTTCAACAGTGCCTGATATTTCAAGATCTCCATGAATTGTCACATCTCCTTCTGCGTTGAATTGTTCTGCTTTCAAAGAGCACTGAAACTTGTTATCACCTTCGCAGTGAACTCTTCCGTTCACTTCTACTTTGGCGCCAGGTTCTGTTCCATTGACTATTGCTCCTCTTCCAAGAGTCAAATCTCCATTTACTCGGTTTAACGACATTGAACTTCTTGAAGGGACGGATATTTTGTCACTCAAATTCAACATCTCCATATCAACTTTGTTAAAGAGTTTAAAAAGGGAAACTCACCTTTCGTGACTATTGGTTTTCTTAGCAAGATGTGGACTTCCTTGTTAACAGTAGTATTAATGATTCGACATTTTCTTGGAAATTTTTTGCCTTACCACTAACGTTTTCATTTGATTCTTGTTTTCGCGAATTCAATTTTGCATATATTCCCATTTTATTCACCTCTTTTCTTGAATAATGCTGATGGGCATTCACATTATAAAGGACGACGCACCTAGAGAGAACACCTTAAGTAGTCACAATTTGAGACTATAGTTCACTTTCCAAGGCAGCGAAGAACTTTCGCATGTTCTTGAATGTCCCCAAGAACTCCAATCCCCATTTTGTTACTCGGTATTGTTTGCCGGAGCCAACATCAACTTCTCTAATGAATCCGCGTGAAACAAGAATCTCCAGGGTTTTCTTCGCTCTGTCCACGGGCATGTTTGCCCCATACGAAATTCTAGTTAAAGAACACTGCCCCTTTCTCGCAATCACTTCTACCATGTCTGCGTAGATGTCGTACTTTGTTCTTCTTCGCTCATCCGACAAGTATTAGCGTCTCCAGCTTTCTGATATTATTTAAATGCGGATTCTTTAATCTTTATTCTGGTTGACATCTATGCGCCACGCAACTTTTAACGATAGGCAATATCACATCTCATGTAAGAAAGGTGACTTAGCCAACTACTTGCTTGTACCTGGTGACCCAGAACGAATTCCAAAAATCGTTAAATTTTGGAGTTCGGCGAAAGAAGTTTCGTGTCATCGCGAATTTCGCAGTGCCACTGGTACATATAAAAGAGTCCCTATATCTGCTCTTTCCAGCGGCATCGGTCCCGCCAGCATAGCTATTGCCGTTAACGAAGCCGCAAACGTTGGCGTGCACACGTTCATTCGAGTTGGCAGCACAGGAGCCATACAAAAGCACATTAAATGTGGTGATGTCGTTATTTCGCAGGCTGCAGTGCGAGTTGACGGTACAAGTAATTGTTACGTCATGCCTGAATACCCTGCTGTCGCAAACTACGAGGTCATGTTAGCTTTAATTGAAGCTGCCGAAAGTTTGGATATAAATAATTACCATGTGGGTATAACGGCGACTACTGCAGACTTCTACGCTGGACAAAACCGCCAAACAAACGAAAGAAATGCGCACTATAATAGCAATTTATTGCCAGCTCTGCAAAAGGCAAGAGTGCTAAATTTTGAAATGGAAACAGCCACATTATACACTTTGGCTAGTCTTTACGGGTTAAGGGCTGGAGCAATCTGCGCCGTCTACGCGAACAGATGCACAAACGAGTTTAAACCAAACGCGGGAGAAGAAAACGCCATAAAGATAGCAAATGAGGCTGCTAAGTTGCTGTTTGAATGGGATAAGAGAAAAAACAGAAAGAAAAAACAATGGCTGTTTCCGTCACTATTAGCCCGCTGATGAAAACGCTTTTTAGACCACAAACAACCTTTCTTTGTGTGCCGGGGTGGCGGAGCGGTTATCGCGCTGGCCTCGAGATCAGTGCTTACTAGAAAATGGGGCTTTGAGAAACTGGCAAGTAAGCCAGTGGGCCTTTGGCTCGCAAGGGTTCGAATCCCTTCCCCGGCGCCATTTTACCATTTAGGGCTAGATCTCTGCGAGTTGTCAGCAACAGCAACCATGTCCCTCGTGTTCTGAATGTTCACCCATGAATCTCTTCGGATTCTTGTCAAAGACTTCCTTGCATGACTGATTACAGAAGTAGTAGGTTTTACCCATGTATTGAGATTTGAATGTCGCTTTTTTCTCATCTACGTTCATTCCGCAAACTGGGTCCTTAACCATGTTTTCCCTCACTTCCATCATTTCTTGATTTGATTATTGAGCTTCTCAAATTTGAAGGTGGACAATTTCAGCAATGCAGAATTGGTGACTACTGTTAGGGAGCTAATGGCCATCGCTCCTGCAGCAAATATTGGATTCATCAAGCCCAGCGCAGCTACTGGGATCATTACTGCATTGTATATGAATGCCCAGAACAGGTTGGAGTTGATTTTCGCCATAGTCTTCATGCTCAACTCGACGCCAAGCGCGACGTCTCTTAGGTCATCCTTGATCAGTACGATGCCGCCTGTTTCTTTGGCAATGTCAGTTCCGCTTCCTATAGCTATCCCAATGTCAGCTTGAGCCAAAGCTGGAGCATCATTGATACCGTCACCAACCATCGCCACGGTCTTTCCTTCACTTTGCAGTTTCTTGATTGCGGTGACCTTCTCCCAAGGAAGAACGTTGGCTATCACTCGGTCAATATCCAGCTGCGTTGCAATTGCCTTGGCAGTTGTTTCATTGTCACCAGTCAACATAGCCACCTCCAGTCCCATGTTCTTCAACTTACTTATTGCTTCAACGGCATTCTCTTTCGGCGTATCCATAGCAGCTACGACACCTGCGGGCTCATTGTTCACAGCAAGAATCATCACTGTCTTGCCTTGTCCTTCCAATGTGTCGAGATCCTTCTTGAACTGTTCAATCGGAACTCTTTCATCCTGCATGAGTCTTCGATTTCCCAGTAATATCCTCTTGTTCTCGTGCGTGCATCTAACTCCGTGTCCAGGTATTGCCTCAAACGATTCCGCGTCAGGAATCTCGGATTCGCCTTGACGCGCTGCCTTTAATATTGCTTCGGCCAACGGGTGTTCTGAACCTTTCTCAGCAACGGCTGCAAGTTTCAACGCGTCTCCTTGGGTATAGCCATTGTAAACAACAACATCGGTAACTGAGGGCTCTCCTTTCGTTAATGTTCCTGTCTTGTCAAACACAACGGTATCCAGTTTCTTAGCTCTCTCAACATATTCACCGCTGCGAAGCAGAATCCCATATTCGGCACCCTTGCCCACCCCAGCCAGAATAGCTGTAGGAGTAGCAATGCCCAGGGCGCACGGGCAAGCAATTAGTAACACAGCAAGAAGCACGAAGAAGGCGGCCGAGAAACCACTTACAATGTACCAGTAGGCGAAAGAAACAGCGGCAACAGAGAATACTATCGGAACAAATTTTCCAACGACCTTATCAGCAAACTTCTGCACAGGCGCGCTTGAAGCTTGCGCTTCTTCAATCAGATGCACAATCTGTGCGAGGGCTGTCTCTTCTCCGACTTTGGTAGCCTTGATCCTGAGAAGTCCTGTCTTGTTTACTGTTGCGCCTATCACCTCACTTCCCACATTTTTCTCAACAGGTATGCTTTCGCCAGTGATTATCTTTTCATCTACTGACGAGTGTCCAGCTAGTACGAGACCGTCTGTAGGTATCTTTTCACCGGGCTTTATGATCAAAACATCATTCACTTGAATCTCATCGATGGGAACTTCAACTTCTTTCCCTTCCTTGAGAACTCTTGCTATTGTCGGTTGAAGCTCCAGCAGCTTTCGAATCGAGGCGGCTGATCTTCTTCGAATGCTTTCTTCGATGTATTTTCCAAGTAAAACGAAAGCCAATATGCCGACAGCTATCTCTAGATAACCTTCTCCTCCCAACCCAGGCATAAATGCATTAGCTGTACCATAGGTCCACCCTGCAACAACTCCAGTTGAGACCAGTACGTCCATGTTGATTGCGCGGTTTCTTAGAGAATTGTAGGCTCCATGAATAATGCCCCAGCTGGCAATCCACACAACCGGGGTTGATATTATGAACAGAGCCAGACTATAGATGGAAAGTCCACCAATGAGTGTGGTCGTCATCAGCACTGCCACTAAGCTGAACAAAGCTAACACTCGCAACCCAGCCACGGCAACGACGCCCATGAGAGTTATGGCGACTCTGCGTTTCATAGCCTTCAATTCCTGTTCTGGCTGTTCGTACACGTTGGCGCATGATTGACTGCAGAAGTAATACGTGCGGTCTCCAATCTTTTTCTTGATGGCTTTATCCTTGTTGACGTCCATACCGCACACGGGGTCTCTTGGCATGATTTTGTTCCTCCACTATTGAATGGGTAATCTTTTGTGGGCGAAGTATTTAAATATATCTTCTAAAGATATATATTTTAAAGATAAGTCTGGTAAAAACATGACTACGCAAGATTTAGACGAAATAGTCTCGGACTTCTCACGCTTCTACATACTTATAATACTTTACGAAGGACCACACCACGGCTACAGCATAATTAGCAAATTCAAGAAAAGGATAGGTAAGGATATCAGCCCAAGTCTAGTCTATCCCTTTCTGAGTCAACTTGAGAAGAAAGGCCTGGTGAAGCACTCGCTGAAGCCAGTCGGAGAGAAGAAAAAGAAAGTATTCGCACTAACTGAAAAAGGAAGAGAACTTTGCAGAATACTTTTCAAGCGTTTTTCATCCCTCATCTCTGTTGCCATAGAGCCAAGCTTGGCAGTATGCGCGAGCTGTGGCTGCAAAGTGTACGAAGGAGGATATAGCGAGATAATCAACAATGAAGAAATTACATTTTGCTGTGTGCACTGTGCTGAGTCCTACAAGCGAGACACATCGAGAAAATCCCCTTCTCAAAACCAAAAATAGATACAGGAGATGTATGAGAAATGTCAATAGGAGTTTTAGACATTGTTTTACGTATTGGATTGACTTTGGCCACGGGCTTCTTGTTTGGAATCGTGTTCCTTGGCTACTGGCGTACAAGAACCTGCAAGATGCTACTCATCTCGATGGGTTTTGCAGTTTTCTTCGCTCATGCACTGATTACAATTCCAGAGTTATTCAGTGACGCCTATCAGATCGCTATGAACGAGAACATACACCTTCTCATCCACCTGATTGCACTAGTCTTCATTCTACTCGGCATACTGAAGGATTAGCGTTCATGTTCAAAGATGAAGTCCTGGAAAACGACAGAAGAAGAAAGATCTACGCCCACATAGAGGCGAGCCCTGGTATTCATCTTCGAGAACTACAAAGAATCTTAAACATACCATTGACTACTCTCGAATATCACCTCAGCTACATGGTTAGGAAAAAGATAATTTTTGGAGAAACAGAAGGGCACTACAAAAGATACTATACAAAACCACTAGAACCTGACGACAAAAAAGTGCTGGCAGCATTAAGACAGAAGAGAATGAGGGAAATAGTGCTTATTGTACTAGAAAATGGGAAAGCAAAGTATCAGTTACTGGCAGAGAATCTCAAATTGCCACACTCAACGCTGTCTTCTTACCTCAGATATCTAGTCAACAAAAACATCCTCGTTAGGGAAAAGATTGGCTATGAAAACCTTTACACAGTTCGGGATGAAGACAGAGTGGCAAAAGTGTTGATAGCATACAAGCCCAGCTTTATAGATAAACTTGTAGACAGGGCGCTGGACACATGGATGGAAACACACCTTCTTAAGAAAGAACAAAATTCCACATGACACAAAGTCGGTCTTTGTACTAGTCTGTTTCATAGTTTTGTCCGATGGTTCTTATAAGCGTCGGAAAAGACGCTTGAAGTTGGAGGTTGAGAACAAGTCGGCAAAATCTTTCCTTCAAAAGGACTCGAAAGGACCTAGGGCACGCTGAAGATCGTTTTTTATCTCCTCTCTCTCCTTTCTCCCTTCAGTTGCTCTGGATCTTTGCGAGAACTCTAGAAGAGGAGAGCTATGCTGATTTGAAAGAAGGCGGACAACTATGAACACACTTGAAGAGAGAAGAGTTTTGCTGAAGAACGCTCTTAAGGAGAAACTGCAGAAAAAACGCACCTTGGAATTGGAAATCATCAAGCAGTTCGAAGAACTGAAGCGGCTAGAAGTTTCACTTGAAAAACGCCTTCACGCAGCCGTCGTGGAGGAATGGCGATGATTTGTTGCTTAGGGTTAATTGCCGGATTTGCAGTTGGTTCTGTTCTGGGCGGACCTTGGGCACTTGTTGCGCCAGCCGCGGGATTCGGTCTCGGCTTGATAGGAGACTTCACGTTGGTTAAGCACGGTTCACAGCGTTCACAAGAACGCTAAGAGATGGCTACGCAAAAGAGAGTAATTACTTTATGGTAATGTGACTTAGTGCTGTTGCACGCACACAGAAAATGTTTGGTAGCCAAGGAGAGTTTCGACCTCTTGTCGCATATAAATACTGCATCTTTTGCTGGTGAATTGGTGCTGAAATTCTTTTGCCGGCGTCATTTTTGTTTTAGTAGGATTTTGGTAGTCCGAGTACGTGTTCTCCGATGAAGGCTAGTGCCATTTGGTGTGTTACTGGTGCGAGGCGTATTAGGTTTATTTCTCTCCACCAACGTTCCACGTCGTATTCTACTGCGTAGCCGTAGCCGCCGAAGGTTTGCATTGCATGGTAAACTGCTTGGGTG